>SCPO01001351.1_pt1 | contig 48404 bp, 45 predicted proteins | sample 6106821 | NCBI WGS metagenome assembly SCPO01 (sample SAMN10720448, study PRJNA508395) | human gut metagenome | isolation source: Participant 2 stool, 0 month | host: Homo sapiens | collected 2017 | reverse complement strand
GTGGTCTGCAAACTATTCCTTGTATCTTTTCACGCACCACACGCTCAATGATTCACGCAATTGCCTGTAACGGCGTTCCAATGGCTGGTTTTCATCTATATAAAGCCTGTATAACTCTTCGTAATACTCTTCTATCTCTTCATTCATGCCGTAAAGATACACAAATTATTATTTATAGAATACCGGCATAATAATAGGATGGGTTTCCCATTTACGGGTCATCGGATTAAATTCCCTCTCTGCTCCCGCTTCAATTCCGAAACTATCCGATATTTTAAATTCCAAAGTGCCTCCGTATGAATTCTGGTTCATAAAAGCTGTGAAGCGGAGTCATACCATATCCGTTATACACCGAGTATGTGCCGAACATATTGATCTTCATTCTGTCATTAATGCGAAAAGACAACTTTCCCTTAGCACCTAAATCATTAAAGCGGACTCCATATACATTGTATTTAGCAGCATATACTCCTCCGTCACGGTTATAAAATCATTGAGACGCTGTGTGTACATCACTCCGGCATTACGTGCCTCACCTATAGAAGGCAACCCTTGAAGGAATGATAACCACTCAGAATCCCTGTACTATTAATCTGATAAGCACGTCCATCTATATAATCATGTCCGAAAGGATTTCCGGAAAAAGTATAAGGGGATATCTTAGGCATTTCTTCACGGGAAGTAAAATCAAATTTTGGCATCCGCAATGTATCAGATAAAACGGGAGGTGTCAACGTAGGAGGTTCGTTTATAAAATCCATACTTTTATCAGCCTCATTCATCTCATTGATAAACTCATTGATTTTATCTTGCCGGATGATGAGCGTATCCTTGTCATTTTCAACCTGAGCTATGCCATGCAAGGAAAGAATACAAAAGAATAAGAACAAGCCAATGCGTTTCATTTGTAAATGTGTTTTTTCAAAATTACAATTTCCGCATTGACTTTTCCCGTTTCATTAAGACTTAATAAGACTTTTTCTTAAAAATGCTATTGATTTACCATAGGAAGTTCCAGCCATTCGGTAGAAATATAATTCTTGCTTGAATCTATAGCAATTAATACCTGGTCATTATCCCGATTATAACTGCCGTCATAGGTAAAGGAGGAATTTTACTATCAAATTCTCCTATAAAAGAAAGTTTTCCATCTTTAGGACTATACCACCATACTTTCTTTTTTGCGCCACTGATTTTAGTCAAGTCAACAGACATCGGATTTCCGGGTAATTGTATACTAACAAATAATCCTTTCCTCGAGTCGCAATGGCTCTGTCATAACGATTCCCATTCGTACCGGCAATTACACTTTGATCCGGTACACGTTCAAAATAAGGGAAAGTTAACATCAGATTCTTCAGATCTTTCATCTGATTGAAGCCGGGATCCTGCATTGCTTTATACCAAGGTTTCTCTATTCCATCAGCTCCATACCCACCAGGTGTACCCGGTTTCAAGAACTGCATGATATTATTATGTCCGTATGTATGTCCGCAAGAGCCCGCAAAAACAGACCAATATCCATAGCGTCTCACATCACAGTCACGCCAGCGTGGCTGGGCAGGATCATGCAATCCCTGAGGAATACCTTCATAACTGGGTTCTGCATCCAGAACAGGCTTCAGTGGAGTCATGGACAAAGCCTCTTCTACATAACGCCAATTGTCTTCCTCCAATCCCGTAACAGAAGTATCACCATCTCCTTTTTTCTGGCCATAACGCCTGTGTCCACTTTGGAACATATTCATATCCATCCACTCCTTATTATTCAGATGGGTAGCACTGGATGTACGACCAAACGGATGAAAGGTCATTATATGATTCTCGTCCACAGCAAGAATACTATTCGCCAACGCCTCCCAAATCTCAGTATTCCGGTCAGCATAAGTATCTCCACCGATTACCCAAATAATATTAGGGGCATCTTTATATCGTTCACCTAAAAATCTACCATACGCTTTGGCCTCTTCAACATTCATCTTTCCGGAGCGCACAAGCCCTCCCCAGATACATACCATCGCTATGTAAATGCCGTTCTGCTCAGCTTTCTGAATAATATAATCCATGTGATCCCAATACCCGTAAACTCCTTTTCTGTCTATATTCTTAAAATTGAAACCATCTATCATGGAATACTGGCCATAGAAATTCATGGCAGGAACTCCATTTATAGTCTGTACCTGCACCACATTGAAACCTGCCTGACGACAATGTTCCAGATAATAAGCAGCCTCATCTCTATTCAGTTTCTCGGGCAACAGCCATCCCGTATCTCCCAACCAGAAAAAGGGAGTTCCGTCCGCATTCATCAGATAACGGTTCTCTTTACTTACTTTCAGTTGTCCATGACTCCAAGGCTTATAAACCGACGATTTGCTCTGTGCTGCTGCCGAAAGCAGCCCTCCTTCCACCATCAGAAGAAGGCATAATAATACTAGATTCTTGTTTTTCATTTGTGCATTCATCTTATAAATTTCAAAGCCCAAAGTAACTTATTCAAGCAGACAATTCTGGGTAATAACTAGTCTTTTTGAGGGAATCTTTTAGCTTCCTCCGCTTTCAGGTTGAGTAAAACTGATTCGGGAACTTTTATGATAGTACCATGCTTATGTCCTTGTGGAATAGAAATCTGATCGTCAATGGGAGTAAAGTTCTTGAAGTCTTTTGTAGACACGGCTCCAAACCGTCCTTCCCGATAAACATCAAAATAAATCAACCATTCATCACCTACTTTCACGGCACACGGACCTTCAGAGTAAGTCGGTGCAAATTTTACTGACGGATCAGCATAAGGTCCTTCTGCCGATGGCCCGGATACACAGAACAAATCACTGTAACCAGGCTTGCGATTGTCTTTTATAATTAATACATAGTCGTTTTTATCACGCTTTACTATAAATCCGTCAATAGAATTAAATCCCGGATCATAAAACGCCTTTGCAGGAGTAAACGTTTGGAAATCCTTGGTCGTGGTATAATAGGCACGGTGACTTTTATTAGCTCCCAAACTATCGGCTGCCGTATATCTTTCTACAGGAATGGCAGAAGACCAGGCAACGATGAACTGTTCCTTTTCATCATCATAGAAAACTTCCGGTGCCCACACATTGTTAGTCAAAGAGTCTTTCATCACTTTAATTTCGCGTTGTTCACTCCAATGAATCAAGTCTTTAGAACTGGCATAACCAAATCCCTGTTCTCCATTCCAACTGATTGTCCACACTAAATGGAAAGTTCCATCCGGGCCTTGGGTCATGGACGGATCACGCATCATCGAATTGGGAGCATATTTCTGTTCTTCGGTCTGTTTAGTGAAATAATTATAATAAGGAGTCTTATTTCCTATTTCCGGTTTCAACCATGAACCTGCGATACTATCCCAATGATAGCCGTCATAGCTGTAAAGATAATGTAACCCGTCCAATGCCGGCTCACGATGAGAAGTGAAGATATAGACTTCCTTTTCGGGTTTTGTACAAGCTGTAAAAGCCAATAAGGCAAAAACGAAGGAAAAAAACAATTTCATAGCATGCTGTTTTATGATGAATAAACCTTTTCCAACAGGACGAAACAACAAGTATTTTGTACTCTATACTTCTTAAAGTATCAATCCAAATCAATAATAAATATCCATCATATAACAAGATGTATCTCGAGACATAAAATACGAATTATATCCCGAGACAATCCTACATAGAATAATGATGAGAATCAGCCTTTAGTTTCCAAATAAACCAGCTGCGTCTGTAAATACTCTTCCAGCCCATGTTTACCATCCGCGCCACCGATACCAGATTTACGCCATCCGGCATGGAATCCCTGCATCGCCTCAAAATTCTCACGATTCACATAAGTTTCACCAAATTTCAACGCACGAATCAATTTGAATGTCATATCCAGGTTCTGGGTATAAATAGAAGAAGTCAGCCCATATTCACAATCATTAGCCCAGGCAATGGCGTCTTACACCTCTGTAAACTCAACAACCGGAAGTACCGGTCCAAAGTTTCGTCCTGAATAATATCCATCTTTTGGGTACAATTAATCAAAATCGTCGGTTCAAAGAAATATCCTTTAGTACCGATACGATGACCACCGCATAGCAACTCAGCTCCCTGCTCAATAGCTTTTTTCACTTTCTCTTCTACTGATTTCAGTGCATTGGCATCAATCAACGGACCCATATTGAGGTCTGTATACTGATTCGGATCACCCACTTTCACCTGCTTGAATCCTGCCAACAGTTTCTCAAGGAAAGCCTCTTTTATACTAGAATGTACATACACGCGCTCACAGCAATTACATACCTGTCCTGTATTAATAACACGCGAAGCAATAATGGATTTTACAGCTAAATCCAAATCTGCATCCGGCATTACAATACCGGGAGCCTTCCCTCCCAATTCCAAAGAAACCTTCGTCACATTGGCAGAAGCGGCTGCCATGGTCTGTATTCCAGCCTCCACACTTCCGGTCAGACTAACCATACCTACTTTAGGGTTAGCAGCCAGTTCATGTCAATCACCGAACCACGACCGTTCACCAGATTGAATACACCTTTAGGCAACCCAACTTCATCTACAATCTGTGCGAAAACATACGCGTTTTCCGGTGTCAGCTGACTCGGCTTTACCACAATTGTATTCCCCGTCAACAGAGCAGGAGCGGCCTTACGGGCAATCAAGAAAAAGGAAAATTCAAGGCAGGATGCCTGTTGTCACCAATAGGTTTCTTAAAGACAAATATATTTTCGTGAGGACGGTCACTAGGAATGATTTCCCCTTCATAGCGACGGGCCCATCCAGCCATATAATCAAGGTAATCAGCCGTAAATAACACCTCTACATTAGCTAATCCTCTTGTTTTCCACCCTCCCGGATAATAATATCAGTCAATTCCTGTTCCCGCTTGCGGATACCTTGTGCAATCCGAGTTAAATAGCCGGCACGTTCAATAGAGGTAAGACTCTCCCAAAGCTGTGCCTTCACGGCAGCATTTATAGCAGCACGTGCATCTTCCGGTGTGCCATCAGGCATTTTAGATATCACTTCTTCCGTAGAAGGGTTCAATACATCAATCCACTTATCGGATTGGTTTTCGATGAATCGCCCATCGATGTACATCTTTAGTTCTTTCATGGTCTTAAATGTAAAATGAGTACCTTATTTCTTTCAATCTGAAATATCCAAGCAGCATTTTACAAATATATCATTATTTATAAAGCCCAAAAATGTATTTTTGTTCATTAACATGGAAATTTATACACTTTAATTGAACTTTATGAATCATATTTATAATTATTCCTCTATCAACTGCCACAAAGCCATCTCCTTCTTATCACTAAAACATCACTTATTATATTGTGTAGGCAACACCCCAAACAGTTTCTTGAATGATTTTGTGAAATAACTAGGCGTATTAAAACCAACCTGATCAGCTATCTCAGCAATGGAAAGCCCTCCTTCTTTCAATAATTCGGCAGCTTTACGAAGACGTACATTCTTCACGAAATCAGAAGGCGAACTTCCGGTGATAGATGTAATCTTCCGGTAAAGAGTAGCACGACTCATGCACATATCCCTACTTAAATCTTCTATGGAATATTCAGGATTACTAAGGTTCTTCTCAACCATATCCAATGCCTTCCTTATTAATTGCTCATCAGATGCTGAAATAGAATTCGCTTCTACTTTTCCTTCTTCCGACAATGGATCTATCTCATGCCTTTGCTCCGGATTTTGTTCCAGTGGCAGAACAGTCTGTGCAACAATGGACTCCCGTAATTTCATATACATCCGGCCCAATCCCCAAACAACCGATAAAACAACAAGCACATAAAACAAATACGCCCAGCCTGTTTCATACCAAGCAGGCAAACACTGGATCATGACCGTTAATGTACTCTTACTCCACAGCCCATTCTCATCTGTAGCACGGACTTCCAGTTCAAATTCCCCCTTTGACAAATCAGACAAGCCGATACTATTTTCCCCTGCCGGAAAGGCCACCCAATTATCGTTTCTTTGTTTATAACGATAAGCATATCTTACCTTATTCGTATTCAAATGGTCAAAAGTAGAAAAAAACAATTTCACATTTCTCTCATGAGGAGACAGGCTTATTTTCTTTTGATTATCCACCCCGATTTCAGAGGTGTTATTCATTTCGACGGATGTCAAACACACCGTTGGTTCAGGTATCCTCCTCTTTTTTTCATTATAGTGAGGAAAAGTCACAATTCCACCTCGTCCACCCACACTCATTTCTCCCCGAGGACCTTTATACAATGACTGGAAATCTTCCAGATTTATCCAAGAATCAGTACAAGACATCATAGTAAAGATATGTGTTCCGGGATGATAGACCATCACCCGCTGTGATGTAAGAATCCAAAGATTCCCATCGTCATCCGACTTTATATCCAACACAGCATCCCCTGTCAATCCACAATCTTTTGTCCGGGAAATAAAATCATTCGTATCCGGAGAATAACTATACACATTGCCCTGTTTAGTACCCACCCAAAGATTGTTGTCCGGTGCAACAGTCAATACCGAATAATTTTCTCCTGTATCCTTTATTTGCAACCGGCTTTCTCCGGAAATTCTCCACAACCCTCTACTTTCAGTTGCAAAATAAACAACTCCTTCATTAGACGAAACGATAGCATTTATAAAACCAACATCATCACAAACTGTAGTCAATCGGCCTTCCTCCAAGCTATACCGGAATAAATGGTAAGTAGTCCCTATCCAAAGATTCCCACGACGGTCATCATGCAAAGCACGGATACGCTCACCTTGTTTAATGGGTATGGTACATACGATGGATTCAAAAAGCCGGTCCTCCTTATACCGAATTAAAATTACCGAATGATCCCTTACCATATAGATTCCCTCTCTATCCGATGGCCTCTCAAAGAAAAAAGAAAGCTCCCTGTCATTCTTAACAACAGACATACGATCTCTTTGGGGATCATAAGCATACAGCCCCAATTTCTTTTGCCTGATCCAATAATAATTTTTCTCTTGAGAAAACTGCATAGGAGATGCGATTACCCCCAGATTTTGCTTTACCCCTTCCATAGACAAAGGAAGCACTTCATTGGGTAGAAAAGAAATAATGAAAGAAGAAGGATAATAACCTGTCACCCATAAATTTCCGGATTGATCGGAAAGAATCTTTGTGAGGATTTTCCTGTCAGCTGATAATAAACGGGAGAGATCCACCTTATCCAAGGATGCATCGGCCGTTATTTTATAGGCATATAAGTTATCTGCCGCAGTCACCCACAAATATCCCTTAACAGAATCTTGTATGATATGATGAAGCTTTCGGGCATCGGAGTTAGAAGACGCATTATCCACTGTTTGCAATCCAAACATTTTGTCCGTATCCTGTGCCTTGGGGTCAAAACGTACAATTCCTTTTCCCCAAGTAGTAACCCAATAATACGGAGTGTTATGATCTTCCGTCATGCTTGTGGGATACTCATCATAGGGCCAAGGATATGAAATAAAAGAGTCCTTTACCTTATCATAGCAAAAAAGCCCGCCTTTTGCTTGAGTTACCCAAACAGTCTGTTTCTTATCCTCATAAATAGAATTGACGGTATTCTCCCGTCCTTTCCATTTAAGAATGTATTTTCCGGTTCTTTCCCCTGACTCATTGTATCGAAACAAATGCCTGTTAGTCGAAATCCAGATCGTACCATCAGACGTCGCTGTCATTGTAGTTATAGTAAATATCGTTTCATCAGCAAGCGCCCTTATCTCATAATCTGTTTTTGACAAAATATAGGCGCCACGCTTCGTTCCAAACCATATTTTCCCTTCACCGTCTTCAGTAATACACGTCACACTGTTGTTTTCCAAGATTCCCGGATTTTTGAAATCAGAACGGAACACTTTCACCATATATCCATCATCACGACACAAACCTCCCCCCTCAGTGCCATACCACATATATCCTTCCGAATCCTGGAAGATACAAAGCAATTCTTTGGTCGGCAACTGTTCCGAATTAGGAAGGTTTCTTACTATCATATCAAATGCTTTGACCGGAACGGCATTTATCCGCACAGTCAATAACAAAATAATGATTGGTAATACTATCCTTCCTATGTTTTCATATTCTTCGCAAGTACTCCTGTTGAAAACAAACGAATACAAAGCTAGGAAGAAATTCAAGAACTTGCAACTTGTCGGTTTAATCAAGTACATTAAGAATGACTTAATAAAGAATATGGCTATTGAACAGACACTTTTTTCTATTCAACGCTCAGTCCTTCAACCGAAAGCTGTACCCGCCCTGTTCTCTCAGTACCAGTGGCTTCTTTCCGATCTTTTTTATAATTCTGACTGTACATCCTGCCGGAATGTCAATAGTGCTCTCCCCCTCGGCATTCAGTTTCAAGACAATATATCCTTCCTTTACCGGAATTCTGGAATGAATCCACTTCAAATGGAGTAACTCCGGTTTAATGGTATATTCATTCGTCTTCATCGAAGACTGGCTGAAACCGATAAGACCGTTCAATGCGCCTACCACTACCGGGACTCCATTCGCCCCATGACAAAGACTCAGGCCGTACGGACGATTATAAAATACCAGTTGACGGGCCCTGGAGGCATTCATCATAAAGTTCTCCGGGAAACGGGTATGTCCCTGATCCATCCAGTCGCCGAACACACCATAGATATGATCCCATAACTCTTTTATCCGCCCGGCTTTGGCATAAGCCAGAAACTCATAACCCTTCTCATAACTGACCACCTCATAATAGTTCGGCAAATTCGGCAGAACATTTTCAAACAGGTTGTCATAATGTTCTTTGGGAAAGATATCGGCCAGTATTCCCCAATATTGGGCATGATGCGAAATACGCTTGTCCACAGTCACATTGTCATTCATTGTACCGTTGATGAAGACTTTCCGGTCATTATCCCAAAATGTTCAAAATCTTCTTTTCAGATTGCGGGCCAACTTGCGGTATCTGTCCGCCAATGCACTCTCCTTCCACAGATCCGCGAAATAAGCTCCGGTCACATAATTATAATAGAGCATGATCTGGGCATAGGCCGCCACCCCTTTCCGGGCAGGACCGTTATAAGTGGACCATCCGGGGGTATAACCGAACTGTCTGTCTCCATAATTGCCGTGTACAAAACCATTCTCATCCACGATGGAGGCATAAAAATCAAGCAACTGGATGATGCGGTCTTTGTATTGAAGGGAAGTGGTCAAGTCACCGAAACGCAGATAGTTCTGTTTCAGGCCGAACAGGGCATGCAACGGATAATCAAGAATCCCTATATCTGATTTCTGCGGATCAAGCGGCATCAGTGCTATGGAAATTCCGTTTTTTGACACCTGCTGGTCACCGAAAAGATAATCCCCCGCCAGGGTGCTGACCAGCGCATCCATGGACCAGGGAAGAAAATCACGCTTCACCCCGTCCAGATAAAAGCGGTGCATACTAGTATGCAATGTCGCACTGCTCATTTTGAACAGGTTGTTCACATAATCATCATCCGTTTCAAACTGCATCTGGTGCTCTACCGGCCACAATGACGCATCAAAACGAAGGGAGGTAATCTCAGCCCCCTTGTCGCATTCCAGTGAAACATATCGGAGAGCGCGTTCCGGCAAAGTGATGGTGCCTCCTTCTTCTGACAAGGTAACAGGAGCCAATGGATATTGTTCCAGTTTCTTATCATCCCGTTCCAGTGCTTCTTCGGGAGTTTCGCCAACGCGTACGGTTATAGTTCCCTTTCCTTTCGCTTGAAAGGTCAGTGTTCCAATCTCAAGATGGAAAAAGTCGATGAGGACATAACCATTCTTTCCGATACTAATTCCGTCTTTACCTTGCATCTCAGCATTGCGCATGGGGAGTATTTGTGAAGGTTTAATCCGGGCTGTCATATCTTGCGGAGCATCCGGCAGCACGCCCGGTTTATTATACATGACGGCACTCTCGGGTATTGTCCAATGCTCTTTATCCATGCTGACTTGCCATTCATCCGGATTTTCCAGTCCCGCCCCTTTCAGAATGATACAAGGTAATGAGTCATCCGTTGTCACCTCAAACAATAAAGAGGATCTGCCCACGGGTAAAATAACCTGTTTACCGGAAACAGACTGTTTTACACCATTTATATAAAGAACAATATCCGACGGACCCTCCCAGCAAAGACTACTTTCCTTTTTCAATCTTACCTCTTTTCTGAACCAGACATGATTATTCTTTGCAAAAAATTTACCCGGATACATTGACACAACGCTCTTTTGAGATACGGGCACATTGTTGCTGGTAGAAAGCAGCCAGTTGTCCCGGATACCACATATAGCGACTGTTCCATTCCTCCTGAGATTGCCGGCTCACGATGGTTACATTAGGAGCCAGAGAAGGATCGAACTCTTTTGTCTGGGCATAACAACATAGAAATGATACAGTCATCAGAATGCCTAATAACTTAATTTTTTTATTCATGTTTTTCATCTACTATAAATTCCATGCAAATATCGGAACATAAAATTATAGTAACTATGGATTCCTGTTCATTTCTTTGTATTATAGTACAATTCCTTTTTATTATTCATCCAAAGTATTTTCCATTACGGCAATTTATGAGTTCAACATTTTTTCTCTGAAATACTAAACTAGAATAAACAATAACAATACTTTATTATGATCAATAGTACAGTACGGACAATAAATTGCACTATTTAAAAAGAAAGAATCCGTATCAAAAGTGTTTTGAGACAAATTCTTTCTTTTTAAGACTCTTTTGTCACATATCAAAGTTTCCGTACCTTAATACCAGCTAAAAACGGTTCTCCTTTCACTGCCCCTGCACTAATAACAATATGATCATGTTCGTTTCGAATAATATAGCGACGCTTAAAGGCAGTACGATGCTTTCCTCCATCAATTGGAGAAAAATTAGTTTCTACTTGTTTTCCACAAATGGAAATATGAAAACGTGTTTCTCCCGAATGCTTTTCTTCTTTATTCTTATTTAAAAGATTGGCCAACTGAGCAGCAGGTTTAGTAACATCTGCTATAAGCAGTTCTATTTCATACTCTCCTATAGGAGCATCGATTTTATAACTCCAGTTTCCTTCACGCCACGTCTGGTATATTGGCCCATCTAAAGTATTATAAATTTCAGAGGTAGTGCTATGCGCTTTTCCACCTATATATCCCCAACCTCCCGCAGTATAAGGTTGATCAGGTAACCAAGTAAGATTACTGATATCTGACGTAAAGTAACAATTACTTCCTACATTAATTGCCAATTCATCTCCTTCAGCTATATTAGGAAGTGACTTGAACTGAATTGTCATAGCATCTTGAACTGTTTTCCCATTTTTGATTCCTTGCGCCATAAGAACTGATATACCTTCCGGTAAAATTACATTAAAGACAGTGTGACAATTAGCTATCTTTTGACATCCTATTGATTGTCCGTTAATAAACAATTCCACTTCCGGCATATTTGAATAAATTTTAATGGACTGTGGCTTATTTATTTCCCCAGTACGCATTTCCCAATCACGGCTGGCAATTCTTATTACTGGAATATCTTTCCGCCACATAGCCTTAAAATAGTAAGCCACATCCTTCCATATACGGTTATTATAAGCCAATCCCTTATTGTTTACTCTAGGCATTGACTCCTGGCGAGCAGCCACATTAAAATCAATGAAATTCCAATAAGCGCATCCACTAATCCATTCTGTATTCTCTATAAAAGGAAGATAATGTTCTATATACGTTTGTTGATATTCGATACTAAAATCAAAGGCACGTCCTTGAGTGGAATGCAGCCGCTTGTCACTGCCTGCTCCCCATTCACTGATAATCATAGGTTGGTCAGGGTAACGACGATGTTGATCTTCACACCATGCATTAAAATCTTTTAATTTATCAACATACCAACCATGATATAAATTCCAACCTACTACGTCTACTAGATTCAAACCTATTTCATTGTATAGATTGGTCATATTAAATGCCATAACACTGGCTCTTCCTGGATCTTCTTCTTTCAGAACGGCTTCCAGTCGTTGTGCTAGATTTACCGTGCGCTCTTTACATGCTAGCCACTCAGGTTTACCAATGGAAGGAGCAGTAAGAAGAATTTCGTTCATATATCCCCATGTTATAACAGATGAATGATTATAATGCTGGCGAATCATCTCACGCAGATTATATTCACAATTATCATCATATCCAGGTGTATTCGGTACAATATTAATGATAGGAATTTCCTCCCATGCCAATAGTCCCAATTCGTCACACATTTCCAATATTGCATCATCTTGTGGAAAATGTGAAATACGAATAAAGTTACATCCCAACTCTTTCATTAAAAATATGTCTCGTCGATGGGCTTCGTCATCTAAAGCTACCCCTGCCGGAGCTTGATCTTGATGACGATTGAGTCCACGTAATTTATAAGATTTTCCATTAAGGAAAAAACCTTTACTTCCATCAAAGGTAAACCAGCGAAATCCCACCTTATGATTTTTTTCATCCAATAGCTTTCCTGACTTCGGATCTACCAAGGTAGTTTTTACCAAATAAAGTGAAGGAGTTTCTGGACTCCACAAATCAGGACTCTCAATAGCACCAGATGTGTTTTCAAAAATATAGGTTTCGCCACTCTTAAGTTTTTGTTTTTGTTTAATAGTCTGCAAAAGTTTTCCTTGCGGACTATAAATTGCACTTCTGACTTCCAATATAGAACTTTCATGAGAATCATTAGTCACTTCACATTTTACTTTCAATACTCCTCTTTTTTCATTCACTACTGGAGTACTAATAAAAATTCCATCAGATCCCATATTGCTCATATTGAAGTGTTGTTTTGGAGTAGATATGAGCCATACATCTCTGTAGATCCCCCCCCAAAAAGTGAAATCTGCCGATATAGGAGTAATATCTTTTCTCCCATTGTCAACCGTAATCTCTATCAAATTCTCTTTTCTGATATACTCTGTTATATCTACAATACAAGCTGTATAACCACCTACATGACTGCCTACTTCCTTTCCATTCACTCTAATATTAGCAGCCTTACTAGCAGCATCTATTTTCATATAATAACGACGTTCCGCAACAATTTCCGGTAAAACGAGAGTACGCCTGTAGAATCCCTTACCTTGATAATAATTTCGTTGTTGATAAGCATCTATATTAAAAGTATGGGGGAGATTGACAGATTCCCATGATTCATCTATAGATTTCCGAAATTCCCAATTATCATTGATAGTCTTCATTTCCCGCTGCGCTTGTAAAGAGGTAACGACAAACATTACCACTATAGCCAACAAGCATCTCTTGAATAATACTTTATACTGCATACATTATTTTTTTACTGGTAATTCATTGAGTGTTTTTCATAATATGTATGATCTTTAGGAAATTCTTCTCCTTCCCAAGCCTTTTTGGAAGTCCAAGATTCACTAGGGGAAGTCCAAAAAGGATGATCGGCTGACAAGCCCAATGGCAAAAATGCTAAAGATGCTAAATAAAGGCTTCCATTATTAGTATATACATTAGCCGTATGCGGCTGCTTACCGTTAAATCCCAATGTGAGAAATCCTTTTTCATTAAAGTTTTGTCCATCAGCGAACATACGTTTTATAACGGCAGTCATTGCTGTTCTTACTTGACCATTACTAAGTTCTTCTGGTAACAATCCTTTCCAAACTATCAATGCTAAAGGTTGAAGTACCCCTGTGCGATAAGTTATGGAACGACCAAATACAGGAAATGCTCCTTCAGGAGATATGAGATGTTCCAAAATAATACTATAACGTTGGATACGTTTAGTAACATGAGCAAAAGTTGTTCCCGCCCATTCCCGTTTTTTCTTTCCACCATCAGTAAGAACTTCCACGCATTCAAAAAACATAGGATGAATAACAAAACTGTTATAATAATCAAAGGCAAATGAAGGACCATCCGAATACCATCCATCACCAATATACCATTCTGAAATTTTTCGCAAGGCAGAATCTATGCGGTAATAATCTGCTTTCGCTCCTACTTTATGAAGAAATGTTTCTATAGTAGATGAAAACAGCAACCAATTAGTATATAATGGATTAATCCGCCTTAATGCAACAAATTGATTTATATATCGTTCTTTTGTTACCTCATCAAGTGGCATCCAAAGTGAATTATATCCCCTAATAAAACTCTCAGCTATATAAGCCGCATCTACCAATGTTTGGAAATTTTCACTCCAAAGTAAATAATCAGGAGATAAGGGATCCACAGCATTTTTATATCCTTGCAATGCCCAAGTTCTTAACTGTTTTCGCTGAATACCTTCCGCTGTATCATCATCTGGTAGCGAAAGCCATGGTGCAAGACCAGCCATTAAACGTCCGAAACATTCCATATAAGAAACTCGCCGGTCACGTCCATCCCACGTAGGACTTAATTCAAGTTGCATGTTTTTTTGCAATTTTCCTTCACTGATATTACTTAATACCGGTGCAGCCATCCGATACATGACATCACACCATATTTCACGATCAGCCATTTTCTTTGTCTTGTGCTTAGCGCACAAATCGGCAGAGAAAAACAAAAATAATATCGTACATCCAATTAAAATAAACTTATTCATCTTCTTTACCTTTTTATTGTAAGAAACGTACTCGTTCACAAGCAGCTAATAAAAAAGCTCCTATTCCAAAATTGAAACATGAATTAGCATCCACCACCTGCCCTGGTATTGCTTTTTCTCCGACAGGTTGAATATATCCGATTTTTCCATCAGCTTGCAATGCTGTTGTTTTAAGATAGTTCCAAGCCTTTTCTACAATAGGCGAATAAATATCCGCATTTAGCAATCCATTATTAATTCCCCACAGAAAGCCGTAAGTAAAAAGAGCAGTACCACTTGTTTCAGGACCCGGAGCTTGTTCCGGATCTATTAAACTACGTGTCCAATAGCCTTCAGGCTGTTGACAGGCAGCAATAGATTTTGCCATTGTCTGAAAACGAGTTATATATTCTTCACGATACTTATCCTCTGCCGGCAATTGTTTCAGTACTTTAGCAAATGCGGCAAATGCCCATCCATCTCCCCGTGACCAGAAATCTTTTTTTCCGTTTATTGTTTTATGAAACGGATACGGATATTTAGCATCACGATAATAAAGACCAACTTCCCTATCATACATAATGCTGTCTGTTACTGTAAGGTATTGATGTAATTTCTCCAAATATAATGGATTCTTTGTTATATCATACATCTTCACCATGACAGGCATTACCATATATAATGCATCAACCCAATGCCAGTAATCAAGTTTTGAAGTAGACATCTGATATTCCATTACTTCGCGGGCACGCGCTATTTTTATTGTATCAGGGTCAAGTTTATATAGATCGGCATAAGTTTGGAAACAAACTTGCCAATCACCAAAAAGAACATATTCCGGTGATTCTCCATAAGTGCTTCGCCACTCAGCTTTGTTGTTGCTGGTAGCTCCTTTCCATTGATTATAGTCAGCCCAATCAATAGAATATTGCAGATAATCCTTATTTCCAGTCAGTGCACAAACTTCCATATTTCCAGTATGATATACAGCATTGTCCCAAAATGACCGGACTTGTGGCTTATGCATAGACTGATAGCGCTGGTTCACACGATGAATTATTTCCAGTAATTCCTCAGAAGTCTCAGTATTTTCCTTTTTATTACTACAAGATGCTGCAAGCAATAATAATGCAACCATCCCCAATATACATTTCATAAAGTCAATATTTAATTTGTAATTGTTCTGAAGAAGTAAATTGACGCAACAGCCCCAATTGTATCAATTTACTTTCTTCAAATCTATTCTGATTTATTGTTCGTCGGCTACGGCCTCCTCCCATGTGTTCCACTTTTCTACAGTAGGATCATAACCGTCATATCCAGGATTCTGACCGAGTTTCCCTAACAGGTTAGCATCAATTGCACTTTGTGGAATAGGCCAATTTATATTATGACGTCCTATAGTATATTTACGTCCTTTTACTATTGGTGCATCAGGCTTGTTATAATAATTATTATATTTATTAATACGATGCCACCAAAAACTATCTTCATAAAGTTTATCCACATCATATACCTTCCCTTCATTATCAGGTTTACCACTTAAAGCCAAACAATAAGAAATACGACTCAACTCAGTAAATCTCCATTCTTCCATATAAAGTTCACGAGCACGTTCGTCTACAATATCATCAATATTTACTTTTGAATAGAAGATGTCACATTTTGCACGTTGACGTATAATATTAACATCTGCTGTAGCTTCTTCTATATTACCTAAATAATAATTGGCCTCAGCACGAAGTAAATAAGTTTCAGCTAATCGATACAAATAGAAATCACTATATCCACTACCTTGATAATTATTAAGATGAGGAGCCTCATCTTCTGGAGACTCAGACCATGTCTTATAATGAGGCCAATCAAACCAAGTCCGAACAGTATCATTGCAAAGGATCTGTTCTTCTCCATTATCATTAATACAACTGTAGCTCAAATGTTTGCCATAATATACAGAATTGGGATTGTTGTATTTCAAGTCTTCCATATGTACCCAATTACCAACTTTTGAATTGTGCCTCAAGTCCCCATCATCATGGTTACCATTAAGATACCATAATGAGTTTTCTGCAAAATAAGTGGGGCGTACAACTCCTACTCCACGTCCAAACGTTCTATTATAATCCATTGATGCATCATAGGAAGCATGAGTAAGAGCAAAACGGTCTACTGCCAACTTGTTGTCAGGCGTAGAAATAGACGTTGCATTCCACCAAGGTACCAAATTACGCATTGTACGTGTCCGGATACCGGAATCTGAACCATAACGATTAGGCATAACAAGAATTGCTTCTTTATTAGCTGCAATAACTTTGTTATTTCCTTGATGCAAATTCCAAATCACATTATTAGTAATATTCCATGTAGTAGGGTGTGGATTAGAGAAAGTACCAAAGGTTTCCGTCATCAGCTTATACCCAGACTGACTAATTAATATATCAGCTTGTTCTTTGGCTTTCTGAAACTCCCCATTAGCTAAATAACATTTAATAAGTAGCTGGCGACAAGCTCCTTTATTAATCATACCAATGTAAGTCATATCCTTTTGATCAGGCACATGCTGCACTGCAAATTCCATATCTTGCACTAGTTTTTTTATGATAGCCTCTCGTTTTGTACTTTTATAATCCTGTTTTGGTCGATCTATAATTTTTGACACAAAAGGTACATCGCCAAATTGGAAGCACAAATTTAAATAGCGATAAGCACGATGAAAATAGGCTCGTCCTAAATATTCATTCTTTATTGATTCGTCCAGTCCTTCCACTTTATCAATATAACTGATAATCGTATTAGCATATTTAATACCATTATAGGTTTCTCCCCAAAAGATAACCAAACGGTTTTGGTCAAAATTATACCAACCATTATTAGGAGTAAAGCGTTCATTGATGTCACAAAAAATAAGCGCATCGTCTGTTTTTGCTGCTACGGTTAAATCAGAGAACAGGTATTCACTCATTAAAGGAAGCATCAGATCGCACGCTTCGGTATTTGTCCAATAAGCCCGCAATGCTTTATCAGCTGAAGCTAAAGCTGCATTTAACCCTTCTACTGTATTAAAAGTTATTGAAGGTTCATAAAGTGATAGCGGATCGGGGGTTAAGAAGTCGTCAGAACAACCTGTCATAGATAATTGAAAACAAACAGTTCCTATCAATATTCTAAATATATTTTTATAGTTTTTCATATGTCATATTATTAAAATGTTAAGTTAATTCCCAAAGAATAAGTGCGAGGAGCCAAACCACCTGTTTCAGGATCACCATATTCCCATTCTTTACTCCAAGTTGCTACATTACGGACAGTAGTAAATATCTTGGCATTCTGAATCTTATATTTCTCTAAAAATTTCATTGGAATATTGTAAGCCAACGAAATATTCTCTAATCGGATAAATGAGCGATCTATCACACGGGCAGGTGCAGATATGCCAGTTGGACCTTGTGCACTAAGACGCGCATAAGTATTGGAAGGGTTATCTACAGTCCAATATTCTTTAGTGTAGACATTTCTACAGTTAGTTATCTGCGAATAATTATTATCATTATTCAAATAATTAGTATCCAAGCTCTTGTGTCCCATATAAGAATACATATTAAATGAAAAAACCCAATCTTTAAAAATAGTAAAACTATTCCTCAAGGACCAATGTATAGGAGGTGTTGTTTCCCCATAAACTGTTTATCTTTATTATTATAAACAGGGTTACGCTTCCATCAGCATTTACTTTATCATCGTCTGTATAAATGTTCTGTACTTTAGGATCACCTGGGCGTTGACTATATTTGGCAGCTTCTTTCACCTCATCTTTTTGCCAAATACCTGTAACTTTATAATCCCAAATAGCACTAACAGGGTGCCCAATAAACCAGCCATTAGTCACATCATCTCGTTCTTTTACTATTGTATTGCCCAATGCATCAACTATGGTTTCATATTCTCCATATAATTTCTTAATAGTATTTTTATTAACTGAAAAAGTAAATCCGGTTTCCCATTGAAAATTTGCCTTTTCAATATTACGTGAATTAATAGACAATTCAAATCCCCGATTCTCTATTCTACCCAAATTAGTTGTAATAGAATTAAATCCTGTAAAGTCAGGCAATGATTGGTTCATAATCATGTCCGTAGTAGGCATTACATAATATTCCATACTTGCATTGATCCTATTGTTAAAAAATCCCACATCAAGACCTACATTCCAAGAAGTAGTCTTTTCCCACTGTAGATTCGGATTAGCCAAACGACTTACAAAAAGATACTTTAGATCCATCAACGCCCCCGAAGCAGAATTTATATATCCTTGTGTATATTTTCCAAGTGACAAGTTTGCTAAAGCAATGTATGAATCAGCCAAACTACGGTTACCATTCTGTCCGAATGACACACGCAGCTTACCAGAACTTAACGGCTTCCAATTCCAAAAATTCTCATTAGTAAAAGTCCATGCCAATGCTCCTGAAAAGAAATTAGCATAAGGATTAGTTGTTCCAAATGCAGAATAACCATCACGACGAAAAGAAAATGTAGCCATATAAGTATCATTGTATGAATAAAATAAACGAGCCAAATAACCACATGCTGTTTCACGCGTATCAGTAGATCTAAATGAGCTCAGATTTTTATCACCATTAGCAGTGCCATGAAATCCTAAAGCTTCAGAAGGTAGAATATTACGCGCCTCAATACGATCTGCCCAAGATTGACGTTCTTCAGCTTCCTGTACCAAAGTCAAAATAGTATGATGCTTTTCTGCAAAAATGTGCTCCCAAGTAATAGTATTATTTAAGGACCAATCAAAACGTTTACTTTGCTCACGGTTTACACGATCATCTGTTTCCGCTTGCCAATCAGGATGTTCTGATGATCGGTAGTAGCGATCATGAAAATACTGTAAACGCGGTGATACGTTAAACGAATAAGTAATTCCTAAGGGTAAAGTTACTTTGGCTGTTAAAATAGAATTTAAAACTGTAAAACCTTTATCCAAGTCAAGATATTGGCGATCGTAATCAAAGTTATATCCTTTCCAATAAGCATTTTCACCCATAGGATGAGGCACTAGTTCCCCATTTTCATTATAAGGAGAAGTAAATGGACTATTATCCAATATTTGGCTTTCCCAATTAGTTGCAATATCCCCATCTGTACGATTCTGAAAATTAATGTTTGCCCCTACATTAAGCCAAGAAGTTATTTGGGCATTAAGTTTCATATTTGAGCGTATTGCACTATACTCATTACCTCTTGCTACCCCTTCGTTAGAAAGATAACCTAATGAAAGATAATAATTCACTTTTCATTATTACCTGAAATGCTGACGTTATAATCTTGATTCAATCCTGTATGGAAAGAATGATCATACCAATCAAACGTTTTGCCTAATAAAAAATTATTTAATGTTATATCACTAGCTTGTAATCCCAATCTTCTTCCCCAAATCTCCTCTGTACTCATCGAACCATCTTGATTACTTTGAGCTTTCCAAGCTTCCAAAGTAATGCCATACTTATTCAAATTAGTTTCTGTAGGACGACTATAATAACCAACAGGAGTATTTCCTGTCTGATAAGCTTCATAATTTCCTGTTTGAGCATTTATACCATAAGTGTCTGTCGTATAAAAATCTTCACGATATTTTAGATATCCATGAGAGTCATATACTTTCCGGCTATCACCAATAGTAACGAAGCCTATATTTGCACTAAAATTGATAACAGGTTTTTCCGAACGTCCTTTTTTTGTCGTTACAATAATTACTCCATTAGCAGCTTTAGCACCATAAACCGCAGCAGAAGAAGCATCTTTTAGCACATCAATCTGACTGATATCATTCGGATTGATTTCAGACAATTCTCCATAAAAAATCATACCGTCCAATATAATAAGTGGATCGTTATGTCCTCCATCTGAATAAACAGAACGTTGACCACGAACTTGCATGGAGCCACCACCTTTAGCAGACCCATCAAATCCAATCCGCAAGCCAGCAGTACCACGCAAAACATCTTGTACAGTTTTCGGAGCTTCATTAGAAAGTTCAGCCGGACGAATCTGAGAAACTGCACCTGTCAAATCCTTTTTCTTCATTGTACCATAACCTACCACCACCACTTCATCCAACATCTCCGAATCTTCCTTCAATACTACATTAATTTCTCTCTTCCCAGAAACTTTCACTTCTTGAGAAACATACCCGATATACGTAATCTGTAAAACGGCTTCTTTCGGGGCATCCAACACAAACCGCCCATCTATATCTGTTATCGTACCTATTGACTGACCTTTCACCGTGACATTGGCACCGATTATCGGCTCGCCATTCGTATCTTTCACAATACCTGTCACCTTATTTGCCTGTTGGGCAACTTCCCCATCTTTCGCCTTGCTCATCAGCATGATATTCTTACCCTCCATGGCATAATAAATATCAGTACCTTCAAAAACCTTATTCAACACTTCGGCTACAGATTTATTTTGCGCATTCACCTTCACATTGCGCTTCAGATTCACCTCGTTTACATTATATACAAACAGATAATCTGTCTGTTTTTCTATTTCACTGATTACCTTGCCTGTTGACATGTTATCCGCCACAACAGTCACCTTCATTGTCTGAGAATAAGACTCAGTGGCAAAAGCTGTTCCGGCAAAGACAAACAGGGCTAAGAGTGTGTTTCTCATCATACGGAATAAATGTTTAATTTCTACAATAGATTCCTGATACAAAATATTTTTCATATATTTGCATTACTAATTTTAGGTTCAACTTAAGATTATTTGAGAAAAAAATTGTCAATACGTAATTGACGTTTCCATGGGATGGTGTTGCAGCACTATCCCATTTCCTTTTTAGACCATGTGTGTTATTTCATAGGCATATTCTTTTTTAAGGGTTAATTAATTGTTATCACATTCGTCTCATCATCCTTTGTATAAGTAAACTTATTATTGAGTCTCAAAACTTTCAGTACGTGTTCCACCCCATCTTTCGTGCGGAATTTACCTGTATAACGGTTCTTTAAAATCCGGGTATTATTTACCACAATATCCACCCCATAATACAGTTTCAGTTTCTCTATCATATCACGTACGGATATATCATTAAAACAAAGCAAGCCCTCACGCCACAAAAAATAATCGACCTCCTTGATGCGTCCTTTCACCAGTCTGTTGCCTTTCAAGCTGGCCATCATGTTCGGTTCCAGCCTCATTCCACTGTTATTCGAACCGGGCACTAAAATTTCTACAGCACCTTCCAACAAAGAAGTTTCCCATACGCTATCCGCTGCATAAGCCATTACATTGAACTCTGTACCCAGCACCTTCACATTACACTTGTTCGTCTCTACAATAAAAGGCTGTTCCACATTCTTTGTCACCGCAAAGTAACCCTCACCATCCATTTCACATTTCGGATATTCCCTTTGAAACTTCCCGGGAAAGTCAAGGTACTGCGTGAGTTCAACCAAACCTTCGTACCATCCGCCAACATCAATTCCGCCCGTTGGCCCGCCGGCACATAAATAGACTGCCATGTTTTGTCTTCCGGTACCTGATGTTTTCCTGTCCAATAATGTGTACCCAACAAGACGATCGCCAATACCGCTGCTATCTTGGCAGCTTCCATACATACTCCGCGTAACGAGAAATGTTTCCTTTCCCGGCTATTCTCCTCCGCCACAGGTTCCGTACGCCACAATGCCATGTCATGCAACTTCCGTTGTGCCATATATTCACGCATGTTCTCAGGATTTTCCTGTATCCATTCGGTCACACGCTGCTTTTCGGCTTCAGTAGCATTTCCGGCTATATATTTTTGCAATAATTCAGGATTCATATTCTATGCTGTTTTATTAGAAACGACTCAAGAAGAAACTACCCTAAAAGAAAATGAAGAAAAATATAAAAAAATCATTTCTGTCCTCAAAAACATCCGTATCCCCCATCCGGTCAGGCTTAATAATAAAAGAAGAAATAAAATAAAGGAAGATAATCTTTTAAAGTCACCCGCAGTACTTTCAATGCTTTTGATATATGATATTCCACCCTTTATAGAGATTTCCATCTCTTCGGCAATCTCTTTATTGGGTTTATTTTCAAAACGGCTCAAAATAAATGCCCGTCGCGTCTGTTCCGACAAGGTACTTAAAGTAGCACTGATGATTTTTTCCACTTCTTCCGAAAAAATCTCATCAGGATTGCACGCTTCCAAGGCAGACATACGGATAGACAATTCCTGTTGTTGCCAGTCGGCCATCACTTCAAAAGCACTGCGTTTTACCTCCTCGTGCTTTAGATAGTCCAAAGCCTTGTTCTTCAAAATTGTCAGTAACAATGGTAAGATATATTTCTCTTCAACAGGCTCGGCCTTCAACTTTTCCCACAACTTTATTAATGCCTCGGAGGCAATATCTTCTGCCGCCAAATCATTATGAACGTATGATTTGGCAAAGAAAAAAGACTTCTTATAATAAGAGGTATAGATATCATTAAAAGAATTTCCAGGCATTTTGCTCATTTGTATATCGGTTGTGCTTTTCATCCATATTACGATGGTAGAGCAAAGTTAGCAATAAACCTTCGATAAAACAAAATTATCCTGTTAATTCTTTCCTTATATGCTATGAGCTTGCCTTATATGCAATCGCCCTCCACCGTCAGACCAAGTGGCAAAAAGGGAAAGTTGCCATAGATATGAAATTCACGGACAAACACCCCTATGCTGTCCGACCGGAAGGACTTTCAACTGCAAAGTATCTCCCGGAGCAGCATGAAACTTGAGTATCTCGTTTCCGGACAATCCCAAGAAGAAACAATGTAATAAATATAAACTGTCACTTCCATGTTTTATAGATAAAAACACCACCACTAAAAAGTCGAACAAACAAATCGCCAAGCAATCTTTTTCATTTATTTCTCCTTATACGATTCCCCCTGAAAAATCCTTCAAAAGCTTCAGCCCTCCCGCAAACCCTTTGCAGAAGGGCGTTCCGGCTGAAGGATCACACCGGGAAAAAGTATCAGGCCGCGGAAGAATCCTTCAGCTTCACCAGCCGGTACACATTGCCATACTCGGTATGAACACGCTGTATCCCTAATGCAAATCATCCTGCCCAACCGGTTCGGAGTCACCCACGCATGGCCGCCGGATAATGTTTCTGCAAATAATTGAACAAATCCGTCGTGGTATAGGGCTTGACAACTCCCCTTCCTGCGGCATCCGGAAACAACGCAAAAACAATTCCTGTTCGGCAGGCATTTTATAAAAATTCCGGTTGCTGTGCTGTATCTCCTTTTCTTCCTCTTCCGAGAACCAGTAACGCTCTCCTCCGGCCAGCTCCGCTTTCAGCTGGGCGAACAGCTGCGCATGATCGGGCGGTGTGCAGTCAATCTTGCCGTCCACTTCCGCAAAGGAAACGGCGGCTTCCTGTGGGATCAGTCAGCAGGTCCGTCATATTGGACGTACCGATGAAAGAGGCGATACGGGGCAGATGACTGAATGCCGGACGATGTGCCCTGCGGAAAGTCAGTGTGGTCATCTGCATCAGATTCTTCAAGGCAGGCATCTGCCCGGCACGGTACTTGTCGAACTCATCCATATTGATCAGTCCGAAAGCGAAAGTTTCTGTTCACATCCACTCGCTCGTCAGGTCGAACTTGTCTATATAATAAGGTGTAAGTTCCTTGGGCATCAAAATCTTGCAAAAAGAAGACTTGCGCTTCCCCTGCTCACGACTCACCAACATAGGCGCCACCGCATTGGCGCAATCCTGCGCCTGCCCCAGCCATTGGGCGGCAACACCCAGCATCCAACGGTGAAACCCTTTCACCCACATCGGCTTACGCGATATACGCACGGCCAGCGGAGTAACACGATCCACCCCGTCCCATTGAGGCAAGTGGCTCATATAATGCAGAAAAGGATGATAGTTTTCCACCTTTCTGGAATGGAGCAGACGGCTCACATCCTTATCCCAGCAGTTGATGCCACCGGTACGCGCCTCCAGGCAGAATGTATTCAAATCACGTTGAGCCACCATGGCATACTCTTCATCCGGCATCTCTTTCCCACGATACTCCGTCTGTTCGGTGAGAAGATTGTAACGGAAATCATACCGTGCGGTCAAAAAGCACTGCAAGGCCACCAGCATATTCTCCGGCTTCTTGCGTCCCAATTTACCAGAAACCGCCTTTTCATCGATAGTTTCTGCCATACCAGCTGTTTCGACAGCCGCTGGAAGAACAATATCATCCACCGTTTCCGTAGCCGTTGAAGGCAACACCCCTTCCGCATTTTCGGTTTGCCCCACCGACTGCCCGGTAACCGGAGCCGTGCTTTTTCCCACGCATCTCCTCATTTTCATACTCTTTTTGCACCAACTCAGTAAATTTTCCACTAATTTTTTCATCCTTTTTCATTATTTGGGGTTGTGTAATATCACAAAGATAACACTCAAAATGCCCTTTTACAAGCATTTACCCCACACTACCGCAAAAAAGTGACTAAGCGAAAATAACTGGGAAATTATTCGTTTTTATCAAGATTATTTCATACTTTTGCACCGTCAAGTTAATCGTTTCACTAGAATGATGAAGTTTCATCACCTAAGTGATACAACTTCATCACTCAAGTGATATTATTTCATCACTAAAGTGAAATGATTAACTTGAAAGGAAGTTGCAACAAACTCTTCCGTACAAGAAAGCATAAACAACCGGATAAAAACAAATAAGCGAATGGCTATCAAATTTGAATTTTATGAATCACCCAATACGATAGGTACGCGCAAGAAGCGCTATCACGCCCGTGTAGTAAACTGGCAGCGCATCAACACCGACTATCTGGCGCGGGAAATACAGTACGGCTCCTCGCTCACCGTGGCGGACATCAAGGCAACCATTATCTCGCTCAGCGAGAAACTGGCCTACTACTTGAAGGACGGTGCCCGGGTACATATCGAAGGGATAGGATATTTCCATATATCGCTTACCTGCCCCGAGACACGGACACCAAGCTCCACACGTGCCAACAAGGTGAAATTCAAATCGGTGACATTCCGTGCGGACAAATACCTGAAGCATCAGTTGAGCGACGTCAAGACCGAGCGTTCGAAATACAAGCCGCACTCCATGCCGGTAACCAAAGAGAGTATAGACGAAGCACTGACGGAATACTTCCTGACAAACAGCGTGCTGACACGCCGGAAGTTTGAATCGTTATGCGGACTGACACGAGCTACCGCGGGACGTTATATCGCTCAGTTGGCGAAAGATAAAAAACTGCGCAATATCTCCATTCCGCGCAACCCCATCTATGAACCGATGCCGGGATTCTACGGAAAAGAGAAATTGCCCGAACCAGAGAACGAAACGGAAAACGTATCGGCAACAAACGACACGGACCTGACAATAAAGTAAATATACAACGAAACAATATAATAGAAAACTTCTACAAACGAAGCTCAAACCATAAAGAGCTGAAACTTCTACACTAGGCTGAAGGAATTCCGGAGGAAATCCTTCAGCCGCTTTTTATTGACGGGCGTTTGCGAAGGGGCTGAAGGATTTGAAGGAAAAAACAAGGGAAACTCAGGAAGAGGTACTTTTCAGCCCACCAGCCATACCAGCATAGGCAAGTAATCCTTTAAGGAAACACGAAGCAGCTTCAATGCCTGCTGGATGCGGTAAGCCACCGTCTGTGGCGACACATCCAGCACTTCAGCAATTTCTTTATAACTCAGTTCCTTAAAGCGATGCATCACAAAGGCTTCCCGATAACTGTCGGGCAGAGCAGCCATCGCCTCTTTTATTTTCCGGTCCATTCCTCAAAACGACCATAGTCCACTTCACACAATGCCGCCTGTGTCCGCTCATAAAAGGCAGCTTCCGCCTTGGTTTTCACCTGTTCCCGCGTCAAGTGGTTCAAGACCCTCCGATAAGTCATTTTGAACAAATACTGATTCAATGAAGACTCGATTATCAAATCCCCACGATTCTCCCACAGCCATAACATCACCTCCTGAACAATCTCTTCGGCATCTTCCAGCGACACCAAGCGGTGAGCATAGGCACACAGCATAGGATAGTACCTTCTGAATAAATGGTCAAAAGAATTACCATCCCCCTGTCGGAGAGCATTAAACAAAGACAAGTCTTCCACGGTATGATTCATAGTATAATAACTGTTTTCCTTGTGTACAAAGATAGTTGTTTTTATCGGAAAAAACTTTTTTTTAAAAAAAAGCATTTTTCGTTTAGATACCTTTCATTCTCGCTTGTCTTAATAATATAAAGGAAAACATTAAAGTATAATTCATGGAAAACCATACCGATATAGAAACTTTGTTGACCAAGTATTTCGAAGGAAACTCCACTCCGCCGGAGAACGAACAGATAGAAGCCTGGCTGAATGCCGATGAGGAGCATTTGCGCATAGCCAAGCAGCTGAATACGCTCTATCTGGCTGTAGACACACAGCACATCACAAAGAAGATAGATACGGAAAAGGCATTAGACAAGGTAAAAGCAGAACAAAAGTTAGAAACCTGTCCTGGTGGGGATGGACACAACGCATTGCGGCCATCCTGTCCGTTCCCCTCCTGATAGGTGTATTGGCTCTGTATCCGGACAGACAGCAGCCGGTAGTCACCGCTCAGATGGTGGAAATAAAAACCAATGCAGGCATGACTACCTCCGTCCTGTTACCGGACAGCACGGTAGTTCACCTCAATTCGGAATCCTCCCTTCGCTATCCCACCTTTTTTGCCGGCGATGTACGCCAAGTGGAATTAAACGGTGAAGCTTATTTCGATGTGACCCAACATCCCCGGAAACGATTCATCGTTTCCACCCCTCACCATTCGCAGGTGGAAGTGTACGGAACAAGTTTTAATGTGGAAGCATACGGTAATGAAACTCCCATTTCCACCACGCTTATCGAAGGCAGCGTAGGGTTTATTTATAAGAATAGCAAAGGAAAATTTCAAAAGAGTATGCTCTCCCCCAGACAGAAGCTGGTTTATTCTCCACAAACCGGAGATATCAAGTGCTACGCTACCTCGGGCGAATCGGAGATTTCATGGAAAGACGGCAAGCTTATCTTTAATGACACTCCGCTGGATGAAGTGCTGCACATGCTTGGAAAGCGGTTCAATGTGGAATTCGTATTGTCCAACAAGGGGCTGAAAGGCTGTTCGTTCACAGGAACATTCACCCATCAGCGTCTGGAGCGTATTATGGAATATTTCCGGATTTCTTCCCGCATACGCTGGCGTTACATTGACAGTGCAGATATAAAGACGGAAAAGCTGAAAATAGAAGTGTACTAATATACGTTTAACCCTTAATTTAAATACTAGAAAAATGAACAGACAACAGGCTCCCTAAACAAAAACATACGGGAGGATATTGGCGTATCACCCCGTATGAAAAAATCATCTTTCCATGCTTGTTTGGCGACAAGCAAAGACAACATTTTATTCACTTTATCTCAATTACAAAATTATGAAAATTTATTTTAGCGTCCATTATTATGGATGATAAAGTCGTGTAGGTTAATCTTAAATAAAACTCCATTACCTATGAAACTGAGTGTACTCTTTTTAATCTGTTCGCTAAGTATGACTTATGCGGCAGAGTCGTATGCGCAAAAGACCATGATCAGTCTTGAAGTGCGTAATGAAACAGTTGGCACTGTGTTGGAAAAGCTGAAAAAAGAATCGGGGTTTGATTTCTTCTTCAACAATAAACACGTAGATCTGAAACGTATTGTATCAGTTTCGGCAAACAACAATAATATCTTCAAGATATTGGATCAGATTTTCGCAGGAACGAATGTGAAGTATTCAGTGCTTGAAAAGAAAATCATTCTTTCTACTGAGATTGTGCAAGGAATACAGCAAGAACAAAATAAGGTGACAGGTATTGTGAAAGATGCGAATGGCGAACCGATAATCGGTGCCAATGTCATCGTAAAAGGCCAGTCAACTGGTACAATCACAGATATAGACGGGCGGTTCGTTCTGGATACTCCCAAAGATGCCGTTTTACAGATTACTTATCATCGGGTATGTTTCTCAAGAAAAAGTTTCTAAAAGAAAGAGGCTTAATGTTGTATTAAAGGAAGATACTGAAACTTTGGAAGAGGTAGTAGTCGTAGGATATGGCGTACGCCAACATTATCCAGGTGAGTAAGCAGTGTAAAAATGGATGAAATATTGGGTGATCGTCCTGTCACTTCGGTTAGTAATGTACTGATGGGAGCAATGCCGGGACTGCAGGTAACAGGCACATCAGGCCAACCCGGTGCTGCAAAGCAGTCAATATCCGTGGAGCTGCCAGCATCAATGCCGGTGCCCCAGCTTGTATTCCGTTGACGCATGTCGAGATGGACGTAAATAGGCTGCACCCAATGACCATTGCCCATTCTGTCTTAAAAGATGCGCCCGTCGGCTATTTCGGTGCAGCGCTGCGGCGAGGGTCCTAGTTACCACTAAAGGGAATGAAAGACACTCGCTTCTCTATCAACTACTCTAATAACTTCTCATTCAGTAAGCCCAGTAATTTACCCCATAAAGCAACTCCGTTACAAACAGTACAAGCTTATAAAGATATGGGAACACATCATCAGTGAGGTAAAATGCGATACCTGGTTAGAGTTATTGAAAGAATGCTATTGCAATTATCCTGACGGTTTGCCGTTGTAGACGGGTTCGAACGGTTTGCAAGCAGAACTGCCTAAACGCGAGGCGGTTTTCAACAAACACATACATTTCTGTTGGAGGAGGTAATAAATCAATATCTTACAGAATGTCAGCCGTACCCAGTTCCAATGCTGCTTTCTCGTCGGAAACCACAATCACAGGCATATTACCGTTGCCGTCCAATATCACGTTCCATCCGTCCGAATTCATTCCGTACCACGGCAGATAGACATGAAAGCTGAACCAACTTGATATTGGTGAGTTCGATATAGACGGCATCAGCGTCGGTATTGGCATTTCCGAGCTGTAATAGCCTTCCCATCGATGTCCGCCGCCGTAATCTTGAAGTAGGCTGGTTTATGTATGTGCGGCTGCTACTACTCCTGCAGGGCTTCGTCGTGATGTCAGCCCCGTAATGAGCGTATCACACCGCCCGTCTGCAGGGCTTCGTGCAGGCTGGAGATGTTACCGCCGCCTATCACCACTTCATCCGTAATCTCCGGCTGCGTGTCCCAGCCGGAGATGTTGCTGCCGGTGAGTTCCACTTCAGTGTCGCCCGTGCCGGATTTTTTCTTCAGCTTGAGGTTGAGGGTGAGCCGCTTGCCGCTTTCGAGGCGGGTTTGGTTGCCGGGTTCGGCAGTAGGTCGGTTATATAGCCATCCTCGCCTACCTGCGGTGAGGTCTTGCGGTGCTACTTTCCAGTCGGCATTGGCGCCACCTTCGTTACTGAGGATTACACTGCCATCTACCCGGTCGTAGTTCACCACGCCGGTCAGCAGGTTCACCTCCACGCTGGCAAACATCGTTGGCGCGCCATTCTTTGCCACGGAGTTTATTAGGGCGGAAGACAAGTTCGTGCCGGTCATGCCATCGCCCGCTGCTAGGTTGATGACGAGCCGGTGCATCAGATGCTTGAATGTCAGTGCCACCGTTTTGCCCTTGCTTGCGGTGGCGGTGGCGTGGAGCAGGTCGTCCGTGTGGTTCCACGCTTGGGGCATATATAGGTATGCCGCCGGATCGTCAATGTCTGGCATGGTGTTCGTGATGCGTGGGTAGTGGGCGGAGAAAGTGACCGCTTCCGTTTCACTCAGGTCTTTCCAATAGAGCGGATTGCTGTTGCCGGCCCGGTAAGCGATGTTTTGGTTACTGTATGCCGGGGATGTGGCATCTCCGGTAAAAGTGTACATGCCCCATTCATCGGCAGGCTCGAATGAGCCTGCGCCGTCGGCATCGAGCTGCGGCGCGCGTGTCTGCACTCCCTCGATGTCGGCGGTGATGTGTACCGCGCCTTCGGGCAGGGTGTTGCCGCCCGGCAGGTCGTCGTTGTGGCAAGCCGTCAGTGCCAGCATGGCCAGCACCAAAAAGGTGAATAAGTATCTTGTTGCTTTCATATCATGAGTTTTTGTTGTTTGTCAAAATCAGATTTCCAAATTACCCGACACTGTGCCTTGCGTGTCCCACGGTTGGATCGTGGCATTCACTTCCACTTCCGTACCTACAGGTGTGCGTTTCAGCGTAATGGTGAAAACAGTTTTCTTGCCTTGCTCGAAGGTACGCTCGGCTTCCACCGGCCATGTCAATACAGTGCCGCCCGTCAGGGTTAGTTTCAAATTCCTTCCGCTTGCACCCTCTTGCGGCAGGATGATGGCGGAGGCGGTCTTGCCATCGGCGGCCGTGTTCAACGTAAGGGTGGCGAGGTCCTGCCCGGCAGTCAGCGTGTTCTGCAACACGTTGAAGTCTGCTGCTACGGGCTGTTTGCTCAGCGTGATGCCCATGCCTGCCAGTTCCGCATCACTCACGCCTTCACCGGCGGTCAACTCTACTTCCACACGGCTTAGGCGGTGGAAGAACTTCAAATCGACAGTATTGGTACTTTTGTCCTTTCCCGTGGCGTTGTCGCTCCGCAGCAGGTCGATGTCGGCAGGGGCCTTTTGGTCGCTCACATCCACCTTATATATATCGTCCGTCAGGTCGGTTTGCGGGTAGTAAGCAATGAAGTCCACCTTCTCATCCGCATTCAAAGGAAAGTAAATGGTCTGTTCTGTTCCGGCAGGTGTAAACTTTCCATCTCCGGCGGTGGTCACATACTTGCGGTTGGTGGCGTCGTCCGTCACTGTCTTCATTCCGTGTTCCAGCATATAGATACCGATACCGTCGTTTGCCTCCCATGTGTCGGTCGTGGCGCGGGGAAGCGTGATTTCTCCGGCAAAGGAAACGGCTATACGTCCGTCATCCACTTGCGGTTCATTTTCATTATTGCTACATGCGGCTATCATCAGGGCTGCCATGCCGATAAACAGATAATTTGTTTTCATCATACTATTTGTCATTTTAAATTTGTTACTTGATGGTTATATTCACCACTTCCTGTACCTGCCAATCGGTGATGGTTGCTGTACCTGCCGGAGTGTTGTTGCGGGCATCTGCTGTCACGCAGTTTCCGTCACGGGTAAATGCAGGTGCGGTGGTCATCGGTTCCCCACCCGGCGTCTGTGTATTGGCTTGGATGTCTTTTCTTGGGACGCGGCTGCTGTTTCGGACAGCTTTTGAAGGCCAGTTAGGGTCAGTTCGTCCTGTTTTGCGTTTTCTGCCGTTTTCACCTTGAACATATTATTTTCCTCCACAAAATGGAATACCATTTGCGGAGCTTTGTTTGTTGCCGGCGCAAACATCGGTGCGGCAACCATAGCCAGTAGTGTGTATACAAGCATAGTTTTCCATGCATTCATATCAGTATGGTATATTAGTGTTTTTTATATAGGATGCCTTGCGGCTGTTTTTCGTGCAGAAAGAGAAAAAAACGGGTTGCTGAAGAAGCTTTTGTGTTGCACAAAAATATAACATGTAAGTAAATGATTGCAAATAAAATCAATTGTCTTTCGTTCAAGTCAATGAAAGACAATTCTTTATATGCTGAAAAGCAGGAAAACTAACGAAAGACAATGTTTAATTAGCGAAAGACAATTTTATCCAAGTACGAAAAACAGTGTGGCAGTTGAGGACATTCAGAAAAAACAGGCACATCATTCACCGGTAATCTGATGCGCTGGATGTGGGAAAGATGATTTGGAAGGCAAAGATGTCAGGAGGATGTTTCGATTTCCGCATCAGTGTTCTTTAAGTAGATTTGTTTACAGTAACTTTTGGGAGTCATTTCCATCATTTTTTTGAAATCTCTGTTGAAATTACCGCTATTGTTGTATCCTACCATTTCACATACTTCTTCTATCGTATATCCGGGATTTTCGGCAAACAGACGGGCTGCTTCGCGCAAACGAAGCTCCTTGCGCCACGGACGGAAATCCATTCCGTAATGGTCTTTCATATATTGCCGGAAGAATGATTGGGACACTCCGAAAGAATCTACCACGATACCGGAAGGGATATCCTTCTCACAGTATGCTTTCTCATCTACATATTTTTGTAATCTTTCTTTTAATAGCCGCTCTTTTTCTTGAAAAACAGTTTTTGACTTTTCCTTGTTCTCTTTTACGGACTTGTCTGTTTCGCCCATGTCTGTTTCCATCGGATGTGCATAAATCTTTGTTTCGGGTGGAACAGCCGCAATGACCGGAATCGCAAATTTCATCCTGCGATAGTAGTTGACGAACCACATCACCATGAAGCTGTAATAAAGCACATACAGTGGAACAAAGAATTTGTACCAGTCGGTAAAAAATAAAATGGGTATAGCCATGATCCCAATAGCCAGTGCACTATAAAATCCGGTCTTTACCCATGCCAGACGATTCTCTTCGTCCTCATCATAATAGTCCTCTACCTCTTGTACCGTCTTGCGGTAAGCTTGCGTGAATTTTCGGGTATAGATAGTTAACTGGATAATATAAGCGGCGATGCCCGTATAAAAGAACCACAAATAATAGTCTATAAAACAAAACAAGGCGACAAACAGGATAATGCCTGCCGCTGCAATGCCTCCGGCCTGTCGGAACACTATGCTCCATCTGACTTCACCCGGACGTATGAAAACCAACATGGATATGGTAAAAAGAAAAGCCTGAAACGATGCAACGAAAAGTGTACTGGCAGGTTCAATACGATGGTCATAACCCGTAAAGCAGCATACCAGACTGAGAAGGGCGAGTACGAAATAAGAGGGCACAAGGATATTACGGGCCTTCCGTAACTTTTCTAATCCGCATTCCGGCGGTATCGTTGTAGTTGCTAGCATGCTTCCCAGCATCGCTACTATGAAAGCTGAAGTTCCCATCAAAATTTTATATGTCGTTTCATCCATGTGTTCAAATCGTTAGGGTTACAAAAGTAGTCTTTTTTGTATTGCGTGCCAAATAATTGGTTTTCAAAGAATAAGAAAAAATAATGATGCCCGTTGTCTCCTTTTCCGCCGAATAAGAATAGATTGGAGAAATTCTTATGATTAAAAATGGAGTTAATAAAAAATATACCAGTCTACACAGACTGTTCTGAATCTTGCCGTATTTCAGTTTTCTTTTTCTTATACAAAAATGAAAAAAGGAAGTAGAGATGGCTGATTAAACTGTTTTATGAGCTTATTGCCGTTTTTTAGCTATTGGAAACATATTGGTTAAGGAAATATTCAAAATATTGCAGATAGAGGGCTATAGTTAACGAAAAAAGGGGTGCATGATGAACACCCCTTTTGCTCAGTAAAGATAAGGCCTTATCTTTACTGGTTGTTTGTAACATTCTAGTTGCGGAATTTTAATCCGTCACCCGCTGTTTCTACGATAATCGGTTTGCTTCGGTCCACTTCCTGTGACAATAGCTTTTTGGACAAATCATTCAGCAAATAGCGTTGGATGGCACGTTTCACGGGACGGGCGCCGAATTCGGGATCATAGCCTGTGCTGGCAATGAAACGGACGGCCTCATCGGTCATTTCCAAAGTAATGCCGTTGCCGGCCAGCATATTCTTGATACCGTTGATTTGTAACATCACAATCTGTTCTATCTCTTCTCTGTTCAAAGGCAAGAACATGATTGTTTCATCTATACGGTTCAGAAACTCCGGCCGTATCGTTTTTTTCAACATGGACATAACCTCTTTCTTCGTCTCTTCAATCACCACTTCGCGATTCTCGTCATTAATCTTTTCGAACTGGCTTTGAATGTATGCGCTGCCCAGATTGGAAGTCATGATGATAATTGTATTCTTGAAGTTTACCGTACGTCCCTTGTTGTCAGTCAGACGTCCGTCATCCAAAACTTGCAGCAGAATATTGAACACATCGGGATGTGCTTTTTCTATTTCATCAAACAATACCACAGAGTATGGTTTGCGTCGGACGGCTTCTGTCAACTGACCGCCTTCATCGTAACCTACGTATCCGGGAGGCGCTCCGATCAGACGGGATACAGAGTGTTTCTCCTGATATTCGCTCATGTCGATACGCGTCATCAGACTCTCGTCATCAAACAGGTAGTCGGCCAATGCTTTGGCAAGTTCTGTCTTACCTACACCGGTAGTACCCAGGAAGATGAATGAACCTATCGGACGTTTCGGATCCTGTAATCCGGCACGGCTACGGCGTACGGCATCGGATACGGCTGCTATGGCTTCATCCTGACCTACCACACGCAAATGTAATTCTTGCTCCAGATGAAGCAATTTGTCACGTTCGCTTTGCAGCATCTTGTTGACCGGTATCCCTGTCCACCGTGAAACAACATCGGCAATGTCCTCAGCGGTAACTTCTTCCTTTATCATGGCACTGTCACCCTGCTTGTGTTTCAGGTCTTCTTGAATATCCTTGATCTCGTTCTCTAAAGCCTGTAATTTCCCATAACGGATTTCGGCTACTTTACCGTAATCTCCCTCACGTTCCGCTTTCTCGGCTTCGAATTTCAATTGTTCTATTTCCTGCTTGTTTTGCTGAATCTTGTTGACCAGTTCCTTTTCACTCTGCCATTTGGCTTTGTAAGAGGTTTCCTGTTCTTTCAGTTCGGCAATCTCTTTATTCAGTTGTTGTAATTTCGGCTCGTCTTTTTCACGTTTGATGGCCTCACGTTCAATTTCCAGTTGTTTCAGGTGACGTGAGATTTCATCCAGTTCTTCAGGCACGGAATCACGTTCCATACGCAATTTGGCAGCAGCTTCATCCATCAGGTCAATAGCCTTGTCCGGAAGGAAACGTTCGGTAATGTAACGGTTACTCAATTCTACAGCGGCAATGATGGCTTCATCTTTGATACGTACCTTGTGATGGTTTTCGTAACGTTCTTTTAACCCACGGAGAATGGAGATGGTGCTCAGCGTGTCCGGTTCGGCTACCATAACGGTTTGGAACCGGCGTTCCAATGCCTTGTCCTTTTCGAAGTACTTCTGATATTCGTCCAAAGTAGTGGCTCCGATGCTGCGGAGCTCACCACGGGCCAAGGCGGGTTTTAATATATTGGCGGCATCCATGGCACCTTCACCTTTACCGGCTCCGACCAAGGTATGGATTTCATCGATAAACAGGATGATGCTGCCTTCGGCTTTGATTACTTCATTGACAACAGATTTCAGACGTTCTTCAAATTCACCTTTGTATTTGGCTCCGGCAACCAGTGCGCCCATATCCAATGAGAAGATTTGTTTGTTCTTCAAGTTGTCGGGTACATCACCTCGGATGATACGGTGTGCCAAGCCTTCAACAATGGCGGTCTTACCGGTACCCGGCTCACCGATTAAAATCGGATTATTCTTGGTACGGCGGCTTAATATTTGTAATACCCTACGTATTTCTTCATCACGCCCGATAACCGGATCAAGTTTTCCGCTGCGGGCAGCCTCATTCAAATTAATGGCATATTTGCTTAAGGATTGATAAGTGTCTTCACTGGATTGTGAAGTTACTTTTTCACCTTTACGTAGTTCTGCTATGGCGGAGCGCAGCTCTTTGTCTGTCATTCCCGCGTCTTTCAATATGGTAGCGACAGTACTCTTTACATTCAACAAGGCCAGGATAATAGCTTCCAGTGAAACGAATTCGTCACCCATCTCTTTGGAATACTGTACGGCTCTTTGTAATATCTCGTTGCTTTCACGGCTAAGGTAAGGTTCTCCTCCCGAAACCTTAGGCAGTGAGTCAATTTGCTTGTCGATGACCAATGCGATCTGCTGGGCGTTCATTCCCAATTTCTGGAAAATGAAGTTGGTGACGTTTTCACCTACTTTCAGTACTCCGGCCAACAGATGCACAGGCTCGATAGCTTGCTGTCCGCGGGCTTGAGTTACGTTCACCGCTTGTTGCACTGCCTCCTGTGATTTAATTGTGAAGTTGTTAAAATTCATATTGTATCTCCTTTCTAAATATTATTCAAATACCTATTGAAAACGTAACTGTCACTGCTTTGTTCAGTGGCTTTTGCGATTTCATTTGATAATCGTCAAATAGTTTGCCAAAAAGAAAAAGAAAGCTAATGAAGTAAAATAAGAAGACAAAATGGCAGGCTCTCCGGCTTTTAAATGAAAAAAAGTCCGAATTGTACACAAAAAGGCAGATAACTCTTTTTGCAAGCAGATGATAATTGCTATCTTAGCATCGAAATCATAAAATGAAAACGAGATGACAAATGAAATAAAGTTTGCAGATACTGTAATTCTGGTGGATGTAGCCTATGTAGACAGGGTGGCGGGTGATTTATCCAAACATTTTGGTGACGTGGTGGGCCGTAAGTTGCCGAAAGCGGATTTACCGGTGTTGTTGGAATGTCTGTCACTGGATAGTGGAATACCCTTGGGGGAGAATGCAGTTCAGGTATTATTTATTTATGACGAGGAAAGTAAGAAAATGGATGCTTTTCAGCCGTCGGATTTGGAAAAGGAATTAAATAACGTGGCTTTCAAAAGCCAGTTGGGAGAGTTTGCACTTTATTCTTTCGAACCATCGGATATGGCTAGTCGCGAAGAGTTGTTTCTGGAGTCTTTGAGAGTGGTGGTTGATGCAAAAGAGGTGAAACGGGTGATTATTGTCCCTGCCGAAGAAGAATATGGAGATAAAGTTCCTGCTATATTAAATAAGGTGGACGGAAAAGAAAAAATGACGGTATTCGGTATGAATCCTCCAACCAGTGAAGTCGCTTATCAGTGGGAGATGTTTGGATTCGCTGTTTTACAGTCGTTAGGAATTAAAGCAGACGAACTATAATCATTAAAAAACATGTCTGATTTCAGGTTAAGAGTATTCAGTAGTGTTGCGAAAAACCTCAGCTTTACAAAGGCTTCGCAAGAGCTGTTTATCAGTCAGCCGGCTATAACCAAGCATATTCAGGAATTGGAAACGATGTACCAGACACGCCTTTTTGAGCGAATGGGGAACAAGATCTTGCTGACTGATGCAGGCAGGTTGTTGTTGGAGCATTGTGAGAAAATTTTGGAAGATTACGGACGCTTGGAGTACGAGATGAACTTATTACGTAATGAGCATACCGGTGAGTTGCGCTTGGGAGCCAGTACTACAATTGCCCAATATGTGCTTCCCCCTTTGCTGGCCCGCTTTATCGAGAAGTTTCCGCAAGTGTCTTTATCACTTTTCAGCGGGAACTCCTCTGAGGTGGAAAAGGCATTGCAGGAACATCGTATAGATTTGGCACTGGTAGAGGGAAATACCCGGCAACCTAATTTGAAATATACTCCTTTTCTGCAAGATGAGCTGGTGGCTATCGTCCATACTCATAGTAAGTGGATGGATTATGATGAGATAACTTTGGATGAATTGAAAGAAGTTCCTCTTGTGCTTCGTGAAAGAGGTTCGGGAACATTGGATGTATTGATTACCGCTTTGCATAAACACAACATAAAGTTATCGGACCTTACTATCCGTATGCACCTGGGAAGTACAGAGAGCATTAAATTATTTCTGGAAAATAGTGAGTGCATGGGGATTTTGTCTATCCGGTCTATTAATAAAGAACTGTATTCAGGGAAGTTTAAAGTATTGGATATAAAAGACCTGGTGATGTTTCGTGAATTTGATTTTGTCCAATTGCAAGGGCAGGATACAGGGCTCCCGGCTCTGTTCATGCAATTTGCCAATCATTATAAGGAAAAGTTATAACTTATAATTAAAAACGATTAGATTGTTTTTGAAACATATATTACCTTTGCATCCCGAAATGGAGAAATAATGTTAAAAAGTAAAATATATGATTTCAGTAACAGCTTTACAGCAAAACAGCAAAACTATTTATGTAGGTTTGCTTTCCACGTTAACGGTCTTTTTGTTGATGGACTATATTCCGGTATTGGCTTCATTTTCCCAGTGGGTCACTCCCCCCGTATCTTTATTTCTGGGGTTGATATTTGCATTAGTTTGCGGACAGGCCTATCCTAAGTTCAATAAAAAGGTTTCTAAATATTTGTTGCAATATTCTGTAGTGGGATTGGGGTTCGGTATGAATCTTCAGGCTTCTCTGGCTTCCGGTAAGGAAGGAATGGAATTCACGATCATTTCTGTAATCGGTACAATGATTATAGGTATGTTTATAGGGCATAAACTTTTGAAGGTAGATCGTGATACGGCTTATCTTATCAGTTCGGGTACTGCAATTTGTGGGGGAAGCGCTATTGCTGCTGTGGGTCCTGTATTGAAAGCTAAAGATAGTGAGATGTCTGTGGCTTTGGCTACTATCTTTGTATTGAATGCCATCGCTTTGTTTATTTTTCCGGTGTTAGGCCATATGTTTGGGTTAGATCAACAACAGTTTGGTACTTGGGCAGCTATTGCTATTCATGATACGAGTTCTGTGGTGGGAGCAGGTGCGGCATACGGTGAAGAGGCGTTGAAAGTGGCGACAACAATCAAACTGACCCGTGCACTTTGGATTATTCCTTTGGCATTCGCTACTTCTTTTATTTTCAAGGGAAGCGGTAAGAAAGTAAGCATTCCTTGGTTTATCCTTTATTTTGTTGTGGCTATTGTTCTGAATACTTATGTGCTGGATGGTGTGCCTCAATTCGGGCAGGCTGTTTCCGGACTGGCACGTAAAGGATTGATTATTACCATGTTCTTTATTGGAGCTTCCTTGTCTATGGATGTATTGAAGCAAGTAGGTATGAAACCTCTGATTCAAGGTGTTGCTCTTTGGGCGGTGATCAGTCTTAGTTCATTGGCTTATATTCTACTTTTCTGATAGGGATTTATTAGAATATTAAAAAGTATGCGGATGATATGGATTGTCTGAAAAATCCTGTTATCCGCATGTTTTTTTATGAGAATATAATTTAGAAGTAATAGATGAATAATAGTACAGCGTTTACTCCAATGACAGTGAGGAATCCTTTCCATACATAAGGTAGCATTTCTTTTCTGCGGGAGGAAAAAAATATGGCATAGAACATATTCACTACGATGTTGCTGATGATAGCTTGCATGATACAGGCCCCTACAATGGTTGCCGGAATATTTCCGCCTTGTAACAGGTTTAGTATGAAAGGAGTGATATCACTTAATCCTGTTGCAATGGAGAGAATACTCAAACCTCCTGTTCCTGCATAAACCAATGTATAGTGAGTCAGAAATGTAAATACTACAAATAATAAAGCAAAGATCAGAGCGACTTTGAATTCCAGTGGATTACTTTCCGTTTCCGTTTCTTCAATAACTTCGCGCTCGCCTTTTATAGTATGCTTTTTATGGATGAATATGCCGATGCCGGCGGCGGTTGCAGACATGATGAGCAGATAGGGGTAAATATTCAGAAAGATGGAAGTGCTGAATATAAGGATCAAAATCATGAAACGTAAGAACATCATGCTGACAGCAAGCATCATGGCAGATACATATTCCGGTATTTCATGCGCTTGTACCCGTTTGCATTTGCGGGCAAGGATGGAAATGGTAGCGGTGCTGCTATACAGACCACCGATAATGCCCGAAACCAAAGTGCCTGATTCGCGGAAAACATATTGCTTCAGCAGGTAGGACAAATAGGAGATACCCGATACGACTACAGTAGCCAGCCAAATGGTGTATGGAGTGAGATTGATACCCGGTATGAGAGGTTCCTTGGGTAGCATGGGCAAAATGATACCGCTGATAGCCAGAAATTTTGCCAGTGTGATCATTTCATCATTCTGCATCCGTTGTACAAGTTCTGTGAAGGTGTGTTTCATTTCTGTGAAAAGAAGCACGGTGACTACCATCATCACGTAAAACCAGGAAGGTTGTGTACTTATGATAGGAGCCATACAATAGGTGATAAGGGCGATGATGATTGTTGTCACTCCAAACACGTGGAACTGGGATTGCTTGACATAATAATTGATGCCCAGTAACATACCTAAAATTATTCCGCCTCCCATAAATAAATGCATTTCCTTAGGATCAAGTATATAGAGGAGATATCCCAAAATGCCGATAAAAGTAAAAGTCCGGTCTGTGCCGAAAAGCGTAGTTTCCCCCTCTCGTTTCAGGCTGATTCTCCGTTGGGATAAACCGATGAGTAAAGAGAACAAGGTCACCAGAATGAAAGTAACCAATTGCTGGGGAAGGTAATCGTACAACTTTTCCATAAATCTGTCAAGATTAGGTTGATGTAATAGGTTTTTCCTTTTAAACTGCATTGACTCCTCTGATGGATTCAAGTGGCTTTAAAACGCTTGCTTAAACTGGCTTTCTTCAAAAAGTCCTTTTAATTTATCATCACTTTTTATTTGGTTGATGATTGTGGACAGAACTCCTGCTTTAGGCAATTCTACCACAACGTCTGTTTTATATTTACCACCGCTCTGCCGGCTGTTTTCACAGACTACTTTTAAGTTAGCAGCCTCTTGCTGGGTAGCCATATGGATCAGATCTGAGAACTGTTCCCACTCTGCATTACCGAATTTTTTTTGAGACTTGGCAGCCATTTCCGCCTTTGCTTTGATCTGGCTGGTTATTGCAGTACGGGCTGCAATGACCGCCTTCTTTTTGGAGGCAGTGGCATCACCGCTCTGAGCTGATGCTGAGGCACGGAAGAAGTCTGCGTTTGTGCTATATGCATTTCCGGTACAAGGAGTACTTTGTGCCTGTGCCCATGTTGACATTCCAAGGACGAAGGCTAAAAAATAGATGAATTTATAATATTTCATAGTTGTAATTTTATCAATCTATTGCGAAGATAGAAGAATATTTGATAATATAAACAAGAAAAGGGAAAAAAAAGATTGAGCTTGCTTTATGAAATGATTATATTTGCAGAAATTAAATGAAAGGTTAGTATTCATGGAATCAACAACAAAACTCTATTCGTTAAATTACACAAACGCAAATACTTATTTATTTGCATTCGTGTTTATTGTAGGTAATGTGGTATTGCCGCAACTTTGTCATTTGGTGCATTTGGGTGGACCTGCTATGTTACCCATTTATTTCTTCACATTAATAGGTGCTTATAAATATGGATTCAAAGTGGGGATGTTGACGGCTGTTCTTTCTCCGCTTGTCAATAGCTTCTTGTTTGGAATGCCTTCTGTGACCATACTTCCGGCTATATTGGTAAAGTCGGTATTGTTGGCGTTGGTGGCGGGATATATGGCAGATCGTTTCCGTAAGATTACGATTCCTGCATTGCTGGGGACTGTTATGGCATATCAGGTGGTGGGTACCTTGATAGAATGGGCTCTTGTCGGTGATTTCTATTTGGCGGCACAGGATTTCCGGATTGGAATTCCGGGCATGTTGCTCCAGATTTTTGGTGGCTATGCTTTGTTGAAAGCTATTGCAAAAAGATAAGTTGTAAACATTTGATGTTATGCTGCAAATTGTGAAACAGCCTGAAAATGGTGGCGCTGGCTATGTTCTGGTAGCTGTCATGGATGGAGATCCCGGTAAATGGATGACTTTGTTTTTTGATAAATCATTTAATAGTTAATAGATAAAATGACAGGCACATTATTATTTTTAGGATTAGGAATGCAGGAAATATTATTCATTGCATTGATTGTTCTTTTATTCTTTGGTGGGAAGAAGATACCCGAACTGATGAAGGGGTTGGGCAAAGGGTTAAGAGTTTTAAGGAAGGGATGAACGGGGTGGAGGATGATATAGATGGAAAAGATAAGAAAGGGGAAACGAAAGAGTGACAAATGATGGAACAACAGCAGAAGATACTGACTTTTTGGGATCATCTGGAAGAACTGCGCCATGTCTTGTTCCGTATTGCAGTGGCTGTGGTATTTCTAATGTTGGTAGCATTCTTGTTTAAGGATGAGCTTTTTGCTATTGTTCTAGCGCCTAAGAATGCTGATTTCATTATTTATCGTTTTTTTTGCCGGATAGCTGATTTCATGGCTATGCCTTCATTATGTCCGGAAGTGTTTTATGTGAAAATGATCAATACCCAATTGGCGGCTCAATTCATTACTCATATGAGCGTGTCTTTTTATACGGGTTTTTTGCTGGCATCTCCTTATGTTATTTATCAGTTGTTCCGTTTTGTTTCGCCGGCTTTATACGAGAATGAAAAGAAATATTCTACCCGGATTGTAGGGTGGGGCTATTTTCTTTTTATGATGGGAGTTCTTTTGAATTATTTTTTGATTTTCCCTCTTACTTTCCGTTTTCTTGCTACCTATCAGGTCAGTATGGAAGTGGAGAACACGATTACTTTGTCTTCGTATATGGATACATTGATGATGATGAGCCTGATGATGGGGATTGTTTTCGAGATTCCTGTTCTTTGTTGGCTTTTTGCCAAACTGGGATTTCTTACGGCTGATTTTATGAAGCGGTATCGTCGTCATGCTATTGTTATTATTCTGATAGTTGGAGCTGTTATCACTCCTACGTCAGATGTCTTTACATTGATGATGGTGTCTGTGCCCATGTATTTGCTTTACGAAGTCAGCATTTGGATTGTAAGTCGGACAGGGAAAAAACAGCAGGAAGAATCCTTGGAGGAAGTGCTTGAAAAATCATGAGATGATAATCCTTATAAGTATTATATCGTAAAAAAGGAAGACCTTCTAAAAAGGCCTTCCTTTTTTCCATTAGGATCCATACTTTATTAAATCTTCCAGCCAAAGGCCTCTGCCACGGCCGGAAACACAATCTTTCCGTTGACAATATTCAAGCCGTTTTTTAGTCCAGGATCGTTTTCGCAAGCTTTTTTCCAACCAAGATCTGCCAATCTGATGGCGTATGGCAGTGTAGCATTGGTTAATGCCAAGGTTGAAGTACATGGTACAGCTCCCGGAATATTGGCCACACAGTAATGGATGATACCGTCTACTTCGTAAATAGGTTCGGCATGAGTTGTAGGATGGGACGTCTCAAAACATCCTCCTTGGTCAATGGCCACATCTACCAGTACAGTACCCTTTTTCATCAGTTTCAGCATAGGGCGTGTTATGAGGTGGGGAGCCTTTGCACCGGGGATAAGAACTGCACCGATTATCAAATCAGTTGTTGGCAGTTCTTTTTCTATATTGTGGCTGGACGAGAATAATGTTTTTACATTTTTAGGCATGAACTCACTCAACTGACGCAGGCGGGGTAATGAAATATCACAGATTGTGACATCAGCCCCTAATCCTGCAGCCATTAAAGCTGCATTGGTTCCTACAATGCCGCCGCCTAATACCAGCACTTTGGCTGGCTTGACACCGGGAACTCCACCTAGCAAGATGCCACGTCCTCCTTGAGGCTTCTCCAAAAAACGTGCTCCTTCCTGAGTGGACATTCGTCCTGCCACTTCACTCATGGGAATCAGCAGAGGCAGTCCGCCTTGTTTGTCTGTTACAGTTTCGTAAGCTAGGCATACTGAACCACTACGCATCATTGCCTCCGTTAATTCTTTGTCACAGGCAAAATGGAAGTATGTAAATACCAGTTGGCCCTTACGTACCAGGTTATATTCACATTCGATGGGTTCCTTGACTTTTATAATCATCTCGGCAATGGCGTACACATCTTCTATAGTAGGAAGGATACGCGCTCCGACTTTCTCATACTCTTCATCGGAAAATCCGCTGTTTATACCTGCGGTGTGTTGTATATACACCGTGTGACCTCTCTGTACCAACTCGTGTGCTCCTGCAGGGGTTAATGATACACGATTCTCGTTGTTTTTGATTTCTTTAGGAATTCCTACTATCATAATTGTCACATTTAAGGGGTTTGACTGCCTCAAAGATAACAAAATGTCAGAAAAGTAGGTTTTGTCTGGATATGTTTTTTTCGTAATAAATGTATGTTTAGCAACATTGTTTTAAGGGATATTCTGTTTTTTATTTGTAAGTTTGCGGAGAGATTCAAAATTTTTGTGATGAGTTCTCCATAAAATAAAGAAAATGACTTTACGAAATTATATAATCATAGCAGCTTTGGGCAGTGTTCTTGCTGTACGGGCACAGGAAGAACCGGCTGCTCCTGTATTCCGTCCTCCTTTTGATTTTCCGCTTATTCTGAGCGGTAATTTCGGTGAACTGCGTTCTAACCACTTTCATGGAGGAGTGGATTTTAAAACCCAGGGAGAGGTGGGAAAACCTATTCATTGCATTGCCGACGGATATGTGAGCCGTGTACTGGTTACTCCCGGAGGATATGGGCAGGCTATTTTTATTACGCATCCCAATGGATATACTTCAGTATATGGACATGTGTTGAAATTTGCTTCTGCAGTGGCAAAAGTGGTGGAGGAATATCAATATCGGCATGAAACTTTTGCTGTGGATTTGAAATTCGAGCCTCATCAGGTCAGTTTCAAAGCTGGAGAAATCATTGCTTTAAGCGGTAATGAAGGGTATTCTTTCGGACCGCATCTGCATATGGAGATACGCCGTACGGATACTGGTGAATTGATAGATCCCTTACAGTTCTATACCGATAAAATTAAAGACACTACTCCGCCACGTGCGTCAATGATTATGCTTTATCCGCAGCGGGGCGCTGGAGTTGTGGAAGGCTCACAAAGAAAAAAATCCATATCTGTTGCTTCTTTGGGACAACCGGTTTCTGCTTGGGGGAAAATAGCCGCTGGCATTAAGGCATACGACTATATGGATGGCACACATAATAATTATGGTGTGCGTTCCGTGGTACTCTATGTGGATACGACAGAAGTTTTTCGCAGTACGGTGGATGGCGTTTTGCCCGAAGAGAACCGGATGATTAATGCCTGGACAGACTATGAGGAGAATGTAAAGAGGCATAATTGGGTGATGCGCTCACAGATTCTTCCCGGAAATAGTTTGCGCATGTTACAAGCCAATGATGAAGGAGGGGTGGTTACGATTGATGAAGAACGTGATTATCATTTTCGTTATGAATTAGCTGATTTATACGGGAATAAGTCGACTTATCGTTTCATTGTGCGTGGCCGTAGGCAGCCGATAGAGGAATATCATCCGCAGGTAAAACATTATTTGGCATGGAATAAAGGTAATGTGGTTCAGGAACCGGGTATGGAACTGGTTATCCCCCGAGGAATGTTGTATGAGGATGTGGCACTGAACTGTCATGTGGTTAAAGATACAGCTGCAATATCTTACGAGTACCAGTTGCACGATGAGCCAGTAGCTTTGCAGGCTGGGTGCACGTTGATGATCGGGGTACGCCATCTTCCTGTAGAGGATACGTCGAAATATTATGTGGCCCGTAAGTGGGGAAAAAGGAAAGGTTCAGCAGGAGGAATTTATGAAAATGGTTGGATGAAGACTTCCATCCGTGAACTGGGAACCTATACCGTAGCTATAGATACTTTGTCTCCACGAGTGACCCCATTAAATAAGGCACAATGGAAGACAGGTAAGGTTCAGTTCAAAATAGGAGATGCGGAAACGGGTATTAAGGATTATAAGGTGAAGATAGACGGCGAATTTGCCTTATTCGGTTTCAGTTCCAAAAATGCGAAATTGTGGATGAAGCATCCTGAACGGTTAAAAAAAGGAGTCGCCCATAAATTGGAATTGGTGGTGACAGATTATTGTGGAAACGAAACAAAAGAGGAATATGAATTTTGATGGTAAAATAAGTATTATACACAATTAAAAAGTTATATATTAATGAAGAATAAACTGATTTTAGGTGCTGCCTTTCTATTGGCGGCAATAACAGAGAGTTTGGCATGCACTAACTTGATTGTAGGTAAGGGAGCCTCGGTTGATGGTTCTGTTATCGTTTCTTATTCCGCTGATTCATACGGAATGTTTGGCGAGTTGTATCACTATCCTGCCGGTATGCATGAAAAAGGAGCCATGCGTGATATCTATGATTGGGATTCGGGCAAATATTTAGGGCAAATAAAAGAAGCGCGTCAAACCTATAATGTGGTAGGTAATATGAATGAATTTCAGGTAACCATAGGTGAAACTACTTTTGGTGGACGGGAGGAATTGGTTGATTCTACCGGTATTATGGATTATGGAAGTTTGATTTATGTAGCTCTCCAGCGTTCTCGTACAGCTAAAGAAGCCATACAGGTAATGACGGATTTAGTAAAAGAATATGGTTATTATAGCAGTGGCGAATCATTCAGTATCGCTGATCCCAATGAAGTCTGGATTTTGGAGATGATCGGTAAGGGTCCCGGTGTGAAAGGTGCTGTATGGGTAGCAGTCCGTATACCGGATGATTGTATTGCCGCACATGCTAATCAGAGCCGGATTCATCAGTTCAATATGAATGACAAGGATAATTGTCTTTACTCTCCGGATGTGATTTCTTTCGCTCGTGAAAAAGGTTATTTTGACGGTATGAATAAAGATTTCAGTTTCTCGGCGGCATATAATCCTTTAGATTTTGGTGGTGTACGGTTCTGTGAAGCGCGTGTATGGAGTTTCTATAATATGTTCAACAAGTCGGTGGGAGATACCTATCTTCCTTATATTCAGGGGGACAGCAAAGAACCGATGCCTCTTTATATCAAGCCTTCCCGTAAACTTTCAGTACGTGATGTACAAGCGGCTATGCGCGATCACTATGAGGGTACTCCACTGGATATAACTAATGATCCCGGTGCCGGTCCGTTTAAAACTCCTTATCGTCTGTCTCCCTTGAGTTTTAAAGTAGGAGATCAGGAATATTTCAATGAACGTCCCATTTCGACTCAGCAAACGGCTTTCACTTTTGTGGCACAGATGCGTGCTAACCTGCCCGATGCAATAGGGGGAGTATTATGGTTTGGAACAGATGATGCTAATATGACAGTGTTTGCTCCTGTATATTGTTGTTCGGATCGTATTCCTGACTGTTATAGCAGTAAAGAAGCCGACTGTGTAACTTTTTCATGGGACTCTGCATTTTGGATTTATAATTGGGTGGCCGATATGATTCGTCCACGTTATAGCCTGATGATTGATGATATGCGTGCCGTTCAAAATAATTTGGAAGATACTTATGCGAATGCACAGGCTGGCATTGAATCTTCTGCCATGAGCTTATATGAGAAAGATCCTGTAAAGGCAAAAGAGTTCTTGACTAACTATAGTTGCATGACAGCCGAATCGGCAATAGACAGCTGGAAGAAATTGGGCGAATTTTGATTGTGAAGTATAATGACGGTGCTGTGAAAAAGATGGCAAAAGATGGAACCATACTTCGTCCTGAAACCGGTCATTGCGCTCCTTTGGTACGTCCGGGGTATCCCAAAGAATTTTTGGAAGAACTGGTAAAGGCCACCGGTGAACGCTATAAGATGAAATAGGATATATTTTTGTATGTTCTGAAAGTCTGATTAATTAGTGGAGGGGCAGGTTATGATCCTGCTCCTGTGCATAATAAGATAGTTTTTTAGATTGTATTCAGGATGCCTGGGAGCTTTCCCGACTGTTATATAGTAGTGTTTTTTTACCTTGTATGGTCTTCTGCTTTTTTATGACAGATTATTTTAGGGGGATAATCCTTTATATCTCTAATTTTCTTCTTTCAAATTTCTAGGATTTTTAATTTAATTCTTTTACATTTGTCAAGACGTAAAAATCGGATGTAATTATAAACCTTATAAATAACAAAAAATTATGGAAAATGAAGAATTGATAAAGCAAGTGACAGAGAAAGCAGAGAAATGGTTAACACCTGCTTATGATGCCGAAACACAGGCTGAAATTAAGAAAATGTTGGCGAATCCCGATAAGACTGATTTGATTGAAGCATTTTAT
>SCPO01000296.1_pt1 | contig 48890 bp, 86 predicted proteins | sample 6106821 | NCBI WGS metagenome assembly SCPO01 (sample SAMN10720448, study PRJNA508395) | human gut metagenome | isolation source: Participant 2 stool, 0 month | host: Homo sapiens | collected 2017 | reverse complement strand
CATGCGTGCCGCGCGGAAAATATCCGAAGAATCGCGCCGCAGCAGCTCGTCCTGATTTCCAGTATTGCCGTGCTGGCAGACAGCCGCGGCGTCTATGAGGACAGCCCCGCCCGGCCTGCTGAAAACCTGCCTGCCTACGGCAAAACCGCCTGCAATTAGAGCAGTGGGTGCGGGAGGATTTCCCCGACGCGCTCATCGTGCGGCTGCCCGCGCTCTACGGCATCGGCATCAAAGAACTTCTCTTTGACCTGCACACCATCACCCCGGCTATGTTGAAGCCGGAAAATACGACGAACTGGCGGCGAAATCGCCGTTGGTGCAATCCGCCTACACGCTGGCGGACAACGGCTTTTACAAGCTGAACGGCACAGTGGATGCCGCAGCGCTCAAAGCGTTTTTTGCGGGCAACGATTTTAACGCACTGGCCTTCACCGATTCCGCAGCCGCTACCAGTTTTACAACCTGGGGCGGCTCTGGCTGGATCTTGAAAGCCCGCGCCGCCGACTTGAAGCTGCTGCACTCTGTACGCCGCCCATCACGGCGGGGGAGGTCTACACCGCCGTCACCGGCAGGAACTGGCACAACGAGCTTGCCAAGCCGCCGTTTGACTACGATCTGCGCAGCCGCCATGCGGACATTTTGGGCGGCAGCGGGGACTACCTGTGCACCAAACAACAGGAACTTGACGATATAACGCGCTTTCTGCGCGATTGGGGATTGACTCATGGCGAACTATCAGCTTGCCATCTCAAACATTGCGTGGCTCAAGGACGACGACGAGGCCGTCTACACCGCCATGCAGCAGGCGGGCTTCACCGGGCTGGAACTGGCCCCCACCCGCATTTTCTCCGAAGCACCGTATGAAAATCTGACCAGTGCGCTGCTGTTCGGCGGCTACCTTAAAACCGCTGGGGCTTCTCGGTGCCCAGTCTGCAAAGCATCTGGTACGGCCAGAAGGGCAATATCTTCAACCCCGCCGACACAGAGCCGCTGCTGGATTACACGGCCCAGGCATTCCAGTTTGCCCACAGCTTGAACTGCCCCTCGCTGGTGTTCGGCTGCCCCAAAAACCGTATGCGCCCGCTGGGCGGCAACGATGCCGCCGCCGAGGCGTTCTTCATGCAGGCGGGCAACCTGGCGGCGCGGTACGGTGTGCATCTGGCGCTGGAGGCCAACCCGCCGATGTAACGAACTATCTGAACAACACGGCGGACGCTTTCACGTTGGTCAAGCGGCTGGATAACCCCGGCCTGTCGGTCAACTTTGATTTGTCCACTGTGCTGGCCCAGGGCGAGAAACTGCAAACTTTCATCGATGATATGCAGTATGTCAGCCACGTTCATATCAGCGAGCCGGGCCTGGCCCCATCCAGAAACGCCCCGAGCATAGGGAACTGGCGCTGCTGCTGGGGGCGGTGGGCTACCGCGGCTTTGTCTCCATCGAGATGGCCCACACCGACCTGGACACGATCCGCCGCACGATGGACTATATTGCGGAGGTGTTCGCATGATCGAGTACGAGCGCAAAAATCTGAACGGCGTGCCGGACTACACCGCCGCCGAATTTGAGGGCCGCCGCAGCGACTACTGCCTGCTGATTCCGGTCATCAACGAGGGTGCGCGCATCCTGACCGAGTTGGGCCGCGCCGAAAATGCGGGCATCAACAAAATCTGTGATATCGTCATCTGCGACGGCGGCTCCACCGACGGCAGCATGAAGCATGATATCTTGCAGCTTTACCACGTCAATACGCTGCTAACGAAATCGGCCCCGGCAAACAGGGGCACAGCTGCGCATGGGCATCTATTTCGCGCTGGATCGCGGGTATAAGGGCATTCTGACCATCGACGGCAACAACAAAGACTCGATTGAAGATGTACCCAAATTCATTGAAAATTGCAGGCGGGCTATGACCTGGTGCAGGGCAGCCGCTTTATCCGCGGCGGCCATGCAATCAACACGCCGCCGGTGCGCTATGCGGCGGTGCGGCTCATCCATGCGCCGCTCATCAGCCTGGGGGCGCACCAGTGGTTCACCGACACCAGCAACGCCTACCGCGCGTACAGCCGCGAGTACCTGACCCATCCCGATGTGCGTCCGCTGCGCGATGTCTTTGCCGGGTATGAGCTGCTGGCGTATCTGAGCATCCGCGCAACCCAGCTGGGCCTGAAGGCCTGCGAGGTCCCGTGACCCGCGCCTACCCGGCCACCGGCAAAACACCCACCAAGATCACCGGCTTCAAGGGCAACAGTGACCTGATGAAGGTCCTGCTCAACGCGCTGAAGGGAAAGTATAATCCGTAAAAGGGGAGTGCTATGCACAAGATAAAAAAGTTTGCGGCAGAGCACAAGCGGGAAATCATCTTTGCAGCGATTTATCTGCTCATCGTAGCGTTTCGCTTCAGCTGGTTTTATACGCATGAAACCGCTATCGTGTACCGGGATTCGCAGGATTATCTGGCCTACGACCCGATACGCGCTTTGCAGGGCAGCGCGGTGAATGGCCGTGCGCCGGTGTACGGTACGATTTTGTATCTGATTCGCATAATCGTCGGCGAATGGCATCAGCTGCACGCAGCCACTTTTGCAGGAACTGGTTGGCATCGCCGTTCTGCCGCTGTTTTCGGCCACGCTGCGCCGCGTGGGGGTGGGTACCCGCGTGCGGGCAGCGGTGCTCCTTCTGTACGGATTCTGCCCGGCGGTGTATGGCTGGGACAATGTTGTTTTGACAGAATCCCTCTCTCTATCAGCCACCGTGGTATTCTTTTTCCTGATTGTTCGCTACATCCAGGAGCGCCGCTTTTGGGACGGTGCGGGTGCGCTGCTGGTTACGGTATGGCTCATTTTCCTGCGTCCGCAGTTCCTGGCTTACCTGGCAATGCTCATGGTGTTTTTGTCTGGCGGATGTTTTACGCTGATAAAAGGAGAAAAAGATTTGGGCATCCTGCTTGCATTGGGGCAGTTGCTGCGCTGGGATCATTGTCTACTGCGCGTCGTTTTCGAATCAGTTCGGGATATTCTCCCTGACCGATGCCGGACCGCGCCAGGATTTGAGAGTGTGTGTGGACCGCGGCTATTACAAAGATTTTGCGGACGAGGATGCCCGACAAATCGTGGAGGATGCCATAGCCGAGGACACCGGCATAGACGGCTACGCAGTCGGTAAATTGCTGTCTGTATACGGCAACGCCAAGGGACAAAAGCTGGCAAAGGATTTCTTCCGCGCAAATGCCGTGCGTTATATCAAAGATACCTGCAACGTAATGTGGAACTATCGCACGATCGAGCTGTCAGCTTATGGATTGAACTGCGCTACGGCGATGACCGTGTGTATAACCTGTGTCTTGCCATCGCGCAGGAGGGTGAGTTACTGGCTAACCCGCTGGAACATTGGCTGACACTGCATGCTGCTTACATTCTCTCGCTGCTCTGGGGCGTGGTGATGGTCATTGCATGGGTGCAGCAAAAACGCCCGCCTTGGCTGCATATGGCCTTGTTTGCCCTGCTGATGTGACTTTCTTGACTTTCTTTATCACCTGCGGCGAATATATGCGGACGATGATTACCGTTGTGCCGTATATGTTCATTTGTATGGGTATGGCGGTGCAGCGGCTTATTGTGCCGCATGGGCTTGTAAGTGCGTGCCCCAAAGGAGAAAAATAAATTGACCTACGATAAAATCATCCTCGGTGCAGGGCTGTATGGGCTGTATGCGGCGCAGAAATGCGGCGCGGCGGGCCAGCGCGTCCTTGTGCTGGAGCGTGACCCCGCGCCCTTTATGCGCGCAACCTACATCAACCAGGCCCGCGTCCATATGGGCTACCACTACCCGCGCAGCTACCCACGGCCATCAAGTCGGCCCACTATTTTGAACGTTTCTGTGCGGATTACGGCTTCTGCCTGCACACGAGTTTGACCAGGTCTACGCCACCAGCGCCCATTTCTCCTGGACGAACGCCGCCGAATTCCGCCGTTTCTGTGCGGCGGCGGGCATCCGCTGTGACGATGTTGCGCCCGAGCGGTACTTCAACCCCGGCCTTTGCGACGGCGCATTCCTGACGAAAGAGTACACCTACGACGCCCAGGTGCTCAAGCGCTGGTTCCTGGAGAGGCTGGCCGCCCTGCCGAATGTCGAAATCCTGTACAGCCACAAGCCCGACAAGATCGAGAAAAAGCCGGTAGCGCGTGGCGGGTCACGGCGGGGGACACCACCAAGCGAAGCCCTATCTGCTCAACGCTACCTATGCAGGCGTCAACGATGTGCACGCCCTGCTGGGTCTGCCGCCCTTCGGCATCAAGTACGAAAAATGCGAGATCATCTTTGTGTACGGTGGAGGATGCCTTAAAGCACACCGGCATCACGGTCATGGATGGGCCGTTTTCAGCCTGATGCCCTTCGGCCAGACCGGGCTGCACAGCCTGACCAGCGTGACCTTCACCCCGCATGAGACGAGCTATGACAGCGTCGCGACCTTCCCCTGCCAGGCAGAAAGCGGCGGTTGCTGCACCCCGGGCAGCCTGTACAACTGTAACGAGTGCCCGGCCAAGCCGCAAAGCGCCTGGCCCTACGAGCCAGCTGGCCCGCAAATACCTGAAAGAAGAGTACGGCTTTGCTTACCAGGGCAGCCTGTTCAGCATGAAGCCGATTTTGAAGGCAAGCGAAATTGACGACTCGCGCCCGACGGTCGTGCGCGTCATGAGCGATGAGCCGAAGCTCGTCAGCGTGCTGAGCGGCAAGATCAATACCGTATATGACCTGGACGAGGTGCTGGAAGTATGAACACAAAAGAAAAAAACTTTGTCTCGGCAGTCGTCTACCTGCACAACGACGCTGCCCGCGCGGTGGAGTTCTGCCGCACCGCCGCCGCCGAGCTGGCCGCCCACTTTGCCCAGTATGAGCTGGTCGTCGTGGACGACGCCTGCACCGATGACACCGTGGCCCAGCTGCGCGCCTGGGGCAAAGAGCAGGCCGCTCCGCTGACGATTTTGCACATGAGCACCTACCACGGCCTGAAAACGCCATGAACGCGGGCCTTGACGCTGCCATCGGCGACTATGTGTATGAGTTCGATTCCACCGAGCTTTGCTACCAGGCGGAGCTGATTTTCAAGGCCTACCAGACCGCGCTGACCGGCAGCGACATCGTCTCGGTCTGCCCGCGCACCGTGCGGGGCAGCAGCGGCCTGTTTACAAGGTGTTCAACGCTCATTCCCAAAGTGCCTACCGGCTGCGATGCGTTCCGGCTGGTCACGCGCCGCGCCATCAACCGCGTAACACGCTTCCAGTGCCCACCTGCCCTACCGCAAGGCGGCCTACGCAGCGTCGGGCCTGAAAATGACCGATCTGGAATTTGACGGCCAGCTGACCGTCAAGAGCAAGGGCGGTTCAACCTGGCGCTGGACAGCCTGGCGCTGTACACCAACGCTGGGTTCAAGGCCAGCATGACGGTCACCCTCTGCATGCTGGCGCTGGCCCTGGCCGAGCTGGTCTACACGCTGGTGGTGTTCATCACCGGCCACCCGGTCGAGGGCTGGACCACCACGATGTTCGTCATCACGGTGGGATTTTCTGGGCTGTTTGCGGTGCTGACCATCGTGGTACCTGTCGCTGCTGGTGGATCTGGTGTTCAAGCAGCAGAAATATTTAGTGGAGAGCATCGAAAAGCTGCAAAAGTGATCCATGAAGAATTTACACAAAAGCAACTTCGCCTGTCCCGCCGGGGCTTCTGGCTGGTCTGCGCCCTGCTGGTCTGCCTGCGCCTGGCGCTGACGAGCTTTCAGCAGGCGTACACCTGGGTGGGCGGCTCCGCTGGACGATGAACTGATGTTCCGCGCGGCGCAGAATATCACGGCGGGGAGTGGCTGGGCGCGTATGACTACCTGACGCTGTCCAAGGCCATGTTCTTCCCGGTGGCTGGCCCTGCTGCACGCACTGCACCTGCCGTATCTGGTCGCGGGGCGGCGCTCTGGTGCGGCGCGGCGCTGCTGGCAGCGCTTGCATTTTCGCCGCTGGCGCAAAAAACAGCCCGAGCAGGGCCGTGTGCTGACGCTGGCGCTGTTTGCGGCGCTGGCGTTTCTGCCGTCGTCCTGGGCGGCCTACACGCTGCGCGTTTACCGCGACAACATCTCTCCCGGCACTCTGCCTGTACTTTTGCGGGCCTGGCCGGGATGGCACTGCGGGCCGTCTTTGAAAAAGACAAGCCGCTCTGGCCCTGGCTGGCAGCGGCGGGCGCGGGCCTGGCCTGCGGCTACCTCAACCGCGAGGACGCCGGACTGTTCCTGCTGCCCTTTGCCGCGGCGGCCACCGTCATTGTGGCGGTGGTTCTGGTGGGCAAGCGCTGGAAAGCCCTTGCCGAGCAGGTCATCCCTACGCCATGCTCGGCGTCGGTGTGCTGACCTTCTGCACCCTCAACTACACCCACTACGGCGTGTTTGCCCTGTCGGATTTCTCCGAGGGCTCGTTTGCCGCCGCCATGGGCGCGATGATGCGCGTTGACACGGACAGCGACAAACCGTACCTGTCTGTGCCCGCTGACGCACGCGAAAAATCTACGAAGCTGTGCCGGAACTGAAACCCATCGCCTACTGGTTGGAAGAGGACGCCCAAATGGAGAACGACTTCCGTGACCCTGGCCTTGACGACTACCGCGCGGGCAGCTTCTATTGGGCCATCCGCCGCGCCGCCCAGTATGAGGGCATCTACGCAGACGCCCAGACCGCAGCCAACTATTGGCAGACCGTGGCGGACAAGATCAACGCCGCCTGCGACGCGGGCACCCTGCCCAGCCGCACCGGCAAACGGGTCGCCACCAGCCAACCCATCACGGCGGCCTATGTGCCCGCCACGCTGGCCGAGACCTGGAACGGCTTCCGGCACGTGCTGGGCTTCCGCGACTGTGCGCCCTACGAGGCGCTGCGGTCGATTGGAACCGACGACGACATTGCGGCATGGTCCGGCTACCTGCACTGCGGCTTCAACGCTGCTGCCAACGCGGGGAGGACACGCCCTATTACAGCTACCAGCGTGCGGTTTTCGCCGTTATGCAGGGGGGGCTTGGGTGTACGGCGTGGTGCTGACGGTTTGCGTGTTCTGCGCGGTGGTGTTCCAGCTTGTGAAGCTTTTATCGTGTCTGCGCAAAATGCACGGCGGAGACCGTTGTGCCCTGGCTGCTGCTGTTCGGCATCTTCGGTATTGCGCTGCTGCGCTGCGCCATGATCGCTTTGTCGAGGTGTCCAGCTTCGGCATCGGCACCAGCACCATGTATCTGGCTCCGGTACACCCGCTGCTGGTTCTCTACGTATTTGCCGGGCTGTTTTTGTATGGACGGCCTATATCTGTTAAAGAAAGGACAACGCATGACGGACTTATTGGTCATCGGCGGCGGTGCGGCGGGCCTGATGGCAGCCGGTGCAGCCTGCGCCGGGGCCTGACCGTGACCGTACTGGAGCACAACCCCAAAGGCCCCGGCCAAAGCTGCTCATCACCGGGAAAGGACGCTGCAACGTCACAAGTGACAGCGATGTGCGGGAGCTTTACCCTATGTGCGCCACAACGGGCGGTTCCTGTACTCGAGCCTCTACGCCTTTCCGCCGTCAGCGGCGATGGAACTGTTTGAATCCCTCGGCGTGCCGCTGAAAACCGAGAGAGGACGGCGGGTGTTCCCCCAGAGCGACCGCGCCGCCGACGTGCTGGCCGCCCTGCGGGACTATGCCCGGGACGCTGAATTTGTGCGCGGCAGCGCGAAAAGCTGCTGATCGAGGACGGCGTCTGCAAGGGTGCCGTCACCGACCGGGGCGAGACACTGCGGGCCGAGAACACGCTGATTGCCACCGGCGGCATCAGCTACCCGGCCACCGGCAGCGACGGCAGCGGCTACAAACTGGCGCGTCAGGCGGGGCACAGCATTGTGCCGCCCCAGCCCAGCCTGTGCAGCCTGGTCAGCCCCGACCCGGCCTGCCGCCGCATGATGGGCCTGGCCCTGCGCAACGTCACGCTGACACTGCTCTGTGACGGCAAGCCGCTGTTTACCGAGCAGGGCGAGGCACTGTTCACCCACTTCGGCCTGTCCGGGCCGCTGGTGCTCTCGGCCAGTACCTACATCGAGGACATTACGAAGCACCGCTATATCTGTGAGTTTGACCTAAAGCCTGCGCTGGACGAGAAAACGCTCTATGACCGCCTGACCCGCGATTTTGCCGAGCAGGGCAGCCACAGCGCAGGGCGCACTGGCCAAGCTGCTGCCCATTCCATGCGCCCGGTTGCTGTGGAAAAGTGGGGCGTTGACCCCGCCACCAAAGCCGCGCAGATCACGCGGGAGCAGAAGCAGGCCCTTGTGGACCTGTGCAAGCACTGGCAGGTGCCGGTGTCGGCGCTGGGCGACAAGGAGCACGCCGTTATCACGGCGGGCGGCGTGGATGTGCGCGAGGTCGATCCCAAGACGATGGCAAGAAGCTCTGCGAGGGGCTGTACTTTGCCGGTGAGGTCCTTGATGTGGACGCCCGCACCGGCGGGTACAACCTGCAAATCGCTTGGGCAACCGCGCAGGCGGCGGTGCGGGCGCGGTAACTCCCAAGCCTGCCCCGTTGGGGAAGGTGGCTCCGCAGGGCCGGATGAGGGGCGGCTAACGGTGGCAGCCCGTTGATGGGCAAACCGCCCGGTAGAGGCCGGGTATTCCCGGCCCGCAACTTTACGGCGGCAACATGTTTATGGGTTGTGCCGGAAAACGCTCCTCATCAGCCGCTTGCAGGCAGCACACCAGGGAGAAGCCAAAGCGATATTTATTATTTAAAAAGGGTGATATATCATGGTTTCTATCAATCGACGGCCCGTCCGGGGCCGGTAATCCAGCCTGGCCAAGGCACTGGCTAAGGATCTGGGCTATGTCTACGTCGACACCGGCGCTATGTACCGCTCCATCGGGCTGTACGCCGTGCGCGCGGGCGTGGATCCCACGACGCCGACACCGTAGCCGCACTGCTGCCGAAGATCCGGCTGATATCCGCCTGTTGGACGGCGCACAGCACATCTACCTGAACGGTGAGGACGTCAGCGACGCCATCCGTGCCGAGAACATCGGCATGGCCGCCTCCGCCGTGGCTGCGCACCCCGCCGTGCGTACCTTCCTGCTGGACACCCAGCCGGGCTGGCCGCCAGCCAGAACATCCTGATGGATGGCCGCGATATCGGTACGGTAGTTCTGCCGAATGCCACCGTCAAGATTTTGACCGCCAGCGCCGAGGCCCGCGCCCAGCGCCGCGCCAAGGAGCTGGCTGAGAAGGGCCAGCCCGCCGACTTCACCACGGTGCTGGCAGATATCCAGCAACGCGACTATCAGGACAGCTACACCGCGCCGTCGCCCCGCTGAAACAGGCCGCGGACGCCATCCTGGTGGACACCAGTGACATCGGTTTGCAGGAGAGCTTTGACCTGCTGAAGCGCACCATTCTTGCGCATATCTGAGGGGGCTGCTTATGCTTTTGTACTGGATTCTGCTGCCCATTGTCTGGGTGCTGGCGCACATCATCTGGCGGTTTGAGGTCATCGGCCGCGAGAATCTGAAAGCCGTCCGCGATGGCCGCGCTTACGTCATTGCGCCGAACCATATCGCCAATCTTGACCCTGTTTTCGTCGCTATAACGGTGTTTGACTGGAAACGGCTACGCATTTTGGCAAAGGAAGAACTCTTTAAAAATCCGCTGGCCGGGTGGTTCCTGCGCTGCATGGGCGCGGTCGCCATTGAGCGCGGCAAGGGCGACACAACCATCGTGGAAAAGCTGACGAATGAGTGCAAAATGGTACGGGCATCATGGTCTTTCCCGAGGGCACCCGTACCAAAACCGGCGGGCATGATCAAAAGCGGCGCGTTCGTCATTGCCGCCGCGGCCGGGGCCGATATGCTGCCGGTGCGCATCATCTACGGCACCAAGGACGGTAAAATGCACCTGTTCTGTAAAATCCGCATCGTGTTCGGTGAGGCTATCCCTGCCGAGGATCTGCAAATTAAAGACCAGAGCCACAAAATGGCCGAGCTGCGCCGCATGAAGAACCGCCTGCGCTGACGAGTTGGAACAGCTGCTGGCGGACAACGCGTTCACCCCGCAGATTGCCGAGAACCCGCTCCCGCCGTGGATGTGCCCGAAACGACCGACAAGCCGCATCTGCCAAAAGGAGACGCATAATATGCAAATCATCCGTGCAAAACAGCCGGGTTCTGCTTCGGCGTGGACCGCGCTGTCAAGCTGACCTATGATTTATTGGCGCAGGGACGCAAAGTTGCGACCCTTGGCCCGCTGATCCATAACGCCCAGGTCGTAGCCGACCTGAAGAAAAAGCGCTGTGACCTGCCCCGATATCGACGCACCCGATGGGTACGAGGTCATCATCCGCAGTCATGGCGTGCCCAGAACTGTCTATGATAAAATAAACACACGCCGCCTGGCGTATCATGACGCTACCGCCCGTTTGTAGCAAAATCCATAAAATTGCTATGGAAGCAGACAAAATCGGTGCGCTTTGCTGGTTGCTGGCGACGCTGACCACCCGGAAGTGCAGGAATTGTAGGCCATACAACAGGCCCGGTGCGGTTTTTGCCGATTTGGAGCAACTGCAAAATTGCCCTGAACTTTTGCAAGAATCCATCTACGTGGTCGCACAAACGACGTTTCGCGTGGAAAGTTGGGAAAATTGCAAAGGTTTTTAAAAAGAGTGTGTACAAAGCCAAAATTTTGATAATATGTAATGCAACGTGGGCGAGGCAACAGGAAGCGGAAGACCTCAGCCAAAAATGCGACCGCATGGTCGTCATTGGTGGTCATCATTCTTCCAATACCCAAAAGCTGTTACAGGTCGCCGCGCGGCATACCAAAGCCATCAACGTCGAGACTGCTGATGAACTCGACCCAAGCTGGCTTGCCGGTGCTGCGGTGGTGGGCGTGACGGCCGGGGCTTCAACGCCTTCGTCTATAATTGAGGAGGTACTTAACAGTATGAGTGAAATCCGTGACGACATGAGCTTTGAGGAGATGCTCGCTGCATCCGAAGCAAAGCCCTGTACGCAGGCAAGATTGTAAAAGCCAAGGTCATCAGCGTTTCTCCGACGGAATGCACCGTCGGCATCGATGGTTCCAAGCACACCGGCATTGTGCCCCTGCGCGAGATGAGCCATGATCCCAACGCCAAGATGGAAGACCTTGTTAAAGAGGGCGACGATCTGGATCTGGTGGTCGTTAAGACCAACGACCAGGAGGGTGTTGACACCCTGTCCCGCGTCCGTTTTGAGGCCCAGAAGGGCATGAAGGACGTCTCCGGGCTGCCGAGAACGGCACTGTCATGGAAGGCGATGTCATGGAAGCCAACAAGGGCGGCGTTGTTGTCAACGTCAAGGGCGTTCGCGTCTTTGTTCCCCGCTCTCAGGCCACCATGCGCCGCGACGAGGACTACACCAAGCTGGTTGGTCAGCACGTCCAGCTGGTCATCACCGAGTGTGCCGGCCGCAAGATCGTCGGCTCTATCAACAAGGTCACTGCCGAGGCCAACAAGGCCAAGCGCGAGGAGTTCTGGGCCAATGTTGAGGTCGGCAAGCAGTACAAGGGCGTTGTCAAGAGCCTGACCTCTTACGGCGCTTTCGTTGACGTGGGCGGTGTCGATGGCCTGTGCCACATCAGCGAGCTGAGCTGGAACAACATCAAGCATCCCTCTGAGGTCGTCAAGGTCGGCGACGAGATCGAAGTCTACGTCAAGAGCTACGATCCCGAGAACCAGAAGGTCTCCCTGGGCTATAAGAAGGAAGAGGACAACCCCTGGGTCAAGCTGGAGAACGAAGTCCCCGTTGGCACTGAGTTCACCGCTCCGTTGTCTCCATCACCAAGTTTGGCGCTTTCGTCCGCATCATGCCGGGCATTGACGGTCTCGTTCACATCAGCGAGATCAGCAACGAGCGCGTGAACAAGGTTTCCGATGTGCTGAAGGTTGGCGACGAGGTTCGCGTTAAGCTGACCGCAGTTGACTTCGACCGCAAGCGCATCAGCCTGTCCATGAAGGCCTGCCTCGACGAGAACGGCGAGGACGCTCAATAAGTCTGAGCAACCGCGGGCCTGCCTGTTGTAACAGGCAGGCCCCTTTTGTATAAGAACGTTGTAGGAGACGGCGTTCTCGACGCCCCGCGGGTGGGCGATGCCCGCCCCTACAAATAAAACGGGTACATCATGCAAAAACTCAAAGGCTTCATCAAAAAATACTACGAGGGCTTGGCCTACCTATTCTTCGGCGGGGTGGCAACGCTCTTGAACCTGGTCGTGTTCGCGGCCTTCCAGGCGGCGTTCGGCACGGATTTTGCGGCGGGTATCGGCAATGTCATCGACAACATCATCTGCATCCTCTTTGCCTATTGGACAAACCACACTTTTGTGTTCAAGAGCGAGAACAAAGGCAAGGCGGCCCTGGCAGAGTTCGGGCAGTTTGTGTCCTGCCGCATCGCACGATGGTCATGGACCAGCTCATTATCTGGGTGGGCGTCAGCCTGGTCGGCCCGCACGTCGCCTTCGCCGCTGCCAACGGCAAGCTGGGCGATGGGCGTCAAGCTGTTCAGCCAGGTCATCGTCATTTTGTCCAACTATGTTTTCAGCAAATTGTTTATCTTTAAAAGAAGTGACTTGAACCGGAAGGAGATAGCCATGCTTATTTTTAAGGTAGCCAAATTCGCACTGCGGCACCCGCTGCTGACCCACGGAGCAAAGCAGCTGGTGCACAAACGTCCCAAAAGGAGGCATCCCTATGAAACAGAAAGTTCGCGGTCATGCATTCCGTCTGGGGGCTGATCCTGGGCATCATCGGTGCCACGGTCAGCATCACCTCCATCGTATTTGCGGCGCTGGGCCTGCATCAGGCGCGCCTGTGCAAGCGCTGTGAGAAAGGGGAAAATTTCCGATGAAATACACGAAGAAGAAATGCTGAGCAAGGTCGACCATACCCTGCTCAAGCCCGAGGCTACCTGGCCCCAGATCCAGACCCTGTGTGACGAGGCCATCGCCAACCACTGCGCTTCTGTCTGCATCAATACCTGCTATGTCAAGCAGGCCGCCCAGTACATGGCGGGCCGTGTGCCGGTCTGCTGCGTCGGCTTCCCCTCGGCGCTATGGACACCGCCAGTAAGGCCTTTGAGGCCAAAACTGCCGTTGAGAACGGCGTCCGAGGTCGATATGGTCATCAACATCGGCTGGCTGAAAACAAGCAGTACGACGATGTGCGCAACGACATTGCCGCCGTCAAGGCGCCGTGGGCGACAAGGTGCTGAAGGCCATCATCGAGACCTGCCTGCTGACCGAGGAAGAGAAGATCAAGATGTGCGACATCGTCCCCGAGGCCGGTGCTGACTTCATCAAGACGTCCACCGGTTTTACCGGCGGCGCGACCTTCCACGACATTGAGCTGTTCGCCAAGCACGTTGCGGGCCGCTGCAAGATCAAGGCTGCGGGCGGCATCTCCACCGTTGAGGACATCGAGAAGTTCCTCGACCTCGGCGCGGACCGCCTGGGCACCTCCCGCGCCGTCAAGCTGCTCACCCGGCGAGGCGGCAGCGGGTACTAAGGGCGGAACACGAAATAAAATAAGAAGGCGTTGCTGTCAGATAGATAGCAGCGCCTTTTTATGTTGTGTGCATCCGTAGGGGCCGGGTGTGCCCGGCCCGCAGTTTTCCCATAAATACCCGCTTATCCTTACAAACTGGAAGTTATCCATTATCTTTTTATTGTAATTTTTGTATATACCAACCGATAAGGCTTCTAATGCCAAGCCGATAAGACTTCCTAAAGTATCACTTAACCAATTTCCAATAACCAATCCAACAACAGCCCATATATACCACTTACACATGACATCTAATAACTTCAAATCATTTTTATCTTTCATTAAACTTTCCTCCCAAATTCAAAATTACTTAACAATATGTGCTGTAATGATTGTATAGCTATATGAATTGATAGTAATTTTGATATTTTCAACCTCGCAATACCAATTTTTACCCTGTTTGTATATATTGCAATTTTTATCTAATACCTTATTTTTGCAATACTCAACAACATCTGCTGTATCTATTTTTAGGTTTCTTTTAATTCTATCAATTCCCATTTCGGTTGTATGAATTTTATCAATATTATCAAGCAATATCTTTTATCTTCCATTCTTTCTTTTCCTCAACTGCCGATTTGATATGCTAAATAAAGTATATCATACTCTCCCGCCAAAGAACACCCCTGTCCTCTTGTCATATGCCGCCCTGCGCACCGTATACATTTACAAATCTAAAGATTGGGGGCGTACCTATGCAAACTTCACCGATTGTACTTACCACGATTGCCGGGCTGTCCACGGATTGGGGGGCGCTGGCGGTGCTCTGCACACCGACGGAACGACTGCTGGCGGCCAGCGCAGGCTTTGCGGGCGGGTCATGCTCACGGCGTCACTGACCGATCTGCTGCCCGAAGCGCTGGATTTTTACGCCGCTTACCTGCCGCCGCTGGGCAGCGGCGGGGCGGCGGTGTCGCTGCTGGCACTGGGAATGCTGACCGCTGCGCTGCTGGGACGACTTTGCCCGAGGAATCCGAGCTGGCCGACCGCTTTGGTCAGGGCCGCGACCCGGCCCGCGCGGCGGCCATGCGCACGGCCCTCATCACCGGCGCGGCACTGCTGCTGCACAACTTCCCAGAGGGCGTACTCACGTTCTTCGCGGGTACGGCAGACCCGGCGCTGGGTCTGCGCACTGCGGCGGCCATTGCACTGCACAACATCCCGGAGGGCCTTGCCGTGGCGGTGCCCCTTTGCCTATAACCCGCAGCCGCGCAGCCGGTGTGCTGGCGGCGCTTGTCTCCGGGCTGGCGGAACCCTTGGGAGCGGTGTTGGCCTGGCTGTTCCTGCGCCGGTTTTTTACACCCGGCTTTTTGACGGGGACGGTCGTGCTGGCGGCGGGCATTATGGTATGGGTGGCTCTGGCCCAGCTGCTGCCCCAGGCCATGGCAGCCAAACATCGGGCTGCGGGCATTTTGGTGCGGCGGCGGGCATCCTGCTGATGCTGTTAGGCATTGGCGCTGCCGTAAATGTGGTATACTATATTCGTATATTTATGTGAGAAAGGAGCAGACCGCTATGATGAAAAATCACCGCGCTGCTCCTTGTGCCGCTTTTGCTGGCGGGGTGCAGCGCGGAGGGGAACGTGGAGACCCTGCTGCGCGCGCCGCAGCTTTCCGGTGAGAGCGCAGCCCTGCAAAAGGCGCTGAACAGCTATCTGGGCGGCAGCGCCACCTGAAATACCCGCCAACGGTGACTTCCTTCGCCTTCGCCTTCGGCGACTGGGACGGCGACGGCACCGACGAGGCAGCCATCCTCTACACCACCGACACGACCAGCTCCAACGTCTGGCTGGCTGTGCTGGAGCCCAGCGGCGACAGCGGCTGGCGCGTCAGCCACACCATCGAGGGCCTGACCAGCGAGGTGCAGAGCTTTTCTGCCGCGCACCTGCGGGACACCACCAGCCAGCAGCTGTTGGCCGGGTACATCTCGCCCCAGGGGACCAATATCTGGTGGTCTACCGATATGACGGTGCTACGCTGTCTACGGTCATAAGCAAGAGCTATACCGACATGATCGTCGCCGACTTCACCGGCAAGGGCGACACGCAGGACCTTGTGCTGGCCCTGCCGCCGGACAGCGAACTGGGCGGCGTGACGCTGATTACTGACCGCCAACGATGGCGAGTTCCGCTCGACCCAAACGCTGAACCTGGGCGAGGGCGTGTACAGCAGCTGCGCAGCCCTGCACGCGGGCACCGGCAGCGACGACGGTATGTACCTGGTCATGGACGCCTGGACCGGGGCCAGCGGCCTGGTGTCGGACATTATTTTGTACGACGCTGAGACCGGCTTTTGCAGCCCTACCGCCCCAGCGGTTTGAGCGACATCCAGCGCAGCACCCTGCGCTACCACAGCGAATTGTTGAGCTGCGACATTGATAACAACGGCACCGTGGATATCCCGGTGGAGATCGACGACGGCGGTACGCTGCAAACGCCGATGGACAAGCGCCTGAGTTTTGCGCTCTGGAAGGATTACACCTCGGCGGCCGGCGGCAACAGCCGGTTTGGCGTGTACGACAGCGAGTACAACTTTCATGCAGCTGCCGGAGTCAATGCACGGCAGTGTGCTGATACGCTCGAACCAGAGCGGCACGGGCTGGCTGCTCTGCAACGCCGAGGGCACGACGGTCTACTGCGAAATGCGGGTCGTGGACCCGGCCGACAACGCGGCCACCGGCGTGGGGAACTACCTGCGCATTGCCAACATCGGCAGCCAGCAGCTGCAGGCGCGGGTGGTCACACCCTATTACGGATTGAGTTTGGACACCATCAGCCAGAACACCGTGCTGTTGGGTTCCAATTAAAATAAGGAAGGGAACCTGTTGTATGAAACGAGTTTTACTGGTCGAGGACGAAGCCAGCATCCGCGAAATGGTAGCCCTGAACCTGAAAATGGCGGGCTGGGAAGTGGTGGCAGCCCCAGCGCTGAGCGTGCGCTGGAGCTGATGCACGGCGGCGAGCGCTGCGATGCGGCGCTGCTGGACATTATGCTGCCGGGCATGGACGGCCTGAGCCTGTGCGAAACCATCCGCCGCGACGACAGCGATATCGGCATCATCATTGTGTCGGCCAAAGGGCAGGGAGAGCGACAAGATCCGCGGTCTGTCCATCGGCGCGGATGATTACATAACCAAGCCATTTTCCGTGTCGGAACTGATTGCCCGCCTGGAGGCGCTGACCCGGCGCATCCACCGCGGCAGCAGCGGCAGTGTGCCCAAACCTGCCGAGGAGCCGGAGCAGCTGGTCAGCGGGCCGTTCGTGCTGGACGAAAAGAGCCGCATTCTGTACAAGTCCGGCACGCCCATCGACCTGACCCAAGTGGAGTTCCAGATCATGGAGTTGTTCTTCCGCAACCCGGCTACGGCGTTGGTACGTGAAAAATCCTGGAGGGTGTCTGGGGCAAGAACTATTTTGGCGACGTAAAATTGTCGATGTGAACATCCGCCGCCTGTGCATGAAAATCGAGGACGAGCCCAGCAGCCCCCAGCATATCATGACCGTGTGGGGTACGGGTACCGGTGGAACGCGTAATAAGGGTTTGACGGCTGCTTTCGTAGGGCGGCCAGTCCTCTGGCCGCCGCATATCCTCCTTGCCTTTATCACGGCCTGACACTTCAGCCCCAAAAATCCCCTCAGAAAGGAGGTCCCCTCATGCAGTCTAGCAGTATCATCCGCCGCTGGATACGCGGCAGCCTGCTCATCACCGTGCTGGTGCTGGCGATTGCCGAGGGGCTGTTCCTGTATTACAGTTACAATGACCTCTACGGCGGGGTGGAACGTGCGATGGAAAGCCGTTTTTCCACCGTCGTGGGCCGCTTGCAGGCCACCGGCACGGCGGGGAATACTGCGACCACTGCCGAAAGCCGCGGCCAGGCCTTGCGCCGCGTGGTTGAGCAGTTCGACGAGAAGGACAAGTTCGAGTTCATGCTGCTGGACGGCCAGGGCGTCATTCTGGCGACCAGCAGCGGCACCATGAGCCGCGACTTGACCGACGGCACCGACTATGGCCGGGCGCTTACCTCGGCCAACGGCCTGGGGTCGGCCATCTTCACAACGCCCAACGGCGAGCGCGTCATGGCCGTGACGATGCTCGTGCCCTACGCGGCGGGCAGCATCGCCGCCATGCGGATGGTGACAAGCCTCTCGCTGGTGGATGCGCGGTGGTGGCGCACCATTGCCATCTGCATTGGCCTGGGCGTGCTGGTGCTGACCTTTACCGTCTGGAGCGGCCTGTTTTTGTGCGCTCCATCGTGCGCCCCTGGGTGAGGTGGAAGCCACCGCAAAATTGCCAAGGGTGACATGAAAGTCCGCTTTCCGGATACACGATACAATGATGAAATTGGCCGCCTGTGCAAGACCATCAACCAAATGGCCGAGGATCTGGCCGAGACCGAGCGGCTGAAAACGAGTTTATCCTCGGTCAGCCAGCGCGCACCCCGCTGACTTCCATTAAAGGCTGGGTCGAGACGATTGAAAATATCGACGACCCAACGAATGAAAATTACCGCCGCGGCCTGTCGGTCATCGGCACCGAGACCGACCGTCTCTACACGATGGTGGAGGAGCTGCTCGACTTCTCCCGCCTGCAAAACGGGCATCAAAATGAACTGCCAGGTGTTGGATTTTGTGGCCGAGGCCACCGACGCAGCGCTTTTGTCGAGGCACGCATCCGCCAGGAGGGGATGCAGCTCGTCTATTCCGAGCCGGAGGAACCCTACCCGGTCTGGGCCGACCCTGCACGCCTGCGGCAGGTGTTTGTGAATCTCTTCGATAATGCGATAAAATATTCCGAACCGAACGGTACGATGGAATTGAGCCGCACCCCGGTCACGGTCACGGCGTCCATCCGCGACCAGGGCCGGGGCATCGCGGCAGATGACCTCGAGAAGGTCAAGCAGAAGTTCTTCAAGGCAAAGAACTCGGTGCGCGGCGGGCATCGGTCTGGCCGTCGTCGATGAGATCGTCCAGACGTTGGGCGGCCGATTCGATATCGACTCGACCTTGGGCCAGGGCACGACCGTCACCGTCACCCTGCCCATCTATCACCCCGGGCAGGAACATCTGCATGAAAGATTTAAGGCTTCCCCGGAAGCTGTCCGCGAAGCGGACTGATGAGGGGCGACCTTGCCGCAGCACCCTTTACCGGGCAAGGACGGCACACCCGCCCCTCATCCGGCCCTGTGAGGCCACCTTCAGCCTCCGCGCTAAGAGCCACCTTCGGCGGTTGCGTCCGACACGCGCCGGGCGCAGTCCCAAGGGAGAAGGCAAAGAAACAAAGGAGAGCGCTTATGTCCAAAGAATTTCGCACCTCCGTCGGCGGGCAAGCCCTGATGGAAGGCATCATGATGCGCGGACCGGAGAAAATCTGCTGCGCCGTGCGCAAGTCGGACGGCAGCATTGATCTGACCTACGACACCGTCACGACCCGCTGGTACAATATAAAGTCCCGCTGGTGCGCGGCGTCTGCAACATGGCCGAAAACCTCTATAAGGGTTACAAATACCTGATGCACGCTGCCGATGTCGCCATGGAGGGGGAGACCGAACCCGCCGAGTCCAAGCTGGACAAATGGTTCGAGGAACACGCCACCCCCGCCGTGCAGAACGCCATGATGACCTGCGCGGCTTTCGTCGACGTGGCGCTGGCGCTGTTCCTGTTCACCTTCCTGCCCACGTTTTTGACTGGCCTCGTCATGCGGGCCGCGCCGCCCGCTGGCCGCGCGTCATTCTGGAGGGTGTACTGAAAATGGTCATCTTCCTGTATATGTTCCTCTGCACCCGCTTCAAGGAGCTGCACCGCGTCTTTGAGTACCACGGTGCCGAGCATAAGACCATCGCCTGTTACGAGGCCGGGCTGCCCCTGACGGTGGAAAACATCCGCAAACAGAGCCGCTTCCACCCCCGCTGCGGCACCAGCTTTATGATTCTCGTCATCATTATCAGCATCTTTTGTATGCGGTGCTGCCCTGGACCAGCACGGCCCTGCGCGTGGTGTACAAGCTGTGCATGTTCCCGCTTTTGGTCGGTATTTCGTATGAAATTCTGAAATGGGCGGGCCGCTCGGACAGCCTGCTGTCCAAGATCGTCTCACAGCCCGGGCTGTGGATGCAGCGCATGACGACCTTTGAACCTGACGACTCAATGATCGAGGTCGCTATCGCCGCCGTCACGCCCGTCCTGCCTGAAAATCAGGAGGAAGCCCGCTGGTGAACGCTGCATTTCAGGCCCTTTGCGCCCGGCTTGCTGTTGCCGGTGTGCCCGACGCCCGTTTGACGCGGCGGAACTTTACCGCTTTGTGACCCGCCGTGACCCGCGCCTGGACGACGGCCTACCGAAGCCGAGGCCGCCCGCTTGGCCGCGCTGGCCGACCGCCGCGCTGCGCGAGAGCCGCTGCAATATATTTTAGGCGAGTGGGATTTTATGGACTTTTCGCTCAAAGTCGGCCCCGGCGTGCTCTGCCCCCGGGCTGACAGCGAGGTCGTCTGCGAGACGGCCATCGAGCTGCAAGGCGTGCCGTCGCCGCGGGTCTACGACCTCTGCGCGGGCACGGGCTGCCTGGGGCTGGGCATTGCCCGCCATGTCCCCGGCGCGGACGTGACCTGCGTGGAAAAAAGCCCCGACGCCTGGCCCTATTTGACCGCCAACACGGCGGACAGCGGCGTGCGTACTATGCAGGCCGACGTCTTTACCTATTATAAGTTGCTGTCCGCAGAGTGCGCTGATCTCATCATCTCTAACCCACCCTACCTGACCGGGCCGGAAATGGGGGCGTTGATGCCCGAGACGGCCCACGAACCCGCCATGGCGCTGGATGGCGGCGCGGACGGCCTGGATTTTTACCGCCTGCTGACGACCCGCTACAAGGCCGCACTGCGCCCGGGCGGCTGGCTGGTCATGGAGATCGGCTATGCCCAGGCCGCCGATGTGCTGGCCCTGGGCGAGGCCCACGGCTGGAGCCAACGGCAGCTGCCGGAAGGACTACGGCGGCAACGACCGGGTTGTTTTGCTGCAAAAAAATTGAAAAAACCGCCTGAAAATCCGGTCTATGGGACACAAAACGCACAACAAAATGTTGTAATCTGTTCGTAAATCGTATATAATAGAGGCAAACGCAAATCATAACCTTACTTTGCATATAAAGGAGAACGCAACATGGCAGCTAAAAGATACCACCCCAAGACGGCAGGCCCTGCCGCCGATAAAAGGCCGCGCTGGAAACGGCCCTGGCGCAGATCGAAAAACAGTTCGGTAAAGGCGCCGTCATGAAGCTGGGCGCCAACATCGCCATGCAGGTCGACGCCATCCCCACCGGCAGCCTGGGCCTCGATCTGGCGCTGGGCATCGGCGGCGTGCCCGCGGCCGTATCGTTGAGGTCTACGGCCCCGAATCTTCCGGTAAAACCACGCTGGCACTGCAAATTCTGGCCGAGGCCCAGAAGATGGGCGGCGAGGTCGCTTTCATCGATGTTGAGCACGCCCTCGACCCCACCTATGCCGCCGCCTTGGGTGTCGATATCGACAGCCTGCTGGTCAGCCAGCCGGACACCGGTGAACAGGCCATGGAAATTTGCGAGGCCCTTGTGCGCTCCGGCGCGATTGACGCAGTCGTTGTCGACTCTGTTGCCGCCATGGTGCCCCGCGCCGAAATTGAGGGCGAGATGGGCGACAGCCATGTCGGCCTGCAGGCCCGCCTGATGAGCCAGGCCCTGCGCAAGCTGACCGGCGTTATCGGAAAGACGAACACTGTCTGCATCTTCATCAACCAGCTGCGCGAAAAAGTCGGCATCGTCTACGGCAACCCCGAAGTCACCACCGGCGGCCGTGCACTGAAATACTATTCCAGCGTGCGTATCGACGTGCGCCGTATCGAGGTCTGAAGGACTCCACCGGCGCATTCATCGGCAACCGCACCCGCGCTAAAATCGTCAAAATAAGGTCGCACCCCGTTCCGTGAGGCCGAGTTTGACATCATGTTCGGCGAAGGTATCTCCAAGATCGGCGAAATCCTTGACCTCGGCGTCAAGCTGGGCGTCGTGCAGAAGAGCGGCGCGTGGTTCAACTACGGCGAAATGCGCCTGGGCCAGGGCCGCGACAACGCAAAGCAGTTCCTGAAGGATCACCCGAAGTCTCCGACGAGATCGAAAGATCGTCCGCGCCAACGCCGACCGTCTGCTGGCCGCCGGAAGAAGGGCACCGTCAAGCCGCTGGATCCCAGCGAGATCGTCAAGCCGGTCGCCGCCGGTGAGGCCCCCCGCCCCTGCTGCCAAAACCACCGGCAGCGAGGTAGACCGCGATATTATGGTCGATGAATAACCCAGGCCGCGATTAACGCAAATCAAAGAGACAAAGAAAGGCAGACTTGCGCTGTTTTTTGACGGTGAATTTGCATTCTCGCTGGATGAAAACACTTTTGCCGATGCCGGGCTGCATCAGGATGATGACCTGGAAGAGTGGCAAATTGAGGAACTGCGCAAAAAGCGAAACCCGCCGCGCACTGGACAAGGCCATGGATTACCTGGCCCTGCGCGACCATGCGGCGGGGAGTTGTACCAAAAGCTCTGCCGTAAGTTCGACGCCCACAGTGCCGCCTACGCCGTGGCGCGGGCGGGGAGCTGGGCTTGTTGAACGATGGGTTTGCCCGCCGCCGTGCAGCGGAGCTGCTGCGCAAGCGAAAATCCCGCCGTGAAATTTTAAACGATTTGTCGGCAAAAGGTATCGACCGCGACATCGCCGCCGAGGTGGTGGAGGAGCTGTTTGCCGAGGACGACGTCGGCGAAAACCCGGAACTCGCCACTGCCCGGGCATTGGTGGAGCGGCAGTACGCCGCCAAGCTGGCTGCGGGCAAGCGCGACCAGGTCGCCGCCGCTCTGGCCAGGCGCGGGTTCAGCCACGCGGTCATACGTGAGGTGCTATCCGGCGATGAGTAAACCGCACCGCACTGTAGGGGCCGGGCATGCCCGGCCCTCGGCCTGTCGATTGCATCCCCTTACCGGTTCGCAATGTAGGGAGGGGTCTTGACCCTCCGCGGCGGCCAGAGGGCTGGCCGCCCTACAATTTCCGGCAAGCATCTGCCGCCCCGCAGGCCGTCGCTGCCGCCGCACCCTGCAACCAATGCAATATTCAAAAATTAAACCAATTATAAAGGACTACCCAATGAAAATTGCCATTATCTCTCGGCTGCCCGAAAAACCAGGTGGACGCCGACGTTTTCTGCCATGCCATCATCAAGGACGGCCACACCACCGTGGGCGACCCGGCCGAGGCGGACATCATCATCATCAACACTTGCGGATTTATCGAGTCCGCCAAGACCGAAGCCATCGAGAATATCCTGATGGCCTGCCAGTACAAGCAGCAGAACCCGGCCCTCAAGGTCATCGTCACCGGCTGCCTGGCCGAGCGCTACAAGCAACAGATCATCAGGAGATCCCCGAGGTGGACGCGGTCGTCGGCATCGGCTCTAACGCCGCGCTGCCCGCCATTGTGCGCCGCCTGTGTGCCGACGGCGCAGGCCAGACCGAGAGCTATGGCCCCAAGAGCGATATGCCACTGGGCGGTGCCCGCGTCATCTCGACCCCGCGCCACTATGCGTACTTAAAATTGCCGAGGGCTGCAACAACGGCTGCTACTACTGCGCCATCCCGCTTATCCGCGGCCCGCTGCGCAGCCGCGAGATCAACGACTGTGTGGCCGAGGCCCGCTGGCTGGCTGGCGAGGGCGTGCGGGAGCTGATTCTGGTTGCCCAGGACCCCACTGCTTATGGTGAGGACTGGGGCAAACCCGGTGCCATCTGTGAGTTGCTGGATCGCTTGCAGGAAATCGACGGTATCCCCTGGATTCGCGTGCTGTACGCCTATCCTGAACGTATCAGCGATGAATTTATTGCGGCCCTCGTCCGCAACACCAGGTGGTGCCCTATCTTGAACTGCCCATCCAGCACTGCGACGACGCCGTGCTGAAAGCGATGAACCGCCGTGGCGGCCGCAAGGAGATCGAGGATGCCATCGCCCGGCTGCGGGCTGCCATCCCCGGTATCACGCTGCGCACCACGCTGATCGCGGGCTTCCCCGGCGAGACCGAGGAGCAGTACGCCGAGCTGTGCGACTTTGTCAAGACCGTCAAATTTGACCGCCTGGGCTGCTTTGCCTACTCGGCCGAGGAAAACACCGTAGCCGCGAAGATGCCCAACCAGCTCGACGAGGAAACCAAGCAGCGCCGCGCCGACCACATCATGGAATTGCAGGCTGAAGTCAGCGCCGAGCGCGAGGGCGAGAAGGTCGGCAACACCTACGAGTGCATCTGCGACGGCATCGACGAGGAGACCGGGATGTACCTGCTGCGCACCAGGCTGACTGCCCTGAAATTGACGGCAATGTGCTGACTCCTGCCGACACCCGCTGGAGACCGGCGCGTTCTACAACGTGACCATCACCGATTCCGACACCTACGACCTGTACGGTTATGTGGAAGAAAAGCTGGAGGATTAAACGATGAATCTGCCTAATAAATTGACGATGATGCGTGTGGTTCTGGTGCCTGTGTTCATGATATTTGCGGCACTGTCCCACTATGGCACGGCGGATTTCAACGCCGCATTCATGCTGACAGCGGGCATTATCTTTGCCGTGGCCAGCTTCACGGATTTCCTGGACGGCTACCTGGCCCGCAAGAATAACCTTGTCACCGATTTCGGCAAGTTTATGGACCCCTGGCCGACAAGTGCCTGACCACTGCCGCTTTTATTTATATGGTTACGGATGGCGTCTGTTCGCCCATCGTGCTGGCGGTCATCCTGTTCCGTGAGTTTGCGGTTGCCGGCGTGCGTATGCTGGCCGCCGAGACCGGCACGGTCATTGCCGCCAATATGTGGGGCAAGGTCAAGACCGTTCTGCAGATGCTGACCATCATCTTCTACTACTTCGGTGGTGCGCTGGCCGGGCCGACGGATGTGGGCGTTGTCAGCTTTGTGACCGTCGTGCTCTGCTGGCTGTGCGGCGCGGCCACCGTGCTTTCGGGCGGCATTTACCTGTGGCAGAACCGCAAGCTGTTCATGCAGGCAAAATAATGGCAAAACTCCGAACGAAACTTTATACGTTGTATCGGATGACCCGCCTGGAGCGGGCCGTCCTGGTTTTGTTGTGTGTGTTTGCAGTCAAGTTTGTGTGCAGCACCGCGGCGCATTTTGTCCCGGCGCTGCAAGCCGTGGATATGCTGGGCAGCGGCCGCAATCCGGTGGATATCTGGCTGCTGCTGCTCTCCTGCGCGGCGGTGCTGGGCGTGTTCTGCCTCTACCGCCGTGCGGCGGGCCGTCGGCGCAAAGCTGACAAAGGCAGATGCCGTCATTCTCGGTATCTGCATTGCGGCCAGCGCGGTGTTCTTCCTGCACGCCATGGTGGGCCGTCAAAGCCTCTACCTGTGGGACAACGCCACCTACTACAATTTGCAGGTGCGGCTGGAATCCAACTTCGCCGACGGCGTGTTCACCGGCGTGGGTTCCACCATTTATAAAACCTGGTTCAACGACTACGCGCCGCTGGTCATCAACCTGCTGGCCGAGCCGTTTTTCATGTTCACGCCCGCACGGCCAACACCTTCGCGCTGCTCTGTGCGCTGCTGATCCCGACGCTGGTCTATTACAGTGCGTGGATTTTCCTGACGGTGCTGCGTCAAAAATACAGCCGAAAGCGCCGCGGCTCTTCACAGCGCTGTCCATGGCGTTTGTGCTGCTGCTGCCGCTTTTGCACATTGCGCTCTACCGTGGTATGCCGGATCTGCTGGGTGTGGCGTTCGCCTTCATGCTGTTTGCGCTGGGCGTCGGGTATGATTTCAGCGGCCCGGCCCCGCACGGCTCGTCAGCCTGGCGGCCTTCACCGGGCTGCTGATGCTGACCCGCCGCAGCTATATGTTTACCGTTGTGGCGTTCTATTTGCTCTACGGTGTCTGGGTGCTGGCCCGGGCCGCCCGCGCCAAACAGGGCAGTGCGGCCCTGCGTTTTGTGAAATTTGCTGCGGCATCGCTGGTCTGCGTCGGCGTGCCGCTGCTGCCATGTTCTGGCGCATCGTCCGCGCAGATTACAGCGACCGTTACGCCACCTACCAGACTGGCGGCTTTTGGCCGAACTGAACAACCAGCGCGTCTATCTGGGCTGGCTCGTGTTCGCAATCATGCTTGTTGGCATACTATACGGATTGTATAAATCCAAGGCCCGCAGCCTGGCAGTGCTCTCCGCTGTCGGCGCGGTGCTGACCGTGCTGCTTGTGACCGGGTACAGAACATGGACGACCACCAATCCCTGGCCGTCGCACCGTTCTACCTGCTGGGCTGCTTCCTCTGTGCGCTGCTCATCGCCAACCTGCCCTGGGCGTGGCCCGCCGCGCCGTAGCTGCGGTGCTGGGCGTGCTGTGTGCCCTCAACTTCGGCGCGTGCAGCCAGCTTTTGCCGGTCATTCTGCCAAACGCTGTCAACAGCGGACTGTATTTCTATGTGGACAGCCCTCGCGCCGACCTGGCCCAGGTGGCTGAGGTCAACGCCTGGCTGCGGGAAAACTGCACCGGCGAGAACTCCGCCTACATGATTTGTCACGGCGTTGTGTACAGCCCCGATGTGTTCCGCGTGTCGGCGCTGCCGGATGAGACGATCCGCGAAATCTTGCCCTACGGTGTCTGTAACCCGGCAACGACGCCTTCCCGAAGGAACTGTTCACGGCGCAGGTCGTGCTGACCTGCACGCCGTTTGACCCAACAACCACACCGAGAAGATGGACGCCGCTTTCCTGGAAAACCAGGAAAAGTACGCGCCGTTTGAGATTGCAGCGGAGTTTGACATGGGCAACGGCTACACCATCACGGCCTACCGCCGCATCAAGGCCCCGACTGTGGCCGAGCTGGACACCTACCGCAGTTATCTGGCCGAGGAGGACGCGCGGTTCCCTTACAATTTCAGCGCCGTGTGGGACGAGCTGGCCGCCCAATTCGCAAATAACGGCTGAATCCCCTTGCAACCGCGCCGCGTGTTGGCTATAATAAAGGTATCCCTATAGAGGAAGGAACGTGCAAGCTATGCAGATCTTCAACACCATGACCCGCCAGAAGAGGAGTTCACCCCCCAGAAGGAGGGCGAATACCGCATCTATGTCTGCGGCCCGACGGTTTATAATTATATCCACATCGGCAACGCGCCCGATGATCGTGTTCGACACCCTGCGCCGCTACCTGGAATACTGCGGCAACAAGGTCTACTACGTCTCCAACATCACCGACATTGATGACAAACTCATCAAGAAAGGCCAGGAGGAGGGACCTCGATGCAGGAGGTTGCCCGCAAGTTTGAGGCCGAGTACATCAAGGACTCTGACGGTCTGAACGTCAAGACCCCACCGTGCGCCCCGCGCCACCGAGCATATCGGCGAGATCATCGGTATCGTCAAGGATCTGGTCGAGAGCGGTCACGCCTATGTGGCACACAACGGCGACGTCTATTTCCGCGTCAAGTCTGACCCCGGCTACGGCAAGCTGAGCCATCTGAACCTCGACGACCTTGAGAGCGGCAACCGCGAGCTGCGCAGCCGTATGGACGACGATTTGAAGAGGATCCCGCCGATTTCGCGGTCTGGAAGGCTGCCAAGCCCGGTGAGCCCTACTGGGAAAGCCCCGGGCAGCCGTCCGGCTGGCACATCGAGTGCAGCGCCATGGCCCGCAAGCACCTGGGCAAGACCATCGACCTCCACGCCGGCGGCCAGGATCTGATCTTCCCCATCATGAGAACGAGCTCGCCCAGAGCGAGTGCGCCAACGGCTGCACCTTCAGCCGCTACTGGATGCACAACGGCTTCCTGAACATCAACAACGAGAAGATGTCCAAGAGCGCGAACAACTTCTTCACGGTGCGCGAGATCGCCGACAAGTACGGCTATGAGCCGATCCGCTACTTATGCTGACGGCGGGCTATCGTATGCCGCTGAACTACACGGTCGAGCTGATCGAGAGCTGCAAGAACAGCCTTGAGCGTATGTACACCTGCCGTGATAACCTCGATTTCGCCATTGAGCACGCCCACGGCACCGACACTGCGCTGGTGGAAAAGTGCGCAGAAGCGCGCAAAAGTTCAAGGCTGCCATGGACGACGACCTGAACACCCCCGATGCTTTGGCCGCTATTTTCGACCTGGTCAAGGACATCAACACGCTGTCCGATGTCTCCGACAAGGCAACGCTGGAAGAAGCCGCCAAGACGATGGACGAGCTGACCGGCGTGCTGGGCCTGCTGTACAACCGCAAAAGACCGACAGCATCCCCGCCGAGGTCACGGCGCTGGTCGAGGAGCGCCGCCGCCAGAAGGCCAAGGACTGGGGCCGTGCGGATGCCATCCGTGCCCAGCTGACCGAGATGGGCTGGAGTGTCACCGACACTGCCCAGGGCCCGAAAATCGCAAAACTGTGCAAAACAGATGCAGGGGCGGCCTGCATCTGCGCCGCAGGGCGCGGGTGCGGGCTGGCCTGCTTTGTACCAGGGATTTGTGATGATATGACGAAGCAACGAGAAAACAAAACATAACCCTTTGGCTGTTGCTGGGCTGCGGGCTGGCGCTGCGGCTGGTGCTGGCCCTTGTGACCGAGGGCTACCCTACGACATGAGCTGCTTTGTGGCCTGGGGTGACAAGCTGGCCGCCGAGGGCCCCGCCGCCTTTACAGCGAGGGCTACTTTGCCGACTACCCGCCCGGCTACCTGTGGGTGCTGGGGCTGGTGGGGCCATCCGCACCGCGCTGCACATTGCCTACGAGTCCAAATGGACCTACTTTCTGCTGGCGCTTGTGCCGTCGCTTTGCGACTGCGCGGGAGCGGCGCTGGTTTATACCACAGCCCGGCGCGGCAGGGTAGGGGAGCACATGGCGCTGGTGCTGGCGGCGTTCACAGCGTTTAACCCGCTGCTATTGTTTGACACCGGCGTCTGGAAGCAGATCGACGGCGCATTCGCACTGCCGCTGCTGCTCTGCTTTTGCTGCTGGAACAGCGCCGCTGCCTGCCCGCCGCCGTCTGGTTCGGCGTGGCGCTGGCTATCAAGCCGCAGGCGCTGCTGTTCGGGCCGGTGCTGGCGGCCTGCTACCTGGCAGCTATCGCGCTGGAAGAAGATAAGCCCCGCGCCTTTGGCCGCTGATTCGGCGGTGCGGCGCTGGCATTGCTGCCCCGCTGGCGGTGGGGCTGCCGTTTTCGGCATCGCACAGTTGCTCCCCAAGCTGGTAGAAAAGTACACAGGTACGATGTCCGGCTACCCTTACGCCACCATCAACGCTTTCAACTGGATGGCGGCGCTGGGCGGCAACTGGAAGGGCCTGGCAGAGACGGTACTGCTGGGCATCACCTGGCAGCAGCTGGGGGGGTCCAATATCCTGCTGGTCACGGCGGGCCTGGCCTACTTTGCGGTGCGCAGCGCCCGGGGCGGCAGCTTCTCGCCGCTGCTGCTGGCGGCGTACTATGGCATCGGTGTGTTCACGCTGGCCCACTGTATGCATGAGCGCTACATGGTGCCCGGCGTGCTGCTGACCCTGCTGGCCGCTGCGCATTGGAACGATATCCGCCTTTACGCGGCTGGGGTGGGCCTGTCGCTGACCGGGTTCATCAACCTGGCCACGGTCTACTCGCTGACCGGCTCCGGCGACGAATGGCTGACCAGCGCCACCAGTTCCACGGTGGCAATCTTGACCGGCCTGGTCGAGACGGTCTGCTTTGTGCTGCTGCTGTTTGCCATGTGGGATATCACCCGCCACACGCTGCCCTGCCGGAGCGTGAACCCGAGCAATCCCGCCGCAGCCTGCCGCACAGCCGAAATGGACCCGCCGCGAGGTGGGCGCACTGCTGGCATTGACGGCGGCCACGGCGGTGCTGAGCTTTGCCTACCTGGGCAGCCGCACCGCGCCGCAGAACCCGCTGGACTCCACCGATACCGTACTGACCGAGACGGTGACGCCACAGGGCGACGCGGTCTCGCTGTGGGTGTACCCGGGCATTTCCTTCGGCGGCAGTATGACCGTGACCGACGCTGCGGGCAATATGGTCTTTGAAAAGAACTGAACTACGGCACCTGCTTCAGCTGGACGGCCAACGATGTGGCCGCTGCGTCAGGGCAGCCCTGACCGTGACCGTGCAGAACGCCCAGCTGTTTGAGCTGGCCTTCCGCGACGCGGCGGGGCAGCTGGTCAGCGGGCGGCGGTGCGCTGCTTGATGAGCAGGCCGCTGTGCCGGACACTATCAGCCAGCTGAACAGTATGTATTTTGACGAGATTTACCATGGCCGTACCGGTTATGAGCAGCTGCACAAGATGCCTGTCTACGAGACGACCCACCCACCGCTGGGCAAGGATCTGATCATGGTGGGCATCGCGATGTTCGGCATGACCGGCTTTGGATGGCGGTTCTCCGGTACGCTGTTCGGCGTGCTGCTGGTGCCGCTGGCCTGGTGCTTTGTGCGCCGCCTGACCCGCAAGCCATGGGTGGCGGCGGTCTCCGGCGTGCTGCTGGCGCTGGATTTCATGCGTTTTTCCCAAAGCCGCCTGGCAACGATTGACGTCTACGGCACGTTTTCATCCTGCTGGGGGCGTACTTCATGCTGTGGTACTGCCAGCAGGTGCTGACGGCAGGCGTGGACAGCGCCCTTCTGCCGATGGCGCTGGGCGGGCTGGCCTTCGGCCTGGGCTGCGCGGCAAGTGGACCGGCATCTACGCCGGGGCCGGGCTGGCGGTGCTCTACCTGGGCGTTCTGTACGCCCGCTGGCGGCAGAAGCAGCCCGGCTTCTGGGCAGAGTTCCGCACGGCGGCGGTGGGCGGCGTACTGTTCTATGTGCTGCTGCCGCTCTGCATCTACATTGCGTCCTACCTGCCGTACTGGTGGCGCAGCCCTTCGTTCAGTCTGGGCGATTGGTGGCAGTGCCAGGTCTCGATGTATAGTTACCATTCCACTTTGCAGGCGACCCACCCGTTTGAGAGCCGCTGGTACACCTGGCTGCTGGGCCTGCGCCCGGTGTGGTACTACCGCAACGGCTATCTGCCCTACGGCATCAAGGCCAGCATCGTGGGCATGGCAGGGCCGGTCATCTGGCTGGCCGGGCTGGCGGCGTTGGTGGGCCTGCTGTGGCGGCAGGTCAGCGGGCGCGGCAGCCGCCAGGGCGCGGGTGTGCTGATTTTGTACGGCACGCAGCTGATTCCCTGGATGCTGGTGTCGCGGTGTACGTTCTTGTACCACTATTTCCCCAGTTCCATGTTCTGCCTGGCGGCGCTGGCCCTGGTGTTGGCCCGCATGAAGCGCCGCGACTGGGCCAGGCGCATTGCGGGCGGCCTGTGCGTGGCGGCGGCCGTTCTGTTTGTGCTCTACTACCCGGCCCTCTCCGGCCTGCCCATCCCGCCTGGTGGGCGGATGCCCTGGAAGTGCTGCCGAGCTTTGGGTTCTATTAAAAGGCTCCCTTGTCAAAGGGGCTGTCGCCGATAAGGCGACTGAGGATTCAGTCCATCAGCCTTGCGAGAAACCGAAAGGAATCATTACTTATGACCGGCAAGCACAACAAAGAGATGACTCCCATTGCAAGAAGGCTTCGCAAAGATATGACGAAGGAAGAACGTCACCTTTGGTACGACTTTCTCCGGGGTATCCCATCCGCTTTCTGCGGCAGAAAGTTGTCGGCAAGTATGTTGTTGATTTCTACTGTGCGGCGGCAAATCTGGTGGTGGAACTGGACGGTTCGCAGCATTTTGAGGATGCCGGACGTGTATGCGATGCGGCCCGCACGGAGTTTTTGCAAAAGTACGGTCTGCGGGTGCTGCGGTTTGCAAACAATGATGTGATGAAAATTTTGAAGGCGTATGCACTGCGATTGACAAAGCGGTGCAGGAGGGATGGAGCTGCTTCCGTAAGGCAGCAGGAATCCCTCCGGCCTCGTGAAGCTGGCCACCTTTGACAAGGGAGGCTTTAGAAAAACGCCGCAGTAACGGAAGTGATTTCCCGTTGCTGCGGCGTTATTGTATAAGCTTCTTTAGTTACTTTCTTCTCGAAGAAAGTAACTTACGCCCGGCAGGTAGATATGATGCGGTAGGCCCTCGACGTAGATCGGGGTCAGCTCGGCCTGGACCAGGGGCAGGGCGTAGGCCAGGAACTCATCCGTCATGGCGGTGTGGTCGGCGTTGACCCACTCCAGCGGCACCTTCTTTCCAGGTTGGCAACCTCGCTGATGGGGTGCAGGCTCGTACCGCACTGGTACGGCGCGTTGGAAATGCGATCCAGCGCGACCATCTCGCCGGTGTGGCCCTCAAATGCGGCCTTGGCGGCGGCACCACCGACCTGGTAAGCCTCGGTGATATCGGTGCGGCTCGTCAGATGACCCGCGCAGCGCTGCAGGGTAGAAAGCTCGATGCAGCGTTTTTGTGTCCAGGCGGCGGGCAACGGTGTTCGCCAGGAAACGCGCCGTGCCGGTCAGAGCCTTGTGGCCGAAAGCATCCACCGCGTGGACATCGTCGGCCAGCTCGCAGACGTAGCGGCCATCCTCGAGCTTGACGCCCTCAGACACGGCGATGACGATGGACGGCTTCTCCTTTGCATCCGCTCGACCTTCTCCACGAAATGATCTACGTTGAAGGGCACTTCGGGCAGGCAGATCATGTCCACGCCCTCGCAGTCTTCGGCCTTGGCCAATGCAGCGGCGGCGGTCAGCCAGCCCGCGTTGCGGCCCATGATTTCAACAATGGTCACGTACTGGTGCCGTAGACTGTCGCATCGCGGATGATCTCCTTCATCACGACACCGATGTACTTGGCGGCGCTGCCGTAGCCCGGGTGTGGTCGGTGACCATCAGATCGTTGTCGATGGTCTTGGGCACGCCCATAAAGCGGATGTCGCTGCCGATGTGTGCGCCGTAGTCGGCCAGCTTGCCGATGGTGTCCATCGAGTCGTTACCGCCGATGTAGAAGAAGTAGCCGATGTCCAGCCCTTCAGGATCTCGAACAGCTGGATGTAGACGGCCTCGCCATCGGCGGTGTGCCAGTCGGGCAGCTTGTAGCGGCAGGAACCCAGATAGCTGGACGGCGTGCGCTTCAAAAGCTCAATGTCCAGTGCGGTTTTCAGCTTGTCGTCCAGTACGCAGGTGCGGCGCTCTAACAGGCCGGCCACGCCGTGCAGCATACCGTAGACCTTGCCGCGCCGCGCGCTTGCAGCTTTCATACACGCCCGCGAGACTGGCGTTGATGACGGAAGTCGGGCCGCCGGACTGACCGACGATCGCATTTTTGCCATAGTTTTCCTCCTTGCAGGCAGGGCCTGCAGCTTGTGGGTGGCGTGCCCGCGCAGGGTAGAGGCGCGGCGCAGAGCACACGAATATTGTCATCCTCAGTGTACCATGCGGCGGCGGTTTTGGCCATTGCGGCGGTTGCTTAGATGAAGGCGCGGGCGGCAGAACGATGCGATTCCGCAGGGTGGAACTGCGGTGCGCGGCAAAATTAGGCAGATGGAATAGCGTTCCACAGTATGGAATTTTGCATCACGAATATTTGCAAGAATCATTCGGCAACCTTGCAAAATTGCGGAACCGGGTCAAAGTTGTGCAAGATGACGAAGCACGGCGCACCCGCCGTGCCGCCGACCTGCTGAAAAACAGGGCGGACGCCCAAAATCTGAAATTTATTCTTGACAGGACTGCATGACCGTGTTATTCTTTACTCAACAAAAGCGTCGATGGGGAAAAGTACCGACCAAGACCCGCATAGAGAGCCTGGCATTTGGTGTAAGCCGGGACGGTGACAGGGCGCGAAAGAACACCCCGGAGCTGCAGCCTGAAATGCAAAGTAGGGTGCGCCGCAGGCCGTGCGTTACAGCGGCAGCGTTTCAAAGGTGAACGTGTACGGAAAAGTGACCGTATGCCCTTATTTCGGCTGCGGTAATTTAGGTGGCACCGCGGATCAAGACAGCGATTAGTCCTAATGACAGGGCGAATGGGCTGTCTTTTGTTTTACCATTCGGAAAGTGTAAGACCGAAAGGAGAAACAAACAATGTGCTGCATTATGGGTTATGCCGGGCATGATCTGCCCAAGGAAACGTTTACGGAGTATCTGCTGCGTACCACCAGCCGCGGGCCGGACGACCAGCGTGTGGCAGAAACTGAGTTTGGCCTGCTGGGCTTTGGCCGTTTGGCCATTATGGGTCTGACCCCGGAAGGCATGCAGCCCTTCTTCCGCGGTGCGGACTGCGTGGCCTGCAACGGCGAGCTGTACGGCTTCCGCCCGTCAAAGCCGAACTGGAAGCCGAGGGCTATACCTTTGAGTCCGACTCCGACTGCGAGATCATCCTGCCGCTCTACTACAAATACGGCCTGGATATGTTCAAGCATCTGGACGCTGAGTTTGCGATGATTCTGTACGACAGCCGTAAAAAGCTGCTCATCGCCGCCCGCGACCCCATCGGCATCCGCCCGCTGTTCTACGGCTACAGCGCGAGCGGCTGCATTGCCTTTGCGTCCGAGGCGAAAAACCTCGTGGGGCTATGCAAAAATCTATCCGTTCCCCATCGGCAGCTATTACTGCAATGGTCAGTTCGTGCGGTACTGCGATATCGCCGACACCCCCGCGTACAGCCAGGATGAACTTCCCGAGGTATTGACGAACATCCGGGAAAAGCTCGTCGCGGGTGTGGACAACGGCTGGATGCCGACACGCCGGTCGGGTTCCTGCTCTCCGGCGGTCTGGATTCCAGCCTGGTCTGCGCCATTGCGGACAAAAGCTGGGCAAGCCCATACGCACCTTTGCCATTGGCATGAGTGAGGACGCCATTGACCTGAAATACGCCAAGCAGGTGGCTGACTACCTGCACGCCGATCACACCGAGGTCATCATCAACAAGGACATCGTCCTGGATGCGCTGGAAAGCGTCATTTCCATGCTGGGTACCTGGGATATCACGACTATCCGCGCGTCGGTGGGTATGTATCTCGTCTGCAAGTACATCCACGAGCACACCGACATCCGCGTGCTGCTGACCGGCGAGATCAGCGATGAGCTGTTCGGCTACAAGTACACCGACTACGCACCCAGCGCTGCCGCGTTCCAGGCCGAGAGCCAGAAGCGCATCCGCGAGCTGTATATGTACGACGTGCTGCGCCGACCGTTCCATCAGCGTCAACAGCCTGAAGCCCGCGTGCCTTTCGGCGACTTGGATTTCGTCAAGTACGTCATGGCCATCGACCCCGAGAAGAAGCTGAACACCTACGGCAAGGGTAAGTACCTGCTGCGCAAGGCTTTCGAGGGCGACTGGCTCCCCGAGAGCATCCTCTGGCGCGAGAAGGCCGCCTTCAGCGACGCGGTGGGCCACTCGATGGTGGACGATCTGAAGGAGTATGCCGAGACGATCTACACTGACCGCGAGTTTGCCGAGAAGTGCGGCAAGTACACCTATGGCCGCCCCTTTACCAAGGAAAGCCTGCTGTACCGCGAAATTTTTGAGAAGTATTACCCCGGCCAGGCGGAGATGATCGTGGATTACTGGATGCCCAACAAGGCATGGCCTCACTGCGACGTCAACGACCCCAGCGCGAGAGTGCTGGCAAACTATGGGGCGAGCGGGCAGTAAAATTCCCAAGGCTCAGCGGAAGAAAACTTCCCCTTGCATTTCCCCAAAACCCGTGTATAATAAAACGATATCGCAGAGTAGGAATCCGCGCGTGGGGCGCTGCCCCAAAGTGCCTGACCAACGGGGAGTTGTGGCAGGACGAAGTAACCGCAAGGTTCGCGGTGCGGGTTCCGCATCCCACTGCTGCATGATGGTGTGCAACGGCGGATGCGGCGTTGTGCCCGTCCCAACCAAATTGCCTCCTCCCTTGTGCGGCAAACGCACAAAGGAGGATTTTTATGTGCACTGTATCCGAACAAACCCTGTCCGTCCTCACCCCCGACTACTGGCGCACCGCCCGGCGGGAACTGAACAACCCCGCGTGCTGGCGTTCTCGGGCCTGGTCTGCGCTATGGCCATCGTGCTGGAAAGCCTGCCCATCTACCTGATGGGGCCGAGCCTGAAAATCTACTTTAGTTTTTGCCGTCTCGCTGGGATGCAGCTGCTACGGCCCGGTCGTGGGCATGATGGCCGGTGCCATCATTGACAGCGTCGGCTTTCTGCTCTCCGGCTACGGCGAGCCGTATTTCCCGGCTACCTTGTCACGGCGGTGCTGTCGGGGCTGATCTACGGCGTTATGCTCTACCGCCGCAAACCGACGCTGCCGCGCATTATTGTGACGCGGCTCATCATCAACTACGGCAGCAATGTCTTGTTGGGCAGCGTGTGGAAAGCCATGCTCTACGGCAAGGGGTACCTGTACTACCTGACCTCCGGTGCGGTGAAAAACACGATCATGCTGCCCATCGAGGTATTCCTGACCTGGAGTCGTCCTGAACGCCGCCGCCAAGCAGGGATTGACAGGAAGTTTATTCATAAGCGGTAAAAGTATGCCCGGTGCTGGCGTTTTCACCAAAATTAGCGGAAATTTTCTGTACGTGGTTACGCGTTTAACCTTTGCCCTGGGGCGGCATCTGCCGTATAATGGTAGTGCGCTGTATAACGGAAGTACAGAGAGGGGCACACCATGCAGGAAAAACGTATCCGCATTGTGGATATCGCAGAGCGGTTGGGGCTGAGCACGGCCACGGTGTCCAACGTCATCCACGGCAAGACGTCCAAAATGTCACCGCGCACGGCCCAGCGCGTCTGGCAGGAGCTGGAAGCTGTGGGCTATATCCCCGACATGGCGGGCGTCTGGCTGGCGCAGAAAGCTCCCGCATCATCGGCGTGGTCGTCGATGACAGCCCCAAGTACGAGGGCAAAGTCCTGGAGGATGGCTTCGTCACGGCGTCGCTGAACGCACTCTCCCGCGAGGCAAACGAAAAGGGCTTCTTCTTGATGGTTAAAACCACCCGGACACTGGATGAGGTCCCGGCGTTTGCGTCGATGTGGCGGATGGAAGGGCTGATTCTGATGGGCTTCTGTGAGGCTGACTATGCCGCACTGCGCCAGGCCATCCGCACGCCCATCGTCGTGTACGACGGCTATATGCAGGGCTGTCCGGGTGTGGTCAATCTCGTGATCGACCACGCCGACGGCGGGCGGCAGGCCGGGCAATACCTGAAAGCCGCAGGCCACACCCGGGCGCTCTGCCTGGCAGACAACAATATCTGCATGGACAAGGAGCGAATGGACGGCTTTGCGGCGGCCTTTGGCCCCGACCGTGTGACCCGCTGGCAGGTTCCGGTGCAGGCCCGGCCCCGGCAGCAGTTTTATGAAGAAAATTTCGCAGCTCTGCGCACATCCGGCATCACGGCCATCTTCGCAGTGTCGGATTTTACGCGCTGGAATGTATGCGCTTTTGCAGGCCAAGGGGCTGCGGGTGCCGGGGATATGGCCGTTGTTGGCTTTGACGACAGCGAGGCCAGCCGCACCGGATACCCGTCGCTGACGACGGTACGGCAGGACGCCGCGCTGCGGGCGGGCATTGCCGTCACCAGCATCGAGGCCCTGGGCCGCGGCCAGAGCTGCGCGGAAAAGATCGTACTGCCCGTCACATTGCTGCCGAGGGAGAGCACAGGAGGCGTATCATGTCAAAATTTATAAGGGAACTGGGCAAAATTGCTGTGCCGGTCACACTGCAAAGTATGCTGCAGGCGTCGTTTTCTATCGTGGACCAAATCATGATTGGCCAGCTGGGGCAGTCAGCATCGCGGCTGTGGGGCTGGGCGGCAACTATTCGATGATTTTCAATGTAGTCAGCGGCTCGGTGGGCACGGTGGCGGGCATTCTCATTGCCCAATTTCTCGGCGCAGGGAAAAAAGAGGCGTGGAGCAGCCTGACGCTGAGCACCGTGATAAGCCTGTGCCTGGCGGGGGTGTTCCTGGGCGTCTCGCTGGGGGCGACGGCGCAGATTCTGGGGCTGTACACAAAGGATGCTGCCATCATCGCCGAGGGATGCGTCTACTTTAAAATTATCGCGTTCTCCTTCGCGCCGATGGGCCTTTCCACGGTCTTGTCTGCCTGGCTGCGCTGCAGGGGCACGCGAACATTCCCTTCGCGGCCAGCATCGGCGCGGTGCTTTCTAACGTGGTGCTGAACTATGTGCTGATTTTCGGCAAGCTGGGCCTGCCGCCTGCGGGTGCGCGGGGCGGCGATTGCCACGCTGGTGTCGCAGCTGGTAAATCTGGCGCTCATCGCGACGGGATTCCTACACTGTCTGCGGCAGGACGGCGAGCGGGTGCAGCCCTCGCTGCATTTTACCAAAATCACCCGGCGGGACTATCTGGGCATGATCACGCCGATTCTGGTCAGCCAGTTTTTGTGGAGCCTGGGCCAGAACGTGGAATCCGCCGTGTATGGACACCTGGGCACGCAGAATCTGGCGGCCTACACGCTGACCTGCCCGATACAAAGCCTCATCGTCGGGGCGCTCAGCGGACTTTCCGCGGCGGCGGGCGTGCTGATCGGCAAGCGGCTGGGCCGCAAGAGTACGACGAAGCCTACGGCGACGCCAAGAAGATCATGGCCACCGGGCTGGTGGGCGCGGCGGTGGTTTCATCACTGCTGGTCGGGCTGGCCGGGCAGTACGTGCGGCTGTACCGCGTGGAAGACGAAGTCCGCACCCTGGGCCACATGCTGCTGGTGGTGTTTGCGCTGTATGCGCCCATTAAAGTGGAAAATATGATTTTGGGCGGCGGCATCCTGAAAAGCGGCGGCAACACCCGGATGGTCATGATCATCGACATAGCGGGCACCTGGGGCATCGGCATCCCGCTGTGCTTTTTGCGGCCTATGTACTGCACTGGGTCATTGTGGGCGTGTACACGCTGCTGACGGCGGAGGAACTGTTCCGCCTTGTGGTGTCGCTGGTGGTGTTCCGTAAGAGAAAGTGGATGGTGAGCTTGGCGTAAAAGCAAAACGCCAAAATATCCCTAGTATCGTAATAGTTCCGGTACTTATACAAAGCCCTCCAAAGTCATACTTTTGCACAACAAAGTATGACTTCTACTTTTTGTTGTGCGTTCTGCCCGATGTTGTGTGCACGCAGGCAAAACATTTACCCTTTTCGCTGAACTTTTCACAAAAATTAAAATTATTGCAAACGGTTTGTAAAGCGTCTACAATGGGTCATGCAAGGTTACAAAATGCGTTGATTTCCGGCACGTTCCGACAAAATGAAACGCATTTTTGCTATTTATGCACACACAACAGGGAGGAACAACACACATGAAGAAATTGATGGGTATTCTGCTGGCCACCTCTATGGTGTTCAGCCTGGCTGCCTGTGGTTCCACTGCAGACACCGCTGCCAGCAGCGCCGCCGGTACCACCGCTACTGCAGAGGGCAGCAGCAACAACCAGGCCCCCGACGTCAAGGTCGGTGCCATCATCCTGGGCGATGAGACCGAAGGTTACAGCGCTGCGCACATCAACGGCATCAAGGAAGCTGCCGCTGAGCTGGGCATGAGCGACGACCAGATCGTCTGGAAGTACAAGATCGCTGAGGGCGGCGTCACCGCCGACGCAGCCGAGGACCTTGTCGGCCAGGGCTGCAACCTGATCATCTCCAACTCCTACGGCCATCAGACCTACATGGAAGAGGAAGCCGAGAAGTACCCTGACATCAACTTTGTGGCCATGACCGGCGACTTCGCCGCCATCTCCGACCTCGACAACTTCTACAACGCCTTCACTGCCGTTTACCAGAGCCGCTACGTCTCCGGTGTCGTCGCGCATGAAGGTCAAAGACCTGGTCGAGTCTGGCACGCTGACCCCGAGACCCAGCCTGACAGCTTCACCGCTGACGGCAAGGTCAAGATCGGCTACGTGGGCGCTTACAACTACGCCGAGGTCGTCTCCGGCTACACCGCCTTCTTCCTGGGCGTCCAGAGCGTTTACCCCGATGTCCAGATGGAAGTCATGTACACCAACTCCTGGTTCGATATCGACAAGGAGGGCGCTGCCGCCGAGGCCCTGATCGCCAACGGTGCGGTCATCATCGGCCAGCACGCTGACTCCACCGGTGACCCCCGCCGCCACCCAGAAGCTGAAGGACTCCGGCAAGATCTGCTACTCCATCGGCTACAACATCGATATGCTTGCCACCGCCCCCACCGCTGCCCTGACCTCCGCGACGAACGTCTGGAAGGTCTACTACAAGGAGCTGTTCGAGGGTGCGCAGGCCGGCAGCATCCCGCAGGACTGGTGCAAGGGCTATGAGGATGGCGCTGTCGCCATCACCGACCTTGGCCCCGAAGTTGCCGACGGCACCGCCGAGAAGGTCGCCGAGGTTGAGGCTGCGCTGAAGGACGGCAGCCTGCATGTCTTCGACACCAGCAAGTTCACCGTCGACGGCGCGAGGTCACCACCGCCCCCATCGACCTGACCTACTACGATTTCAGCACCGGTTCTCCTGTGGCTGTCTATCAGGGGCGAGACCAAGGAGGCCATCTCCGACGGTTACTTCCACGAGGGCGAGCTGCGCGCAGCCCCGACCTTCCCTGCGCATCGACGGCATCATTGAGGATGCTGACCCTGTCGCCTGATTCTGATTGAGTCATCAAGGGAAGACTGCGGTAGAAACGCAGCCTTCCCTTTGGTGGTTATATCTGTCGTTGCAAATCCGCCCCTACGAAGATGTAGGGTCGGCCTCCACGATGCCCCGAACCGTTGGCCGCACCACAATCACAAAATTGTTCCTGCTTGATTTTGAATCTGTAGGGCGAGGCATGCCTCGCCCGCAGCGTGACCGCGATTGCCCGCTTATGGGTGGCCGCGCAGGCGGGCCGGGCATGCCCGGCCCCTACCTACTTGACTCTTGAAGAGCCTGCATAATGGCGCAGAACGAATATGCTGTGCGCTTGGAGCACGTTACCAAAACCTTCGGCCCGGTCGTGGCCAACAAGGATGTCTCCCTGGGCGTGCGCCGCGGTGAAATTCTGGCCCTGCTGGTGAAAACGGCAGCGGCCACGCTGATGAACATGATTGCCGGTATCTACTTCCCCGATGAGGGCGAAATCTACGTCGGAGACAAGGCCGTGACCATCCGCTCCCCGCGTGACGCACTGGATCTGGGCATCGGTATGATCCACCAGCACTTTAAGCTCGTGGATGTGTTCTCCGCCACCGAAAATATCGCCCTGTCCATGGGCGGCGGCGAAAATTCGACCTGAAAAAAGTCCACGACAAGGCCCGCGCCATCTGCGAAAATATGAGTTCAACCTCGACCTTGACCAGAAGGTCTACGAGATGAGCGTCAGCCAGAAGCAGACGCTGGAGATCGTCAAGGTGCTCTACCGTGGCGCGGATATCCTGATTCTGGACGAACCCACGGCGGTTCTGACCCGCAGGAGACGAGAAGCTGTTCAGCGTCATCCGCAACATGAAGGCCGACGGCAAGGCGGTTATCATCATCACCCACAAGCTGCACGAGGTGCTGTCCATCAGTGACCGCGTTGCCATCCTGCGCAAGGGTGCGTATGTGGGCGACATTGCCACCAGGGACCCGACAAGCTGACCGAAATGATGGTGGGCGAAGGTCGAGCTGAACATCGACCGCCCCGGTCGACCCGGTCAAGCGGCTGGACATCCAGCATTTGACCGTGCACAGCGCCGAGGGTATCACCGTGCTGGACGACGCCTCCTTCCCGGTCTACGGCGGTGAAATTCTGGGCATTGCGGGCATTTCCGGCAACGGCCAGAAGGAGCTGCTGGAAGCCATCGCGGGCCTGCAGCCCACCGAGAGCGGTGCGAGCATCGAGTACTACGCCCCCGAGGCCAGCGCACCGGTGCAGCTCATCGGCAAAGCCCCAAGGCCATCCGCGAGGCGGGCATCCACCTCTCCTTCGTGCCGGAGGACCGCCTGGTATGGGCCTGGTCGGCTCAATGGGCATGACCGACAACATGATGCTGAAAAGCTACGGCAAGGGACATTCGCCCATTGTCGACCGCAAGGCCCCGCACGACCTGGCCGAAACCATCAAAAAAGAACTGGGCGTCATCACGCCCGATTTGAACACCCCGTCTCCGCCTGTCCGGCGGCAACGTGCAGAAGGTGCTGGTGGTCCGCGAACTGGCCGCCAACCCCATCGTGTTGATGACCGCCTACGCGGTGCGCGGGCTGGATATCAACACGTCCTACACGATTTACCATCTGCTGAACGAGCAGAAAAGCGCGGTGTGGCGGTCATTTATGTTGGCGAGGACCTGGACGTCCTGCTGGAACTGTGTGACCGTATCGTCGTGCTCTGCGGCGGCAAGGTCAACGGCATTCTCGACGGCCGCAAGACCACGAAGGAAGAGGTCGGTCTGCGTATGACCAACCTGGTAAAGGAGGAGCAGGCATGAGTCAGACTGCCGCTGCGGCCGCGAGCCGTTGCTGCGCATTGCCAAGCGAGAGGGGACCACGATGCCCCAGAAGATCGCTGTGCGTGCCATTGCCATTCTGCTGGCGCTGGTCGTCGATGCGCTGTTTATCTTTTCGTCACCGGCCTGAACCCGCTGGCCGTCTACGGCGTCATGTGGGCGGCACCTTTGCCAACATGACCCGCTTCAGCTGGATGCTGCGCGATCTGTCCACGCTGCTCTGCGTCGGCATCGCGCTGGCCCCCGCGTTCAAGATGCGCTTCTGGAACTGCGGCGGCGAGGGGTCAGATTTTGATTGGCGGCCTGACCGCCGCCCCATCATGGTGTACCAGGGCAACAACCTGCCGCTGCCGCTGCTGTTTGCGGCCATGGCGCTGGGCAGCATTGCCGCCGGTGCGCTGTGGGCTTCATCCCTGCGTGGTTCAAGTCCCGCTGGAACACGAACGAGACGTTGTTTACCCTGATGATGAACTACGTGGCAACGTCGATCGTCGCCTGCATGACCAACATCATGCGCGGCCAGGCGTCCAGCCTTGGCACGCTGAACAAGGCCACCAAGGCGGGCTGGTTCCCGGTCATTTTGGGCCTGCGCTATACGATCAACATCATCGTTGTCATTGTGCTGACCTTCGTCATGTACGCCTACCTGCGCTTCTCCAAGCAGGGTATGAAATTTCCGTCGTCGGTGAGAGCGAGAACACCGCGCGGTACGCGGGTATCAACGTCCGCCGCGTCACGGTGCGCACGATGCTGATTTCCGGTGCCATCTGCGGCCTGTGCGGCTTCCTCATCGTCGCGGGCAAGGATCAGACGATTTCCACGGCCTCTGCCAATGGGCGCGGCTTCACGGCTATCATCGTGGCCTGGCTGGCAAAGTTCAACACCTTCTATATGGCGCTGATCTCCTTCCTGCTCGTGTTCCTGGAGCGCGGCGCGTCGGAGATTGCGTCCGCCTACTCGCTGAACGAGTACGCTGCTGACATCATCACCGGCATCATCCTCTTCTTCATCCTCGGCAGTGAGTTCTTCATCAACTACCGCGTCATCCCGCGCGGCGCACACAAGGAGGGCAAGTGATATGCACAGCAGTTTGATTGCATGGATTTTACGCGCCATCCCCTTTGGTACAATTATTATGTACGGTGCGCTGGGCGAGACTGTGACCGAGAAATCCGGCAACCTGAACCTGGGCGTGCCGGGCATCATGTACCTGGGCGGCTTTGCCGGCTTTGCCAGCGCCTGGGCCTATGAGAACACCGCCGCCAACCCGAGCGGCGCTGTCAGCGTTGTCATTGCCCTGACCTGCGCTTATTCTGGCATCCATGGCGGGCGGCCTGATTTACGCATTCCTGACGATTTCCCTGCGCGCCAACCAGAACGTCACCGGCCTGGCGCTGACGACCTTCGGTATGGGCGTGGCGAACTTCTTCGGCGTGTTTATCTTAAACGGCGCCAGCTACTCCGCTGCCCCCATCGCCAACAAGGCATTCAGCGCCAAAATCCCGGTGCTGTCCACGTTGGGCGGCTTCGGGCAGGTCGTGTTCAGCTATGGGTTCCTCGTCTATGCCGCCATTGCACTGGCGATTGCGCTGCACTGGTTTTGACCCGCACCCGCGCGGGCCTTAACCTGCGCGCCGTGGGTGAGAACCCCGCCACCGCAGATGCGGCGGGCATCAACGTTACGCTGTACAAGTACCTGGCGACCTGTATCGGCGCGGGCATCTGCGGCATTGGCGGCCTATACTACGTGCTGGACTACAACCAGGGCATCTGGGCCACCACCGGGCAGATCGAAGCGCTGGGCTGGCTGGCCGTGGCGCTGGTCATCTTCACGACCTGAAACCGCTGAACGCCATCTGGTGCGTACCTGTTCGGTATGCTCTACTGGCTGTATCAGTTCCTGCCAACGCTGCTGGGCATCACGATGGCAAGCCACATCACCGACCTGGTGCAGATGCTGCCCTACGTCGTTACGATTGTGGTTTTGATTGTGGTATCCATGCGCAAGAAGAAGAAAACCAACCCCGGCACACCTGGGCCTGGCCTATTTCCGCGAGGAGCGGTAAACCCGGGCGAAAAGCGAGGGTAGGGGCCGGACATGTCCGGCCCTCAGCTGGCCCGAACTGCGCGGTATTCCATATGTTGCGGGCCGGGCATGCCCGGCCTACGGCACTAACAGGTTTTGTAGGAGGCGGCGTCCTCGACGCGCAGGTCGATGCGGGCATCGACCCCTACCATAGCACGACTTATACAGCGGCACACTTTCCCAAAGGTGTGCCGCTTTTCTTCTTTCATAGTTTAAACACATTTGCCCTTTATACTAAATTTTGTCAAAAATCTCCACACACAGAAGGGAACCCGGTATGGCAGAACAAACAAAACCGGCGCGGCCCGTTGGCTTGGGTCAAACGCCACAAAACTGATGATCTTTTGGTCATTGTGCTCGTTATCGCGCTGGCCATCACCAACGTTGTGCGCAAGGCCAATAAGGCGACCGCCGGTACGACCTACCAGTATGTGCGCACGACCGTCCTGCAAAAGACGACCCTCAGCGATTCGGTCAACGTAAACGGCACGGTAAAGTCCGGCAGCAGCGCCAGCGTCACCGCTTCGATTCCGTCAAGACCTACAAGGTCACGGCGGTCAATGTGGCACAATGGGCGATACGGTCAAAAGGGCGACGTCATTGCCACGCTGGACACCACCGATGTGGAAAAGCAGATCGCCAACGCCGAGCTGAAGCTCAGCGACACCCAGACCGACGCCCAGAAGAGCTATGACCAGGCTGTCGAGGATCAGGCCACCGACCTGGCCAGTGCCCGGGCGGATCTGGAAGAAGCCCAGAAAAGTACGACACCCTCGGCCTGGATGACTACTACGGCTCAATGGCCGACGGCAGCAACAGCGGCAAGACGAACCGTGAGATCGTCACCGAGTATTACACCCGCTACGCTGAGGAAATTGCCGGGTACGAAAACACCCTGGCAAACCTGCGCATCCAGCTGACCCAGGCCCAGCAGGACGGCGACGCCGACCGCGCCGCGGGTCTGCAGGGGCAGATCGACGATTACACCAACCGTGAGAGCGTCGCCAAGGGCCAGTGCAGCATCCCGGAGCTGGGCTTGCAGGGTTTTGACGCCGTCAGCCAGTGCTACAACCAGATCGAGCAGCTGGCCCAGGCGCTGGACAAGGCCCAGCAGTCCTACCAGAAGGCTGCCACAAGCGCGTCCCGCAGCGTGGACAACGCCGAGACGAAGCTTGAGCAGTCCCAGCGCGAGGACGACACCCTGACCAGCTTGCAGACCGCACGGGATAACTGCACCCTGACCGCCACGATGGACGGCACCATCACGGCGCTGAACGCCACCGTGGGTGACGTGTGCAGCGGTGCAGTTGCCACCATTCAGGACGTGGACAACCTGACCGTCGAGGTCACGATCCCCGCCAGCTCGGTGGGCAAGCTGAAAGCCGGCATGCAGTGCAACATTACCAGCGATGCTACCGAGGACACCGTCACCGGCACGCTGACCCGCATAGACCCGGTCGCCAACGACAGCGGCAGCTTCGGCGCGACTGTCACGGTCAACAGCCAGGACAGCGGCCTGCTCATCGGCATTTCTGCCAAAGTGGAGATCATCGTCAGCGAGAAGGAGAACGTCTTTACCGTCCCGCGTGACGCGGTGGGCACCAACGACGATGGCTCGACCTACGTGCTGCGCAGGACTGGCGGCGAGGGCGTGGACATGACCTTTGAGCAGGTCGCCGTCACCGAGGGCGACACCAACGATTACTACGTTGAGATCACCGGCGACGACCTGAACGAGGGCGACGTCATCCGCGCCACAGCCGACCTGGCCCAGGGCGTGGAGACTAGCTCGTCCGGCGACGGGATGCAGGTGATGGAGAACGGCGATCTTTACGTCGGCGACCCCAGCAATATGCCGGAGGGCACCGTGATCATGGGCGACGGCGACGGCGACGCCCCGGCGGGCGGCCCCGGTGGCGGCCCCGGCGGCCCGGGAGGTCAGTGATGCCGGAAAATACACAACAGTTCGCGCAAAATATCGCGCAGACCCTGATTGATGACGAGGCCGCGCACCCGCGCAGCCGCTCATCCAGATGCAGGGCATCCGCAAAAGCTACTACATCGGCCAGCCGAACGAGCTGGAAATCCTGCACGGCATTGATTTGACCGTCTACCCCGGCGAGTTCGTCGCCATCGTGGGTGAGTCTGGCTCGGGAAAATCCACGCTGATGAACATTATCGGCGTGCTGGACAAGCCCACAGCGGGGAGTACGTGCTGGACGGCGTGAACATCCACGACGCCGACGACAACGACTTGGCGGCCATCCGCAACCGCAAGATAGGCTTTGTGTTCCAGACCTACAACCTGATCGGCCGCCAGAGCGCGCTGAAAAACGTCGAACTGCCGATGCTGTACGCGGGCGTCCCGGCGGGCGAGCGTACCCGCCGCGCCAAGGAGTGGCTGGACCGCGTTGGCATGGCCGAGCGCATGAAGCACCAGCCGAACGAGCTTTCCGGCGGCCAGAAGCAGCGCGTGGCGATTGCCCGCGCCATGGTCAACGAGCCTGCGCTGATTCTGGCTGACGAGCCGACCGGCGCACTGGACAGCCAGACCAGCCGCGTCGTGATGAACCTCTTTCACGAACTGCATGAAAAATACCACAAGACCATCGTGCTCATCACGCACAACCCTGAACTGGCCGAGGAATGCCAGCGGGTGCTGACGCTGCGCGACGGCCTGATCGTGGGCGAACGAAAGGGACAGGCGAACGTGCAGCTTTTGAGAATATCAGCATGGCGCTGACCAGCGTCAAGTCCAACAAGATGCGCAGCCTGCTCACGATGCTGGGTATCATCATCGGCATTGCAGCGGTCATCGCCATTGAAACGGTCGGAACAGCATGACCGGCTCGGTCATGGACTCGATGTCCGGCATGGGTGCCAGCAACATTTCGGTTACCGTAACGCAGAAAAGCAGTTCCAGTAACTCGGGCACATCCCAGGGTGTCCGGCTGCGCCGGTTCATGGACTCGCAGCCGTCGGATTCCGACCTCATCACCCAGGATATGATGGATGACTTTATGGCCACCTTCCCGACGCAGGTGGATCACATCGAACTTTCCCAGCAAGTAGGCGATGGACGATTGCCAAGTACGGCGACCCGACCACGACCATCAAGACCAGCGTCAGCGGTGCCAATACTGCCACACTGGAAAATCTTGGCGCAGATTCGCAGATTTTGTATGGACGCTGGCTTGACGATGAAAAGGACGCGGGCCGCAGAGTCGCTTGTGTGTCAGAAAAATTCGTCGAACAGGCTGTCGGCGGCACCGCGCAGGAGGCCATCGGCAAGGCGGTCACGCTGACGATCAACAAGAATTTGTATACGTTCTATATACAGGGCGTATATAAATACACAGAGGATAACTACTCCAGCATGTTCGGCGGCAGCGACGATGACAGCATCCAGACGAACTTTATATCCCACTGGACGTGGCAAAGTCCATCGTCGGCGCGGGCGCAGGCTACCAGAGCATCACGGTGGTGGCAAACGGCGGCAGCGTGAACGTGACCACCTTTGTGGACACGGTGGGCGATTTCTTTGCCAGCTACTACACCCGCAACGATTCCTGACCGCCAGCGCGTCGAGTCTGGCGAGCCTGCTGGATTCGATGTCTGAAATGATGAGCACGATTTCACTGGGCATTTCGGCCATTGCGGCGCTGTCGCTGCTGGTCGGCGGCATCGGCGTCATGAATATCATGATGGTCTCCGTCACCGAGCGCACCCGCGAGATCGGAACCCGCAAGGCGCTGGGGCCCCCGCGTCGGCCATCCGGATGCAGTTCATCACCGAGAGCGTTATTCTCTGCCTGATTGGCGGTGCCATCGGCATTGTGCTGGGCCTGGGGCTGGGCGCAGCGTTGAGCAAGGCCGTGGGCTATACGGCGCGCCCGAGTCTTGCGGCCATTGTGATTGCCGTAGGGTTCAGTATGGCGATTGGCGTGTTCTTCGGTATTACCCAGCCAATAAAGCGGCGAAGCTGGACCCGATCGAGGCGCTGCGGTATGAATAAAACCCCATGCCTTCCCCTTAGCCTGCGCCCGCAGCGCGTGTCGGAGCCGCAACCGCCGAAGGCGGCTCTTAGCGCGTAGACTGAAAGGTGGCCCCGCAGGGCCGGATGAGGGGCGCGTCTAGGGTAGTGTCCGTAAAGAGGCAGTAAGGCAAGGCCGCCCTCATCAGTCCGCTTCGCGGACAGCTTCCCAAAGGGAAGTTTTATCTCGCGCATTGCGCGGGGACTTTTTTTGTGGTATACTCAACCTGGGAAAGTGAGATGCTTTGAAAAATTGAAAAGAAAGGCTATTTACCAATCGGCAGCTGCTACGCTGTTGTGGCCGCTCATCATAGAGCAGGCATTGGAAATCCTCGTAGGTATGGCAGATACTGTCATGGTATCCTCGGTGGGGAGGCTGCCATCTCCGGCGTTTCGCTTGTCGATATGATCAACCAGCTTATCATTACGTTGTTCGGTGCGCTGGCTACCGGCGGCGCGGTCGTTACCAGCCAGCACCTGGGTGCCAAACGGCGTGAGGAGGCCGCCCACAGCGCCGGACAGCTCGTGACGCTCAGTGCCATTCTGGGCGTGGGCGTGGCGGCGTTCTGCCTTATCACCCGCACGGCACAGCTGCGGCTCTTCTTCGGCACGATCACCGACGATGTCATGCAGGCCTGCCTGACTCCATTTTTACCATCACGGCGCTGTCCTTTCCGTTTCTGGCATTGTACAAGCGCGGGCGCGGCCATCTTCCGCTCTACCGGCAACAGCAGTATCGATGAAAGTATCGGTCATCGTCAATGCCA
>SCPO01000487.1_pt1 | contig 49198 bp, 46 predicted proteins | sample 6106821 | NCBI WGS metagenome assembly SCPO01 (sample SAMN10720448, study PRJNA508395) | human gut metagenome | isolation source: Participant 2 stool, 0 month | host: Homo sapiens | collected 2017 | reverse complement strand
CAACCCTGTTTGATAGAGGATGATAGTGCAGGTATTGGAGGATTTCATCTTCAATAGCAGTGGTATAATTCATTTTCATCGGGACAATTTTGCCTGATATTTATGCTTTTGTTTATTGTTCTGTCCCGATAGAGATTATTTTGGATGGACAAAGCGAAACGCTATCCGGAAATGGTGGTTCCGAATGAACGGCCATTCACGTGCCTTTCTTTTGCCGGAAGTCTTCGTCTATTTCCCGAGTCTGAAGGTGTATCTGGAGGTGTTTTTGAAGATGTATTGGGAATTGGTGCATTTGTTGGAATAAGAAAAAGGGGTGCATCTAATGCCCAATTTGAAAGGATCACCTGCTACAGATAACTGTAACAGGGATATTATCCTTAAAAAAGTGAGTTAGATACACCCTTTTAAAGTGCTTCTGTTATTTCTTTGTTTACGGTGTTGGGGAATAATCTTTTTATTACTCAGTTATAGGAAAATAGGTCTGATATTTTATGTTTTGGATTATATACTTTGAGGATAAGTGAAGAAAGATATCTGAAGGTGGATTCTCTTTATTTAGAGTTCCTTTGTGAATAAGATTTCGCCAAAACAGAAATATATTTAGAATTGTTTTCTCATAAACCCTCAATGCTGCAACATTTGAAGGCCAATCTGTGTTTGATATCTTATACATTTATTCTTATTTCCATTTTTCATATATAGCACAACCGCCTTTATCAGAGGCAGATTCTCCTTGTAGAACCACGGGAAATCAATACATCTGAAATCGATATGGCTCTCCTCCAGCAGATTGAAAAAACGGATATCGTTTATCATGTCTTTTATGGAAACGAACAGGAGAGGTATCTTTTTTCTTTGGCAAAAAAATAACGCCTTCTGTAGTTCCGCATATGCGATGGATTGTTCATCCTTGCTAGTGGAATCATTTCTCTTGTCAAAAAAAGACAACTGGACTTTTAATGAATTATGTTGCTGGAGGTATTCCGTCAGCTGTTGCTGTGCTTCAGGAGAGTTGGCATCTCCAATACAGTATTATATCACTATATTGCTTCATATCGGGTATTTGTTCCGGTTGCATGCTCCTTTTTTCCAAAGGCACCCCTGCATATTCTTTCAATAGATGCTGCTTCGTGATCTTTCGGGGTTTCTCAACGGAGTAGAATGCATATCTGAATATAAACTGAGTCCCTTTCTTCTGCACGGATTCCTGTTCCAGGAAAAAAGAATTCAGGCGTATCTTGTTTTCTTGAAGGATATGTTTGGAAAAGGCCATCCCGGAAAGGGTTTTAAAAAAAGGTCTTTAAATCTAGCTGAAGCATAAAATTAGAAGTTTAACCCATTAAAAATGTGACGTATGATTACAGTGACAGAACAACTAAAGAATGTGTTTGAAGCCAACCCTTTGTATTCAAAAGAGGGGCAGGGGCTTAATGCGGAAGTTATAGCGAGATTTTTTCTTCCTTTCTCTTCGGCGGTATGGTTGGTAACGGAAGCTGAACAGCAGGAAGACGGTGACTGGCTCTTTTTCGGCTATTGCCATATTCAAGAATGGGAATGGGGGTATGTGCTTCTTTCTCAAATTCAAGAGGTGAATGTTCGTGGGTTGACCGTGCAGCTGGATAAATGGCTGAAAACCGGTACGACGGTAAAGGATTGCCTGAATTGATTAAGGGGTAAACGGAATGTTGAACTTAAAAACGGAAGTTATGGTTTACGAAACGAATTGCACGGAAATAACACAGGATAAATGGCGTGAGCTGATGAAGTACGGACGAAAATGCTCTTATCGGCTGCTTGCAGCGAGAATCAAGCGGGAATTGCCGGAATTATACCATGCGCTGGCTCTCCAGTTCTATAATCCTTATGCGGAACAATGCAGGCAGACACCTACACATTATATATTGGTTCATTCGGCCATTGAATATTTTATCAGAAAACAATAAAGGACAAGTGGTTATGAAAACAAAGAAGGTTGATAAAAAGAAAACGCTGGCTTATGCGGTGGCATTCTATTTTACTGAAGCATCCATCAAGTTCATGATGGGAAATACGATGTATGAGTATGTACATACCGTTTATGACAGGCGGTATGATAACGGTGGTTTTAATACGCTTGCCGTAGTCTATAATTACAAGAAGATGAAATACGAGGTATTAGTTGTATCGGACGAGAAGGTAGGTGACAAGGAGATTCAGATAATATAAGTTTCACAAACAGGGCTTTTGCCCTATAAAAACGGCTTTTGAGATGAAAAAGTTATCGGCTTACACGGTTGCATCCAATTGCACCGACTTGACGGATATACGTGACGGTATCGCTGAAATACATGAAGCGATGAAGGCTTGTGTTGAATCCGGAAACGTATTCCTTCATTTTATGTTTCCCGGTTGGCTAAGCTGGAAACCAAAAAGAAGAAACTGGAGAAACGGACACAGGTACACATGACAGTCACCATCCGTTTCTTTATAGACGATGATACCTTTACGATGGCAGTCAGGCATTGTCTTTTCTTCAAGCTGGAACCGACCCGGCAGAATGTGATGAGAGCCATCCGTGATGCGGTTCTCAATAACGGACGTTCCATTCTTGACTTTCCGGAAGCATGGGAGAAGATCTTATGGATGTGTCTTCCTTTGATGTGGAGAATGCTATGAAGAAGCTGCGCCCCTCATTCGGTCTATAACGTCATTACATATTTTTCCGAAAGTAAAGTAACCGTTGATTTTTTTGCTCAGCGGTTCTTTTTCGCAAAAAGAACCAAAAAACTTTGAATGTTATTTTTTAACGCCTCTTTGATTTATGCTTTCAGAAGAAGTTGTATGTGGCTGTCTGCCGAACAAACAAGAACAGATTTTTTATTAATGTGATAGTGTCGCTATTTGTCTGTTTTTATCTTCTAGCCAAAGGAGCAACAACCGTTCCAGAAGTTCTTTCTTGTTCTCAACGGTCATTTTGTTTCTTCCTTTGGCTATGATTTCAGCAGCCAAATCGCTTTTACGCCCGGCGATGTATTTTTGTCGCTTTCCGTTGATGACCGCTTCGATACGGAAATCATGCCGGGTGTTTTCGATGATGTTGATTTCTGATACTAGAAAGCCATCCTCTGTTTCGTAGGGTTCAACGATGGTGGGCAGGTAGTGCTTCATGGTTTCCCCTATGAGCGGAGATACCAAGCCGGAAAGATGCTCTTCGATGCGGTCTTTCCAATACTCATCGATTTGATAATTGGTGGCATAATCGTAGAAATGGCTGATGGAAAGGCTGACTTCCTCGATTATTCTTTTCGCATTCTTTATTCCGTTTTGTCGGGCAAATTGCAAGAGGTCATCTTCCGTGATGCCGTTGTCTTTTCCCGAAATATTCATAGAGTGTACGTTTTCATAGGCCGCACCGTCTAAATTGGTGGTGAATGTCATGTCGTATGCAGGGGTGATGTGCCATGTGCCGTTTCTTTCCATCAGGAAAGAGAAATTCTTGATGTGGTCATCCACGTTGCCACCCATGACATTGAATACCATCCGGCGGTACAGTTCAGATTGCTCACTTGCCGGGATGCTCAGCTTTCGGCAGACTTCAAACAAATCCTCATAGCTTGTTGCGTCCGGATTCATGGCAGCGAGTGTCTGTGTATGTATCTTCTCTCCGTTTATCCTATCGTAACGCTCCGTCAGGAAGTGATGTTTCCCCTCAATTTGAATGAGTCGGGAAGGCATCATCGTAATCCCGGCTTCTTTTGCCAACTCATAATATACCATTTCCATTTGCGTGAACGGAAAATCGTCCCCTTCTGCAAACTTCAATATGTAGTAGGTATAGCCCTCCGGCAAAGGAACTTGGCCGGAACGTATATCATGTGTCGTTTCATTGATGGCGATGATGGCTTTCGGGTGCTGTCCTCCGGCTGATGTCCCTATCTCATAGATACTTTGCAGTTGCAGTGCTTCATCATCTTGCACGGATATTTCCTCCCGTTCCTCAAAGATACGGCGTGCCAGTTGGTATAAACTCTCTATCTGAGAGTAGAAGAGGATTCCAATCCCGGAGTGGCCGGAATGAACTCAAAGGCTCCCATTCCCCGTTTTCCGATGAAAGACAGTTTATCTACCGGCGTGAGTTTGCGCTTGGGGATATGGTTTTGTGCCGCCCATTGGTCGAAGACCATGTTACCCCACCGGTCAGGCAATGAATCTGCCAAGAACGGTGGAAGACCTTGATAAATCTTTTCTCTGTTTCCGAGTATGGGCATACCCTTTGCCGTCGATCCTTTGACAGAAGCGGTCAGTGGGGCGATTTCCACTTTCTTGATGAAGTCCGGATGATAGTTGAAGACGGCTCTTTGCTCCTTTCGTCCCAATAGAGCTTTCCGACTTCTTCCCCCCATAACATAACACTCACAACATTATTTTCCATGTCTTATCCTTTTCGGCTTTTTATTCATTATTTGTTCCATAGTATAGGCTGAAACAGGTATTTCCGGCAGCAGGTCGTCCATCTGTTCCAGACAGTCCACTACTCGCAGCAGGGCAAGAAAGTTGCCCATATTGATGTTATAGGCCTTCCCGTTCTCAAACTGGCGCAAGGTGATAAGGCTGACACCGGCTTTCTCGGCAGCCTCTTTCTGGGTGAACCTATAGGTTAGTCTGTATTCCTTAAATCGCCTGCCCAGTTCCGCTATGATTTCCGGATTGGCCATGGCTTGGGTGATGTGATTCGTTGTCATATCGCAAAAGTAAATATATTAACTGTTAAATCAAAATATAATAGATAATAATTAATATATTTACTATTATATTGAATGTTGCGAGACGTCGTTTGTGTGCTAATCCCCCAATTCCATGCTTCGCTTATTGCCGCCTATAATCGGGCTTTGTGCGGGCTTTATGTCCTGAATGCTTTTTAGCACTTCCTCCATTTGGAAGATTTTGGCGGCAGCGATGAAGGTGGTGGCGGATATATCCGGCTGGAGGATTTTCAGTACCTTCTCCGATGGCTGATATCCTTTCATCTTCAGTTCCAGGATGGCGTTGAAGTCATCATTCCGCATAGCCTTCATGAAAGCCTGCTCTTGTTCGTTGGCAATGTCCGGCATTTGGATGGTATGCAGTTGCCTGCCGAACAAGAGCAGGTTTTTTCCGATAAAGTCGGCGTGTTCCGGTTTGACCCCGCAATCCTTGGCAGTCTCATGCCAATGCGATACGGTTTCCTGTACCTTTTCGATAATCTGTTTGTGTTCCCGGATACCCATGTTCTCACCCACCTTTTGCAGATCTTCCATCGTGAAATTGTCTTGTTTGCCGTTGAGTGACAGTTGGTGGCGGTTCGTCCATTTGCCGCCCAGTGTGTATGAGTAGCAGAGGTCGTATGCCGGTGACAGTTTCCACTTCCCTTGTCTATCCATCAGGAAAGAGAAGTTCTTGCTATGGTCGTCATGGTTCCGGCCCATGACGTTGAACACCATTCTTCGGTAAAGCTCCTCCTGGCTGGGATAAGGCAGGTTCATTTGCCTCATGATGCGGAATATCTCTTCGTATGAATGGCGCTGGTCACGGTCATAGTGGGCAAGCCCGGCCAATGTCTGTACATGAATCTTCTCTCCGTTTTCCATACGGTCAAAACGGCGTGTCATAAAATGGCATGACTCTTTTTCCTGAAGTAACCGACATTCCATCATATCGATACCACAGGCTTTTGCCATTCGGTGATAGGCATATTCGATGTTTCCTATTCCTTGTGGATTGTCCGTTATTTGCGTGTGTTCGCTGTATTTGCCGCCATCAAATTTCAGCAGCCAATACCCGAATCCTTCAGGGGCTTTTACCTGCCCGGAGCGTACCTCTCCGGTAATATCGTTATAGGCGATGATGGCCTTGGGCTTGGCACCTCCGGCTGATGTTCCCACCTTCAGTATATCCAGTATGTTTCTTCCTTCCTGGCGCAGTTGGGTCTGAAAAGCCATCCTATCTGTGAATACGAATTTGGCAAGCTCTGTCAGCTCCTCGATATGGAGGACCGATGATTCGTTCATGCCGTTGATTGGCGAAGACGGCTCAAACTCCAGTGCGCCCATGCCACGTTTGCCTACATAGCAAAGCCTGTCTAAAGGGGTTATCTCTTCTCTGGACAATCCCTTGCTGGCAAACCATTCATTGATGATCTGGTTTCCAAAAGTATCCGGCAGTGAATCGGCAAACAGTCCGGGCAACCCTTGAAACAGTCGGTGCGGTTTTCAAGGAACCGGTAGGGTGTGTTCCTGTATTGGTCGATGGGCATGATGATGGGAGAAATGTCAAGACCGGAGCGGATGAACTTCCGTTCATAGTCGAACAAGGCGGCATTGCTTTCCTTTTCCCAATAGAGAGAGCCTACGCTTTCTCCCCACAGCTTTACATCTACTATCAAATCATTCATGGTTATCTTGTTTTAAATGGCGTACACGGTAGCGTTTCTTCCCTTGCAGTTTCTTGAGTTCTATCGGGCTGACCCGGGTTTCCGGTACCAGTTGCTCCAGGTTCTCCAGCAGACCGAGCGAGCGGAGTACGCTGATGAACAACAGCAGCGATACCGATTTGCCCTTCTCGATGTTCGCAACGGTCAAGGGGCTTACACCGGAAGCCGTTGCCAGTTCTTCCTGCGTGATACGCTGCCTTATACGTATCTCTTTGATGCGTTGGCCGATTTTCATCAGCACAGCCGGATTGCTCATTTCATGCCACATGGTTGTTCCTTTTTTGCAAATATACAAATAATCCATGTAAATATATAGATTAACTTGAATATATGATGTTAATCTATATGAATACAATGATTATAGTTACTTTATCGGCTGTTCTTTTTTCTTTGAACTAGGATGAAAACTGATTAAAATCACAATACAGTGTGATTTTATTCATGTTTTAAATTCCTATTTCTGTCGAAAAATCACAATGTGTTGTGAATATGAAAGAGCTAGGAAAGATGATTAAAGAGCGCAGGAAGAGTTTGAAGGTCAATCAGCTGGAACTTCTCCGAACTGGCGGGCGTGGGCATCAATACGCTGGTGGCCATCGAGCGTGGAGAAGGCAATCCTAAATTGGCTACTGCTTTCCATTCTTGACATTGGGCTTCAACGGAGTTGATTAAAGTGCGGAAAAATGTATAAGATTGCTTCTATTATCTGCTTATTTTAGTATATTTGTGCTTTAAATAAGTGCGGATAAATGTATTATACGCTGTTTTTACATGTATAAAAATGCTGTTTGTAGATGAAAAGATTTGTTTTGCAACAACTTATAGAATGGAAAAACCGTGAGGATAGAAAACCTCTGATTTTAAATGGTGCCCGACAAGTTGGGAAAACATGGCTGCTCCATGAGTTTGCCAAACTTGAATACAAAAAAGAGGCTTATGTGGTATGCCGTAAGAATAACCTTGCACGCCAGCTTTTTTCTCAGGATTTCAATGTTGACAGAATTTTACGGGGGCTGCGTGCGATGACTTCCGTTGACATTACTCCGGGTGATACGCTTATTATCCTTGATGAGATACAAGATATCCCGGAAGCACTGGAATCTTTGAAGTATTTTAAAGAGGAGGTTCCGGAGTATCATATAGCTGTGGCAGGTTCACTTTTGGGGATGTCCCTTCATCAGGATGTGTCTTATCCCGTAGGGAAGGTAAATGTCATCAATATATTTCCTATGAACTTTGAAGAGTTTCTTGTCGCCAAGGGAGAAGAAGAAGCTTGTAAATTGCTTATGAGTGGGGATTTTGAAACGATAAGCCTCCTGCATGACAAATATACGGATCTCCTTCGGCAATATTATTATGTAGGTGGTATGCCGGAAGTTGTACTCAAATATGTAGAAACGGATTCCTTGCTGGAAGTCAGAAGAATACAGTCGGAGATTTTGCAAGGCTATGATCTTGACTTCTCAAAACATGCGCCCAAAGAACAGGTTCCGCGTGTCCGAATGGTATGGAACAGCATTCCTTCCCAATTATTTAAAGAAAACAAGAAATTCATTTACGGAGCTTTGCGAAAAGGTGCCAGAGCCAATGATTTTGAGATGGCCATTCAATGGCTTGTAAATGCCGGGTTGTTGTATAAAGTGCCTCGATGTACCAAACCGGAGCTTCCGCTTGATATTTATGAAGACCTGTCGGCTTTCAAACTCTATATGGTTGATTTGGGGCTTATGGGTGCTATGGTCAAGACAGATCCGGCCCAAGTCTTGATTAAAAACGACATATTTAAGGAATACAAGGGAGGAATGACTGAACAATATGTATTGCAGCAGATGAAAAGTAAGGGCGTATCACCGATTTATTACCATAACACAGACAATTCGCGTCTTGAGTTGGATTTTGTTATTCAACGTAATGCCCAAATGGTGCCGATAGAAGTGAAGGCCGAAGGGAATGTCCGGGCCAATTCGTTGACAGCATTACTGGGAAAAAGACCGGAATTGCATGCGGAGAGATTTTCTATGTTGCCTTATAAAGTACAGGGTAATCTTACAAATTTTCCGCTATATGCAATATAGGTGTATCCTTTTCTCATGCCGGTCATACCGTTAAAACTGATTGATAAGTATGATGCGTATGTTGGCCGGTATGCCTATCTTTGTGGTAATGAAAACAGAGAGAGGATTGATTTTGTAAGTATTATCATGGCAAAAGAACTGATCCGTGTCCCCAGGGTGCTTGGGGAAAGCTATAATTCCGTGCTGATTGAACGGTTGTATGAGGCAGGTGGAAACGTCATGCTCGATCTGATCATATACCTGGGCAGCTATCACCTCAAAGACTTGTTCGGGACTTCCTGGTTCTCCGTAGAAGACTTTTGCCGTAAGATGGGGTATGACCGTACCAACTTGCAGCGCAAGCTGGATAGTCGGCAGCTCTCGGCCATGTTCGGAAAGAATATGCAGCCGGAATATGTATGTACCGACACGGCAGGACAGAGAATCAGCCATCCTATCGAGACGGTTTTTGAGGCGGCTCTCTATAAACTGGGATTGGAGAACCTCTGCTATCCGACCATTGGCGAGGATGGCCGTACATCCTATAATTTCGTGCAGATCTTGAAACGTTTCGACATAATGACCGATTTCAAGACGAAGAAGTCAACGAAAAGGCTGTACTCGGCTGTGGTAAGCCCGGAGATAAAAAATTTCATGTTCTCGCTCTATAACCTCTTGGAGCTTCAGGATTACCGTAGCCTGCCCAGCCGTTACCGCTATTTCTATCTGGAACTTTCCAAGATGGTTTACCTGATCAAGTATAAGACCACCAAGAATAAGGCTCCTTTTTATGTGCTGACAGTCGATCAGCTGGCTAAAAAGCTCGGCATAGAGATTGCCGAACCCAAAGACCGGAAAAAGAAGGTCGCCTCGATACTGAAAAAGATGAATACTTACCTGAAATATACCAATTTCAATTTCTCTTTTGTGAAAGGCGATCATGAGAGATGGGCATATACCGTGTTGTTCTCGTTTCCTAGGCATACGCTACACTATTTTGATGAAGGACAATATGCTGTCGTGGTGAAGAAATTCTATAAGAACCTGCTTGGGCTGTATGTCGAGATTGCCTACCCGGACACGGATATGGCTGTCAGGAGGAAGAAGATCAAAGAGGTGGAGGAAGATGCCGGACTGTATAAAGAGTTCCTTTTATGGGCAAACTCCCCGGAAAGCGTAGAAAAGAAGAAAACAGATATATATCAGTGATTTCGTGGCTGTATTCGGCAGGTTTCCAGGAAGGATGGGCACAGGAAGAGTTGGAGAGTGCCAATGGAACGGAAGTTGCTCCTGCTCCTGAAGAGTTCATATCTCCGGAAACGGACGGGGCGGTGAACATGGACGATCCAGCTGTGTAGAACCGTCCACGTTTCACGTTTTTTTACAGAATTAGTTGTGTAGAAGTGTCCCTATTGGGGTGATTAGATGTGTGGAGTCATCCGCTTTGCCTGTTTTAGTTGTGTACAAGTGTCCCGTTTATTGCTTATAGTTGTGTAGAACCGTCCACTCCTTTTGCTTTAGTTGTGTAAAAGCGTCCGGTTTCACTTGTCAGCTGTGTAAAACCGTCCACCCGTTAATGAAGGGAATAGGTAATCCCTGTTTTTATATGTCGGTATATCAGTGAAATAAAAGAGAAATTTTTAAATAAAAGGTATCGGCTGTGTAAAACCATCCACCAAAATACATAATAAAGACCTAAACTCCTAACCCCTTTAAATATCCCCAAAGCGGTAACATAGAAATGACCGGGAAAATTTATTTTCCCTTCACATGCCCTATACGTACTTTCGGAAAAAGATTTTTCGGAAGTATGTGTTGATTTCACGTTTTTATATGATTGGAAGGCGGTTCTGTTCATCTTCTGTATCCGAATTGGTTTTTCAGGGCGTTCCCTTCTGGCCGGGCTATTCGTTGCAAGTCCTCGTTACCCTCCGGGCTTTTCCCTGCTATCCCAAACGCTCTACGCTCCGGCTATGCCGGAAGAGAGGTATGATGATTTTTTCCTGAACTGACAGGAACATTGCGAAGGTAGGCGTGGCCGGAACGCCCGATATTGAAAAGCCAAATCTCCATCCTCCCATTCCGGGAGGTAGTATTTACCAGTTCAATCCCGTTCTGATCCGTCTTTCCCGCTTTCTCTTCAATGCACTGTTCCCAATCAGTTAAGGAAAAATTTATGGTTGGGGCGACAAGCGATGTTTGCGAGTATTAATCTTTTAATTTTTGGCAGTATGAAAACGAAGAGAACCGTATTTGAGGTGAATGACGTTTATCGGGTGATGGAAAACAGCGAGTTGATCTATGTCTTGACGAACAGTGAGAAACTGAAACATGAGGAATATAAGTATGAACAGATGGAAATGGACGGGTTGTTTTTGTCTGATGTACTGGAAACACTGACACCCAGCCGTAAAAAAGTCGCTTATGCGGCGATTGAGCTGTATAAACGCCTGAAAGAAGGGCAAGTTGAAAGTCCTGCGCTTTTATCCAGTGATCATGTTTATAAAATGATGCATCCTGTTTTGTGCGATATCACTACTGAAGAGATGTGGGTGCTGTTGCTGAACAGTTCGTCCAAACTCATCCGTAAAGTCCGTATCTCATGCGGTGGGATAAATACCGCCCCTGTGGATATACGGGTTATCATGAGGCAGGCATTGTATTATAACGCCGTATCTTTTATCATGGTGCATAACCACCCGTCAGGAGCACGCAAGCCTAGCGGTGCAGATGACCGCTTGACGGAAGCGGTTAAAAAAGCCGCTGAAACATTAGACATCCGTCTGTTAGATCATGTGATTGTTGCCGGTAATAGTTATTATAGCTATGCGGACGAGGGAAGATTACAAAATAGGTAAAGGTGGACGGGAGAAATCCCGTCTGCCCGGAATTTCAGCTTCGGGGTTCTTTTTTGGCAGTCTCCCCAAAAAAGAACCAAAAAAATGCTTTCCAGACTATCGGATGCTACATCGTAAAATACGCAAAGACGTGGCTTTTCAGAATTAATATATATATTTGCACTAAACGTGATTGGAATGAATACTTTTGATACAGGCATTATAGTGGCTATTTTATTGGGGATTGAGTTTCTTAGGAGTGACATCCAGACAATAACCCTTTGTAAAAGGAATGATCCCGGGATTCTTAAGAGTTGCTTATATACGCTGCTTATATTATTGACCAGCCTTTATTCTATTGTGGCCGGAGCCATGCTTCATCCGGAACCCGTACCTGTTTATGAATTGATACCCGGTTTTCAAATAGGAGTTTATGGCTTTTCCTTCTCGTTTATATTACTTGCTATAGCATGTCTTTATCGTAAAATATTACCTTTAGTCCTTTTGGGGTACGCTATAATATACGTAATAGGTGTACTGGTACCGTTACTTAGATATATAGTGTCTATGATGGATTATTTCGCTCGCGCCAGGGTGTAGCTGGTTAATTTATTGATTGTATCGGATCGCCCTTTCTGTGGGTTGCCTCCTCCAATTCTTTTCCTCCGTCCGGGTTTGGCTTTTTGCCCGGCAAAGGTTCCAGTATTCCGCAAATGGCAAGTTACAGCCAAGTGTCTTTACTATATGAAAAATAACGATGAAGAAGTGTCGCCGTATACAGGCCACACCGATTGTTTAACGCATGAAATGCAAAAGTAAGCGAATGACTTAATTAATATTTCGGTGAAAAATTACCAAAGTATTATACACATTAATCAAAGTTTAAATAAAGTCGTATTACCGGAGATAAGGAATGTGAAAGGATATTTGAATTTCGATATGATCGGTTGTAACAATAACGAGAAAGCCTACCCGTATGGTTTATCTCTTCATGAAAGTGTACCCTGCTTTCGGTGATTGGCAGAAGAACGATATCAAGAGATACTCTTTCAAAAATAGACTGGGAAGATACTAAGAGAATACCTGACTTTTGATGAAATGAAACAACTGGCTGCCACATCCTGTAAAATAGCTGTTCTGAAGGCTGCTTCACTCTTTTTCATGTTTTATAAGTTTGAGAATAAGTGATATTTTAAACCTGAATGGTCTGATTTTGGTATTAGACCAATACTATTGACATAGAGGGCGAAAGCATAAAAGTGGATGACATCATTGAGACTGTCAATCACTTCAGATGCATCGATCTTATCATTGACCGAGAGCCTGATTAAAGAACTCCACGTTATACTTAAATCCGGTACTGCCGACAGTCGCAGGAGTGGTTTGCCGTGGGTGAATATAAGCGTATCCCTAATGAAGTAGGCGGCAACGAAATAACAGTGCCGGGAAGATGTCAAATGCGAAATCAAAGCTCTCCTGATAAGTATAATGCCAGAAGAAAAAGTCATTAGATGATGTTCTTGATCTGCATCAACGTTTCGAAACAATACATCCATTCCAGGATGGCAGCGGTCGTGTGGGCCGACTTGTGATGCTCAAAGAATACCTGGCTAATGGTTTCGTACCGTTCATCGTTACGGACGAGTTGAAGATGTTCTATTATCGTGGTCTGCAACAATGGCCGACAATCCGAGGTATCTGCGTGACACTTCACCGCACAGGACAGCTACAAGGCCCTACGATTACTACCGGATAAAATACTAAGCCTTGTATTCAATCCCCATCTCCGCTTGTTGCCTATTTCTATTGGCATTACAATGATCGCAAAAACATCATCTGGGATTATACTACCTCGGTATCTGAAAATTGTACATCCGGCAAGACCGAGGCTCGTTAAGTTAAAATGTAAAAAAGGGAACAAGCCCTAATGACCATATGTTGTTTATGCAATATTAGCAGAAAAATCTTTGATTATCACTGCTCATTATTGATGACAATCTTTATTTTTCCTTTCGGATTTCAGCGCAATGCCATTTCTTCGTAATAAACGATATACCGTTCCGCTACTGCCTATATTTAATATTTTCTGTATCTCCCTTACCGGTGTTCCGGATTCATAGAGCTGGATGCAGCTTTTCTGCTTGGCGATGTTGTTTTTGTTGATAAGTGTCTTCCTGCCGAATTTGACACCTTTTTCCTTGGCGATTCTTCTGCCTTCTTGGGTTCTCTCATAAATAAGGTCACGCTCAAATTGGGCGAAAGCACCGAGAATGTTGTTCATCAGTTGGCCGATTGCGCCTTCCGTACTGATGTTGTCTTGCAGTGAGGTGAATTGGATGCCCCTATTCTTGAAATCTTCCAATAGCGTAAGGATATTCTTCAGCGAACGGCCAAGCCGGTCCAGCTTATATACGACAAGCGTGTCACCTTCCCGTAGAAAATTCAGGCAGGCTTCCAGTTCCGGGCGGTTTTGTTGGCGGCCGGTCATTTTCTCCGAGAAGATCTTCTCGCATCCGGCAGCCTTCAACGCTTCCAGTTGCATATCCAGATGTTGTTCCTTGGTGGAAACACGGGCATATCCTATTTTCATCTTGTTTCGTATTTAGATTTCCGCCCCGCTCACAAAGCATATTTAATCCGGATTATTTGTTGCCATCTTCACCAATAAAAAAGTTACAAATTTTCCTTTTTCCGATAAGCGTAAAAAGTGTATTTATATCTTTTTTCATGGTGTCCCCCAACCAACAATCAGTTATTGCGCTGTAAAATTGATTAATTAACTTCTAAAAAATCAGAGATATGAAAAAGATTGAAAATTTATTCGCAGTGACAGGTTTTATCGGTAAGGATGCGGAAATCCGTAGTTTTGAAACAGCCAGCGTGGCACGCTTCTCTATCGCGGTCAGCCGTGCAGACAAGACAGGTGGAGAAACCTCTTATGTTTCCGCTTTCATTGGGATTGAAGCCTGGAGAAAGAATGAAGCGGTGGATTCCTTCGGTGTATTGAAAAAAGGCGAGCTGATTACCGTTGAAGGCTACTTTAAGCCGGAGGAATGGACGGATTCAAAAAGTGGTGAGAAGCGTGACCGCGTCATTATGGTAGCCACCAAGTTCTATCCTACTCCGGAAAAAGAAGAGGAAAAACCGGATCAGCCTAAAAAGGCTGCTTCTAAAAAGAAAAAAGGCAACTAAATAATTGAAGCGGCATACGCTTTTTTTGCTAATACAAAAAAAGATTACGCATTAAAAAATGTCTGTAAATTTGGAGTTTTTCAAGTTTATCGATATTTTTGTATCAAAAATGATACTTAAATATATTTTCCTCTATGAAAAAATTATATGATACATATTCAATATATGAATTCTCAGATGAAAGTATTGTTAAGGAAATATGTAAGAGGGTTAAGGCTATACGACTTAGCTGTTGTTTTTCTCAACAAGAATTTGCAGACAAGGCAGGAGTATCCATCATTACAATTAAAAGAATAGAATCTTGCAAAGTAAATGATATTACCCTGAGTACATTGCTTAAGATTTTACGTATAAGTGGAACTCTTGAGGGCGTTGTCGGTCTGGTACCGGAACTTCCAGACTCTCCATTCCTTATCAATGAGAAAACAGGCAAGAGAATACAAAGAATTAACAGTAAACGCAAGATGGCATGAAGAAAGAACCAATTATAGTGAATGTATATCTGTGGGGGACTTGTATTGGTAAATTGAATTGGGATTTTGAAAAGCATTGTTCCGTATTCCAATTTACTGATGAATATAGGAAACAAGATTATGATATATGTCCTTCCACCCATCCCAAGAGAACCCCTTTGTTTGCGTCTTTCTATGGGAATAAAGATAAGTTATATCAAGGGCTTCCGGAATTTCTTGCGGATGCGCTTCCTGACAAATGGGGGGCTTCCCTGTTTGATCAGTGGCTCACGGATAACAATATAAAGGTTACAGAGTCATTACCCCTATTGAAACTCTCTTATATTGGCAAGAGAGCTATGGGAGCATTGGAATTTGAACCGGAATTTAATGATGATGACATCCAAGAGACGGTGGATATGTCATCATTGGCAACATTGGCTTCTAAAATATATAATGACCGGGATGCTGCTGTCATATCGCCAGAGGATAGCCTCACGATGAAAAAGTTGGTATATCTTGGGACCTCTGCCGGAGGTATGCGCCCGAAGGCAGTGATCGCCTATAATACCGAAACGGGAGAGTTCCGTTCCGGCCAGGTGGATTTACCCGAAAATTTCAAACAGTATATCATAAAATTCAAAGAGGCAGATGACTCTCCTACCACAGAGATAGAAATGATATACAGCGAAATGGCTGCGGCGGCAGGGATTGACATGATGCCATGTTTCCTGAAAGAAATTGATGGAAGGAATCATTTCGTAACAGAAAGATTTGATCGTAAGAATGGAGAAAAGATTCTTAGCCAGACTCTTGCGGCCATCATGCCGGGGGCAGATGATTATATGAAGCTGTGTTGGATAGCGGAGACTCTGAAACTTCCTCTGGAAGACAAAGACCAGATATTTATCAGGATGGTGTTTAATTATGTCGCAGGTATATCTGATGACCATAATAAGAATATTTCGTTTACCATGGACAGGACAGGAGTGTGGCGTTTGTCACCTGCATACGATGTGATGTTCACGGCAAATACATGGGAAAATTCTTCTGCGCACATTCATTCGATGGGCGTGATGGGCAAAAGGTCTGCCTTGACCACAAGTGATTTCGTTAACTTCGCCGAGGATTTTGTGGAGGAACCCGAAAAGAAGATACTACAGGTGTTCGATGCTGTAAGTAGCTTTCAATCATTGTGTGCCAAGTATAGCATAGACAAGGCTATATCTGATAAAATCCAACATGTGCTGGATGGATTGGTCATCGATGATTTGAACTTGTTGGAATCGAAGAAACAGTAAGTTGTAATCTTGAACGGTTATTTTATTTGCTGATTGAATTCAGAAGGGGGGCACATTTTCCTTATCCACCACCCTACATTAAGGTAGCCCCTTTGAGCTGATTTGCGATAGCGTACACGCAGTTCTCTTACTTCCATCGCCCCATTGAGGTATGCCTGATTCTTGTTAATCCCTCACTGTTGTTCGTTGGCTCGGAATCAGGTATCCGATACGTTCACGCATCATCTTGTAGGATGATGCGTTTCTCTATTTTTACCCATATGCCCCAGCCCTTTAGGGCTGTAGATAGGTAGTCGGATATTTCGCCCCCAAAGTGGCATCCGCTTCAATCGCTTGCTTTTCTCCGAATGGATCTTGTTATTTTTCCGGTCGTATAATCTTCTTTTCCGGAAACAAGTGTAGTGGTTGTATGCCCATATGGTTATGTTCTCCCCACAGAATCCGTTTGTCCTATTTTTCCGGTGTAGCCTTTCATATTATCGCACAGTCCTTTTTCTAATATTATGGAATATGGTATGCCTCATTCCCCGGCTTCATTTTTTAAGGAATTGCATGTTTCTTCCGGTGTATCGATAGACGGCTGACTATATTCTCGGTATGGCCCAGCCTGCTGTCTAACCGGTTGTTTTTGCGTCCTTCCCAAACCTGTTACTGATTTTCAAGTTTTGTCTTTTTCATATCGTTTTTTTAGTGAAGTCAAATCATTTTCCGTTGCAAATATAGATTGTTGCCAACCCCTGTTACGGGGATATGGGGACGATTCACAAATACCCCGTTGTTATCCGATTGAAATCTTCCTTTTTTCCGCCCCGCTCACAAAGCGTATTTAACCCGGATTATTTGTTGCCATCTTCACCAATAAAAAAGTTACAAATCTTCCTTTTTCCGATAAGCGTAAAAAGTGTATTTATCTCTTTTTTCATGGTGTCCCCCAACCAACAATCAGTTATTGCGCTGCAAAATTGATTAATTAACTTCTAAAAAAATCAGAGATATGAAAAAGATTGAAAATTCATTCGCAGTGACAGGTTTTATCGGAAAGGATGCGGAAATCCGTAGTTTTGGAACAGTAAGCGTGGCACGCTTCTCTATCGCGGTCAGCCGTGCAGACAAGACAGGTGGAGAAACCTCTTATGTTTCCGCTTTCATTGGGATTGAAGCCTGGAGAAAGAATGAAGCGGTGGATTCCTTCGATGTATTGAAAAAAGGAGAGCTGATTACCGTTGTAGGCTACTTCAGGCCGGAAGAATGGACGGATTCAAAAAGTGGTGAGAAGCGTGACCGCGTCATTATGGTAGCCACCAGGTTTTATCCTACTCCGGAGAAAGAAGAGGAAAAACCGGATCAGCCTAAAAAGAAGGTTGCCCCTAAAAAGAAAAAAGCAACTAAATGATTGAAGCGGCCTGGTGCCGCTTTTTTTTTGCTACATATCCGAGGGCGTTTTTGCGTTCACACAGATTTTTTCCTCCCCTTCATCGGAATGACTGTTCTCATTCCAAGTTTACCCGTAGTCATCCGTTATGTGGCTGATTATGGGTAAACCTGAAAAGAGAAGTTCCAAACGTGGGCGGGATTGCAACAGTCATCATCTAGAGTTTCGTCCATGCCGAAACAACCTTCTTCTTCCGTTTTGCAGTCCCGACCTTTAACCGTTTGTCCCGGCAGTCCATTGTTAACCTTTTTCCCCAGTCACGGGTGGCAGGGAGATAGGAATACGGTTTTGCAAGCAAAACCGTATGGTTTGTTTTACTTTCCGTACTGCCCTTTTCCTTGTTTTCTGCCTCCCTTTATGTGTGTTTTTCATAGCTCCATCTGAGACCCTTTGTTTTTGAACGGCAAATTTATTTCGGTAGATAGATACGAAAAAGTTCCGGTCTTCGCCCTTTGTTCCGAAAAAAATAACGCTGGCTGGTTTCGCTGTCCCCAACATTTTTTGTCGTCCAAAACTTTTCTCACTTCCTCCTACCTTATTGCTATGTGCCGTAAAAAAAAGGCTCATAAACTCAGATGGGGCATGAAAGCTCGGAAAAAAGTCGGTAGAAAGAAAAGACCATCCCGGAAAGGAGTTTTAAAAAAAGGTCTTTAAATCTAGCTGAAACATAAAATCAGAGATCTAATATTTAGATTAAATTGTTTATATGGTTGTAAAACAGATAGTTGTATAGTGTCGTTTTCTTATAGCCTCTGCTAATTGCCACGTTTGTATTCGAGTTGAATCCTGATACGCCTTGCGGAAGCGTCTATTGTTTGGCGTTGAAATCTAAAGTTCTGTGGTTGGTGGCTTTCGTGTTTTATTGATTTTTCACTTAAGTACCGAGAGAACTATGTTTTTTCTGTATCACCCATTGCAAAGATATTAAAATATTTGTCACAAGTGTTATTTTTTTTAATAGGTACCCGGACTTTTTGTTAAAAAGTGCTCATTTTTACAATAAAAAAGTATTAAGTTCTCTCGGAACAATGTTGAAGCACTGTCTTTGGCGTTTCTTTTCGACTGTCCGAGTGACAGCGACATGAAACATCTGAGAGGGTTCGTAACTTCTGTATTTGGGTATCGTAAATATCGAAATGTTCGGTTTATCGGAAATAAATAACAGAATAGAGGTTTATGTATATATACCAATGAATAAATGTTAAAACCATATGTACCTTTAATTGTATAGCTTATGAGATATCTGCTACTTACCGCTGCATTGGCGATGAACATGCAAGCGATGCTTGCGCAAAGCTCTTACCAAGTAAAGAACAGTGTCACGCTGAGAAACGAGGATTGTGATTTGACAAAGATGAGCGTGATCTTACCCGTTCCTGTCAGTAATATCTATCAAGACGTAGTCGGGCTCAAGGGATCCTCGGGTACGGTTCTCGATTTGGATGCCTCGAACCGATATTTGAGAGACATAAAGACGGACGGACAGCCGTCCTCCGGCGAATCGTATACGTTAAGCGAGGAGTTCTCAGTCACGCTCTATCCTATGTACATCGATATGGCACAATTCACCACGCTCTATCCGTATGATACTGAATCCGCTATCTATAAGCGATATACCGCGGATAAGGGGGGATATATCGATACGAGCAATCCGACGATCCGCTCCGTGTCAGACAGGCTTTGGGGCGAGTCCGGCGGCGAGATCTTGGATTACGCTCGCTTGTGCTACGAGTACGTGGCGGCGAATTTTAAGTATCTGTATACAGACACCGGGATAAACCCGATAGCGACTATCCTTTCTGACGGGGGAGGTGATTGCGGTAACCTTGCTTCCATATTTGTCAATCTGATGAGAGCTAAAAAGATACCGGCTAAACATATCGTTACGGTAAGACCCGACGGGTCTCATCACGTCTGGGCGGATTTCTATCTGGAGCGGTACGGTTGGATACCTGTGGACGTGAACGCAAGGCTGGTCGATCCTCGGGGGAATTATTTCGGCTATTGCCGGGGGGATGGTATCATCATGTCGGAAGACATCTGCCATGAGGCGGAGTTCTTGCCCGGAGAGAAATTCGAGGGGGTAATCCTCCAGACTTTCTGGTATTGGTACTGGTACAGGAATGCCAGTGGGACTGTCGAAGCAGAGCATGCGCTTCGAGGGCGGCAAACCGGCCGGGTGTCGATACCCGTTATCGAGGAGACCCGCTACGACAGAGCCACCTTGAGCTGGAACCTGTTCCCGGGCGCTACCGGATATCGCTCCAAGGTCTATGAGAAGGCTACCGGACGTTTGACCGACGTGGTAGACGTGCCCGCGGACGCCTCCTCCATGCCGTTGGACGGGTTGGATCCCGAGACGGAATATGGAATTGTCTTTACGCCTTTGCGGATGGTGGGAAATATAGAGACGAGCATGGGAACGTATGACCTGGCTCTCAAGACAGCCGCAGTCCCGACCGCCAACGGGGAGATCCCGATGGCAAAGGCCGCTACCGTATGGGGAAAAGACGGTCGTTTGAGCGTACACTTGGCCAGCCCCTCGAAAGTCTATATCAGCGCTTTTGACGGCAGGCTGCTACAGGCGGTCGCGCTTCCGGCGGGAGATACGAGCTTGGCTTTATCCGCAGGACGTTATATCATCCGCGTGGGAAATGAGGTATTCAAGGTCGCCTTATAACAAAGAGTTTGATACTTATCCACTTTTAATTTATACACGTATGAGAAAACAATTTTTACTAATGTTGGTCCTCTGCCTTACGGCCTCGCTGACGTGGGCGGAACGGATCGACGTGGCCACGGCCCGCAAGGTTGCGGGGAGCGTGGCGCAAAGAGAGGGCGTGACCAGTGGCCTGCGCTCGGCAAGTGATTTATCGTTGGTGTACGCCGCCGCCCCCGGGCAAAGCGGCTCGGCCCTGCGTAGCGGTACGATGGAAGGCTCGGCCGACTACTTCGTGTTCAACTTCCCCGGCGAGAAGGGGTTCGCTATCGTGGCGGGTGACGACCGGGTACGCCCCGTCCTAGGCTACTCCGACAAGGGTAGTTTCGACCCCGACAAACTGCCGGAGAACCTTCGCGGGATGTTGGCCTATTACCAAGACCAGATCACGTGGGCGAACGACAAGGGCATCGAGGCCACCCCGGACATCGCCGCCGAGTGGAACCAACTGATGAGCGGCACGGCGCTGCGGGCGGCCGGGGAAAAGGTGTTGTTGGAAACGGCCAACTGGAGCCAAGGCGAACCGTATAACCGGCAAACACCGACTATTAAAGGTAAACATACGGTGACCGGCTGCGTGGCTACCGCTATGGGTATCATCATGAAATATCATGAGTATCCGATACGGGCGGTGAATCCTCCGGAATATAATTATTATTCGATTGACGGGTATTATAGCGGACATAAACTTTCATACGGAGATTATGACTGGGGGAATATGCTTTCTTCTTATAAAGGCGGTGGTTATAATGATGCGCAGGCTGATGCTGTAGCCGAGCTTCTTTACCATTGCGGAGCAAATGTAGAGATGAACTACAGTGTCAGCGCAAGTGGGACGCAGACTTCCCGTGTGGCGCTAGCGTTATCCGAGGTGTTTGGTTATAGTCCCTCTATCCGGTATCTTCAGAAAGAGGCTTACCGTTGGGATGAGTGGAAAGACATGTTGCGTAAAGAGCTGGATCTGGGTTATCCGATGATCTATGACGGTCAAAGCAGTAGTGGTGGACATGCATTTGTTTGCGACGGATACAGCGAGGATGGAACGTTCCATATCAATTGGGGTTGGGATGGATATTCTAACGGTTACTTCGTGCTTTCCACCTTGGATGCAGAGGGGGATGGCAATGGATATAGCGATGGACAGGCGGTCTTGTTGGAGATTCGCCCCGAGCAAAGCGGGGAGGAATATTTTATCAGGCCTTACCTGATACGGGCGAATTATAGTAAGTCCGGGAATAATGCGAGTGTCAGTTTCGACATGAAATACTACGCCTTGAAAGATCATGTGTTCTATTTGGAGTTGGGCGTGATAGGTCAGGATGGTGCGATCGTACAAAAACCAACGGATCCTTTGGCGAGGAATTTTCAAGCATACGTTGGAGGTTGGCGGGAGTATACCGGTTATTCTGCCACGATGACTCTGTCGTCCGATTTGTCGGACGGGCAACGTATCGCTTTGCTCTGCTCTGCCGATGGTTCCAATTGGGAAGTGATGCGTGCCTTGGAGACTATCCCTACCGGAATTGACAACAATGGCGTGATCGATCCCGTTCCGGACGATCCGAATGATCCGGAGCAACCGATGAACGCTGATATCAATTGGAATGGTTTCGATAAGGAATTCCTGTCTGTTTCTGGATTGGATAACACTAAATATAATTATTCTAATACGCAGGGTATCAGTTATTCTTTGACAAACGCGAAGGATAATGTCATCATCCGTTATACCTTGAAAGGATATACGGACTGGGTCGGTAAACTGGATATTTATACCGGAGAAGATTATACCCTCGCTGGAGCGAATAAAGGTGACAAGGTAACGATTGACGCGAACGGCTCGTTTGAGGTATCTGTCCTTCTAAAACAGATTAAAAACGGAGCCTATGTCAATTATTTGAAAGTGTTATCCGACAAGGCCGGAGAGCTTACTTACGATATACAAGTATTCTCTGAGTCCGATCGGAATAAGCCTGCGTTTGAGAGATCCGGTAACAAGATGCTATTTTTGGACAACATGACAGGGACTTTTGACAAGATCCCGATCCGCGGAACTGTCAATCAGGAGATCCCGTTTGCCATCCGTTTTACGGATGTGGCAAGAGCACTCTCGGAAAACCGTTGAAGCTCTCGATGTCTATACAAGGAGGGCGAAGGAAGGCCAAATACAATTATTTGACGCTCAGGCTAAGGAGATCCTGCTGGAGGCAGCTAGTGGAAATGACTCTTATTTGTCTACAACAGAGAATATCTCGATTGGAACGTTGGCAGAGAATACGCCTTATTCTTTCAAACTCAAGAGTCATACGTTATTCCAAGAATCTAATGCGCCCTATTTGTATATAACTCCATATGTGGATGACAAAGAGGTTCCCTGCCTTCCTGATGTCCCAAAGATCATCATCGACCCGACTACAGTCAAAACCTATACCGTCACGCTTAACTCGTCCAGCTTGAAGTTGGCAAATACCCAAAACGTGATAGAGGAAGGCAAAAAGTTCACGGGCCAGCTGCTCTGCGACAAAGCGGGCTATCGCCTGCCGGCATCCATCAAGGTTACGATGGGCGGCACGGAGTTGGTAGCCGGTACGGGCTATACCTATGATAGCTCGAATGGCTGGATCCATATCCCGGCCGTCATCGGCGATGTGGTGATCACCGCCAATGCCGAGCCTATCCCGGCCGTCACTTATATGATCAAAGCGAGTGAGCTGATCGGGGCTACATCCGATATTCCGGAAGGAGGTCTATCCGTTAAAGAGAACTCGGAATGTACGATCAAGCTGACCGCAAAGCCAGGTTATCTGATCAAGAAAACAGATGTTATCATTAAGACGGACAAGACGCTCCAGGAAGGTGAAGACTATACCTATACGGAGGCGGCCGATTATAAGAGCGGCACGGTGAAGATACATGCTGTTACCGCGGATATGGAATTATTTGTCTATGCCGATCCTGAGCCGAATAGCTTTACGATCACCGGTAAGCTGACGAACCTGACCGCTGATAAGGACATCGTGAAAGGCGTACCGGTAAAAGAGAACGAAACTTTCGAGTTCACGCTGAAGCCCGCTACGGATTACCGCTTGCCGGAGGATATCACGGTGACTCCATCTACGATTAAGTACACGTACGATTCGAAGACGGGTAAAGTAGTTATCGAGAAGGTAACTGAAAATATTACCATCACGGCAACCGCTATCGACGACCATCACTTCAACGTGATCTTGAAGCCGGGCGAGGGTGTCGTGGCGACTCCGAACGCGATCGAGCAGCTATTTACGGTTGGCGAGAAGGCCGCGTTCAACGTGGTGTTCGCCGCCGCCGAGGGATATACCTACGATGGCTCTATCGCGGTGAAGATGGGCGATAAGACACTTACCGCCGGTACGGACTATACCTATGAGAAGCAAACCGGAGCGTTCGCCTTGTTGAAGGGGATCGACGCTACCCTGACGATCTCTACCCCCAAGGGCGTGAAGAAGCAGTACACTGTTAAGGTGACCGCTACGAGCCTTACCCCGATGGATGTGCCAGAAAACGTTGCCCATGGAGATCCGTTATCGTTCAATCTGGTGCCGGACGAGGGCTACGACCTGCCGGAGGCTATCGTGGTGAAGATGGGCGGAAAGGCACTCGCCGCCGCTACGGATTACACTTATAACAAGGCTACCGGCGAGGTTTCCATCGCCAAGGTGACCGAAAACGTAGAGGTAACAGCCGTTGCCGTGGCGAAGACTTACGAGGTGAAACTTAACTTGACGAACCTAACCTCCGACTTTGTGTCCGGAACGAAGGTGACTCATGGCAAGTCGTTAGACATCCAATTGACCGCTCCCGCAGATTATAAGTTGCCGCAAGCCGTTACCGTACTGATGAACGGCAAACCCGCCGAGCATACGTATCAGAATGGCAAGATCTCTATCACCAAGGTCTTAGGCCCGATCGAGATCACGGCGAAAGCTAATAAGCTCTATCCCGTGACGGAAAACGCAGAGGGCGTGACGATCGAGGGCACGGAGAATGTGGAGGAAGGCGAGACCTTCACCGCTGAGCTGGAACCCAACACCGGCTACCACTTGCCATACGCGATCAGTGTCGTTATGAATGGTCGCCTGTTGAGTGCCGGGGAGTATTCTTATGATAATGTTTCCGGCAAGATCGAGATACCGAACGTGAGCGGTCCGCTTTCTATCTCTGTCAAGGGTGTTAAAGAGGGTCACTTCGAGGTAGTGCTTAACCTCGTGAACCTCTCCTCCGAACCCGCTTCCTTTGAGCCGCAGGCCAAGGATGCGAAGATCGAGCTGACCTTGAAGCCAAGCTCCGGCTACGAGCTCCCTAGCGGCATTACCGTGAAAATGGGCAACGCACCCCTTGCCACCGGAACGGATTACGCTTATGATCGTTCCACCGGTAAGTTCACGCTGGAGAAGATCACCGGTACGCTGGTGATCACGGCGAACGGATCCCGTATCCCCGAACCCGAACCGGAACCCGAGCCAACCCCGACTACCTATACCGTGACGCTTCCGGTCGTGGAGGGGGCTACGATCTCCGCCTCTGGGTCCACTACCGTTACGGAGGGTAGTAGCCTCTCCTTCACCGTAGAGGTGAAAGCAGGCTATAACGCCGACAATATGGTAGTAAAGGCCAACGGTACGACACTTACGGCCGACGCGAACGGTCGCTATACGGTCGCTAACATCCGTAGCAACGTGGTAGTAACCGTAACCGGTATCGTGAAGGGCGACGATCCGACCGCCAACGAGGAGATCGAGGCCGGTGAGTTGCGTGTATGGGCTTCCGGCAGCCGCCTGTTCATCCGGACACCGGAGGCTGAGCGGGCTTATGTCGTAACCTTCGACGGTCGTGTGTACAAGACCCTGTCCTTGTCCGCAGGCGAGTACTCGGAGCAGATGCCGCAAGGTTCCTACATTATCCAGATAGGTAAACAATCCTATAAACTGAACTTCTAGACACTAAACACAAAGCGGGGGTGTTCCATTTTGCGTTTTGGGACACCCTCAAACCTTCAGGAGGTGTGGCGAATACCGGTATATACCGGCTTGCCACATCTCCTTCTTTTCTATCATCGGAGGGCACTTCCGCTTCTCTCTGTATTCTATCATAGAGATAGTTCTGTTAATTCATTTTCGTTTATGGGGGTGAGCATGAATCGTCTACCATTTTCATCGATTAGGATCACACCGCCTTTTGTCTGCCAAATCAAAGAATAATTTACATATCTTTGCGCCAAAGGTGATTGGAATGAATGTATTTTCTGCTTTTGATACAGGCGTTATGGTGGCTCTCTTACTGGGCATTGAGTTTCTTAGAAGTGATATCCGAACGATTCTCTATTGTAAAATGAATGATCCCAGGATTCTTAAGAGTTGCTTATATACGCTGCTTATATTATTGACCAGCCTTTATTCTATTGTGGCCGGAGCCATGCTTCATCCGGAGCCCGTACCTGTTTATGAATTGATACCCGGTTTTCAAATGGGAGTTTATGGTTTTTCTTTTTCGTTTATATTGCTCGCTGTTGCATGTATTTATCGTAGAACATTACCTTTTGTCCTTTTGGGGTACGCTATGATATATGTAATCGGTGTATTGATACCATTACTTAGGTATGTAGTGTCTATGATGGATTATTTCATTCGTACAAGGGTATAGCAGGTTAATTTCTTGATTGTATCGGATTGCCCTTTTTATGGGCTGCCTCCCCCGGCTTCTTTCCTCCGATCCGAGTCCGGCTTTTTGCTCGGCAAAGGTTTTAGGATTCCGCAAATGGCAAGTTACAGCCATATCCTTTACTGTATGGAAAATAACGCTGAAGAAGTGTTGCCATTGCAGGTTACACCGATTGCTAGTGCATATAATGCTAAAGTAAGGGAAAAAGAACTTGTTTTCCGCATTGACCGTCTGCTAGAAGAACTTGCTTCGTTGAAAGAAGCTCTCCTCCTGAAAGGCAAGTGTTCTTGCTTTCTTGTCCTCATAGCTAAAGATTTTAATTCATAATGTTTTTTGTAGTTTCATAAAAATGCTTTTTCGAGAACAAGTACCTGTTTCGATTGAATAGTAAGATAATCATACCAAAATTCAGTGTACATTATTCTATGTAACTAAACAGGCTAACCGAGTAGACAAAGAGGGGATAAGATGATTGCTCATTCTTATCCCCTCATGCCATCAGTTATTCAAAATAGTCCCAATCAATGTACTTCTATTGTAATGACTGACCTTATACGCACAACTTAATGTGTCAAGCAATAATACAGCTTTTTTTAGCTTTACAATTGCAATTTGCAACTACTTAGAGTAGTCATTTTAGTTTTGACATCCTCTTTCTTGTTATCTGCGGTGAGCGGTAGGACAGTTTATTTCGCCACGTCCCACCATATGCGAGAACTGAAGTGATCGCCACCGGACAGACGGCTAACAGCTGTCTCGTAATTAGCCGCATTGTCTTGCGACTCTTTCGATGGGTAGCGGAAACGACGGGGGATCTCTCCATTCGTATCTGTGTTAGGATACGGATTGGCCGGGTCATAGGTCGATTTCAATTCCGGATAGCCGGAACGACGCCAGTTAGCAAAGGTCTCGTATTCATCGCAGAAACAGTTGATCCAATATTGTGTGTTGATCTGTTCCAACGCTTTCGATGCATTGAACGGGTTCTCCGTCAAATAGCGGTCGATCGCGGCCTGCGTCAGATACTGATTGTACAGTGCCGTGCCGTTGGGGAACTGTGCGAACTGCCGCATGGCAGCGCGTACGCCGTTCTCGTAGTAAGCCTGCGCGCTCCCGTCTACCCAGCCGCGTACGGCAGCCTCGGCCAGCAACAATTGTGTCTGGGCATAGGTGCAGACGAACGTCGGGCCCGTCGGGTCGGAATAGGTATAACGGTTTATCGTGGAATAACGACTCCTGTACGTGCTGCGGTAATCCTCGTCCTTGAACTCGGGGTATTTGTTTCCTACGAACCACGGGCTATCGGGGCTGTCGGAGAAACCGTTAGGCAAGCCTTTCTGGACGGCCGGATCGGAATTGCCATATTGGAAGTCGCTACCCGCCTGCACTGAGATGGTCGGATCCTCGCACACCGTACCGATCAACGGCAGGCGCGGATCGTTAGTACTTTTCAGCAGATCCACGAAATACTCGGTCAGGAAGAAGTTGCCGCGATCCTCGTGCGAGTAGATCTTGGCGTATGGCTCGGAGGAGTCGTTCGTTGTCAGGCCACCCGCATGCATCAGCATGCAGTTGTCCGCATCCGACTCAAATACCCCGTTGGCTACCGCGGTCTTCACCCATTGCTCCGCCGCGGCCGGGTCTACCTTCGACATACGCATCGCCATGCGCAGCATCAGTGAGTTGGCAAACTTCCGCCACTTCGAGGCATCGCCTTGGTAGAAGTTGTCCGCCGATTTCATCGCTGCCGCCGATGCACCGTTCAAGGCGGCCTGTGCCTCGTTCAATTCCTTCAACAAATCCATATAGATAGATTGTTGCGTGTCATACTCCGGGAAGGAATACAACTCCGGCTGTACCGCCTGCGAGTAGGGGATATCCCCGTAAAGGTCGGTCATGCGGTGCATGCCGTAGGCGAGCATGATACGGGCGATTTGGTAATCGGTCTGCCGTGACGGATCCTCTTTCCAAGCCTCCACCGCATCTTTCATGTCGCGGAGCGCCCCGCGCGTGTCACCGTTGTAGATTTCCCAATACGCACCTGAGTAGCCGTCGTTCCAAGTGTAATTCGCATTACCCAACCAATTGAACGATGCGGTATGGCTCATCCATTGAGCCGCATAGATACAACCGTTTCGCCATACGTCCCAATCAGATCCTAACATCTGATGCTGACCGTTGGTGAACAATAACTCGGTCGGGATATTCTCCGAATTCAGGTGCTCCGGGTCCATATTCACATCCCCGAAATCGCTGCAACCCGTTCCCCCGATCATGGCTGCAGCGGCGCACGTCATATATACTAAATACTTTTTCATACTATTATACTTCTTCAAACGTGATTAGAATTTGACATTGACATTGAAACCGACATTTCTCGTGGCCGGATAACCGTTCAACTCCAAGCCCTGTCCGTTCGTGTTGTTGTAAGCTGACTCGGGATCGATGTTATCGGTATGCTTCAAGATAGTCCATAGGTTACGTCCCACCAACGAGACGCTCAAGCCCTTCACCACCTTCATCTTGTTCAAGACAGACTGCGGGAAGGTATAGCCGAGCGACAACTCACGCAACTTGATGAAGCTGGCATTGTAGACGAACTCCTCGGCGATATTATTGTTGACGATCCCCTTGTGATAATCCTGCGCGTTTACCGCCACGTTGTTCTCTCCAAGGATCTTTCCATTGTCATCTATCATGACACCGGCACCGATAAAGCCACTGCCTCCCGGGTTATCGACCGTACGGCCAAGCAACGTACCCTTGTGCAGACCCTCGCTGTAGAGCGAGTAGTTCGTGCCGGAGAAGAGGCTTGCGCCTGCCTTGTAGTCAATCAAGAACGACAAGGAGAAATCGCGGAATCTCAACGTGTTGCTCCATCCTCCGGTATATTTGTAGACACCGTTGCCTAGGTTCTGCAACTCGTCGGTCGCTTGCGGGATACCGTTCTTATGGATGATCCGGCCTTGCTCGTCACGGGCGTATTTGTAGCCCACCAACATACCGTAAGGCTGGCCTACGATGTTGCGGACGGTCACGTTGCCCGAGCGTGCGGAGGCTCCGTCGATAGACAGGGACTCTACGCCTCCCAGGTATTTCACCTCACTATCGTTGTATGCGAAGTTGAAGGTCGTCTCCCATGAGAAGTTCTTCGTATGCACCGGTGTCGCATTCACCATGAACTCGAAACCTTGATTCCGGATCTCGCCCACGTTCATGTATTTCGATCCGAACCCGGACGCGCTGGACGTGGTGACAACAGCGATATCGTCTGTCGTGTTCTTGTTGTAGTACGCCATATCGAACGATAGGCGGTTGCTCATAAACGCTAGGTTCAAGCCCACCTCGTACTCCTTGATGCTGACCGGTTTCAAGTCTGGATTCGCAAATTGGTTACTGTTTGCCGTACCTCCGGTCTGTCCGTTGATCTGGAAATTCTGAACCTTATACACCATCAAGGTCTTGTATGGATCTGTACCATTGGAGGAGCTTGCCCACGAGCCGCGGATCTTACCGAAATCGAACCAATCCGGCATATTGTCACGGAAGGTATCGGAGAATACCCACGAGAGCGTCACGGACGGATAGAAATAGCTGTTGCTATCCGGGTTCAAGGTGGAGAACCAGTCGTTACGTCCCGTCAGATTCAAGAACACTTGGTTCTTCCATCCGAAGTCCGCTGTAGCGTATATGGAGTTCACCCGGTATTCCGAATAGTCCTTCTTCGATCGTTTATCGCTGAGATTATTTACAGACCACAGTCCATCGACGATAAACGGACGGCCTCCATCCGTCGTATAGAACATCTTGTTGATCGTACGCTGACGGTTACCGCCCAACGTGGCGCCAACCGACCAGTCGCCCCACTCCTTATTGAACCCGATCAAGTAGTTCAAGTTCATCTCGGAGAAGCTACGGGAGTATTCCGTCATCCAGCCTTGTGGATCCGCAGCAGCTCCAGTCGGCTGTATCTGTTTGAACTCCAAATTGTAACCATCGCGTTGAACGGCACCTTGCACATACAACCAATCCGTGATGTCGTATTTCAAGGTCATTGATCCCGTCAAGCGGTTCTTCTGCATATCGTTGGTTTTCCGATACTGCAACCAGTAGGGGTTGTTGAAATATACATTGCGGTTACCATTACCGTTCATTTCCGAGCCGTCCTCAAAGGAACCCCAAGGAGCGTTCGCCGAGCCTCTTTCCAACCAACGTACATCGAACGAGTTCGCCAAGTGCAGCAAGGTAGCGTTGGTATTACCGTTGCCATCGGACAGGTTCGAACGGCCTTTCGACTTCTCGAACACATAGTTGGCGTTCACGATCAAGTGCAGGTTCTTCAAGATATCATACGTCGTATTCATATTGATACCTTGCTGGCTGTTACTAGAGTTCGGTAACTGTCCCTTCTCTGCTACGTTGGATACGCCGAAGCGGTAGGTGATCTTGTCTCCCGCGCCGCTGAGCGAGGCGGAAGTTGAGTTGTTGATACCCGTGCGGTAGAAATTCGGCCAATTGTCGATATACTCGTAAGGCACCTCAAAAGTTGGTCGCCCCAGCTACGTCTAGCTCTCTGCGTGGTCTCAGCTCCCGCTACGGAGGTAGGACGTACGCCATAATCACCCTGCCCGAACACATTTTGAAAGTCTCGGTAGTCGTAGATCATGTTAAAAGTCAAGTTGTTGTTGAACTCGATGTTCACAGGCTTACCTTTCTTTCCGGACTTGGTCGTGATCAAGATCGCACCGTTACCACCGCGGTATCCGTACAATGCGGATGCGGCGGCACCTTTTAACACCTGTATGCTCTCGATATCGTCCGGGTTGATGTTACTCAATCCATCACCCATATCTATACCGCCCCATGTGCCGGCCGATCCTAAGTTCTGGTTACTGAAGGGCACGCCATCCACCACGTATAGCGGCATATTATTACCTGTCAGGGAGGCGTTTCCGCGGATGATCACACGGGAGGAACCACCCGTACCGGTCGAGTTACCGCCTACGCTAACACCGGCCACCTTACCGGAAAGGGCGTTACCTAGGTTCGGGTCACGGGCCATCGTAAAGTCCTCGCCACCCACTTGCGTCGTGGAGTAACCCAACGAGCGGCTTTGGCGTTTTATACCCAATGCGGTGACTACCACCTCATCGATCTTCTGCGTGTCCTCCGTCAGTTTCACTTGCAAGCCCGTCTGCCCGCTCGCCGTGATCTCCTGTGTCGCATAACCGATATAACTGATCTCGATTACCGCCCCATTGGGAATCTCCAAAGAAAAGTTTCCGTCTAGATCCGTAATCACGCCGTTTGTCGTACCTTTTTGGATCACGTTCGCACCGATTACGGGAATACCCGCTTCGTCTACGACCGTACCTGTCACCTTCTTGTCCTGCTGTACGCCCATCACCTCATCAACCGTGCCTACGGAAGCAGGAACGGCCATCGCCGCGTTTACAGAAAAAGCGGAAAGCAACAAACAGAACGCCGAGGTTTTAGCTATCCATTGAAGGGATAATAGCTTAGATTCATTCTTTGTCATCTTGCTTTTGTTTTAAAATTAAGTTTAAGTTTAGATTGATTACATTTATTCCTGTAATGTTATATCACAATATGAACATGGTTCCAGCGGAACTAATGTACCATTCATGGTCTATTGCATAAATGCGATATAAAGATACAACTTTTTCGTAAACTATACTTAAATTTATGGTGCTTTTTTAGAAAAAACAACACATTTGTCACAAATTACCTTTTGAAACCAAGAAAATCAAATCTTAAACGTATCTAAAACACGTTAGTTCCGCTGGGACAAGTTTCATCCAGAGACCAAAACAACCTCAAGTATGCATGGTCCCGCTCTAAATGAAAGGCAATCTCTCTACCAAAATAAGGCCGATTTATTTGGCACAGGTCACTATTTACCATACTCTTGTGTCTGATTTAAGATTGAAATCCTTAGAAATATTTTTAAGCATAATCTGTATGAATGCTAGTTGATACATAACTTCAGCCATCTCACACAGATATTTATAATCAATAGTTAATCTTCTGGAGTTCCTCAACAAGAGAACGATCTTTCAACAATCCATCTCTTAGGTAAGACAAGGAATTCGTTTGGGCGCTCATTTAGCCAGAGTACGGCTTCAACAACCCAACCGAATTTGTCCGCAACCCAATCCCAAGCGCTCCTTGGCACTCTCTGTCTGTAAGGATCTTAACGAGGCGCAGGAACTTATATTCAAGTTATTCAATAACCATTGGTGCTATTCTCCATTGGTAACTTGATTGATACTGTAAACTCTAACCATCATATTTTTTAGTTTGCTGATACTTATTATTTTTATATTGAAATATAAGGTTATTTTATTCATTTCAAAATGACTTCTAATTATTTAACAAACTATTATGATTCATTTGTTAAAAGTGCTTGTCAAAAAGATAGCGAAACAATCGAACATAACAGTCATACCCTGTTTATTAATATATTTCTCTCTCGATCGTTTGCTTTTATACCTGATTTTTTTGAATTTTGCACGCGATAAACAATATGTACTCGGTACAATAAGTATAATTAATGTCATGAAACCTACTAATTTACTATTATTTCCAATTATTATCCTTTGTTCTTTCACTTCGGTCAAGGAAATACCTCCTTACAAGAATCCGGCACTTCCGGTTGACGAACGAGTGAAGGATTTATTAGGGAGAATGACGATCGAAGAGAAGTTCTGGCAAACATATATGATGCCTGGTGATCTGGATAAAGGGAAAGACCGCTTTTCCCACGGTATCTTCGGATTCCAGGTTTCAACCATAGGAACCAGTAATCCGGAACTCAAACAATTGCTGCAATACAACCCGAAATTAACAGCAAAAGAGATGGCTAAAAAAATCAATGAGATCCAACGTTACTTCGTAGAAGAAACCCGACTGGGCATACCGATTATTGCATTCGACGAGGCTTTACACGGATTGATTCGTGGTGGTGCCACGGCGTTCCCCCAATCCATCGCATTGGCCGCCACATTCGATACGGCCTTAGTACGCCAAGTCTCCCATGCTATCGCCATGGAAACGAAAACACGTGGTATCCGACAAATACTATCGCCCGTGGTTAATCTCGCAACAGATGTGCGTTGGGGACGTACGGAAGAGACCTATGGAGAAGATCCATATCTTTCGGCATGCATGGGTGTCAACTTTGTAAGAAGTTTTGAAGAAATGGGAGTGATAACCACCCCTAAACACTTTGCCGCCAATTCCGGAGATGGAGGGCGAGACAGTAATCCGATCCATTTCACGGAACGATTTTTGGAAGAGACGCATCTGGTTCCTTTCAAGGCTTGCTTCCAAAAAGGACAGTCGCAGTCTGTAATGACTGCATATAATATGTTAGACGGAACTCCTTGTACAGCCAATCCCTGGTTATTGATCGACAAACTCCGGAACGAATGGGGATTCGACGGATTTACGATTGCGGATGCAGATGCTGTCGGTATCATCCACAAGTTGCATCACACCGTCAATAACTTCTCGGAAGCAGGAGCTGATGCAATCAATGGAGGTCTGGATGTCATCTTCCAGACAACATACGATGAACACCGACCATTCTTACAGGCTTGCCTAGATGGTTTAGTTAAGGAAGAAGCGCTGGACAGGGCTGTAGGACAAGTATTAAAAGCGAAATTCCGCCTAGGTCTGTTCGAGCATCCCTACATTGACGAAAATGAGGCGGAGAAGTGGAATGCCTGCTCCGCACACCGGAAACTGGCTCTCGAAGCAGCTCGCAGATCAATCGTGTTATTGAAAAATGAAAATCGGGTTTTGCCGTTATCCAAACAAGTAAAACGTATCGCCCTTATCGGACAAGATGCCGCTCAAGCCCGTTTAGGAGGGTACAGCGGACCGGGCGTTGACAAAGTCAGCATTCTTGATGGATTGAAAAATAAACTGGGCGATCGAGCTATCATCCGTTACGAAGAGGGATGTAAACGAATCAATCCGGAATATCTGACCGTCCCAACCGATTATTTATCCACATCAGACGGACTGTCGGGACTGGAAGGGCGCTATTTCAATAATATCTCCTATGAAGGAGTCCCCGATTTGAAACGGATTGACAAACGCATACAATTCTCATGGACATTGTTTGCCCCGGATTCTTGCCTGGCTGTCGATTGGTTTTCTGTCGAATGGAACGGGAAATTAAAATCTCCCGTCTCCGGAACATATCAGCTCGGGCTGGAGGGAAATGACGGTTACCAGCTGACCGTTGATGGAAAAGTGCTAGTAGACAAACCATATAAAACCTCTTTCGGTCACACATTAGTTCCTTTTACCTTTGAAAAAGGAAAAGAATATGACATTCGTATCAGGTTTTATGAGAATACAAAAAACGCACGTATCCGGTTTGTTTGGGACGTGGATACAAAAAATGAAGACCAGTCCATCGAACAAGCCGTACAAGCTGCCCGTGAATCCGAGATCGCCATCGTTGTCGTGGGTATTGAAGAGGGAGAATTCCGTGACAGAGGCTATCTGGCATTGCCTGGCCGACAGGAAGAGTTAATCCGTAGAGTCGCAGCAACAGGAAAAACCACTGTTGTTGTTTTGATCGGTGGAAGTGCCGTGGTCATGTCTGAATGGCAGGATCAAGTTCCGGCCGTACTGAATGCCTGGTATCCGGGAGTGGAAGGGGGCAATGCGGTTGCCGATGTTTTATTCGGCGATTATAACCCCTCAGGCAAACTGCCGATCACTTACCCGATCCACGAAGCCCAGCTACCACTCAATTACAGTCATAAACCGACCGGGCGGAGCGACGATTACCTCAACCTGACCGGTGAACCGCTTTTTCCTTTCGGTCACGGATTGAGCTATTCCGAATTTGATTATTCTGGACTAAAAGTGACGAAAGCAGTACATGGCACAGCTTTCCATGTTACTTTTTCGGTGAAAAATACGGGGAAATACGCAGCCAATGAAGTCGTACAACTCTATTTGCGCGACCAGGTCGCTTCCGTAACCCAACCAATTATGCGGCTGATCCATTTCCAGCCTGTATCATTGGCACCGAAAGAAACAAAAGAGTTGCACTTCACTGTAAACGAGAAAGACCTGTCCATGCTGGATAAAGAGTTGAACCGCGTGATCGAACCGGGTGAATTCCGTCTGATGATCGGGCGCTCTTGTAAAGATATCCGGTTAAAGACAACACTGACAATAAATCATCCAATGACTTTAGAAACAAACCATTAAATAAAAACAATTACCATGAAACAATTGATTCAATGCATGGGTATGCTGATGTTGCTGTTTGCGCTTTCCTCCAGGGTATCAGCACAGATAACCCTTGTGAAAGATGGTAAAGCCACTTCACGAATCGTATTAGTTGAGAAGAATGAAGTGAACGAGCAAGCAGCCACCTTGCTGCAAGACTTTGTCAAACGGATCAGCCAGGCTACGCTTCCGATCGTTGCCGATACAAAGGCTAGAAGCGGGGACATTCTGATTGGAGGAAAACAAGCCTCAGCCGGAGAAGACGGTTTTTTGCTGAAAACGACAGCAAACGAACAACTACAAATATCCAGCGGAGGCGATAAAGGCGCCATCTATGGTGTAGTTTCCTTATTGGAACAATACATGGGCGTGTCCTATTTTGCAAAAGAGGCCTATACGATGATGTCACACTCCGGAAGAAACACCGGCATTCCGTTATCGCCAAACTTACAGCTATAACAACGACGACCCGGTCTATAAGCTATGGTTCCGCTTGGAAGAACCAAAAGACATGTTTATCGAAAACATGTGGGTACACACGTTCAACCGTATTCTGCCGTCCGACCGGTTTGGCAAGGAACATCCCGAATATTACTCATTCATCAACGGCGAGCATCGTCCGGGACACAACAGCCAGTGGTGTCTGACCAACCCTAAAGTATTCGACGCGGCCGTACGCCAGCTAGATTCGATCTTTAAGGCTCACCCGGACATGAAAATGATTTCGGTCAGTCAGAACGACGGTAACAATACGAATTGTTCCTGTCCGGCTTGTAAAGAAGTAGACGAGTACGAAGGTTCACCTTCCGGCAACCTGATCCGGTTCCTGAATAAACTGGCCGAACGTTTCCCTGATAAAGAATTTTCCACATTGGCTTATCTGTATTCCATGCAGCCGCCCAAGCATGTGAAACCGTTATCCAACGTCAACATCATGTTGTGTGACATAGATTGTAAACGTGAGGTTCCGTTAACCGATAATGCCTCCGGCCGTGATTTCGTAAAAGCGCTGGAAGGATGGTCGAAGATATCCGACAATATATTTGTATGGGATTATGGGATCAATTTCGATAATATCGTCTCACCATTCCCCAACTTCCATATCCTGCAAAAGAATATCCAACTATTCAAGAAAAATCATGTGACAATGCACTTTTCGCAGGTAAATGGTATCCGGGGCGGGGATTTCTCTGAGATGCGGGCTTACATGATCGGAAAATTAATGTGGGACCCATACCAGAACGCCGACTCCCTGATGCGTACCTTCATGAATGGTTATTACGGAGCGGCCGCCCCTTACCTGTATCAATACCAGAAGATCATGCAAGGCGCGCTGCTGGCCGGCGGACAACCGTTATGGATATACGATTCTCCGATATCCCATAAAAATGGTATGTTGAACCCCGTTTTGCTGAAAACATACGACGAACTGTTCGACCTGGCAGAGGAAGCCGTCGCTGGAGATACCGTACTGTTGCGCCGCGTACAATTATCCCGCCTCCCGCTGCAATATTCGGAACTCGAGATCGCCCGTACACAGGTCGGTACAGATAAAACGAAGATCAGGGAATTACTCGGGCTATTCGACCGGCGTACCCGTCAGTTCGGCGTCACGTCATTGAATGAACGTAAAAACGCACCCGGCGAATATTGTGAATTGTACAAGAAACGATTCTTGCCGCAAAACGAGCGAAGCAAGGCCTCCGGCGCCTCCCTCACCTGGATCATCCCGCCTCAGGAACGTTATAAAACATTGGGCGAAACAGCTCTGACCGACGAACTGTTCGGAGGAACAACATATGTAGAAAGCTGGGTAGGATGGAACGGGACGGACGGTGCTTTCATTCTAGACTTGGGCGAAGAGAAAAGTTTCACCCGGATAGAAGCGGATTTCCTCCACCAACTAGGTGGCTGGGTTTTATTGCCTCATAGTGTCAGCTATTCTATATCCTCGGACAATACGACATACAAACCTTTCGGCTCGTTTACATTTGCTGAAGACCGGGACCTGCAGGTTAAATTTGTCGAAGGAAAAGCGGAGTCGGATAGCCCTGTCAAGGCCAGGTACATCAAAGTTGAGGTCAAAGGGATCGGATTATGCCCAGACTGGCATTATGGCGTAGGTTATCCTGCCTGGTTTTTTATGGATGAAGTAAGTGTATATTAAAAAATCCGTGATCCAATTATGAACAGAGAACTATTATTCTATATAACAGCAATACTGCTTTGCGCCGGGATACTTTCCTGCAATAAAAAAGAAGCCACCGCGACATGCAACTATGAGGTAGTACCTCTGCCGAAGTCGATCACTCCAGCTAAAGAGGCCCCTTTTATATTGAGCACATCCACCCATATCGGATATCCGGAAGGAAACGAGAAGCTGAGACAAACGGCGGTTTTTCTTTCCGGATATATCCGCGAAATGACAGGCATCGAAACAGAAGTAACAGCAGATACGGGTTCTTCCAATAGCATTCGCCTCGTATTAGATCGTACTGCCGCATCTTCACCGGAAGGCTACCGGCTAAAAGTCGGCAAGAGAGACATTACCATCACGGGGAGTTCGGAAGCCGGTATATTTTATGGTATACAGACACTTCGAAAATCACTCCCCGTGACGGGACAAAAGGAGATAAGTTTTCCGGCCGTACAGATTCTAGACGAGCCGGAATACCGCTACCGGGGAATGCATCTCGACGTAGGCCGCCATTTCTTCTCGACTGATTTCATCAAGAAATACATTGATATTATTGCTCTCCATAACCTGAATACCTTCCATTGGCACCTGACTGATGACCAGGGGTGGCGTATCGAAATTAAAAAATACCCGAAGTTGACCGAAATTGGCTCCAAACGGAAAGAGTCGTTACTGAATGACGGTCCCGGGAAATTCGACGGAAAACCATACGGTGGTTTTTATACGCAGGAGGAAGTAAAGGACATCATCGAATATGCGGCAGAACGTTATATCACCGTTATTCCTGAGATCGATCTGCCGGGACACATCACCTCCGCGCTTGCTGCCTATCCGGATCTAGGATGCACAGGAGGCCCCTACGAAGTGGCTACTACGTATGGTGTCCATAAGGAGGTATTATGTGTCGGCAATGAGCAATCGCTTCGTTTTGCGAAAGATGTGTTATCGGAAATTATTGAGCTTTTCTCTTCCCATTACATTCATGTAGGAGGCGACGAATGTCCACGTGACCGCTGGCAACAATGCCCGAAATGCCAGGCATTGATCCACAATAACGGATGGAAAGATACGAAAGAACATAAAGCGGAAGACAAACTCCAGAGTTATTTTATGACAGAAGTGGAGAGGTTCGTCAACAGCAAAGGACGTCAGATTATCGGCTGGGATGAAATATTGGAAGGAGGGTTGGCTCCCAATGCGACCGTCATGTCATGGAGAGGTACGGAAAATGGTATCAAAGCGGCTGAAATGCAACATGATGTCATTATGACTCCAGCGGGTATCACTTATTTCAGTGGCCGCCAGTTATTGGAACTGGGTGGTAACCGGGGGGTTCGCCGTGTCTATGATTTCAAAATCTGTCCGGATACATTATCGGAAGCTGCCGCCAAGCATATCATCGGTGTACAGGCCTGTCTATGGTCGGAGCGAATTGATACCCCGGAACGGGCTGAGTACCTAATCCTTCCACGTCTGGCCGCGTTAAGCGAATTAGGCTGGGCTGATCCTGAACAACACGATTTCGACGCTTTTATGGATCGTTTGTATCGTTTGATAACTGTATATGACAAATCTCATTATACTTATTCGGAACATGTTTTTCAAATAACCGAGAACTTCCGGACAGACACGTTGCAAGACGCGCTTGAGATTTCCCTTTCCACTATCGGTAACCGCCCGATCTACTATACGACAGACGGAAGTCAACCGGATACAGCTTCCCTGATCTATACGGAACCATTGATAATACGGGAAGACACCAAACTGAAAGCCGTTATTGTTACGACTGAGGATACCAGTAGTGTATTTGAGGAACATATCCATGTAAACAAAGCAACTTTCAAACCTTCCTGGCTGGCCAATGCACCACATGAGAACTATACTTTCAACGGGGTAAGCACGCTGACTGACGGATTACAGGGTAATCAGAACTATAACACCGGCCGCTGGCTCGGCTTCCTGAAAGATATGGATCTGACCATTGACCTACAAAAGTCGACACCTGTCTCTTCGGTATCGCTGACTGTCAACGTCTCAAAAGGAGCAGCCGTAATGGATGCCACCGGGCTGGAAGTATGGTGTTCTGAAGATGGAAAAGAGTACCGAAAACTTGCTTCAGCCTCTTATCCGGTTTTAGACAAGGAAGATAAAGACGGTATTTACCCGCATACGCTTTCTTTCTCTGTGGTGGAAACCCGTTATGTACGGATCATTGCTAGAGTTACACCGAAATTGCCAGCCTGGCATATGTGGCCCGGCAATCCCGCATTTTTATTTGTGGATGAAGTTTGTGTAAAATAGAATAGAACGGTTATGAAGGATAGAAACAAACGCCCTCTCTTCCAATATCTGGAAGGATTCGGGGGTGTGGAGCTTATACAAACAAAAAATGAGGAAGGTACCGAATATGCGGCGTGGGTACGAAACCGAGGGAATATAGGAGGTACCGTATGGCTGGGGTTCGTCCATCCGGAAAATTGGAAGGAGTTTGAGGATGCTTTCGACAAAATGATGGATAAATATATTGTCAAACGACAGTAAGTTTTGATTTGTATTCCGATCCCTCATGTTCCTACGCTGGATAGCCCAGCTACCGACTAAAAAAAGCGACCCTACCCTCACGGGAAAAGTCGCTTTATCTAACTAAAGTCTTAATCTAAAAAATCATATTACAAATATAGGTAAATATTTCACTTTTAGAGAAAAGAGCGACTATCCTCATGGTAAATCGCTCTTACAAGTTTTGTGAAAATATTTCTTACCCTCTTATTTGTTGCAAAAATCGGAAATTAATTCATAAATCATACACAAACATAGTAAATTTTGCATCCATATCTATTAAAGAGGGCGTGTCAAAACTCAATTTTAGCCCAGATGAGCTTTTTATTTGAAACTTGAACATCAAGAAGAGTCGTATAATTACTCAAAACAGAGCTTGATACGACCCTTTTAGATCTTGTAATTACGATCTGTAACTTTTTGGAGAGGCCATTTTAGTTTTGCACACCCTCGTGTGTTATAAAGAGCAACCTACGTACAATTCACAAAACCATCATATAATAAGGGGGACGTAAAAATCAACTCAGTGAAAGCTATGGGGATTTTCAATTTGTACACGTACATAGTGATGGCGAACGGTATCCAATGGATATTATAATTTCAAAATAGGGGAAAGCGAAGGTAAAGTCATTCTTCTGGCACAAAAGACTATAGAATTTGGATGATATGTGCTATAACAACAGATTCGCTACATTAGCTTACGTATTCGGTTTAGACCATCCCCATAAGGCTGCGTCTGTTTGTTGCTGGAGTACCATACTATGATTGAATATGGCTGGTAGTTTTATCTCTGCGTGAACGGACAAGATGCCAATGGATAACAAAAAAGAGAGAACAGCTAATTTTACAGATCTTTTCATTGTATTTATATTAAACGGTGAATAAAATGGAATCTTTGTTGTGTGTTAGAGGATAAATATGGTAAATTTATTTTAAGATTATAGAGGATATTTCTAAGTTGTAACAAAATGATAACGGTATCCACCATGAACAAAGAAAAATAGCTCGACGGTCATTGCAAAATGATATTACCGGTAGGTTGCATCCCACCGGATCACACAGCCTAACCGGAGAAAAGCGAATTAAACCGGGTACGTGACGAACAAAAGACTTTCGGGAAAATACACGTGAATATTGAATTATAGGTGATAAAAGTAATATATATTTATTGAAATATATTAGTTTTGTAACTGGATCGGGTACGTCCCTTTCCAAGACATATTAGATTTTTAGAAGCGTTATGCTTATCTTGTAGTTTGGAAACGTAGGAAATTTTCAAATAGTAGTACAAGGGTAGCATAGTGGTTTCTCACGCTATAGCGTGGGCTGCTATACTCATAGCAGTACTACAGGTTTTTCCTACGACCTCCAAACTAAGACGTGGCATTTGCAGTTCCACGCTTGAACCGAAATAGAGCTTGTATCTGTCTGATATATAACAATTAGTTATTGTTTATTTTCTGATTTGATACCACTAAGTTCCCGTTTCTTGTTGGTTCCCCAAAGTAATCACAAACTGCCACAATCTGCTTTTATCGCTATTTTGCCACACTGCCTAATAAAAAACTTTTCATTTCGAGGTGTAGGTATTGATTTCCTACGACGTGTACGGTTGAAACCACCTCATGATGGATTATCTTTTCTAGACTTGACTTAATATATTTAGGATTGAGGTATCAAACCGCAAAACATTTCTCAAAGTCCGATTTTCTTTAAGATTTTCGGACATTTTATTGCTGGCTGGAGGGAATATTGTACCTTTGCACTCAGATTATTAATGATCATGGGAGTAATACTAACAAAAGAGATACGCAATACGATTGAAAGCAATGGACCAAACAAACTCTATATGGTTCAGGATTTTGCCTATCTAAATAATGACGGGTTGGTTACTCGTGCCCTTTCCAGATTAGAAAAGGGAGGTGTTCTTATACGCCTCTCGCAAGGCATATATTTATATCCGTCACGAAATAAGTTCGGAATACTTCGACCTTCTATAGAGGAAATCGCTTATGCTGTTGCTGAAAAGGATAAGGCACGCATTATTCCCAGCGGATTGACTGCATTGAACAAATTAGGACTTTCCACACAGGTTACGATGAATGCAGTCTATTTGACAGATGCCGCTGCAAGGGAACTTACTATCGGGAACCGTAAAATCATATTCAAACGCAGTGTGCCTCGCAATTTTGCTTATAAGACGGACTTGTTCCCACTAATAGTCGCTGCTATGAAAGAATTAGGAAAAGATGGAGTAACCGATGAACAGGTTGTCATCATAAAACAAGCTATTGAAAAATATGGCAGTCCTGATGAAATCAGATACGATTACAGCATTGCTCCGCAATGGATTAAACAAAGACTTGCATTATGAATTTCACTAAGCTTACAAAAGAAGAACAGCTCACCATTTTGGCTAATGTCGCCGAAGATAAAGGGATCGTGGACAATGCCGTAGAGAAGGACTATTGGGTCAGTATGGTATTACGTGCTATATTTTCTTTGCCGTATGCTACAGCTTTTGTATTCAAAGGCGGGACAAGCCTTAGCAAAGGATGGGGACTGATAGAACGGTTTTCAGAAGATATTGACCTTGCAATAGATCCCAAATATCTAGGCTTCACAGATATTGCGACTGTTGTTTGGAAGAAGCACTGGAAAAAGCGGTACAGGAGTGCATGGAGTTCTTGTATTAAATTGAATTAAAAAATCGGTCCCCTTCACGGGAACTTTCCTATAACCTTGTTAAGAGGTGGGGGCAGATGATCTTTGAGAATCATCTTTGAAGGTGAAGGATGGGAGAAGAGATTTATTTCGTATTTCTGTTCTCAGATTTTAGTGTAATACCATTCCTTCGCAGCAGACGATACACTGTTCCGCTACTGCCTATATTTAATATTTTCTGTATCTCCCTTACCGGTGTTCCGGACTCATAGAGCTGGATGCAGCTTTTCTGCTTGGCGATGTTGTTTTTGTTGATAAGTGTCTTTCTGCCGAATTTGACACCTTTTTCCTTGGCGATTCTTCTGCCTTCTTGGGTTCTCTCATAAATAAGGTCACGCTCAAATTGGGCGAAAGCACCGAGAATGTTGTTCATCAGTTGTCCGATTGCGCCTTCCGTACTGATGTTGTCTTGCAGTGAGGTGAATTGGATACCCCTATTCTTGAAATCTTCCAATAGCGTAAGGATATTCTTCAGCGAACGGCCAAGCCGGTCCAGCTTATATACGACAAGCGTGTCGCCTTCCCGGAGAAAGTTCAGGCAGGCATCCAGTTCCGGGCGGTTTTGTTGACGTCCGGTCATTTTCTCAGAGAAGATCTTCTCACATCCGGCAGCCTTCAACGCTTCCAGTTGCATATCCAGATGTTGTTCCTTGGTGGAAACACGGGCATATCCTATTTTCATCCTGTTTTGTATTTAGTTGTTTAATGAAGGTTTTAATTCTTCACTTTTTCAAACATGAAGACATTAATTCTTCATATTCCTCACGGCTGTATTGGTTGAACCCCTTTTGCTTCATAGCCAAAAGAAGTCTTTCCAATTCTCCGATAGTTACTACCTGTTTGCCGATAACGGTAAATTGTTCCCATTCTCCCTTTTCGTTGAGCAGGTATTCCCGGTGTGCAAAGCAGTAAAGAGAACCGTCAATGTCATTCCGTTTCTGCCATTGACGCAGGTGCTTCAAACTGGTGAAATCACGGGTGACAGTACGTGGAATGGGAACCAATACGTCAATTTCCATCTTGAATTTTATATTCTCTTCCGTTTCTCGCATGGGTGATTAGCTTATTTCATAATACATCAATTATTGTATGGACAGGAAGTTCCAGTTTGGAGAAGGCAAACATTTTCTTGCCCAAATCCTTTAGCGATGCCCCAATATGATATACTTCCGTATTATCAATGATTAAGAAGCGGTCGTGACTGTCTCGGTACGTCCTGATGTCGATAGGCGGGTACTGGCTGTTATGCCTGTCAAGATCGAGTTGGAGTTGCTGCGTGATGCGCTGGGTGTAAATGGTGGCTGAAACACCGATGTTTCGTTTGCTCAACATGAGTAACACGGATTCATCTACATAGTTGTCGATAAGTATAAGTGAGCATTTGGCAGACTTTATTAAATCTGTAGCAAACTTATACGCATCGAATATCTGACCGTCAAAGAAGATACCTTCCACCGGAGGCAATGAGGTGCGCACAAAGAAGTCTATCTTTGCATCATGTTCAGCAATGGTTTTCTCTATTTGGAAGAATTTATTGTTCATTCTATATTCCATGTCATTGAGCCGTTGGTTTATAGAATAGCCTTTCAATAAATATTCTTTTAAAATTTTATTTGCCCATTGCCTGAATTGCGTACCTCTTACGCTTTTAACTCTGTATCCAACTGAAATTATTACGTCTAGACTAAAGAACTTGACAGGCTTATCGGAATTAGCAATGTGCAAAAAATGCACATTGCTTTTCTCTTCCAATTCCTTTTCCTTAAAAACGTTATTTATATGTTTGGTTATAACGGTTCTGTCACGTTGAAAAAGTTCTGCTATCTGCGCTTGTGTGAGCCAAACGGTTTCATCTTCTAAACGTACTTCCAACCTTACAGCTTCATCCGGTTGGTATAGTATGATTTCTCCTTGCTTCTCCATTATATGTTTCGCTTTTATTATGTTGCTGCAAATGTACGAAAAAGAAACATTATAAAATCTATTTTTTCCGTAAGTATTACTTCAAAAGTTTGTTTCCTTTTTATTTTAATAAAACAGAAACATTCTGCTGTCTCAAATAAATAGTTGTCTGTTTGTTGTTCATAGTTGGGGTGTCAACGGGCTTGTTGGTGCGGGAAAATGAGAAGAGACTGCGCTTCGGCTTGGTAACGGATATACATTTTGCTCATCGGAATGTACACGGAACTCGCTATTATGAACAATCCATCACGAAGTTATCGGAAGCGATAGACGTTTTTAATAGGCGGAAATTAGATTTCATGATTGAACTTGGAGACTTGAAGGATATGGGGGATATTCCTGAAAGAGGGCAGACTTTGTCATTTTTAGATGAGATAGAAGCAAAGTTTCAGACATTCGATGGCCCTGTCTATCATGTGCTGGGCAATCATGATATGGATAGTATCTCAAAGTCAGAATTTCTCGCACGTACGACCAATTACGGGAGCGCGAAAGGAAAACCTTATTATTCCTTCGTACGGAACCAGATTAAGTTTATCGTGCTCGACGGTAATTGCAACGAGGATGGTTCCGATTATGATTCCGGTGATTTCGATTGGACGAAAGCGTTTGTCCCGGCTGGGCAGAGGGAATGGCTCTGGCAAGAGCTGAAGAAAGACGATTTGCCTGTCGTGATCTTTATCCACGAATTGCTGGATACTTTCTCCGGGGTCGACGAGGAACTTTGTATCGGCAATGCGGAAGAGATCGTTTCGGCACTTGAGCAAAGTGGCAAGGTCGTGGCCGTTATCCAAGGGCACCATCATGCCGGGAACTATGGTTTCCGGCATGGAATCCATTATTTTACGATGAAAGGAATGATAGAAGGAAGCCTTCCTGAAAATAATAGTTTTGCCGTCATTGAGATAGACAAAGACTTGAATATCTATATAGAGGGTTTCTATAATTGCAAGGATAAGGAGATGAAACATAATAGATAATCATTATGAAGAACTTCACGGACGAGCACATATATATCTTACGCTAAATATATATTTCTAAGAACAAGCCTCCGGCGGGGGTGACTCGCCGGGGGCTTTCTGGCCTTTACATATCATGGCTTGAGTTATCCATGAGAAAAATTATCCTGTTGAGTTTCCTATATGTGTATTTGCGCAGAAGAACTATTTTTCCATAACAGGAAGAACATTCGTAGAAGAATACATAGTCCCTGATCAGACAATAAATCGCCTTTAAGCGCTGGCGCTTATATTCAACCTAAGGAAATACCGGAACGTGGTTGACAGGGGAATACGGAGGGGAACTTCATATAGATAGCTTGGATTATCAATGCAACACGGGTAAATCGGCCTTTTTTAATTGAATTTCTGGCATGTCTGCGATTTGGCCCAAGAAACGATGTACGTGTACCGGATCGATTTCTATCAACTCCACAACTATTCTATTTTTCTCTTCTGAGATATAGAGATCGTTAATCCCTATCTCATAGTGCTCTATCCTCCCCGTGTCCTTTTCCTCGATAAATGGTTCCAAAAATATTACAAGTGAGTCATATTTAGACAATAAATGATTATATGAATACTCACGCTCGGCAATCAAGAACAAATCATCGCCGAGCGTTTTCCTTATCTCATCTCGATACACGGACGTATCCCCTACAATCCCTATGACCAGTTCATATGCGGAATTAACATAAGATCCTGCGTAATAATCCGGGTATCTTATGTTACCCAAGCTATCCATGGGGAATGAGTCTTTATATTTATCCTTATTCGCGTTAGCGATGGTCGCTTTACCTAGCAAGTCTTTCCAGACTTCCTCGTTGGTATTCTTATGTACACAAGAGCACATCGTGCTAATCAGTGACAATAAAAGGAACATTTTCATATTGCCTAAATATAATGCAACTATCATTTGCTATATATTCTTTAAATTTAGAGATGGATAAATCGTTACAATCATCCAAATACACAAAAATCCGATCTCTTTGCGGATATTTTTATTCTTCTCTCTCATCGTAAAAGATAATATGCTATCATTCATCCTCCTTAGATGCCTATAAGAAAAAAGAGCGGGTTTAACGTTAAAGTCCGTACGCCCTAACATCCTATTTAGTAACATTTTGCCGTCCGTAAGATCTCCGACAACATAAATGACAAAGTTATATTGATCCGCTTCATAGATTCCACCAAGGAAACCTGGTAAACTGTCATATTCTGTCCTGTAATAATCTCCAAACGTATCTCTGAAACTGTCATAAACAGACTTTTTTATCGCCATATCATTAATGACACCATTATCTTCCTTGCCCAAACGGAACTCACCCGAAAGTATATAATCATGGGATTTTCTACTGAGACCATATGTTACCGTGGCGTTTTTAGTCACCCGGTATCTCCCTGCCCTTCCTGTATACTCGTATATGGTTAATTCCAATGTGTCATGTGGAAGAACTGCATCGGCGATCATTAGATAAGCATGGCTTTCTGGTAACGCGTTTTCCCAAGCTTGGGAACTCTCATTATAAAACTCCAGCTTATAATCATTTCTTCCCAACTCAATAACATTATCCGTGTGATTTATTATCCTGATCGGAATTCCGCGTTGTGACACGGGAAAAACGGAGTCTACTTGTAATTCGCAATTTTTTTCATCCACAACGTTCGAGGGAACTATAAGGGTATCTTTGGGTGTATATCCTATTACACCATCTTTTTTCGTATACTGGCAAGAGATACAAGATAAGATTATGATATAAAATATGTGCTTATACATTTACCAGATAAAACTTGCGATGTGTTACCACTGATATTGTTTGTAATAGTACAGTTACCTTCGGATAGATCACAAAAAGCTGCATCTACACTACCTGACCTGCTAGAATAAAGACATCTTCCTATAGGATTTGATTTATTAGTATCGTATATAATTGAAAAGTAGTCATTTAAAGCCACGACATGAGCTGCGGTTATAAATCCCACTTTGTTGTTATACGTTGCCTTATACCCAAAAGAACTAGGAACTAGATTTGAATCAGGATCTGGTGATGCCCCTATTGAGTTTCCAGGATTAACGGTAAAATTTGCTCTGAAAGTTGAAGATTTTAAGCTTTCGATAAAATTCACAAAGTCTTCTTGTTGACATCGGGACCGGATAAAACATATCGCGGGTGAATCCATCATATAATGCTTAAAATCCGAGATCGCAGTGTTACTACAATCATAAAGATAAACCTCTATTCTGTTATTTGTTTCCGATAGACCGAACATTTCTATGTTTTCAATAACAGGATTAAGTTTTGCCCCACTAGATAAATAGATTTTATTCATGTCGCTCAAAACACCAGATAAATAGTTAAAAGAGAAATCAGATTCTTTCAATATTATATTGGGGTTCTCTGTTAATATTAATGGTAAATTTTCTGTTCCCCTTTTAATATATACAACAAGTTCATTTCCGTCTAGATAAGATCCACCATAATAATCAGGAAAATAAACAGACTTGCTATCATCCTGCAAGCTCCTTGTATTCAATCCATAAAAATCTTTCAGATCTGAGAATGCTTCCAAGGCTTTAGACTGATCTACACATATTTCCTCTTGTCCTACAGTCCCCACAGACGATCGTTCTGAATTACTCAGAACAGATAACTCATCCGAGCAACCTACCATAATGAAAACAACAGCTAAAGCCAAACATTTAAATAATAATTTTTTCATGATACATGCAATTTAGGCGTTAATAAAGGAATATTCATATTGCAGCCTGTATGACTATTCCAATTTTCCTTATCGCTATGCACATCTGCGCGTGTACCGTCCGATCCGATATCGAAAGGATCTGAGCCACTTCCTTGTAGGTCATATTTTCTTCTCTCACCATGAAGAAAATTAAACGACACTTCTCAGGCAAAGAGTTGATCGCTAACTCAATGATTTTCTTTAACTCATTGTCCAAGATCTCTTGTTCCGGTGTTGATTTCTCAGACAGACCTCCTAAATCAGCGTCTTCCAACCGTATTTTCTGGTATTTATCGCTCTCACTCTTATATTTAAGAGCATGATTCCGGGCACAGATAAATAGATAGTTCTCATAATTCTGTATTTCTGGCAATTGCTTTCGATTTTGCCACAAATACAAATAAACATCAGAAATCACATCCTTACACACACCTTTCTCCACCAGAAAATAGCTTGTGTATCTATACAATTTCATATAGGTATAATCGAAAAACAGTTGGAATGCCCTTGGGTCATCATTCGCAATCTGTTTAAATAGAGATCGTATATTAATAGTTACTTCCAATGAATGTGACGTAAATATCTATTTTATAATGAAGAGAAAAAAG
>SCPO01000106.1_pt1 | contig 49385 bp, 45 predicted proteins | sample 6106821 | NCBI WGS metagenome assembly SCPO01 (sample SAMN10720448, study PRJNA508395) | human gut metagenome | isolation source: Participant 2 stool, 0 month | host: Homo sapiens | collected 2017 | reverse complement strand
TGTTGACGCGTAAGTTGGGAGATGTCGGAAAGAAAATTCATAGTGGACGTTCACGCAAATGACCGGTGTTGGTGGATTTGAAGCTGTTTACTCGTGCGGAATTAAAGAAGTACCGAAGAGGTGGAGCAACTTTTCATGTGCTGATTTCTCAAAGCAATACATATAAGGATGTGTTAATGCCGGGTTACACTCATTTGCAGATAGCGATGCTTCTTCATTTGGCTTGTGGTTTGGCGCGTATGCTGAGAGTCTGGTGGATGATATGATGTTTCTGCAGGTCGTGATTCAAAATGTGCAACCGCAATCCGTTAATCTGCTGCCGGGTATGGTTCTTCTTTCCGCTCGATCGTGAGATGACCACCCGCTTGTTGGGATTTGATTCGATGGATTGGTGTATGCGCAGATGGGGCGTGGTAAGATGGAACGTAATGTGGCTTTTGCTTTGGCTTCTATTGCCGGGACAGTTTCTAAAATGGCTTTTGACGCTTGTATGTTCAGTAGCCAAAACTTTGGCTTTGTAAAACTTCCGGATGAATGTACTACTGGCTCCAGTATAATGCCTCATAAAAGAACCCTGATGTTCTTGGCAAAATGCAACAAGCTGCAGGCTCTTCCTCAGCAGATTATGATGATAATGAATAATTTGCCTTCGGGTATTTTCGTGATTTGCAGATTATAAAAGAAGTTTTCTTGCCTGCGTTCCGGAGTTGAAGGAATGTCTGCAAATGGTCAGCCTATATTATGGACAAAATTAAAATCAACGAACATATTCTGGATGATGACCGTTACCTTTATATCTTTAGTGTGGAAGAGGTCAACCGTTTGGCGTCTGAAGGTATGCCGTTCCGTGATGCTTATAAAAAGGTTGGCCTGGACATAGAAGCCGGCAAGTTCACCCATGACAAGAAGGTGCATCATACTCATGAGGGTAGTATCGGTAATTTGTGTAATGACAGGATCGAAAGCTTGATGCGGCAAGTAGTGGACGGATTTAATTTCTCAGTCATGGAACAGGCTGAACGAAGCCTGTTTAGGTAGATAGAAATAATTGTAAAACGTAATAGCATGAAATATCAACCTTCGGCAGACCGTTATAGCAAAATGCAGTACAAATACTGCGGAAATAGCGGCTTGCTTTTACCTCGTATCTCTTTAGGTTTGTGGCATAACTTTGGTAGTGTGGACGATTTTGGTGTAGCAACCGATATGATTAAATATGCTTTTGATAGCGGGGTTACACATTTTGACTTAGCTAATAATTATGGTCCTGTTCCAAGTGCTGAGATTAATTTCGGTAAAATTCTGAAGGAGCATTTCCAAGGTTACCGTGATGAATTGATTATTTCCTCAAAAGCAGGACACGAAATGTGGAATGGACCTTATGGGGGAAACAGTTCGCGTAAGAATTTAATGGCCAGTATCGACCAAAGCTTGTGTCGTACCGGTTTGGATTACTTTGATATATTCTATAGTCACCGTTATGATGGCGTGACCCCGGTTGAGGAAACGATGCAAGCATTGATTGATATAGTGAAGCAAGGAAAAGCATTGTATGTGGGTATTTCAAAGTATCCGCCTATGCAGGCAAAGGTGGCTTATGAAATATTGAGAAGTGCCGGTGTGCCGTGTTTGATCAGCCAATATCGTTATAGTATGTTTGATCGTGCTGTGGAGGAGGAGGTATTGCCGTTGGCCGCTGAACAAGGCTCCGGCTTTATTGCATTTTCGCCTTTGGCACAAGGATTGCTGACCAATAAATATTTGCATGGTATTCCGGAACACTCTCGTGCGGCTCGTGCTACTGGGTTTTTGAAAGTAGACCAAGTGACAGAAGATAAAGTGGAAAAAGCACGTCGGCTGAATGAGGTGGCTGTACGCCGTGGGCAGACTTTGGCTGAGATGGCATTGGCATGGGTGTTGAAAGACGAACGGATGACCTCTGTTATTGTGGGGCAAGTTCTGTAAAACAGCTGGCAGATAATCTTCATGCGTTGGATAATTTGGCCTTTACTGATGCAGAATTGACCGAAATAGAGGGAATTTTACGATTGTGAATAAAAAAATGGGTGTAAAGTTTGGTTGGTATTATAAAATGGCTTATCTTTGCACCGCGTTAAAACAAAACGCGGAAATAGCTCAGTTGGTAGAGCATAACCTTGCCAAGGTTAGGGTCGCGAGTTCGAGTCTCGTTTTCCTCTCTCTCGTCGAGGATGCTCGAATGGTGGAATCGGTAGACACGAGGGACTTAAAATCCCTTGGCCATTGCGGCTGTGCGGGTTCAAGTCCCGCTTCGAGTACTAAGATGTAATTGCAATCATTGGAAAACTGATGATTGCGATTTTTGTTTTGTATAATTCACCATAAGATATTCGGCTTAGGAAATTTAGGGGTCAACGTAACAATCTGAGGGATTTTATATTTAAGCATATAATTTAGCAAGTCTATATAAGAAAAAAGCTCTATCTCTTACTCCTCTGAACTGTGCTCTAAATGCTTTGATTTTAGCATTGAATGACTCAGCTTCGGCATTGGTTGCCCTCCTTTCAAAAAAATTGATTATATCCAGATAATGTGTTTGTATAGAACGTGCGACCCTTCCAAAGGTGAGGAACCCTGATTTATCTACTTCATCATACCCCCTTGCCAGCCTTGTCAAAGCAATATCCTTAAACTTACGCTGATGATAGATTAAGCCTAACCGCATAGACAGATAATATCCTTTCTTTATATCGGGATATTCCTTGAAAAGAATTTCAGCCCGTATTCTTTGAGACTAAGTCCATAAGGATTCCTTCTTGTAAAGCAGATAAATACTTCTCGCTAACAACTGCTTTCTTGTATCTCCATTAGCGAAAACAGGTGCATGATACATCTTTCCACAGGCCTTTGCATAAGCAATCTGAGTGGACTCTTCATCCAAAGCTTCCTAGCGAGCTTTTACCCGCATCTCCTGCACCGCTTCATAAGCTACCTTCTGTACGTGAAAGCGATCGGTAACACGTTTGGCCGCAGGAAAGCAGATGCGTGCAATCTGCTCCATGTTAGGAGCCATATCCAAAGTAATCTCGCGCACTTGGTAACGGCGGTGACGGGATAGCTTAAGCAGGACAGAAGTGACCGTATGAACGTCCGTACCTTTAATGATAGCAATCATACTACCTTTACCACCGTGAGCTTCTTTATTGGTCAGGACAGTATAGAGTTCCCCACGCGAGAGGGCTACCTCATCAATACAGATATAAGCACCGATATTCTTTTCGAATAGTAGCCAATCCTCTGCATGAACAAGTTGGTCCCAATGGAGATAACCACTTAGATGGTTACGGTATTGACGCTCCAATAAATCCCCGTCAACTCCATATAAAACACCTAAGAGCTTGCAACTGATCGGATAGCTATCAATATAGTTCTTTTAAAAAAGACGCAAAATCTTGCGTCATACGAGTACCTTCAGCCACCATACGCCAGTTACGAGAGATATACTCATTATGCTTCTTTAAGAGCCAGCGACGACGACGAATATTAAGGAAGACCTTCTTGCCACGGAGAGGAAAATCCTGAACAATAACAGGGTCATAAAAGCCTTTACTCTCAGTATCCTGATCTGTATACTTCTCAGGAACGATATTTTTCTCCTCAAGGTAGATCACAACTTCATTTACGCTTTCCTTCACATCAACAAGATCAAAGTAATCTAAAGTGCCTTCAGGAAGAAGAAGGCGATAACCGTTTAACTCCATAAGCTATGAATTTGGAGACAAAGATAACAATTTATAAATTTACCCCTCAGGTTTTTACATTGACCCGAAATTTTGGCTCAGTAGATTTTTAGCGGGGATTATTTTTTATACTCGTGAAGTATTGCTTACTTCGCATTATGAATAACGATTATTTGAACATGCTAGCCAGCCTCGTGTTGCCGGGTAGGAGGAATTTCCTATGGAGCACACAGAATGATTAGTAAGGCTTTATTTGAGCAAATCCCGGATGATGATTGGCGCAAAGAAACTTGGATTGCTCCTGAAGATGCCGGAAAGGCTCCTGGTACCAAGTATCATACCTTGTTTACCGATGAGAATTTTAAAAAAGTGCCTGCATATGTTCATTTAAAATTCAAGCTGAAAGAAGGCAATATGATTGACGCCAATGTAGGTGCACCGATAGATAATCTTTTAATGCGTGTTGAAGAATTGTATTTTATTGAGGCTGAGGCAATAGCCGCTAGTCAGGGGGGTAAGCGCTGGAATTTCTGCTTTGGAGAATTTTATGAAAACTTATCGTTACAGTTCCTACCAATGTACGGCATCTGCTATGGAAGATTTTCGTAAGGAATTGATTTTGCAAAAAAGAATAGAGTTTTGGGGAGAGGGTATTATTTATTGGAATTATAAGCGTTTGGAATTGTCTGTTACCCGAGGGTATTCAGGTACTAATTGTCCGGTGGGGTATCGTATGAACTCTAAGGAAGGATATTGCTGTCCATGGTTCAATTTATTTTTTAGTAAATTTGAATCTATTAATAATCAATCTATTATTTTGAATCCAGATCCTTCGGCTATAGTGGAGGACTGGACAGAATAATAAATTGTTAATTTTTAAAGATTAGTTTATGGTTTAGCATTGTGAATGTTTGGATAGACGTTCATCTTGTTCCTTTCTCTGCCGAAGTATAGCTTCGGCAGAGTTTTTCGGAGAGGAAGGTTATGGTGTGATATTGCTGTTTGCGGTATAATTTCTTATAAAAACAGGTCTAATCATTGTAATAACTATTCAGTCTGTTGGTTTGTGATATCTTTTTCCGATATTTGTATAATCGAAAAAGATAAATACGATGTTGAAACAGATTCTTTTTATATGGTTGTGTTTTTCTGCCTTGACTTTGTTTGGTCAGAGTTTGATTGATATTAAATATTATTCTGTTCAAGACGGACTGTCGCAGAAAAATATTCAGAATCTGATTCAGGATGACAATGGTTATATATGGATGTCTACTTGGAATGGGTTAGAGCGTTTTGACGGATATTCTTTTACTAACTATAAAACCTATCCTGGAAGTAAAGTACGTATAGCGAATCATCGTTTCACCAAGATTGAAAAAAGTTCGTTGAATAACGTCTGGTGCCAGACGTATGATAAACATTGCTATTTATTTAATACCCGTACCTATCAATATGAAGATCCGTTCCTTTTCAATAAAAGTCTGGTAAATTCAGTTGAGAAGCTTTATGTATTGCGTGAAGGAATAACGTGGGCAGTAGGTACGCAAAACGAGTTGTTCCGTATGGATGAAAATAAATTCCCAGATATGGAATCTGTACAGTTATATACCGGAAAAACAGAAAATAGTATAGGAGACAGCATTTATACTATTATACAGGATAAAGATGGAGATGAATGGATTCTGACAAATAAGGGAACTACTATTGTGGGGAAGAAGAGTATAGCGAATCTTATGCCTTTTAAATTCATGGTGGAGAATGCAGATGATATTTATCTTGCTACTTCAAAAGGATTTTTTGCCCGCTATGATTATCAGAATCAGAATGTTGTACCGTGTGTTCCTGATGAATCCATGTTCGAGATTATTGGATTGAAGTCCCTGTCTGATCATAAAATAGCTATCCTGCAAAAAAAAGGTATTCGATTTTATGATCCGAAAACTGGTAAATTCACTTTTTATGAAATTCCTATAGAGATTAATCCTGATATTTATCAAGATAAGCAAGGAAATATTTGGATGTTGGGAGTGACTGATGGAGTGATTCGTTTGGATTATCAAAATGAGGACATGGATTTGTTGAGTTATCCTAGATGTAAGGAAATTCCATTTACAGCTCCTTGCACTTTTATTCATGAAGATGAATATGGATGTATTTGGATTAATCCTGCAGGTGGTGAGTTCTGTTTTTATAATCCGGTAACTCGGAAGTTGGAACAGGCTTATATTTATGATGATATGGGAGAACGTAAGTTAGTTTCACTCCCAGCTTTTAGTTATATGATTGATCAACATCATAATTTATGGTATAACCATGACGGTTTTGGGTATATATCGTTTCATCAGAAAAATATTGATTATATAACAAATACTCCTAAGGGAATGGCACGTGCCTTGACTGAGGATCATCAAAAACGCCTTTGGATTGGATGGAAGCGTAATCATAAAAGACAACCGGGAAATCTTTGTCTTTATGATTCATTAGGACAATGGATTGGCAATATTTCGAGAGATGGAAAGTTATTAGCTGATCATTCAGCTGCTTTTAACGTTGATGTATATTGTATTTATGAAGATAGAGAACAGAATATATGGCTGGGAACAAAGGAGGATGGACTTTTTTTGCTTACTCCGAAAAATGAGAATAATTATGAAGTTACACAATATATACCTCGTGAAGATGATTCTTATAGCATTTCTTCAAACTCTGTATATTCTATTCTGCAAGATTCAAAAGGGCGAATGTGGATAGGAACTTGGGGAGGTGGCATTAATTTGATTGACCATTCTTCGGAAAATGGTCATATACGTTTTATTCATTCAAGGAATATTCTTAATAATTATCCTATTCATGTATGTGAGAAAGTTCGTTGTCTGTATGAGGCTGAAAATGGAGTTGTCCTGATTGGAACTACGGGGGGATTGCTAGCTTGTCCTTCAGAATTTATGAAACCGGAAGCGATCAGATTCTATCACAATATTTGTGAGGAACGATATTCCAGTCTAAGCAATAATGATGTGCTTAATATTACCCAAACCCGTAGGGGAAAGCTTATAGTAACAACGCAAAGTGGAGGGATAAATATTCTAGAGGGACATGGTGATTTGTCTGAAAAGTTAATTTTTGAGCATTACAATGCAACGATAGGGCAAGTTTCTGATTTGACTCTTTCTACTATTGAGGATAAGGAAGGAAATATATGGGTTGTTTCAGAGAATAAAATATCAAAATACGATGCAGAAATGAATTTGTTGGGTGAGCTTAGTGATCAAATATTGATGGCTGAAACCAAGCCGGTTCTGCTATCTTCCGGTAAATTGTTTTTAGGGTCACTATATGGTGCGTTATGTATTACTCCTGATGAACTGCATAAAAGTGATTTTGTTCCTCCTATTGTTTTTTCTCATCTTGATATTTATTTGAACAATACCTCTCGTCGTCAGGATATATATAATCATCGTGAGGTCCAGTATTTACAGGCTGACGAGCGTAATTTTATTATCACCTTTGCCGCTTTGGATTATGTTAATTCTCCGGCTATTAAATATGCATATCGAATCAAGGGGCTGAATGACCAGTGGATAGACCTTGGAAATAACCGTTCTGCCAGTTTGGTGAATATACCTGCTGGTGATTATTTGTTTCAGGTCAAATCGACTAATGCTGATGGAGTATGGGTGGATAATGTAACTTCTTTATCTATACATATTGCTCCTGTATTCGGTGAGACTGTTTGGGCGATACTACTCTATACCATCATAGCAGTGGGGATTATGTTGGTAGTGGTTTACATAGTGATACGTATCACTAATCTGCAACGCAGAGTGGATTTTGAACAACAAATTTCCAACTTGAAACTGCGTTTTTTCACTGATATATCTCATGAACTTCGTACACCGTTGACGCTTATAACCAGTCCTATTGACGAAGTCATCAGCAATGAGAAATTATCTGATGTTGGCATGGAGAATATGCAAGTGGCCAAAAGAAATGCGGACAGGATGCTGCGGCTTATCAATCAAATATTGGATTTTCGCAAGATACAGAATGATAAAATGAAAGTGTTGGTGGAGCAAGTAGATGTAATCCCTTTGATTTTAAAAATCTACGGTAATTTTGTTCCTATGGCTCATACGCACCGTATTGATTTCAGGTTGATTTGTCCTCTTGATACTTTTGTTATGTATACGGATGTGGACAAATTAGAAAAGATTCTTTTTAATTTATTGTCCAATGCCTTTAAATATACTCCCGATGAGAAAAGTATCTTCTTGTCTGTTACTTGTGAGAAACAGATTTTATGTTTGCAAGTAAAGGATGAGGGCAGGGGAATTAATGCTCAAAAGCTCAACCGTTTGTTTACCCGTTTTGATACGTTAGATGAGGCTGATCCTAATATGTCTACCGGCATAGGACTTTCATTGGTTAAAGAATTATTGAATCTGCTTCATGGTACAGTCAGAGTAGACAGTAAATTGGGTGAGGGTAGCAGTTTCTTTGTCAGGTTGCCGGGAAGTCGCGATACGTTTGATGCCGATGCCAATGCCGAATTTATTCTGGCCGATGGTGAAAATTCCGGTTCGGAAACAGTGGTACCTGATAATCTTATAGAAGAGGAGGAAGATAAGGAAACACGGATTCTTATTATTGAGGATAATGAGGAACTTCGTCATTTTATCTGTGGCGTACTCGCCAGGGAGTATGTGGTTTTTGAAGCGGGTAACGGTCGTCAAGGACTTGAAATGACTTTGAGTGAATTGCCTGATATTGTGATCAGTGACATTATGATGCCTGAAATGGATGGAATAGAGTATCTGAAACAAGTGAAAGGGAATAGTGATATCTGTCATATTCCTATCATTCTGCTATCTGCTAAGTCTTCGTTGAATGATCAGATTCAGGGATTGGAATATGGAGCAGATGAATATATAACAAAACCTTTCAGTTCTGCTTATTTGAAGGCTAGGGTAGATTCTTTGCTCAAACAAAGGCAAATGTTGTATGATTATTATACTTCAAAAATGAGAGAAGAGAAGGATGCTTCTCTTATGGAACAACTTGCTCCTTCTACTCCCCAAGTTACTCATTTCGATGATGATTTCATCCGTAATATCCTTCAGAGTGTGGAAGAAAACATTCAGAATTCCGAATTTAGAATTGATGATTTGGCCGAGGCCATGAGTATGAGCCGGACTGTATTCTATCGGAAAGTGAAATCTCTGATGGGAGTTTCTCCCGTAGATTTTGTCAAGACGATGCGGATCAAACGGGCAGTCCAGCTTTTGGAACAGGATGAATTAACTGTATCTGAAGTAGGATATATGAGTGGATTCACTACTCCGCAATATTTCAGTAGAGTGTTCAAAGAAGCGATGGGATGTACACCAAAAGAGTATAAATTAAAACATAAACCGATTGGTGGGCAAAATGTGTAACTAATAGCCTAAATACTGCAACTTCCACACAGGTATCCTATTTTATATTTGCATAGAATTATAAACATAATACAATACTATGCAGACAAGAACCGTTCAAATTTTGGCATCTTTGCTGTTTTTGACAACAGCCATATCTTCATGCGATAAAAAAGAAGTGTCTCCCTGGGATAAGATGGTAGAGGTTAACAATCAAATTGTACCTCCCGTCTTTCCTGATAGGACTTTTGTGATTACTGATTATCACGATGTGAAAGACACGCTTTATACAAATGCCATCAATCAGGCCATAGCTATTTGTTCTGAACAGGGAGGTGGAAAAGTGGTTATTCCCAATGGAGAATTTTTCACAGCCTCCATTCGTTTGAAGTCCAATGTAAATCTCCATTTATCTGATAGTACGATTTTGAAGTTTACTACAGATCCTTTTCTTTTTGATACTGTACAGACCCGTATAGAAGGAATAGATTGTTACAATATCTCTCCGTTGATTTATGCCTATGGAGAAAGTAATATTGCCATCACTGGTAATGGGGTGATGGATGGTCAGGCTGATAGAAGTAATTGGTTCAGCGAAAGCAGAATTCGTGGCATTGTACAGGAAGATGGTAAAAAAATAAATGAGAAAACTTTATTGTATGAAATGAAAGAGGATTCTATTCCTTTTAAAGAACGGGTCTTTATGAGAGAGAATGGCATGCGCCCTCAGTTTATTAATCTCTACAAATGTAAGAATATTCTATTGGAAGGATTTACTATCAACCGTTCGCCGTTTTGGCTCATTCATCCGTTGTTGTCCGAGAATATCACTGTCAGAAAAGTAAAGATGCAGAGTCATGGTTATAATAATGATGGTTGTGATCCGGAATCATGTAGGAATGTGTTGATTGAGGATTGTGATTTTGATACAGGCGATGATTGTATCGCCATCAAATCGGGACGTGATGAAGATGGCCGTTACTGGAATATTCCCAGTGAGAATATTATAGTCCGTCATTGCAGAATGAAGGATGGTCATGCTGGAGTGGCTATTGGCAGTGAGGTGACTGGAGGATGCCGTAACGTGTGGGTGGAAAATTGTACCATGGACAGTCCTGAACTCGACCGTATTATCCGTATAAAATCAAATGCAATACGAGGAGGTGAAGTAGAAAACATATTTGTCCGGAATATAAGGGTAGGTGAGTGTAAGGAGTCTATTTTAGGCTTTGAATTGAAATACTGGCATGTGGATGACGGACCGTATCTTCCTTATTTTCATAATATTCATTTGGAAAATATCACAAGTAAGAAAAGTCAGTATGTTTTGCATCTGGATGGTTTTGAAGATAAAATACGGGCACGAGATATTTTTATAAAGGATTGTACTTTTGATGGAGTGATGAAACCTGAGATTAATAAAGTAATTGGTGTTGAAAACATTCATTTTGAGAATGTAACAGTAAATGGACAGGATTTTAAAGGATTATAAAGTGATGGACAGATTCGCATTTTTATTAAGCTTTCTTTTGGGAGCATTGATGACGATCACTCTTCAGGCTCAGAAAATAATTCCTTTGTGGCAGAATAATATGCCCAATAGTAAAGGCATAACTCTTAAAGACTCTGTAGCCAGGGAACGTGTGGTGCAAGTCGGGACTCCCACAATTCATGTTTATGAACCGTCAAAAGCTGAGCGTACTGGTACGGCGGTACTGATCATTCCCGGTGGCGGATATGTGAAATTGGCGCATGAAATCAGTGGTATTGCATTGGCTAAATGGTATAATACTTTGGGAGTAACAGCTTTTGTTCTGATGCATCGTTTTCCACAATCGCCGGATGTAATAGAATCTTATAAAGCTCCTTTGCAGGATGGACAACGTGCTCTTCGCTATATACGTGCCCATGCGGAGGAATATGGAATAGATATTCATAAAGTGGGCGTGATGGGTTGTTCTGCCGGTGGCCATTTGGCTGCTTCATTGTGTGCTATTGATGAAGACTGGTCTAAAGTGGGCGATACGTTGGATGCGTATAGTTGTAAACCCTCTTTTGCTGTATTGATCTCTCCGGTTATTTCTATGGATGATGCTATTGTTCATGAAGGTAGCCGGACAAATCTGTTGGGAAAGCGGGAACAGGATATTACTCTCAGGAATTTGTTTTCTTTGGAGAAACAAGTGAATGGTAACACGGCACCGGCTATTTTGTTTCATGCTTCTAATGATAAGGCTGTCTCTCCTTTGAACAGCATAGCCTATTATACTGCTTTATATAAGGCAGGAATAGAGAAATCCTCGTTGCATCTGTTCCCTACCGGTGGGCATGCCATTTCCTTGCGTGCCCAAAGGGGAAGCACGGTAATGTGGCCGGAACTGGCCGAAGCTTGGTTGATAGAAAACGGATTTCTTTCTCCATTATAAAAGTCGATACCATTTATTCATTAATTTAATTATAGAATGACACATAAATTATTAAAAAGAGCACTTGTAGTTTTGCTATCTGTAGTCAGCATCAGTATAGATGCTCAGGAAAAGCCTGTATTGTGGTATGATAAGCCTGCTCAATATTGGGAAGAGGCACTACCTTTGGGAAATGGACGTTTGGGAGCCATGGTATATGGCAATCCTGCGGCCGAAGAGATTCAACTGAACGAGGAGACAGTTTCGGCAGGTTCTCCTTACAAAAATTATAATCCTGAGGCTAAAGGAGCATTGGCGACCATCCGTCAGTTAATTTTTGCTGGTAGATATCCTGAAGCTCAAGAGTTGGCAGGTGAAAAAATCCTCTCCAAGAACGGTTTTGGAATGCCTTATCAAACAGTGGGTAGTTTGCGATTGGACTTTCCCGGTCATGAAAACTATATCAATTTCCGTCGTGAATTGGATTTGGAAAAAGCTGTAGCCACGACTGCTTATACTGTAAATGGAGTAGATTATAAGCGTGAAGTCTTTACTTCTTTTGTCGATCAGCTGGTCATTGTACGCCTTACTGCTTCTCAACCGGGAAAACTTACTTTTTCCGCTTCCCTGACTTGTCCTCAGAAGGTGGATGTTACCGTTTCTGGAAAAAATGCCTTGATTTTGGAAGGTACAACCAAAGGAGACGATTTCACAAAAGGTGCGATTCGTTTCCGTGCAGATTTGAAGTTGGATTTACAGGGTGGAAAGAGTGTGGCAGGAGATACATTATTATCTGTGACTAATGCTAATAGTGCTACTATTTATATCGCCATGGCTACTAACTTTGTGAATTATAAGGATATATCCGGAAATCCATCCGAGCGTAATAAGATATCCATGAAGAATGCCGGAAAAAATTATGCCCGAGCTTTACAGGCTCATATCAATGTATATCAAAAATACTATAACCGTGTATCTCTGAATTTGGGACGTACTTCGCAGGCTGATAAACCTACAGATGTCCGGGTTAAAGAATTCGCTACCTCCAATGACCCTCATTTAGTCGCTCTTTATTTTCAGTTTGGTCGTTATTTGCTTATTTCCAGTTCTCAGCCGGGAGGGCAACCAGCTAATTTACAAGGTATTTGGAATCAGAAACTGAATCCTGCTTGGAAATGTCGTTATACCACCAATATCAATGCGGAAATGAATTATTGGCCTGCCGAAGTTACCAATTTGCGCGAGATGCATGAGCCTTTCCTGCAAATGGTGAAAGAATTGTATGAGAATGGTCAGGAGGCTGCCCGAGAGATGTATGGTTGTCGGGGATGGGTATTGCATCACAATACGGATTTATGGCGTATGAATGGTGCTGTAGATAGGGCCTATTGTGGGCCGTGGCCTACCTGTAATGCATGGTTATGCCAGCATTTGTGGGATCGTTACCTCTATTCGGGTGATAAGGAATACCTGGCTTCTGTGTATCCTATTCTGAAGAGTGCTTCAGAGTTCTTTGTTGATTTTTTAGTAAGAGATCCTAATACCGGTTATCTGGTTGTCACTCCTAGTAATTCCCCGGAGAATTCGCCTAGTATTTGGAGAGGGAAAGCCAATTTGTTTGCAGGTATCACGATGGACAATCAGTTGGTATCCGATTTATTTTCAAACACTCGGGCTGCAGCACAGGTTTTGAACTTGGACAAGCAGTTCTGTGATACTATTCTGTCATTAAAAAGACAACTTCCTCCCATGCAGGTAGGGCAATACGGACAGTTGCAAGAGTGGTTCGAAGACTGGGATAACCCTAATGATCATCATCGTCATATCTCTCACTTATGGGGACTTTTCCCTGGTTATCAAATTTCGCCTTATTCGTCACCTGTGCTCTTTGAGGCTGCCCGAAATACATTGATACAGCGTGGTGATCCTTCTACTGGTTGGTCCATGGGATGGAAAGTTTGTTTTTGGGCAAGATGTTTGGATGGGAATCATGCATTTAAGTTGATTACCAATCAGTTGAATCTTGTTTCTCCCGAAGTGCAGAAAGGTCAGGGAGGAGGTACTTATCCAAATTTGTTCGATGCTCATCCGCCTTTCCAGATTGATGGAAACTTTGGGTGCACAGCCGGGATTGCTGAAATGTTGATGCAGAGTCATGATGGGGCTGTTCATTTACTTCCTGCTTTACCTGATACTTGGAAAGATGGAGAGATTAGGGGGCTTCGTGCACGTGGTGGTTTTGAAATTGTTTCTCTGAGATGGAAGGATGGCAAGATAGAATCGGCAGCTATCAAATCTACTATCGGTGGTAATCTTCGCTTGCGCGTGCACAATGCTTTAATGGTGGATGGTATGACACTGGTTAAAGCTAAAGAGGATAATCCTAATCCTTTGTTTGGAAAGCAGGAAATCAGTCGTCCGCTTATTAGTGAGAAAGCTCCATTGAAGGGAGTGGAACTGAAAGATTCCTATTTATATGATGTACCCACTGAAGCGGGACAAACTTATATTTTCACTCAATTATAATTGTTGTATAAACATGAAAAAAATAGTATTTAGTCTTTTAATGCTTGTGCCTTTTGGGCTTGTTTCCTGTTTCTCTGGAGCATCAAAATCTTCAACTGAAGAAATTGAAACACAGAAAATGCAACAACAAGTAGATTCACTTTATAAGAAAATGTCTCAAGCTGAACGAGTTGCTCAGTTGTATGGTATCCGTCCCTCAGAGGTGATGGAGAATGGAAGATTGTCTTTACAGAAATGTAGAGAAAAAATTCCTAATGGAATAGGACATGTATGTCAATATGCTTGTGCATTAGATTTAGGACCGAATGAATTGCGTGATTTTGTACGCGATTTTCAGAATTATCTTATAAATGAAACTCCGTCGGGTGTACCGGCTATATTCCATGAAGAGGCTATTACTGGATTGGCAGCTAAAGGAGCAACTGTTTATCCTCAACAATTAGGAGTCGCTTGTTCTTGGAATCCTGAACTGGCTACAGTTAAAACAGAACAGACGGCAGAAGTCATGCGTTCTGTTGGTGCTACGCTTGCTTTATCACCCATGGTCGATCTTATACGTACCGCGCATTGGCCTCGTATAGAAGAATCTTATGGGGAAGATGGCTATCTCAGTGCAGCTATGGGGGTAGCTTTTGTAGAAGGTTTGCAAAAGAATGGGTTGAAGGATGGTGTTGCAGCTTGTACTAAGCATTTTTTGGGATATGGTGGAGGTTCTTCATTGACATGGAAAGAAATTTTTGAAGAAGTACTTATGCCACATGAAGCTATGATACGATTGGCGGATTGTAAAGTCTTGATGACATCTTATGGTCGTTTTCGTAGTGAACAGGCTGTATCTAGTGATACTCTTTTGAATAAAATATTGCGTGGATATTTAGAATTTGACGGCTTGGTAGTGAGTGATTATGGTGCTGTGGGACATTCCAGTCAGAAAGGTAATCCTGAAATTCTAAAACAAAGGGCTATTGAGGCTCTTGTAGCAGGTAATGACATTGAACTTCCTTCGAATAATTGTTATAAATTTTTGCCCGAGTTAATAAAAGATGGTTTAATTGATGAGCAATATTTTGAAAAGGCGGTGAAACGTTCATTAATGTTGAAAGCACGTTTAGGATTGTTGTCAACGGATCGGAAACTTTATACAAATGGAGATTTGGATTTAGATTGTCCTCAATATCGTAAAACATCTTATGATTTGGCTTGTCAATCTATTGTTTTATTGAAGAATAATGGGGTGTTGTCTGGCAAGCATAAAAAAATTGCTTTGGTAGGACCGAATGCAAACACTTATTGGTGTATGTTGGGGGATTATACTTACCAGTCCATGCAGGCGTTTTGGTGGGGGAGGAAAAATAGATCCTGAAAATCCTAAAATTATCTCAGTATACGATGCTTTGAAACCTAAGTTAGGAGAAAATTTTACTTTAGGGTATGAACGTGGGTGCGATTGGAGCGCAACAAATGAAACAGCCATTATTCGTGAAGGTGATCCTAGGACGGAACGTTTGAATATGATGCTTATGGAGTCATCTGATCCTACTAATTGGAAGGCTGCCATAAAACTAGCTTCAGAAAGCGATGTCGTTATTGCTGCATTAGGAGAAAACCCAACTTTATGTGGAGAGGCCCGTCAACGTAAAGGAATTCGTTTGCCGGGAGATCAGGAACGTTTTTTAAAAGAACTGATTGCTACAGGAAAACCTGTTGTTTTAATGATGTTTGGTGGACGTCCTCAAGTTATTGATGAAGTGGAGGCTGGTTGTGCAGCCATTCTTCAAGCTTGGTATCCTGGTGAAGAAGGGGGAAATGCTGTTGCTGATATCTTGTTGGGTAATGTTAATCCTTCCGGAAAACTTTGTGTCAGTTATCCTAAGACAGAAAGTGAAGAACTTTATTGTTATAATAATGGTGTTTCTCAAGAGAAAATAGCTTATCCGTTTGGTTTTGGACTTTCATATACTTCTTTCGAATATAGTGGGATGAATGTTCCGGCAACAGCGCAAACAACGGATGATTTTATTGAGATAAGCTGTCGGGTAAAGAATACCGGTATGCGTGAAGGGGTTGAAATTGTACAGCTTTATTTATCTCCTGAATCTTCACAATCTCTTAAACCTATACAGTTAAAAGGATTTGCTCGGGTAAATTTGAAACCTGGCGAATCAAAAAGGGTAAGCTTTAAAGTTTCTCCTCAGCAAATGGCATATTACGTGAATGGTAAATGGACTATAGCTGATGGAGCATATAAATTTAAAATTGGTGCGTCCTCGTCAGATATACGTTTGGAATCTTCATGCCAACTTATAGGGAAGGAACTACAGATGGAACATAGAAATGTACTGTTCGCTGTGCAAGATATACAACCTTAGAACAAGATTCTTGATGTACAATATTATAATGTAATTTTGTATGTCAAGAATTTTTCCTCATCATATATAAATTAATTCATATATGATGAGGAAACTATTATTTTTCGGAGTGTTTGCCGTTTTAGAATCAGGTTTAGTGTGGACACAAAATTTAAAGGTTCATACTATTGGAGATTCTACTATGGCAGATTACATGGAAAATACAACTCGTACTCGTGGGTGGGGAGAAATGCTGCAGGAGTTCTTTTCAAAAGAAGTACAAGTGATAAATTATGCACGTGGAGGTAGAAGCTCACGTTCTTTTTGGAAGGAAGGACGTTGGGATAAGGTGAAAGAAAATATAAGTCCTGGTGACTATGAAGAATGTAGCTCGTCAAAAAAAAGTACCTGTAGTTGATATGACAGCTCTGACCAAGGAGTTTGTTGAAGACTTAGGGGCAGATGCTACAAATCAACAGATTTATGTTCCTACAGATGGAACTTCATACGCAAGCTACCGGAGCAGCTTGTTATGCAAGAATAGTAGCTCATGATTTGGTGCATCAAGGGATATTGAGCGAATATATTGATAGTGAGGTGTCAATGGTATTAAATCCTACTTCATTGGACTTCGGGACTATTTATATTGGTAATGAGTCTACTTTCAAATAGCAGATTGGCAAGTACAGGGTTTTGAGATAGAATAATAGGATAAGAGGAGGAGAAAATAACTTTGAAAATCGAAAGGTTGATTTTTATAAGGATTTGGATAAAAAATATAAAGGTAATAACTTGAAATCGTGCACCTTTGCTGCGTGAACCTTTAAAATATACTATTCATGAGAACAAGTAAAATACAATTTCCAAAACGGTTTTCTTTTTTCTTCCTCTTATTTTGTATATTGGGAATAATGGGATATGCCCGCTCCCAGCAGAATACTATTTTTCATGCTGTTGTTGCAAAAGATGGCACGGGAGATTATACTACAGTTCAGTCGGCTATTGATGCAGTCCCAGAGAATTTGAAAAGTCCTTGGCTGATATTTGTTAAAAATGGTTCATACGAAGAACAGGTGATTATTCCCCAAAACAAGCCTTTTATTCATCTTATCGGACAGGATAAGGAACGGACTATTATTCATCTTAAATTAAATGTAGGTGGTAAACCTGATGCCAATACTAAAGATTTAGCGTATTGGCATTATTCGGTTCATAATCCAAAATCTGCTGTTTCTCATTTTGAGGGAGCTGTGGTAAATATCAATGCTTCTGATTTTTATTCTGAAAATATTTCTTACGTCAATGATTGGGGGCTGGAGGCTCAAAATGGTCCTCAAGCATTAGCTTTGAAAACGAAGGCGGATCGTATTGCTTTTTATAATTGCAAATTCCGTTCGTTTCAAGATACCTGGATGACTACTACACGAGATGCAGACCGTCATTATGTAAAAGAATGTTGGCTAGAAGGGGCTGTAGATTATTTTTATGGTGGAGGCAATGCGTTAGTGGAAGAGTCTACATTATATAATGTACGTAGTGGCTCTGTTATAGTTGCGCCCTGTCATGAATCAGTAAAATATGGTTATGTGTTTCGTAATTGTGTGATTGATGGCAACGAACAGGCAGCAGATGGTAAATTGAAATTAGGACGTCCTTGGCATAACTCACCCAAAGCTGTTTATATTAATACTTTGGTGAAGATTCCTTTAGCTCCTGAAGGATGGACAAATATGGGTACTATTCCTGCTCTTTTTGCAGAATATAACAGTATGGATATGAATGGAAAGACATTGGATTTAAGTTGTAGAAAAACGGAATATGAGACAGGTGGAAAAGAGAAAAGGAAAGGGGAATGCCGGGCTACAATTACTTCGAATGAGGCAGCTTTATATACTTATGAAAACATAATTAAAAGTAAGGATGGATGGGATCCTCGCAGCATGATGGAACAATTGCCCGCTCCTGCTCATATCCGGTGGGAGCAGGATGGTTTAAAGTGGGATGCTGTACCAGGCGCTTTGGGCTATGTGTTAGATGTAAATGGGAAAATAGTTGATATAACTTCTGATACTCAGTCATTATGGAAATCTGACATGAAAGGGGTAGTTCTGTTAATACGTGCGGTTAATCGAAACGGAACATTGGGAGAGCAAGGAGTTTGTTATTTATAATTTTATATTCGGATAACTCTGTTTTGTTATTCTCAAATCAGATTTTATAAATATTAGACCAGATAATGTAATATTCGGTTCCTATTTTTATTCATTTTTGCAGAGCTAAAACCTTTAAATTATACTATAAAATGAAATTCCCATGAGATAAAAAATCACGCCCAAGAGAATGTAAATAGTCAAGCTGAAGTTACCTTTGTATAGTGTAACCCTAAAATGTATCAGTTATGGCAGAAGTGACATTCCCTCAGTTGATACAGCGCGCTTGCGGTATCGACGTCCACCTGAAGGTTGTAGTGGCGACAATTGACGGAGCAGGCATCCAACGCGAGACCCGCTCATTCAAAACCTTCACGAGTTCTTTGAATGAATTGAAAGAATGGCTATTGTCCAATGGTGTAACGCATGTGGGAATGGAGAGTACCGGTGTTTACTGGAAGCCGGTTTATAAGGTTCTTGAAGATTCCATTCCCAATGTTTGGATAGTCAATGCCCGTCACATTAAGAATGTTCCGGGTCACAAGACAGACAAGATGGACAGCGAATGGATCTGCAAGCTTCTTCTGGCAGGTCTTCTCAAACCGAGCTATATTCCTCCCAAGGAGCGCGTCAGCTTCGTGTGCTGACGCGTTACCGGAACAAGCTTATTCAGCAGATAGCTTCAGAGAAGAACCGTATGATGCGTATTCTTGAAGACTGCAACATCAAGCTTTCAAGTGTAGTAAGTAATACAAGCGGTACGACAGCTACTTCTCTTATTGATATGCTTTGTGAAGGTAAAGTCCTTACTCTTGATGATATAAATTCAGTTTATCACGGTAAACTGTCAGCCAGTCCTGAAGAATTGCTTGAGGCGTGTACCGGTTTTGTTGAAGAGCATCACATTTATCTTCTTCAGATGATCCGAAAGGATATAGACCAGACTCAGACTTTGGTTGATGATTTGTCCGAACGTATAAAGAGACTGTTGTCCAAGTACGAGAATGTCCTTGAACTTCTCAGGAGATTCCCGGTTTTAGCACCAAGGTTGTAGAGGATCTGGTTTCTGAGATAGGTCTTGACATGTCCCACTTCCCTTCTGAAAAGCATCTTTCGTCCGGGCCGGTCTTTCTCCGGGCAACAACGAGAGTGCGGGTAAAAAGCGCACGAATCACTCACGGAAACAAACAGGTAAAGGCGGTAATCACAGAAGCCGCATGGGCGACCCGTACAAAGAATACGTTTTTTAGTGAAAGATACCATCGTATAGCTGCCCGCAGAGGAAAGAAACGTGCCTTGATTGCAGTGGGACATTCTCAGTTGATATCCATTTATCTGATACTGAGTACAGGGTCCCGTTACCATGAACTTGGAGCACAATATATGCAATCCAAGATAGAGCAGAAACGCAAGGTATATTTGTCTTCTGAACTTAAAAAGCTTGGATACAATGTCTCGCTTACTAAAGTTCCACAAGCAGTAACACCCAATTAACAATACAGACCAAAGGCCGACTTTTACTGGAATTACCATAGTCCGAAAATGAAATTGGTCTCAACAGCTAAGCGCCAAAGATTGTGACTTATGTACACGTGTATGAAACTTTTAAATTCTTAGCTGTTGCTATTTGTCATCGTATAATAGCCGCATTTGTGTTTTCATGAATGCTAATCTTTCTTTTGTCAAACCACTCGGTTTTATATCAATTTTAGTATAAACCTGTCCTACTTTATGTGTAGGACGCTTAATATTTACGTATGAAAACAGTAAAAAACATGAAACAAAGTAGATTTATTCTATTTGTGCTTTCATTCCTGATGATGAGTATTGGGAATGTTTATGCGCAAAATATTATTGTAACAGGTACGGTTCTAGATAGTACCGGTGAGCCTGTTATCGGTGCTAATGTAAAGGTAGCAGGCAACTCATCCGTAGGAACCATTACCGATTTTGAGGGGAATTTCTCCTTGTCGCTTCCTGCGGACATAAAGAAATTGGAAATCAGCTATATCGGTATGCTTTCACAAGAGACTGTCATTAAGCCGGGAACCCCGGTAAAGGTAATTTTGAAAGAAGATACTGAAGAATTGGATGAAGTGGTAGTCATTGGTTATGGTACTGTAAAGAAACGGGACTTGACCGGTTCTATGACCTCCATCAAGCAAGCGGACATTGTCGCTGTTCCTACGACGAATGCTTTGGAAAGCTTGCAAGGAAAAGTGGCTGGACTAGATATGACTAAATCAAGTGGTCAGACAGGCTCGGGATTGTCATTCTCTATTCGCGGTAACCGGTCATTGAATGCTTCGAATGCTCCGCTGATTATTGTGGACGGAGTACCCTATGGGACAGATATTGATATCAATCCCAATGTTATAGAATCTATGGAGATTCTGAAGGATGCTTCTTCTACTGCTATTTATGGTTCTCGCGGTGCTAACGGAGTCATCTTGATTACTACAAAGAAAGGAGCTGTAGGCAAAACCAAGGTTTCATATAACGGTTATTATTCTAGCAATTCTGTAGCTGCTTATCCCGATAGAATGAATTTGTCCGAATGGGCTGATTTCAAGAGAGAGGCTTATCGCACGGACGGCCAGTGGGCAGGTCCCGAAGATGATGCCAAAATTTTCGGTTCTGCTTATGATGCTATAAAAGCCAATCAAAATGTGGACTGGGTGGATATGCTGATGCAAACGGGTAGCCAGATGTCCCATTCTATCAATATTTCGAATGGTACGGAGAAGACAACATTCAATCTGGCTTTTGAATATATGTCTGAAGACGGTTTGGTGAAGTTGGATAATATGGACCGTTATAATGCAACCTTATCCTTGTCGCATAAGTTGACTGATAATTTAAAACTGAACGCTAATGTAGTATACACCTATTTGGATCAGAACATCAGACGTGATCCTTTCAACCGTTCTATTTATTACGCTCCCTATGGGGATGTATACAATGAAGACGGTTCCATCAATGTGCTTCCTTTTAATGACGGACAGACCATCAGTCCCATAGCCGAGGAAGTCCCCGGAGCCTATAAAAATAACCGGTTGACCAGCCATTTGGTGGGGAATGTAGGGGCTACCTGGAACATTATCAAGGACTTGACACTGACTTCTACTTTCGGATTTGACAAGAAAGATGTCCGTACAGGACATTTTGCTGATACATATACGTTGGACGGAGCGGGAAATTACTCGTTAGCAGATGTTACCAATCATAGTGATGTCAATTGGTCGTGGGAAAATACATTGGCTTATTCGTTCACATTAGGAAAACATAATCTGAGTCTGATGGCAGGTAATGCATTATATAAAAATGTAGCTGAGGAATATAAGGGTGCGGGACATAATCTTATTTCATCTACTATGTTGTTTTATAATTTAGGTGGTTTGCAGGATAGTCAGCAGATATCCAGTAATTATGTACAAACCACTATGGCTTCTTTCTTCGGACGTATCAACTACAAATTCAATGAGAAATACTTGATGACCGTAACTTTGCGTCAGGATGGTTCATCTGTACTGGCAAAAGATCATCAGTGGGGGTTCTTCCCATCTGTGGCTTTGGCCTGGCGTATGAATGAAGAGAATTTCCTGAAGAATATAGAACAACTTTCCAATTTGAAACTTCGGTTGAGTTATGGTATTTCAGGAAACAGTGCTGTTTCTGCATATCAAACTCAGGGAGGATTAGGAAAGACCATGTATGCTTATCTCATAAATAATACGGAAAACGGGGCCTATGGTTATTATCCGGCTTTGACACCGAATTATAATTTGGGCTGGGAAAAAACAGCAACGGCTAATATCGGTATTGATTTTGGTTTCTTCAATAACCGCATCAGTGGTTCATTGGACATCTATCAACAAAAGACATCAGATTTGCTGATGCAGAAAAAAGTACCTAGCTCTACCGGATATTCTTTGGCATGGGATAATGTAGGAAAAACTGAAAATAAAGGTGTGGAATTAGTTATTAATACCCAAAATTTCAATCAAAAGGATTTCTCGTGGAATACAGATTATACTTTTACTCTGAACAGAGAGAAAATCACTGAATTGGCAGGTGGAATCGATCGTGATATTAGTAACGGTTGGTTTGTAGGACATTCCATCAAAACGCATTATGGATTGGAGAAAATCGGTATTTGGCAACTTGACGAAGCTGAGGAAGCAGCTAAATATGGTGAGAAGCCGGGCCGTATAAAAATAAAGGACCAAAATAAGGATGGTTCTATAGACAATGATAACGATCGTGTCATTTTGGGTTCGGAAACTCCCGATTTCGTAATGGGATTGAACAATACATTCAAATACAAGAACTTTGATTTGCGCGTTTTCATGTATTGGAGACAAGGGCAAATGTTACATTCGGAAGCCAACGGGTATGGATCATACCGTATTCAAGGAGATCCGGGTATTAAAGTAAACTATTGGACACCGGAGAATCCTACGAATGAATTTCCCCGTCCGGAAAAAAGTTATTCAGATTCTTCCAAATTGGATGCATTGGGATACGTGGATGGTTCGTATTTGAAGATTAAAGAAATCACTTTGGGATATCAGTTACCTAAATCATGGATCGAGAAGATTCATGCTTCTAATATCCGTATCTATTGTTCATTAAAGAATTTCTTTACTTTCAGCCATTTGGATGATTATGATCCTGAACGAGGAGGCTCTTTGAGCTACCCGATGACAAAACAAGCAGTATTTGGTATTAATGTTGATTTTTAAATAAACGAATAGGTATGAATAAATTATATAAATGGTGTTTGCTTAGCTGTATAGCAGCAACCTTGAGTTCATGTGATGATTTTCTGACAGAGGAAAATCCCAGTGGATTGACCGCTGATACTTTTTATAAGACTGCATCGGGTGCAGAAGCCTTGATTAATTCATGTTACACACCGTTGCGTTTCTGGTATGGACAGGAATATGCCACATCAATGACAGAGTTGGGAACGGATATATTTACTCGGGGAAATGGTTGTGCCGATGCTGAACTTTCCGATTATAACTCGTCATTACAAGGTTCCAGCAATGCGATAACTAAAGAGTGGGAACGTTTGTATTCGGCATTGAATACTTGTAACACTGCCTTGAACCGTTTGCCAGGATCCGAACTTTCAGCTTCGGTTAAAGATATCCGTATGGGGGAAGCCTATTTCTTGCGGGCTCTTTATCTGTGGCATATTGTAGAGACATGGGGAGGTGTTTATTTATCGACAGAAGAATGTACCGAGCCGTCAGGCTACGTTTACCGTTCGTCCGAAGAGGATTTTTATACTCAGATTATAGCTGATTTAAAAGAGGCGATGGCTAAATTGCCAGTTTCCACTTCCGACTATGGACGTGCTACTAAAGGTGCGGCCGAAGCGTTTCTGGCACGCGTTTATCTGTATAATAAAAATTATGAGGAAGCATTGAAATATGCCCGTAATGTCATTAACAATTATGATTATAGTTTGGCAAAAGATTATTCGGACCTTTGTGATATTTATAAATGTAATGATGTAAAAGAGAATGTGTTTGTTTGTATGTACACGAAGAGTGAGATATTCGGAACTTCCATTGAAGAAGGTCCTGATGGGAACCCCATCATTTGGAGAACACCGGGTAATAACCCTTCACATTTGTTGTGGGTGATGTGCTATGATCAGGTACTCGATAAAGACGGTAAGAAACCTGTTACGCGCTCCATAGAATATGGTCGCAGTTTTAACAGATATATGCCTACGCTGTATTATCTGAATCTGTTCGATGAAAAGATGGATGCCCGTTATGATGATGTGTTCCAGCAGGCATGGATTTGTAACAATACGAACAGTGCTTATATCTCACCGGGAGATACGGCTATTTTCTTTACTAAATATAGTGTGCCCGATGCAGAGGAAGCTAAACACAATTATATTACCATAGACAAGGATTTTGTTTACAATGCCGATGGTTCTATCAAAAATAGGGTTCAGAATGTGACTTTCAAAAAATTCCTTGATCCGTCTCGTGAGTCTGTGAATTATACGGGAAGTGTGAGACATGGTGTGGTCATTCGTCTTGCTGAGTTATATCTGATAGCTGCTGAGGCTGAATTATTCTTGAACGATAATGTCTCTGGAGCATCTTATATCAATGAGGTAAGAAGGAGAGCCGCTATTCCTGGAAAGGAAGCCGCTATGGAGATAAAGCCGGAACAGTTGACATTAGATTTTATTTTGGATGAACGGGCCCGTGAGTTGGGAGGAGAGCAGCAACGTTGGTTCGATTTGAAGCGTACTGATAAGCTGCTGGAAAGAGTAAAAGCATACAATCCGGATGCGAAAGTGAATATAAAAGAGCATCATTTGCTACGTCCTATTCCTCAGACTCAATTGGATGCCATTATCAATAAAGATGAGTTTGGGCAAAATGCCGGTTACAATTAAGTATGTCTGTCAGACTAAAGTTTGATTTCTTGTAAAGGTGTAGTCTGATGATTGGCAGAGAAGTTATTTAGTTTGCAAAAGTTTTTAAACAACATAAGTTCGTTTTTAAAAACGAACTTATGTTGTTTAAAAAGGTGGTGGTCTTTTTTAAAAAGGTGGTGGTCTTTTTTAAAAAGGTGGTGGTCTTTTTTAAAAAGGTGGTGGTCTTTTTTAAAAAGGTGGTGGTCTTTTTTAAAAAGGACAAGGTCTTTCTGGTTGAATGAAAGAGGAGTATATAAGGCTCCTTACATGTGTGGATATAAGAGCTCTCATCGGAGTTTTTTCCGGCAGGTCGGAATGTTTTTCCCAATTGAAGAACAAGTTTGGAAAGGCTAGGCGGATTTTCAATATTTTCTTTTCATAAGGTTTATCAATTCTGCTGCCACCACCCCTAAATCTTTTTATCCATCAGTGTTTCCAATAAAAGGTGGTAGCAGATTTTAAAAACTCTATTGTGGAACTTTCCGGCAAATACAGTCTGTCAGATGATCGTTGATAAAACCTGAAGCTTGCAAATGGGCGTAGCAAATTGTAGTCCCGAAGAACTTGAAACCTCGTTTTTTCATATCTTTACTCATGGCATCGGATTCGGGAGAGGATACCGGAATCTCGCTCAATGACCGGAATGTGTTGATAATCGGCTTTTTGTCGGGAAAGAATGACAGGGTGTAATTATAAAAACTGCCGAATTCCTTTTGTACGGCAAGGAATAGTTTCGCATTCGTGATTGTCGATTTGATTTTCAGACGGTTTTTTACAATTCCTTCAAATTGCATTAGCCGCTCAATGTCTTCATCGGTCATTTGTGCTACCAGTTCGGCATCAAAATTATAGAAAGCTTTACGATACCCCTCTCTTTTTCTAAGAATCGTTATCCAGCTTAGTCCTGCTTGGGCACTTTCCAATACAAGAAACTCAAACAGCGTCTTGTCATCGGTAACTAACTTTCCCCACTCTTGGTCATGGTATTTCACATACAATTCGTCTGTTCCGCACCAACCGCAACGTCCGTTTGTTATATCTTGCATAATTCTAATATTTGTGATATAGAACAAATGTAGTGACAACACATTTGCAGGTACAACTATTATTGCTATCTTTGCACCAACTTAATAATCAAGAATATGAGAGGTGCAATTTATTCACGTGTTTCTACCTTAGACCAAGATTACAAGAGGCAGACCAACGAATTAAAGGAATATGCCCAATATATGGGCATAGAGATAACCCATGTCTTTGAAGAAAAGGAAAGCGGTTTTAATGATGACAGACCAGAGTTTGCCAAGTTAAAGGAACTGACAAAAGACGATATTGATATAGTCTTGGTTTGGGAATTGTCAAGACTTAGCAGGAGGTCTCTCTATCTCCAGCAGCAGATTGAATATTTCACAAAGAAAGGAATATGCGTTTATGCCAAGAAAGAGAATCTTAGGACATTGGACGAGAAAGGAGAGGAAGACAGGAACACCAAATTCATCATTGGCATAATCGCCATGATTGCAGAGCAGGAAGTGGCTACCCTTAAGTCAAGAAGCATATCCTCCAAGAGAAACAAGATAATCAATGAGGGGAACAGCTACACATACAAAGCTCCCTATGGCTATGATTACAGCACAGAAACGAAGAAGCTAAGCATAAATGAGGAAGAAGCCAAGACTGTCAGACGGGTTATAGAACTCTCTGCCAACGGTTATTCAAGTGCGAGGATAGCCCTCATTCTGAATGCAGAGAACATACCAACAAGGAGCAAGACCAAAATATGGACTATGGGAACAATCAATACCATGCTGTCTAATCCTGTCTATAAGGGTAAAGCTGAATATATGCTTAAAGGTACTGAACCCAAGAAAGGCAAGAGATATAAGAGACCTATTGATGTCGCCATTGTCAACACCCCTGCCATTGTTTCAGCAGAATTATATGACCTGTCAAGGGAGAAGATGAAAGGGAGGGCATTCAGAAGCAAGAGCACAGGTGTCAAACACTTCCAATTACTAAGAGGGCTGATTTATTGTCCTTACTGTAAGATTAAATATACCTATGAGGGTGGCAGGGATTTATACGTCTGCCATGACAAGCACAAGAAATCCAAGAACAAGCCAGACTGTTTCAGTAAGGCTATCAAAGCTACAAGGATAGAGAAGATTGTTTGGGAGTTGGTAAAGCTGCTGTTCTCACAGGAATTAGCCACAGGCAAAGCCCAAGAGCAGGAAGAACCGTTAAGGCAGGAGATTGAAGCCCACAAGAAGCTGCTCATGGGCATAGAAGAAAAGTTGAACGATTTGACAGCACAAACCAATGCCATAGTAAATGCAGCGATTGACATCAAGCGTGAAATGCCCAATATGCCTGACTTATATATCAACAAGATAAGAGAAGCAGCGTCTTTAGATAAAGAATCAAAGAAATACCAATATGAGAAAGACAGACTGAACAAACTTATCCTGTCCTGTGAGGACAAGATTAAGGCTATCAATTCATTGTCCAACGAGAAAGTTCTTGTAGATAGCATTACTGATGATATGGAACGCTACGAATTGATTCACAAGGTTATTGACCACATGATTATATATGGTGAAGATTCTGCATATTCTTTGGTTGTGGTAACTTTCAAGACAGGACAGGAGGTTTACATTGGCTACAAGTCAAAAGGCTATCAATACTATACGATATTCTATCCCTCACAGAGTGTTTGGGTTGATACAAAGAAACGATTGGGCTGCATAATGACAATGAAAGCCCCTACGTCTTTAGAATTTTCATTGGAAACTCTTACTAAGGAATATTCTATTACAGATTTTGTAAAGATGTTTAATACTCCAGAGAACAGACATTATTATGAGAACCAATAAATCACCTATATAGTTGTTGAACCAAATAGATTATAAGTAATGAACCCAATAGACAAATTTACCAATATAGATGCAGTTTACCCTATTACTGACGCAAAGGAGGAAGATACACTATTAGATTATGTTTGGGAACTTGCCATGCTGATACACCCTGCCCTGCCTAAAAAAGTCAAGGGAGGAGCATTGGAGGGAAGTGAAGCCTTACCCACCTTTAAGGAACGATACAATAACAGGCTTATTAAAATGCCACTAACCTATGAAGAATATAAGAAGAACAAAGAGATACAACCAACCCTTGCAGGTTTGGAAATAGATTCAGACAAGTTTTGGTTTCTTCTCCTCTTTATTTGGGATTACACACAAGGGCAATGTTTCAATGCCCAAGAACTTGCCCCGTCACCCATAGGTGAACTGAATAGTTTTATCAGACTGTTATCTCAATATAAGGCAGTTGGAGAGAATCCACTGACAGACCAAATACAATTCAGTAAAGACATCACATTATCCATTCAAATAAATGGTAAAGAAGTGCAGACTATACAGCATCCCAATACCATTGGTTACTTGTTGTCCTTATGTGAAAAGAGCTTCCAATCATTCTGCGATATGGAATTGGAAGATATGATAGCAATGTGCGAAGTACCCTTAAAAGAAACAAACAATACAGAATCCAATAGTAGCCAAATACGCTATTTCACCCTGCTGTTCAAGTCCATGTTACAGCCATTCCCTAATGGAATCATGACAACACAAAAACGAAGAAGCAGGAGCAATGAAGTTTCCTACAATGTTACATTCCTAATATCAAGGCTTATCTATCTGACAGGAATCTCCCCAAATGAGGAGTTTAATCTGGATGAGCGCACATTAAAAGGCTATCTAAGTAATAAGAGCAAATTGACAAATGTCAAAAATAGAATCTATTAAGAGCATATTCATTTAAGGGAGAGTAACTGGAAAAGCCACTCAACTTTGACCCTTTTGGCCACGCAAGATTTGCCCACCTTTTTGTACTATATGATTGACCCTTTAAAGTCCTGGTGTTGGGGGGCAATATTATTTTACCCTTTTAAAAATTCTCGTTTTTCTTAGATTTTAATTTTCGCATACTTTCACCATATAATTCTATAGTATGGGCCGTATGTATGATGCGGTCAAGGATTGCATCGGCTATTGTTGGATCACCTACCATGTCATACCAGTTGGAAGATGGATACTGCGATGTGATGATGACAGATTTCCGTTCATGCCTATCCTCAATAATTTCAAGCAGTATGGGACGCTCTTTGGCGTCAAGTGGTACAATAAACAAGTCGTCAAGAATGAGTAGCTGGCAACGCTCAATCTTCTTGAGTTCCGCTTCAAGTGTACCTTTTACTTTGGCGACTTTCAGCGCACCGAGCAGTTTCGGAGCATTGGCATAGAAGGTACGGAATCCCCTTTTTGCATGCTTCGTGTCCAAGGGCACAGGCCAAATAGCTTTTTCCCGTTCCGGAAGAACCAGTAATGAAAAAGGTTCTGTGCCTTATGCACAAAATCAAGGGTGGCGAGACGTTCCATCTGATTGCGGTCCAGTCCCCGGTTCGTGGCATAGTCAATCTGCTCAATATAAGCCTTGTAGCGGAATGCCGCATTTTTGGTGAGCCGTGCAATGGCAGCCTGGGAGCGATAGTCCCATTCGCGTGCAAGGAGCATGGAAAGGAACGTGTCCGCAGTCATGGATTGCGGAGTGGTGCCGGCAAGACTTTCCCTGAAAGCCTCTGCCATACCATGCAATTTCATACGGTTCATTAAATCCAGTGATATGGTATTCTGGTCTTGTTGTCCCGTAACGGGAGCTGTTTTATTGTTTACTTCCATAAATAATAGTTTTATTGTTTGTCTTTTTTGTAATATTCACGTCCACGTATATTTTTGTGGGTCAATGGAATCTGGGAAGTCACGTTGGACTGTACTTTTCCGTCCTCATCAGGAAGGAAATCCACATCTTCTCCCAGTTCAAGCACCTCGCGCAAGGCTTGGTATCCGTATTGCAATTTCTGATCCGCACATGCGCAAGCCGCAACTAGACGGTCACGGCCGTATTTCTTCTCCAGTGTCATGATGCCACGGCATGACCTGAACGCTTTGGGTGGATATTGCATGACACGCTCCACTTCCTGAAGATAGTTCAATACGATGTTGTCTATTTCCGAGGCACGTTGAAAGAGTTCCTCCAAGTCCTTGTCATAGGGACCATAATGACCAGGCAGGTTGTGCTCCTTTTTCCAAGAATAAGTGTAAGGAATGTCACAGCGGTCGTGGGTGGCGACAAGGTTCATTCCACAATAGATTTCCACCGTGTCGGCATCATAGAGAATCGTCATGCGCCTGCCTACATACTCTTTCGGAACACTGTAATGGTGCTTGAACAAGGAAACGTAAGAGTTCTTTCCCACGGTCATCAGTTTCCTTTCTTTCATTACGTAGCGTTTCACGGGAAAGCGGACGAAGATAATCCTTCTCTCCATGAAGGAATATTTCCTTGCGTGACATCTCCCGTCCGGCCATCACCTTTTCATTGAAATCAAGCAAGGAAATATGGATGGCGGTATTGAGTTCCTCCAAACTGGAAAATGTCATTCCCTCTATATCAAGGTAAATGGAACGGTAGAGGAGCTTTACGGCATTTTCTACCAAAGCCTTGTCCTTGGGGTGACGCACACGAGCAGGATAGACCACACAGCCGTAATATTCGGCAAAAGCGGCGAAATCATCATTGATGACAGGTTCGTTGCGGTCGCTTCGTGTGACGGCAGCCTTCAGATTGTCGGGGACGATAGCCGCAGGAACACCTTCAAAATATTGAATGGCATTCTCGCATGCCTTTATCAGGTCTTCCTTGCGTTGCGACCATACGGCTTCGCAGTAGGTATAATGGCTGAACGGAAGGATGGCAACAAATACCTCGGCTTTCTTCGTCTCGCCCGTCATTTCATCAACAACTTCAAGTCTGTCACCGGCAAAGTCAATATACATCTGCTCTGCGGCATAGTGCTCTACATGACCGACAACCTTAATGTGAAACCTGTATTCGCTGACAATCCGTTTGAAGGAAGACAACTGATAGCCGTCCGGATATTCGGTATGGTACTCCTTGAACAGTTTTCGGACACTCATACCTTTGCGTGACAGACGAGATACATATCCGGGAAGCAAGGCCTCCAATTCAATCCTTTTGGATGAAGGCTCCCGATGCCGGGTATCCGTGCAGCCGAACAGTTCATCCAACTGTCCATTGGGCAGGGAAAGAAGCTGTTCAATACTCTTGCCGCTTGAAAGGAATAAGCGGACATATTTGCGGACTGTATTACGGGAAATATGAAACGTAAATGCCGTTTCCTTGATTCCTATGCCAGCCGCATAACATCTTAAAATATTTTTGATTCGTTTATTCATTTGTATAGATTTTATTTTCTCCCCCGTTACACCAGGACAAGGGTACTCAAATCTACACAAAAAAACTATAATTATAGGTGAAGCAAGTGGGCAACACTATTTTAGCCAAAGGGGTCAATCATATTTTAGCCAAAAGGGATAATTCTGCGTGGCCAAAAGGGTCAAAGTTGAGTGGCTTTTCCAGTAACATCTCCCTTAAATTTTACTCTCTCTAATCCTCATGACTTCTTTCCATCTTTGCAGCATCAAAGGAACAGGACTTGCAAGGCAGACAAGTTAAGAGAGAAGCAAATCCCCTTAAATTTTACTCTCTCTTAATCTTCTCCAAAGTTCCGACCTTTGCAGCGTAATCAAAAAGCCAAGTGCGCATAGGTTTGACGGTTACACAGAACATTATTAACAATTAAAATTTAAAGAACAATGAAGAAGATTTATTTAGATGTTAAGGTTGTAGCTAATAATGAAGTAAGAAATGTAGCGTTCGCACAAGGCATTAATAGAACTATCAACCTAAATAATGTAGAGAAGATTTTAGCCATAATGAAAGTCAAGGGTTACAGAAAGGCTGAAATGGTGCAGGTAATCAAAGCTGAGGAAGCAATCAAAACAGGAGATATTGTTTTAGTTGACATTAACGGTAAAGAGATTGCCCCATCAGAAGCAGCCAACTACTTCCTTGTCGTGGACGGACAGCACAGAACTGTCGCTGCAAGCCTTTATAATGAATGGGCAAGGGATAACAAACAAAATGAAATAGTAGTACCAGCCATTATTGTAGAGTTGCAGGATGAAACTATCGCTGAGTACATAAATGATATTAATATCACCAAGAAAGAATGGGGTACTCCAGACTATGTGCGTGGTGCAGCCAACATCAATCCAGAGAATGAGTTCTTAAAACGATATAATGAACTTATAAAAAGTGAGAGCAATCCCAACGGTTATTCCATATCAACATTAAACCTTATCTTCTGTGGCAGCAATAATGCCATATCCAAGAGCGACTTCTCATTGTTATGTTCTGGTAAAAAGGAGAAAGGCAAGAAGACCAAGAAGCCAATCATCCCTGCACATAACATGGAAGTAGGAAACAAGTTCATCAAAATTTGCAAGGATAAAGGGTTTAAAGATGCGGATATAGCCAAGAGATACTTAATTACTGAGTTCAATAACATTAAAATTACAACTTCCAGCGTTGATGAAGCATACAAGATATTCCAATCAATAACTGCTAATGATAAAACTGCCATGTTCAATTCTAATAGTAATTTGGACGAAAATCTGGTTATATCACAATTTAAGGAGATTAAAGAAAGACATAACGCTAAACAGGTAAATAAGACCACTATTGTTATGCAGCCGTCAAGTACCAAAGAAGAAATGACAGATGAAGCTACTGAAGATATACCTTATGCAGAAGTTGAAGAAGCAGAAGATATAATTGGAACGCCTTTTGGGTTGCTAAGAAAGAAGTAACCCCATTCTCCAATATAGTTCTTAGACATTCTGAATAGTCTAAAGTTTGATTCTTAAATGTGTGGTCTTATCATTAGTTCCCCACTTGTGGAATTACTATCTTTATAGTAGTACAGACAGATAATTCCACCACATAAATTGACGGACTACAAACTATTCAGAATATCTAAAATGGAAGAATTTACTTATGAGCAAATAAGGGCTAAGGCTCTTAGACAGGGAGTGAAAGATAACAAAGTCCATATTGGATTGTGGGCTAATCTTAATAACTATCTAAAGACAAGGAGAAAGAAAAATGGAAAAGTTACTACCTATTATATATCATTGCAGAAGTTGGCTTATTAACTCATTAATATTTAAACTGATATGATTATTCATTTACCAACAGGGAAAAAGTTCCACAACAGAAAGGAAGCCAAGATATACTTTGGGACTGCCCACTATTATAAGATGGAACGAGAGAAGAAAGATTTAGTGTTTACCAATAATGTTCAATCAGCTACTAATGAATATGAAGATACCTCAAAGACACCTACAAAGCAGGACAAGTAACATTAGGCAGGACTATGCCACCATTAATAAATCAATAGTGGATAAACTCAATCCACCCAATTTGTACAGGTTCTTCTGTCTGTCTTTATATAGAAATGACTATTATAAGGTCAGATGGAGAATTAAGGATTTAGCCAAACGGACTGGAGAGGAAGAAACTGCACTAAAGAATTTCAATAAAGATATAGAAGCAGTGTTGGTCAGAAAGAGATACAGGGAAGACATCAACCACCCTCTTATTGAATTTACAATGAGAAGTCTTTACTGCATCCCACCAATAGACCGCCCCAACTTTATAACACTGTCCTACCTCTTTATGAAAGTGAATTTGGATATTAAAGTGAAAGGCTATTATATCAAGCTCCTATTGATAGCAGAAGATAACAAGATATTGCTTTCTTCTAATAAATTGGCTGACAAATTAGGAATGGGTAAGAAAAATATAGAAAGTTACAATCTGGATTTATATGGTGCTGGTCTATTGAAATATTTACCTAAAGGGATAGAACTTACTCCAAAGGAACTACTATTAAACAATGATATAGCCAAACAACGTAAGGAGTGGAATCCCATCAACTCAAAAAACGTGTTTAAGATAGGCTTCAAGCCATAATAACAGGCAAGCAGGATTTTTCGTACTGTTTACTAATATATTAATAGATGGTACGAATAATCCCAAATCTATCTTATTATGAATTTAGAAGCATTTAAAGTTGGATTTCTAAGGTTGGGTACAACATTTAAGGCAAAAAGTGGATTTTATAACCCCAATCCCAAAAATGTTGTACGAGATACCATACCACTATTTTAGCCCCCCTCTCACCAAGTAAAAGGAAAATAAGAATTGATAGACAGCCACCCACCCCTTCAACCATTATAAATTTTACTATTCACCTCACATCATTCATGGACTTCTTAAAGCGATACACAATACAGACATAATGGTAATATAGTCTAATTGTAATATCACTTAAATGTAATTCAGCGAATTGTAGTGAAGTTCAAATCATAACGGAGCAATCCAAAATGATATGGACTTTACCAATTTCAGAGTTAAATCAATCAATAATCATTTAAACAATTTATCATTATGAGAAATTTAGTTATCATGCCAGCTATGGCACAGAACCGTGAGAGAATGAATTTGGGTGAATATGCAGAAGAAGCTACAATTATTGTGGACGAACCTGTAAGACCAGCCAAACATTTCATTGAAGCCAATACACAGGAAGCAACCTTGCATCATCTGAAACATGAGTGCATTACTCCTGTGTTCTCCAAAGACAATGAACTGACCATTAACCATGCCGCATTTGTGGAAACCATACAGGATGCAGCCCAATCATTTTTTAGTGGTGAGAAAGTGGAACAGGCAGATATAAGAGTAAGCCATATTATCAAAGGTCGCATCCCAGCCATCCACAAACCTGCCAACCAACTGTTGGAATCTGACAAGACCATCTATTATGAGAGAGCTTTCAGCATTGATGTTCCAACCATCTATGAAACAGTTGGAGAAAACAAGCTCAATCTTTCTATCGTAGGTGTGAGGGCTTATAATCAGATGAACTTATACAGCAAAAAAGTTCCAGAGTTGTTCCGTCTTGCGATTGGCTTCAAGAATCAAATCTGTTGCAATATGTGCATCTTTACAGATGGCTACAAGGACGATTTAAGAGTAAGCAATACAACAGAACTCTATCGTGCAGCATTGGAACTGTTCAATAACTACAATCCAGCCAAACATCTTTATCTGATGCAGCAGTTGGGCAATACTTCCATGAGTGAACACCAATTTGCACAGATTATAGGCAGGATGCGACTTTACCAATGCCTGCCAACAGGCTATCAAAAGGCACTGCCAAGAATGTTGCTCACTGATACACAGATTAACAGTGTAACCAAAGCATACATTCACGATGATAATTTTGGCAGCTTTGGAAGTGAGCTTAATATGTGGAAGTTCTATAACTTGCTTACAGGAGCTAACAAGTCAAGCTATATTGATTCATTCTTAGACCGTTCTTTGAATGCTACTGAAATGGCAACAGGAATCAATGCGGCTTTGCATGGTGACGAGAGATATAAGTGGTTCATTGATTAAATGGGCTTATTGATTGAGAGAGGAAAGGGCAGCTATTCAGTTAGTTGTCCTTTCTTTATATCTGCCAACCTATTAAAACTTAGAATTATGGATATAGATTATACTGTTGGAGAAGTGGAACTCACTTACAAATCCACATCAAAAAGCCGGAATAAAATATATAGTTCGGAGGATGCTTATGAAGTCTTACTTTCAACATATAGAGAGGGAACTATCTGTTACAAAGAATACTTCAAAGTCTTGTTCTTAAACCAAGCCAAGCAAGTCTTAGGTTACACGCTCATTTCAGAGGGTGGAATTACTGAAACTTGTGCTGATATAAGAGTGATTCTACAAGCCGCATTGCTCACCAATTCAGTAGCCATTATCCTTGCGCATAATCATCCAAGTGGTAATCTGAAACCAAGTAGGCAGGATATGGAGATTACTAAGCAGGTCAAAGAAGCTGCAAGACTAATGAGAATTACAGTTTTAGACCATCTCATATTAACAGATGCAGGATATTACAGCTTTGCTGACGAGGGAGAATTATAATAAGGTAAAGGGCACTCAATTTTTAAGTTGGGTGTTCTTATCATATTCACTTTCATTATTAGTGAATGTTCCTTTAGTAATCAATGAGTTAGTAAATCCAACTCAAAATTAATATTCACTTCTATTCATTAACTTATAAAACAGAACATTATGTCACTTAAATATTCAAGCACAACGGCAGACTATCTTATATGGTCTGATGCAATGAACCTCATAAGGAAGTTAGCCAAAGACGAGAATTATAAAATCTCACTCCTTATTAGTTTGGGATGCTTCACAGGATTAAGAATATCTGATATTCTATCTCTAAGATGGAAGCAGATATTAGGTACTGACGAGTTTACAGTAATTGAGAAGAAAACAGGCAAAGTAAGAACTATCAGATTGAACCCACAATTACAGCAGCATATTAAAGAGTGCTACGAGCATATAAATCCTATTGGAATCAATGCGCCAATCTTAGTAAGTCAGAAAGGCACTATCTTCACAGTCCAACGAATTAACATTATTCTTAAAGAGGTGAAGAAGAAGTACAGGTTAAAGATTAAGAACTTTAGCTGCCATTCACTTAGAAAGACTTTTGGCAGGCAGGTCTATAACATGAACAGTGATAACGCAGAGTTGGCATTAGTAAAGCTGATGGAACTGTTCAACCATAGTTCTGTTGCCATTACTAAAAGATACTTGGGATTAAGGCAGGAAGAAATCTTACAGACTTATGACTGTTTGAGCTTCTAATGAATTGGGACAGGATTATTAAGATACATCTTTATAGTGGTCTGAATAGTTCTGCCCCAAATCAATGAAATATTGAGCTTAGACACATCTAAAGTCCAATCTTGGCAGTTTGGCATTTCAGCCTTATAGAAGTAAGTCAATTCCATAAGTTTACAGAGTTTATAACTATCTCAGCTCTTATTAGTTAAGCCACAGGTAGCACCTTTTAAATATCCAACAATATACTGACATAAAGTCCATAAATCAAAACAAATGATAATAATTTGAGCTGTTATATTTATAAGGTGAAATATTTTATTACTTATCTAAGTGACTAAATATAAAACCTTTATATAGTTTTATTCCTTTTATATTTCTTTTATTCATAATAATATTATTATATTTGCATCCGTTATAGCATTGGTAATCAAACTAGATTATATGTTCCTCAATGCTTGATTTATTAACAGCTTATCATAGGGAACAGGTGGCATAGACTTATAATATGAGAACCTACTTGTTGGATATTCTTAACAGATACAACAGATTCAGTGAGAATTTGGATGTAAAGACTATACTATGCAATAAGTCTTGGTTAATTTTTAATGATACAGGAGATAAGGAACTATATATATTTCAAGAAAATGGTTCTCTTATTGCATCAGTAAATGGCAATGTCTTCAATGGTAATTGGCAATATATATCAGCAAATAAGTCTATAATTATTTCTTTCAAAGAGAAATCATATATGCTTCATCCTTCTTTCTTTGATAAGACAATATTTGCCTTACAGCAAGACGGAACAAATAGATATGCTTTTATGATTGACGAGAAGCAAAGCCAGTCATTTAAACCTAAATCCCTTAGTGAGTTAAATTCTTACTTTGAAAATATTGAATGCAAAAGAATAGAAGAACAAGAATACACCAAACAAATATCTGTTAAGCGACAAAAAGAATATACACAATCCCTATTAAGGCAAGAACAAGAGTTAAAGATTCAAGCACTAAAACATGAAGCAATCGATTCGTGGGAGCGTAATCATACAAGGATATTAAATAATGATATGCAATATCGTCAGATATGTAAGAGTGAAACAAAAGAGCATATTATTACTTATGGAATAGGCTTTATCATCACAAGCATATATGTTTGGAATGGGACAGAAGAATTTTGGATGTTCCTTGTAGCATTGATACCATTTGGACTCTTAGGAACTTTAATCATAGGGGTGATATTGTCTGCTACATTTCATCCATCAAGTAGTAAAAAATGGTCTTATGAAAAGATGAAAAAAGAAGAATACATAAACAGTTATGTTAAAAATAGATATAACACAAATTATTAGAAATATGAAAGCATTTAAATTATTAGTGACCTTATTATTGGTTGCATTAAGCATGGGAGTTAGTTCTTGCAGTGAAGAATTAGACAACCAACCTATGGTATCTTATCCTGAAGGTGATGAACCTTTAGATATAGTTTGTAAAGAATATGGCATTAGTGATTATGAAGATATTGAATTATTTTATTATTATAAGAATGGTTCAGTACAAGCAAACTTCTCTGGACTAAGAGATAGTAAATTATGGCTTGCAGCATTCAATGTAGAGGATAAATCACCCATCATTAATTGGACTGACGAGTTACCATTTAATAGAAATCGTAGAATTTATAAAGGCTATGGAGAATATGAAGATGTTACAATCCAACAGATAATCATGTTGCAGTCCATGTACTTTAATCCAAGTGAATTTGTGGTATCATTAAGATACAGTTTTGGCACTGATTATAGTTACTATGCCTTACTGTTTAGACAAGATGCGCAAACAAAAGAAGTCCAAGTTAAGAATGGTGGAATATTTGCAGGATTTCAATATTCTATAATAAACGATGATTGTTGTTACTCATTGTTTGGCGATACGCTCTATATAGCAGAGAAAGGCTTTGAATATTCCAATGTAGGAACTCTCTATACTTCTGAATTTATATCTCACGAAGAAGCAATATACACCCATAGAGATAGAGATAATAAAGGCTTCTTCGTAGGAAGACGGAATTTCAAATTGGGAGAAGATTTATGGCATATCCAAGTACCACAGCTAAATGATGAACCTGCTGATGCTAAGATTGAGGTTAGTGTAGAAGATAATTCCAAGAGAGTTTGGAAGTACAATGTCAATATTATACATTATGATGGAACTAAGAAGAATGTAACATTTGAAGTAGATATTGACAACGGTACAATCAAAGGAGAAGATAATTATGCTTCCCTCATTGTAGGTAAATGGAAGATGACAAGTGGTAATGCCAATGCCACTCATGTTACTTATAAGAATGATGGTACATTTGAATACACAAGCACAGAAGATAATTCTTATAAAGAAGTAGGAAAGTACAAGATAGACGGTAATAAGCTCTATGAAATGTTTAGTGATGAAGAAGATTGGACTATTAATGACATTCTATTACTTAATTCTATGACCTTATCAGTACAAGAGTTAGAAGCTGATGGAGTAACACTCACAGGTCATAAGTACTCTTATCAAAGAGTGGAATAAAACTTATTCATACTAAAAGTGAGCAGCATTTGAGGGAACTCTTATGCTGTTTTTTTATTCCAATAAGGCTTATAGTAAACTGATGTTTAAACTGTTACATCTATTTCCATATTTAGTAGTACCTACTAATGTTAAATAGTGGATTCATGGCATTATGCCAAATTTAAAAGGACTATTTTGTGGCATAAATACCTATAAAAAGTTATTGCATAGTATATATATTCCGTAAAATGGAGGGAAAAGATTACCTATATCAGGTGATTGTTTCCTCTTTTCTTTTTACGGACCTTTGCATTCTCAAAAATTAAGAATTTAGAATTATAGGTATTCATGGTAAAAAGACAGTTACAAAGGATCAGTTTAGGCTCTCTTTTTTTTATAATCGGAGCGATATCTATCTTTGCACAACCTAAGACAATGGTATCCGGTAAAGTGATATCCAAAGAAAAACAGGAAGTCGTAGATTTTGCAACCGTATATTTGAAGGGTACAACTTATGGCTGTACAACGAATGAAGAAGGTATCTATCATCTTCATGCACCGGCAGGGAAATACACGCTGGTTGTTTCGGCTATAGGATATAAGACTATAGAAAAGCCTGTAACTTTAGTTCATGGTGAAAGAATTAAGATGAATGTAATGATTGACCCGTCAGTGACTGAGTTGGGTGAAGTGGTAGTGGTGTCTAACGGGGTTTCCCGTGTGAAACGTTCCGCATTCAATGCGATAGCTGTAGATACAAAAGAATTCCAGAATTCTACCAAGAATCTGAGTGATGCTTTGGCTAAAGCTCCGGGAATGAAACTCCGTGAGTCGGGTGGGGTAGGTTCGGATATGCAATTGATGTTGGATGGTTTCAGTGGCAAACATGTGAAGATATTTATTGACGGTGTACCTCAGGAGGGAGTAGGGAGCTCTTTTGGCTTGAATAATATTCCTGTGAATTTTGCAGATAGGATTGAAGTGTATAAAGGGGTGGTTCCTGTAGGATTTGGCACGGATGCTATAGGTGGTGTTATCAATATTGTAACCAATAAGAAGAAACGTAATTGGTTTTTGGATGGCTCCTATTCATACGGGTCGTTCAATACGCATAAATCGTATGTGAATTTCGGACAAACTTTCAAAAACGGCTTTACTTATGAAATAAATGCTTTTCAAAACTATTCGGATAATGATTATCAGGTGGACGCACCGGTAGAGGACTTTGAAACCGGAAGAATTGATAAAGATAAAAGGGTACGTGTGAAGCGCTTTAATGATACCTATCATAATGAGGCGGTTATAGGTAAGATGGGTATTGTGGATAAGAAATGGGCAGACAGATTGATGTTGGGCTTTACTTATTCACATATGTATAAGGAGATACAGACCGGAGTACGTCAGGAAATAGTCTATGGGGAAAAGCATCGTAAAGGACATTCGTTGATGCCGTCATTGGAATATAGTAAGCGTGGCTTATTCATCAAAGGTCTGGATGTGGCATTGACTGCCAATTATAATAAAAATGCAACGACAAATATAGATACAGCTTCCTATAAGTACAATTGGTTGGGTGATAGAAAATTAATGAACTCACCCGGTGAACAATCCAATCAATATTCACGGGCGGATAATAACAATTGGAATGGAACATTAACCGTTAATTACCGTCTGGCGAAAATACATATGCTGACCTTTAATCATGTGTTGAATACTTTCCGCCGTTCTAACACTTCTTTGTTGGCTAAGATGGAATCGGAGGATGCCATAGCTAAAGAAACCCATAAGAATATCTCCGGATTGTCCTATCGGTTGATGCCGTCTGATAATTGGAATCTCTCAGTATTTGGAAAATATTATAGTTTGTATGTGGCAGGTCCTATGGCTACGACTACGAATCAAGATGATTATGTCCGTACTACCCGAAACATGAATTCCATAGGATATGGAGCTGCGGGAACTTATTTCATTCTACCCGGTTTGCAGGCGAAATTGTCATACGAAAAAGCATATCGTCTGCCTACTATTGAAGAAATGTTTGGAGATGAGGATTTGGAAATGGGAGATATCAGTATAAAACCGGAGAGTAGTGATAATTTGAATTTTAATTTGAGCTATAACAGAACATTTGGCAGGCATTCCGTATATATGGAAGGTGGAGTGATTTATCGGAATACAAAAGATTATATTCAGCGTAATATTGCGGATTTGAGTGGTGGTAAATATGCTGCGAAATATATTAATTACGGTAAAGTATTGACGAAAGGATATACTGTTTCTGCTCGTTACGGTTTTGGTAATTGGGTGAGTATAGGAGGTAATTTTACCAAAATGGATGTACGCGATAATATGAAAACATCTATTTCCAGCAGTGCGGAAAATCTGGCTTATAAAGAACGGATGCCGAATCTGCCCTATATGTTTGCTGATTCGGATGTTACTTTTTATTGGCGGGATTTAGGAAGGAAAGGCAATATGTTGACCGTGTCTTATGATAATCAATATCTGCATAACTTTACTTATTATTCTTCCCGAATAGGCTCAAATAAGGGGGATTATGTGGTACCTGATCAATTCTCGCACAATATATCCTTTTCTTATAGTTTGCAAAAAGGACGATATAACGTATCATTGGAATGTCGTAACTTCACAGATGAGAAGTTATATGATAATTTTAGTCTTCAGAAGGCCGGTAGGGCTTTTTATGGTAAACTGCGTGTTTGTTTCGGTAATTAAAGAATTGGAAAAAGGAGTTTATAATTAATTGGATTTAAAATTAAATAGAAGAATAAAATGAAGAAAGATTTCTTTTTGAACGGATTTGCTGCTATTGCCATAGTAGGAATGGCGTTGAGTGCATGTACGGATAATGAGCCGGATTACGGTTCGGGTACCGAGGCTAAAGGTGAGTATGTTATTGCATCGTCGGTCACAGCGTCTGGAAATACAACGAATGTGCTGCTTACTTCTGAAACGTTGGATAAAGGTACTGTTTCTACAGTGAATAATGGTCTTGTGAATGATGGTGCAACTCAATGGGTGTTTTACAAGAATCAATATCTTTATGCGCTGACTTATAATCAAGGGAATGCAGGTACGACCCGTTCTTATATCATGGATTCAAATAATGAAGTAAAGGCTCGTTCGGGGGAGTTTGCCGTAAAGAGATTTACTACTTACGGTATTTATGATAAATATATCATGACCTCGTCTACCGGTGACGGACCCACAGCGTATGCTGATGAGAATGGATATTTACCAAAGATGTTTTTGCTTTCTTATTTGGACGTATCTGCTGAAACATTTACAACGAATGATACTCAAAATAAGGCTTATATGTCCGAAAACTTCTTGGGAAATGGAGAATATGTAACATTGGCCGGCATATTGGAACGAAATAATAAACTGTATAGCGCTGCTATTCCAATGGGGTTAAGTCAATATGGTTCGGCTACTGACGGGGGAAAGTGGATACTTCCGGCAATGGATTTGGTAAAGACAGAAGATGGTGGTTCCAACAGCAGCAGTTATAAAAAGGTGAATTGCAATGGACGCAATATCCCAATAAATGCTGGGTGGCTATTTTTGATGATGAAACGCTGACAAATAAAAAATCATAGAAACAGATAAGATCAGTTATGCTTGCGGGCGTTTTAAATCACAGTATTATCAAACGATTTGGGCGGCAGATAATGGTGATATTTATGTATTTTCTCCTAGTTATGCCAAAACAATGGCTGATAAACGGCAACAGACTACCTTGGATGCCGGAGTAGTACGTATAAAGGCAGGAACGGAAGAGTTTGATCCTGATTATTATTATAGTATCGAAGCGCAGACCGGAGGTAAATCTTTCATTCGTTGTTGGCATATTACGGGAGATTATTTCTTGTTGTTGATGTATGATCGTTCCTTGACTGAAACTGGTTTCACAGCTAATCAGTTAGCGATATATAAAGGAGAAACCGGAAAACTGACTTATGTAACTGGTTTGCCTTCTGCCGATTTGATCTCCGGCTTTGGCAATACTCCGTATGTGGAGAATGGATATGCCTATATGGCTGTAACTACAACAGAAGGATATCCGTCTATTTATAAAATAGATCCGGTTGGTGCGGTAGCGACAAGGGGTGTTTCTATAGAAGCGACACAAATCAGTGGCGTCGGTAAACTGCAACCTCAGAACTGAGTATTGTAATAATATAATGGGAGTCTGCGGGCAGTATGTGCTTATGCAGACTCTTTTATGAATCGTATCGAAGATTTTATGAAGAAAATATTTCGCCAAATACATCTTTGGCTTTCTGTTCCTTTCGGGTTAATCATTTCCTTGATTTGCTTCTCGGGAGCCATGTTGGTTTTGAAAATGAAGTGATGGAACTGGTCAGGCATGAACTTTATTATGTAAAAAAGGTAGAGGCAGTTTCACTTCCTGTTGATCGATTATTGGAAGAGGTAGAACTCATGTTACCCGACAGTGTGTCTGTCACAGGAATCAATGTTTTCTCTGACCCGGAACGTGCTTGGCAGGTGAATTTGTCCAAGCCTCGTCGTGCTTTCATGTATGTGGATCAATATACTGGTGAGATTAAAGGTAAATATGAACGTCCTGCATTTTTTGTGACTATGTTCAGGCTGCATCGCTGGCTGTTGGACAGTATGAAAGCGGATGGCGGAGTCTTCTGGGGAAAAATGATTGTAGGTGTCAGCACCCTGTTGTTTGCCGTGGTTTTGATATCGGGTATCGTTATCTGGTGGCCTCGTACACGAAAAGCCTTGAAAAATAGTTTAAGAATATCTGTCGGCAGGGGCTTTAGAAGATTTTGGTATGACCTGCATGTTGCAGGTGGTATGTATGCGCTGTTTTTTTTGTTGGCTATGGCCCTTACCGGGCTAACATGGTCTTTTGGATGGTATCGGACAGGTTTCTATAAAGTGTTTGGCGTGGAAGTACAGCAGGGAGGTGCTCATGGTGGGGTGACCCAGCGTGGGGGGAAAGGCGGCAACCAATCCGGAAAGAATGTTTCTCATTCTTCGTCCTATGTTTGTTGGCAACAAGTTTATGAACAATTAGCCCTGAATAATCCCGGCTACAAACAGATAACCTTATCAGATGGGGCAGCAAATGTCTCTTTCAATACCTTCGGTAATCAACGTGCTTCCGACCGTTATAAATTCAATCCTCATACAGGTAAGATTGATGAGGTAGTTTTATATAAAGATGCTGAGAAGGTTGGAAAGATTCGCGGATGGATCTATTCTGTACATGTTGGTAGTTGGGGCGGTATGCTTACCCGTTTACTGACGTTTATAGCAGCTTTGATAGGAGCCACCTTGCCATTGACAGGATACTATTTATGGATAAAACGTATTTGGAGAAAGAAAGTAAGAGTAAGTTGAATATCTTTGTTATAAGATTAGGGGCGAAAGAATTTTATCATATGACCTGTTGTCGTGAATGACAGGTCATATGATATTGTTACAGGATTTTTTAGAACCACTTTATCTTTCTGAAAATAACAAAAGCCAACGCAGATAATGTGATGGACGCCAAAATAATAAAACTAAAAGCATGTGGTAATGCATCTACATGTACATCTACATTCATTCCATAGAAACTAGCTATTAATGTGGGTACCATCAGAATGATGGAAATACTGGTCATGCGTTTCATGATGGTGTTCACATTGTTGGATATGATGGAAGCAAATGCGTCCATGGTTCCGGTTAAGATATCACTGTAGATATTAACCGTGTTATATGCTTGTTTTAATTCAATAACTACATCTTCTACCAAATCGCGGTTTTGATAATCTTTTCCTGGAAGATACTTTGCAATTTACCTACCATCACCTCATTTCCACGAATGGACGTATTGAAATAAACCAATGTTTTTTGTAGTTTCATCAATCTGAGCAGGTCCTCATTACGTATGCTCCTTTCCAATTCTTTTTCTGCGGCAGCTACATCATTGTTTATTTGTTTCAGATATTTCAAGAACCATACGGCAGATGAGTAAATTAACCGTAAAATCAATTCAAATTTATTAGGCACAATGATTCCTTTACGTCGGGTGTGGTCAATAAAATCAGGAATCATTTCAGTGGAGTGATAACACACGGTAACAATGATTTCATTATTTGTAATGATACCGATGGGGATAGTGATATAAGGGATGCTTCCCTGTTGTTGCAGGGGGATTCGGATAATGGTCAGTAGCCAGTTGTCTTCCGTATCCGTTCTCGGACGTTCATCCATATCGGCGATGTCCTCTAAAAAAGCTTCGGGAACTTTTAATTCTTTAGTCAGAAACTCAAAATCACTTTGGTCGGGGCATTCTACATTCACCCAGCAGTTTGGCATCCATTGTGGCTTTTCTACAAAGCCATTCTCACAATAAAGATATTTTCTCATCTTATTGCCTCCTTTCGTTCGTTTATATCCGTTCAGAGGCATTCAGAGTAGTGATTGCCCTGTCGGATCAGTTAATACTATTGCACGTTCGTGGTATTGAATCGTCCATTTTTGTTGATTGTTTTTTGTTTTAAGCGGTACAAAAGTACATAAAACCTTTAAAGGACAGACAGGAGTCAGGAGGCTTTTATATTTTTTTTAAGAATATCACCGGAAAGCAATCAGTGCCGGAGCAATGATGGTTTTGTCGCCATAGCGCAGTTCTAACGTACTGTGTTTACCGATTAAGTTCCCTGGTGGAAACTATTGTTGTTAAAACATTTAGCATCCTTTTAATTACATGCAAAATTCACTTAAAAAATCGTTTGTCCAATACCTATTTATGATGAATCTTGTTCTATATAATCCTAATAATTAGGTATTGTGGAAGGTGCTGAAGTCGGCTACCTTTGCAAATGTAATAATTACAATTTAAAAATCAGTTTTAATTTAAAAATAAAAGAGTATGGAACCAATTATTAATTCACAAGTTCCTGAATTTAAAGTTCAGGCATTCCATAATGGAGAGTTTAAAACCGTAACTAATAAAGATATTGAAGGTAAATGGGCTATTTTCTTCTTCTATCCTGCTGACTTTACGTTTGTATGCCCTACCGAACTTGTAGATATTGCTGAAAAGTATAATCAGTTCAAAGCAATGGGAGTGGAAGTATATTCTGTAAGCACCGATTCACATTTCGTTCATAAAGCATGGCATGATGCGTCTGAAAGTATCCGCAAAATCACTTATCCGATGTTGGCAGATCCTACAGGTGCTTTATCGCGTGCATTTGGTGTGATGATTGAAGAAGACGGTATGGCTTATCGTGGTACTTTTGTAGTGAATCGAAGGCAAGATCAAATTAGCTGAAATTCAGGACAACAGCATCGGGCGTAATGCTGATGAACTTCTTCGTAAGGTAGAAGCTGTCCAGTTTGTAGCCACTCATGATGGTGAGGTTTGTCCTGCTAAATGGAAGAAAGGTGCTGAGACCTTGAAACCGAGTATTGATTTGGTAGGTAAAATTTAAAGTATAGAACTCATGTTAGATAGTGCGATAAAAGATCAGTTAAAAGGTCTTTTTGCCCAATTGGAAGCGCACTATACTTTTGACATCTTTGTCCACCCTCAGCACGAAAGTCGTGCCGAGTTGGTGGACTTGTTGGAAAAGTGGCTTCCTGTTCGGATAAACTTTCCTGTCGGTTGCAGGATAGTGAAGGGCTGAAGTTTATCCTTTTAAAAGAAGGAAAGGATACGGGAATCACATTTCGTGCCGTACCTGGTGGTCATGAATTTACTTCTTTGTTGATGGCTGTTCTGAATGCTGACGGCAAAGGAAAGAATTTTCCGGACGAGTTTATTACCAGACGTATCAAGGCGTTACAGGGGCCGATTAGTTTGACCACCTATTTGTCTCTCACCTGTACCAATTGTCCCGATGTGGTTCAAGCTTTGAATATGATGGTACTTCTGAATGGTCAGATACGCCATGAGGCAGTAGATGGATCTATAAATGAAGAAGAAGTAGAACGGATGAAAGTACAGGCCGTTCCTACTGTATTTGCTGATGGTGAACAGATTCATGTGGGGCGTAGCAGTATGGGGGATCTGTTGGAGAAGCTGGAAGCCCGTTACGGTTCGGTGGAATTGGAAGCTGTTGAAACAAAAGAATATGATGTACTGGTAGCCGGTGCTGGTCCTGCCGGTGCGACAGCTGCTATCTACTCGGCTCGTAAAGGGTTGAAAGTAGCAATAATAGCAGAGCGTATTGGTGGACAAGTCAATGAAACGATGGGGATTGAGAACTTGATATCTGTGCCTCAGACTACCGGTAAACAGTTGGCCCAGGATCTGAAAAAACATTTGGCGGAATATCATATTGATATTTTAGAAAATCGCCGGATAGAGAAAGTGGAAGTGGCAGAGGGCATGAAAGTGTTGTCTGTGAAGGTGGAGAAACGTATAAGGCTCCCGTATTGATCATTGCTACCGGGGCGAATTGGAGAAAATTGAATGTTCCCGGTGAAGAAAAATACATCGGTCATGGAGTTGCTTTCTGTCCTCATTGTGACGGACCATTTTATAAAGATAAGGAAGTAGCAGTCATAGGTGGTGGAAACTCCGGGGTTGAGGCTGCTATTGATTTGGCGGGAGTCTGTTCCAAAGTGACTGTATTCGAATTCATGGATACTTTGAAAGCGGATACTGTTTTGCAGGAGAAAGCTAAAAGCCTGCCCAATGTGGATATTATTACTAATACTCAAACGGTAGAGGTGTTAGGAAACGGTGATAAAGTGGTGGGGCTTATAAAGAAAGACCGTTCATCCGAAAAAGAAGAGATCTTTGCCTTGGATGGTATTTTTGTCCAAATAGGTTTGACTGCCAATAGCACTTTGTTTAAAGAATTGCTGGAAACGAACCGCATGGGTGAAATTCTGACTGATAAAATGGCCGGACCTCTGTAAAAGGTATCTATGCTGCCGGAGATGTAACGGATGTTTCCTATAAACAGATAGTTATAGCAATGGGGGAAGGCGCCAAGGCTGCTTTAGCTGCATTCGAAGACCGGATGCGCGGAACGATTTATTAGTGATAAGTGGTTGGTGGTGAATAGTGGGTGCATATCGCAGTATTTACCACTAATCTTATCACTAAAAAATGCACTCTTTGTATGTATATTGGTGAGAATATGCTTTCTTTGTAGGTGAATCACCGTTTACAGCATTGATATGGCAGAATCGAGACGTACTTCATTGAAAGATTTGGCACAGATATTAGGTGTATCCATACCTACAGTATCCCGTGCCTTGAAAAATAGTCCCGAAATCAGTCGGGAACTTTGTATTAAAGCTCAAAAATTGGCAAAAGAGATGAATTATCACCCCAATCCTTTTGCTATGAGTCTCCGGAAAAATACTCCCCGTACCATTGGAGTAATTGTACCTGATATTGTTACTCATTTCTTTGCGTCTATTTTAAGTGGTATAGAAGATACCGCTATAGCAAACGGCTATTTTGTTATCATCACGACTTCCCATGAGTCATACGACCATGAGAAAAGAAATATTGAGAATTTGGTCAATATGCATGTGGAAGGTATTATAGGTTGTTTATCTCAAGAAACAACAGATTATGCCCATTGGTTGAGTTTGGATGATATGAATATGCCGCTTGTTCTATTTGATCGTGTTTGCATGCCTGACCGTTTTCTACGGTAGTGGCTGATGGAGTATATTCTGCTCAGATGGCGACACAGCACTTGTTGGATCATGGAAGCAAACGGATTGCTTTTATCGGTGGTGCAAACCATCTGGATATAGTAAGAAAGAAAACATGGTTACCTTGAAGCGTTAAGGAAAATAAGATACCGATTGAGAAAGATTTGGTTGTGTGTCGGAAAATTGATTTTGAAGAAGGGAAAATAGCTACAGAAATTTTATTATCGCTTCCGGAGCCTCCCGATGCAATTCTTGCCATGAATGATACATTGGCATTTGCCGCTATGGAAGTGATTAGAAATCATAATCTTCGTATTCCTCAGGATATAGCGCTTATTGGGTATACAGATGAGCAACATGCCAATTATGTAGTGCCTCGCCTTTCGGCCGTCTCGCATCAGACTTATAAGATGGGGAAGCCGCATGTCAGATGTTGATTGATAAGATTAAGGGAGATAAAAAA
>SCPO01000078.1_pt1 | contig 50097 bp, 66 predicted proteins | sample 6106821 | NCBI WGS metagenome assembly SCPO01 (sample SAMN10720448, study PRJNA508395) | human gut metagenome | isolation source: Participant 2 stool, 0 month | host: Homo sapiens | collected 2017 | reverse complement strand
TGATGTGCGATAAAGAAGTAATAGAAGTGTAAAATACGTTCCTATCCGGCAATTTAGCCTGTGTCGGATAGGTCGGCGGTTCGGGCAAGTCCACCTCGCCAACAAAAGAATAATAAACCAATGTCCTGTCTGCGGGCTTGTTCGTCATAGCTGCACTCATGCACAACGATTTTCTACAACTCCCGCAGCAGAGTAGGGGTAAGTTCTTCAAAGCTGGTGTACTTGCGGACAACATTCATATACTTTTCTGGCGTTCACGGTGGCTTCCGTGCTTTGAAAGTCTGGCTTGGATAGCGGCGGCTCTTCTTTCAGCTCCCGTTGTTCTTTGCGTTTAGTCTGCCGACATTCTTGTGAAACGCTTCCGTCTGATGCGCCCGGTCACACTGTCCTCATACAGCCGCTTCTTGAAGATAGCGGATAACTCGGCTATGCGTTTCTCGGTGGCTTCCAGCTTTTTCTTGGCGGCGTTCCTGCGCTTGCCCCCGGCCTCGTTCTGCCCAATCAGGAGCTTCATAAAACCGGGCTTCATGCTTTGCCGCATAGCTGGTCACTTTCCGCAGATTGAGTACACCAGCGGTCAAGAGGTCGGTGCGATAAAGTGCGCCGTACAGTCATGGGCGTTTCTTGTAGTTGCCGCAGATATAACAGTCCTGCTTGCGCTTCAGGCATCTTGAGTACTTTTGATAGTGCATAGTAATATCCTTTCCGGCAGGCATCCAATTCCAGGTGGATACATACAACCTAGCGGCTTATAACAGGTATAGCCTGAGGCTTCCTAACCAGCCAAAACATAAATCACCACCGAAAGGATTGACAGATTCTAAGAGGTATCGCCAGCCAGAAGGCCGGCTCCCAAGGAGGAAACGTCAATGATCCTGCCTTCAGTGATTATACCTCTATATTTTGTCTGGTGCATTAAGGAAACCTCAGACACGGGTAAATATGTCCTATAACTTCTGGATGGAGGGGGACCTCCTTCCGTTATATCTATATAGATTTATTAGATTGACTTTGTAACTATTAACCAGTAGTCGTTCTTGACTACACCATTATTATACTAGGAGAATGTAACTTCATGTTTGCTAAAAATTCAAAGGCATATTCTGTCTACCTGCTGTACCGATTTGTCTGTTCCCTGGCGGTTTCTATGTCCACAGTGCTTTCCATCGTGTACCACCTGGAGGTGGTGCAGCTGGATGCTTTCCAGCTTGTCCTGGTAGGGACGGTTCTGGAGACCTCCTGCTTTCTGTTCGAGATACCCACCGGTGTGGTGGCGGATTTGTATAGCCGTCGGCGCTCGGTGCTGATTGGAATGTTCCTCTACGGCCTGGGCTTTCTGATGGAGGGTGCGCTACCGTGGTTCGCGCCGGTTCTGCTGGCCCAGGTTGTCTGGGGTTGCGGTGATACCTTCATCACCGGCGCTCTGGAGGCGTGGATTGCCTCGGAGGAAGAGGACAAACCCATAGACAAGGTGTTCCTGCGGGGCAGTCAAATGGGGCAAATCGGCGGCGTTCTGGGCGTGGTGCTGGGCACACTGCTGGGAAACATAAACCTGCAAATGCCTCTCATCTTGGGGGGCAGTTTGTGCTTGTTGTTGGGGCTGGTGTTGGTTCGCATCATGCCAGAAACCAACTTCTCCCCTGCTATTGAGGAACGGCAGGGCTTGCTTAAAGACTTTGTCTGCCTGTTCAAGCTCAACCTGGGCTTTGTGAAAGGCGCACCTGTGTTGCTGACGCTCTTAGCAATCACACTATGCGGGGGACTTGCCAGTGAAGGCTTTGACCGGCTCTCCACCGCTCATTTTCTGGATGACACGGTAATACCCGTTATCGGGCCGCTGAACAGCGTCACTTGGTTCGGTGTTATCAGTCTTATCGGCAGCGGCTTAGGTATTCTGGCTTCTCAGTTGCTCATCGCCCGCATGGAGAAAAAAGGGACTGTCAGCCGAACCAGTGTGGTCATGTCCACCAGCGCCGGGTATATCCTGTGCCTGGTTCTCTTCGCGGTGGGGCGGAGCTTTTGGTTCATGTTGTTGGTGTTCCTGCTGGCGGGGCTTATGCGCACCATCAAGGAGCCTGTGCTGGCCGCCTGGATGAACGACCATGTGGATGAGAAAATGCGCGCCACAGTCTTTTCCACCAGCGGACAGCTGGACTCTTTCGGGCAGATCATCGGCGGGCCTATTGTGGGGCTGGTAGCCCAGCAGGTGTCCATACCCTGGGGGCTGGTCTGTACCGCTTTCCTGCTGTTGCCCGCGCTGTTCTTAGTGCCGGTGGCGGGAAAGAAGCGGGATTGATATGGCATAGTTAAGTTTACTGACGAGCGGGAGATTACTTCCGCTCGTCTTCATTTAGTAGCGCAAAATTTGAGGACTCTTTATTTCCTTATTCGGTATAGCGGAGGCGGCTGTCAATTCGACATAATTTTCTTGTGATACTTTACCGTACATGAGCATTTGTTTCGTATTTGAAAGAACAAACTCACCAAATAAAAAAAACGATATTCGGGTGGGTTATTTTGTTATACCCTAAATTACCCTCTGAATTTGTTTTTAAATTTGGAGGGATTTTTTTATGTCCTTTTTTCGGGCAGTTATCTATCTGCTCATACGAAGCAAAATTTATCAATACATAGCATATCAGAGAACGGCAGGAAACCAGTTAAAAAAATTTCTGCCTATGCAACGGCACTTCTGCCTTGAATGTAGAAGTACAATCTCCATACAACAGAATTAATATTTCCCATAACCGTAAAGGTCATAGAGCCTTTGCGGTTTTTCTTTTTGTCGATTTTTGTTGGAAAGTGCCATAGGGCTATTAGTGGTGTTAGGTGTCGTTCGCCACCTCTCCATCTGGATTTTGAACATTTCAAAAATTCAGATGGGAGGTACTTACAGTGAAATACGCACCGAGAAAGGTATATATCAAGGAAAGCGGCAGATATGTGGAACTGTCCTATACGGATTTCTGCCGCCGCAGGGAATCCGACCAGACCTATATGGACAAGCTGTTTATCCCCATTCAAGGCTGTCTGCTTGAAGTCGTGAGGGAGCAATACACGGACTTCTACCGAGATAAGGAACGGTGGCGTTATCTGAAAAAATTAGATACGAAGAACAGCCTGCTTTCTCTGGATGGATTTACGGACAGCGAGGGGAAGCCTTTAGACTTTATCGCTGATGAAGCGGCGGACATTGCGGAAACCGTTGTCAATGCGGTCATGGTGGACAGGCTGAATGCCGCCCTGCCTTTGCTGTCGGATAGTGAACAGGAATTGATACAGGCAATCTTTTTTGACGGACTTTCTGAGCGTGAAGTCGGGGCGAGGTTCGGCATAACCCAGAGCGTTGTGAACAAACGCAAAGCCAGAATCCTAAGAAAACTAAGAAAGATAATAGAAAATTAAAATTTAAGGCGTTCAGCCCCCTTGTTTTTTCCTTTGGGAAATGAGGGTTTTCTCTGCCATGGCATAACCACGGACGGGAGGACAGGAAATGGCGTATCTGGAAAGAAGCGGAGGAAAAGCTGCTGCGTGAGTGCGGCGTTGATGAAGCGACCATTGAGCAGATACGCATTGCGGACAGGGCAGACTTCAATTCCAACAGGCGGTTTTACCGATGGACGAATGACATTGCGGAATACCTTGAGGACATGGCAGACAGGGAGCGGCAGACGGAAGTGGGTACGGTTGCGGAGTTACTGGACGAGATTGAGAGCGAAAATCTCTATCAAGTATTAGTCGCGGTGGACGGGCGTACCTTGAAAATCGTCCTGCTGAAAATGCAGGGGTATTCCACAAAGGAAATTGCCCCGCTCGTGCATTTGACGACTGGTGCCATCTATGCGAGGTTAGACCATCTGCGGAAGAAGCTACGAAAAATTTTATAGCGTCTACCTGCCGTCCTGCGGGCTACTGGGTGAGGATGGAAATCCCCTCACTTATTTTTTGCAGGAGGCAAGCGGGATGGCATATAAAGTTAAGGCGTACACGCTTCGGGAGGAATCCACGGAAAGCGGTACAAGGTATTTTATCAGTTTTAAGGACGGGCAGGGCAAATCCCACGAGTTGGAAGTGTCGGAACAGTTCTTTATGGAGTTTCGGCAGATGGAACGCAGGAACAGGAATCTCCTCCAATGGGACGAGCGGCACAGGGAGTTTTCGGAAGTATGGGACGAAACGCTGAACAGGCGGGCGTTGAAGCTGCCTAAGAGCATAGAGGAACAAATGATTGAGGCAGAACGGGCGGAACTGCTCTGTAAGGCGGTTGACGCAGACGCCAGAGATACAAAGGCGACGTTTCCTGCTCTACTACGAGTATGAGTTCAATTTTTACCAAATCGCCGCTATGGAGCATTGCACCGCTTCGGCAATACAGAAATCTGTTGCTGTTGCAAAGAAGAAAGTAAAAGCGGAAATGAGGAAGTATCTCCAACCATGACCGACACCGCCCGAAAAAGAAATCTGTTTTTTATTTGTGTGGGATTGGCGGCATTACATACTCTCACTTTTTCTTCGTGGGAGTAAATCTATTTTTAAGGAGGTCAACGCCTATGTGCAACAAAAACAAGATAACTGCCCGAAAGGAGGAAACCCATGCAGAAGTTACAGACAGTCAACGCCGAAACGCTCCTTTATGAGCCGCTTGAGAAGCCGTCCTTTGTGGTGGACAGCCTTATCCCCACAGGCTTGTCGCTGTTCTGCGGCTCACAGAAGATAGGCAAAAGAGCTGGCTCATGCTGAAGCTATGTTTATGCGTGTCGCAGGGACTTCCCTTGTGGGATATGCCGACAATGGAGGGCGACGTGCTTTACCTCTGCCTTGAGGACACGTTCTGCCGTATACAGGACAGGCTGTTCCGTTTGACGGACGAAGCGAGCGGGCGGCTTCACTTTGCCGTGGCAAGCTGCAAGCTGTCAGACGGTCTTATCGTGCAGCTTGAAGATTATCTGAAAGATTACCCAGACAGCAGGCTCATTGTCATTGATACCTTGCAGAAAGTCCGTACAGCTTCAAAAGACAACGCCTATGCAAGCGACTATGGGGACATCTCCCTAATCAAAGACTTTGCCGACAGGCACTCTCTGGCGGTCATTGTCGTACACCACATCCGAAAGCAGAATGACAGCGACGTGTTCAACAAGGTGTCTGGGACGACAGGCTTAACGGGGAGTGCGGACGCTACCTTTGTTCTGGAAAAGGAGAAACGGGCATCTGACACCGCCAAGCTGTATGTAACGGGCAGGGACACGCCCTTATCAGGAATATACGCTCCGTTTCCGTGATTGCAGTTGGGAACTTGTGGAGAGGAAAACGCAGGAGCAGCTTGCGAAAGAAACGATACCAGATGTCCTTTTTCGGTTGGTGGATTTTATGAGGGATAAGGAAGAATGGGCAGGCACGGCAACGGAACTGTTAGCCGCAATGAGGGGAAACGGAAACCATACCCACGGTGATTACGAAATGGCTCAATGAATACCGCACCACATTTTTAAATGAGAACCATATCGTTTATCAGTACAGCCGCAAAAAACACGGCAGGCAGATTGCAAAGCGGGAGGGTGACAGCGGTGACGGTGGTGACGGCGATATTGGGATACCCCCTGTTACTGTCATTGACGCTTAAAGCCATGTAAAGTTGGCGACTCTGCCCTGCGGGTGACAGCAGTGACGGTAGTGACAGTGATTTTAGGATACCCTGCCGCTGTCATCCCTACGGGAGAACACCCCGCAAACGCAAAATACAGGCGTGGGATTCACCCGCCCTTTTCGGCGTGTAAAACCACCCCTGCGGTCAGAAAAATCAATCCGATTTTTCCGACTGCGTTTACAGGGTGTAACACACTACACTTTGCCCTGCAAAGTCGTGTGCCAGACGTTCCCTCTGGACTCCCTTATGGCAGGTCTTACGCCCTGCTATCCTACGCTCCACGCTTCGGATAAAAGAATGGCGGCATGACGGTGACGGCTCTTGCGAGGGGGTATCCCAAAAACACCGTCATCATCGACATGACCGTCATGCAGGGGGTGAGGGTGACAGTTGCGGCAGTCGGCAGGGGGTATCCCAAAACTGCTGTCACCACCGTCACCGCTGTCACCCAAAGGGCAGTTACCCGCCGAAGAAAGGAAGATGATGGATTATGCCCTATGCAATCCTGCGTTTCCAGAAACGCAAAGCGGGCGGCGTTGCGGCTTGTGAACGCCACAACGAACGGAAGAAAAAGAAGCCTACAAAAGCAACCCAGATATAGATATGGAACGCTCGAAAGATAACTACCATCTTGTGAATCCGCCGAGGTACACCTACAAGAAAGAGATTAACCGAAAGGTAGCCGAAGCGGGGTGCAGGACAAGGAAAGACAGCGTGATGATGGTGGAAACGCTTATCACGGCTTCGCCAGAATTTATGAACCAGTTACCGCCCGAAGAACAGAAAGAGTATTTTACGCTGGCTCTGGACTTCATTTCGGAGCGTGTCGGGGAGAAAAATATCCTCTCCGCTGTCGTCCATATGGACGAGAGAACGCCCCATATGCACCTCTGCTTTGTGCCGATTACGCCAGACAACAAGCTGTCAGCGAAAACCATTTTAGGCAATCAAAAGAGCCTGTCCGAATGGCAGACCGCCTACCATGAGCGAATGTCTTCACGTTGGAATCAGCTTGAGAGAGGTCAATCTTCGATGGAAACCAAGCGGAAACACATCCCCACATGGCTCTATAAATTGGGCGGCAGGCTTGATAAACAGTATGGAGAAATCGTGTCTGCCCTTTCCGACATCAACGCCTTTAACGCAGGGAAGAAGCGTGACAAGGCTCTGGAACTGATTGCGGCATGGCTCCCAGACGTGGAGAAATTCTCTAAGGAAATCAGTAAGCAGAGAGCCTATATCGACAGCCTAAAGGAGCAAATCGGGCAGGAATCGGATTATGCGGGGCGTATGCGTGATGAAAAGTACGAGCAGGAATTAAAGGTGCAGAAAGCGAATCAGAAGATATTTGAATTGCAGAGAACCAACGAGCAGATGGGGCGGCTGCTCTCAAAGATACCGCCCGAAGTGTTGGAAGAATTGCAGAAAAACCATAAAAGCAGAGCGAAAGAAAGGTAGATATGTGAATGAAGAAACAGGATTTTAAGGTGTTAAAGACCAAAGATTTGTACCCATTTCCCGACAATCCGTTTCATGTGGCGGAAGATGAAACGCTGTCAGAGTTAGCGGAAAGCATCAAGGAATTTGGCATTGTCACGCCGATAATCACACGCCCGAAAGAGGACGGGAACGGTTATGAAGTGATTGCGGGACAGCGGCGTGTCCGTGCTTCTGAACTTGCAGGGATAAACACAATCCCCGCTTTTGTCCTGCCCTTAGACCGTGACCGAGCCATCATCACCCTTGTAGACAGCAATTTGCAGCGTGAAAATATCCTGCCGAGCGAGCGGGCGTTTGCCTACAAGATGAAATCCGAAGCCATGAAGCGGCAGGGTTTCCGCACGGATTTAACCTCGTCACAAGTTGTGACGAAGTTGCGGACGGACGACAAGTGGCACAGGGCTTCGGCGTGGGCAGGATGACCGTGCAGCGTTTTATCCGCCTGACGGAACTGATACCGCCGATTTTGCAGATGGTGGACGAGGGGAAAATCGCCCTCACACCTGCGGTGGAACTGTCCTTCTTTTGAAGAAAGACGAGCAGGAAAATCTCTTTGCCACGATGGAGAGCGAAGAAGCAACGCCCTCACTCTCACAGGCACAGCGGATGAAACAGTTAAGCCAGAGCAGGCGGCTTGACATGGATACGATATTTGCGATTATGACGGAGGAAAAGGGAAACCAGAAAGAAACCTTGAAAATCAACACAAGCAGGCTGAAAAAATACTTTCCGAAGAACACAACGCCGAAGCAGATGGAGGAAACCATCATCAAACTTCTTGGAGCGTGAGTTGCAGAGGAAACGGAGCAGGGACAGCCGCTAATCTTCTTTTTTCGGGAAGTAAATGCAGAAAATTGAGGTATGAAGAATGAAAGAAATCCAGTATAAGATTGTAAAGGAAATCGCCGTATTGTCTGCGAGTGACAGCGGCTACACAAAGGAAATCAATCTTATTTCATGGAACGGGAGAGAGCCGAAATATGACATCCGCAGCTTTTCTCCGAACCGTGAAAAGTGCGGCAAAGGAATCACACTGAACGCTGATGAAGCGGCGGCACTCCTTAAAGCATTACAGAAAGAATTAAACAGCGGGGATTGATGGTATCTGATTGACAGGGTGGGGCGTTTCCAGACGTTCTCCTGCCCTGTCTGGAAAGGAAGATTTAAGTATGGGCGAGGATAAGAAAGCAGATAAAAAGAGAAAGCGTATCGTGCCAAAAGCACCAGTGCAGATGATAATCAGCCGTGAATATGTCGGCACACAGACCGTTACAGAAGCGTTTGTCCCGATTATCTCCGAGGATATTCGGAAGAAGATTGCCGAGGGCGACACCTTCGACAAGGAGGGGCTGTCCGCTTAGAATGTACGCAATGGGACATGAAAACAGATAGGACAGATACGGAGGTTTTACAGTATGGCAGGAATAAGAACGGAGAATAAGGTTTACGAAGTCGGCATTTACTGCCGCTTGTCAAAGGACGATGGCACGGATAACGAGAGTGCGAGCATTGCGACACAGAAATCCATCCTCACGGATTATGTGAAAAAGCAGGGATGGCACATAGCAAAAACGTATGTGGACGATGGTTATTCTGGTACGAATTTCCAAAGACCAAGTTTCCAGAATATGATAAAGGACATTGAAAACGGACTGATAAACTGCGTGATTACGAAAGATTTATCACGTCTGGGGAGGAACTATCTTGACTGCGGCTTATATCTGGAAGTGTTTTTCCCAGAGCATAACGTGAGGTATATAGCGGTCAATGACGGCGTGGACACGCTCAATAAATCGGCGATGGACATCACGCCTTTCCGCAACATCCTAAACGAAATGTATTCTGCCGATGTGTCGGTCAAGATAAAATCGGCGTACCGTGCGAGGTTTCAGCAGGGGAAATTCATGGGAACAACAGCCCCTTATGGCTATGTCAAAGACCCTGCCGACCACAACCATCTGCTGATAGATGATAAAGTTGCACACGTTGTAAGGGAGATATTCGACCTTGCGTTAGCAGGCAACGGCATCGCCAAAATCCGCAAGCACATCAACAAACAGCATATCCTACGCCCTGCCGCTTATGCGGTGGAGCAAGGGGGGCAACAGGCTATGAACGGTACTTTGAGGGTAACGAGGAAAACCGTTATATTTGGAGCGAGAACAGCGTAAGGGGCATTTTAAGAAGCCCGATATATGCGGGAAACCTTGCAGGCTACAAGCGGATTGCCGCCAACATGAAAAGCAAGAAAAGACCATCCAAGCTACCCGAAGAATGGGAAGTGATATCTGACACCCATGAGGGGAATAGTCACGCAGGAAGAATTTGACACTGTCCAACAGCTTATGACGAGCCGCAGATTACCAGAAAACAAGGGCGGCTTTGAGAATATCTTTTCGGGCGTTATCAAGTGTGCGGACTGCGGCTATGCGATGCGGGCGGCGAGTGCCAACAGGAGGAAACGCCCCGACATCATCGACTGCGTACAATACACCTGCAATAATTATGGCAGATATGGCAATGTTATGTGTACCGCACACAGCATTGAAGCGAGGGATTTATTCAATGCTGTCCTTGCTGACATCAACCGCTTTGCGGATATGGCGGTCAATGATGAAAAGACGGTAAGGGTCATAGAAAAGCGGCTCACGGAAACAGACCAGAGCAAGGCAAAGGCACTGGAAAAGGAGCAAAGAAAACTGAACAAACGCCTTGCAGAACTGGACAGGCTGTTTTCCTCACTCTATGAAGATAAGGTGATGGAGCGTATTACGGAGCGGAATTTTGAGATGATGTCGGGGAAATACCAGAAAGAGCAGCTTGAAATTGAAGCAAGGCTGAAAGAGGTAACGGAAACGCTCAACGACAGCTATGAGAAATCGCAGGGTGTCCGTGACTTCCTCTCCCTTAATCCGCAACTATCAAGGCATTAAGGAACTGGACGCAACCATCATAAACGCACTCATAGACAAGATACTTGTTTCGGAACGTGAGAAACTTGCAGACGGGACAGTACGGCAGGAAATCAAGATTTACTATAAATTCATCGGCTTTGTCGGTGAATTACATATCACACCCACAAAGCGGTGGACAGCGTTAAAGCCTAAGAATTGTACGGTGTGCGGTGTTGAATATGTTCCCCGCTCTGGCATATCGAAGTATTGTCCTGCTTGTGCCAAGAAGATACAGAGGGAGAAATCAAACGAGAGCAAACGCAGGAGCAGGGAGCGAAACAGACAGGCATGTATTGAACTGTCCGCAAAAAATGACCGACTGACTTGGAACAGCGGCTCGGCAGAAGTATCCGGCAAGGCAACGAAAATGCAGAGGTTCACATCTACCGTTTCGTGACGGAAGAAACCTTTGATGCCTACTTATATCAGCTCGTGGAAGGCAAGCAGAAGTTCGCTTCGCAGATAATGACCAGCAAATCGCCGGTACGCTCCTGCGAAGATATTGACGAAACCGCACTGTCTTACGCTGAAATCAAAATGCTGGCGACCGGCAATCCCCACATCAAAGAGAAGATGGACTTGGACATTCAGGTTCAGAAGCTGCGGCTCTTAAAGTCCAGCTTCCTTTCCGAAAAATATGCTTTGGAGGACAAGATCATCAAGTTCTATCCGCAGGAGATCGCACGGCGCTCTGATGTAATTGCGGGACTAAAATCCGATATTGAAAGAGTGGCAGAGTACCCGAAGCCGTCTGATGAAACCTTTATTGGTATGACGGTCAAGGGTGCTTTCTATTCAGAGAAAGCGGATGCCGGCAACGCCATCTTGGAGGCGTGTAAGGAAATGACGAATCCCGAACCCATTCCCCTCGGTGAGTACCGTGGCTTTACGATGGAGCTGTACTTTGAAGCAAGAGAATACAAAGTGCGGCTCAAGGGTGAGCTTGGCTATCCCGTAACCCTCGGCACGGACACCTTCGGTAATATCACCCGCTTGGATAATGCGCTGGAGGGGCTTCCAAAGCGTTTGGAGATGAACGAAATGGAGCTTGATAACCTCAAAAAGCAGTTTGAAACTGCGAAGGTCGATGTGGAAAGACCGTTCCCACAGGAGGAAGAATTGAAAGCCAAGACCGACCGGCTGAATGAACTCAACGCCCTGCTCAATGTGGATAAGCGTGAGAACGAAATCGTCGGCGGTGAACCCGATGAGGGTGAAGAACTGCCCGAAAAGAAACAGAGGGACTTGGAACGCTGACTAATGCGGTATGGGAATGATCTCATACTGCCGACACATAGCCGCTTGGTTTTCAAAAGAAATCAGGCGGCTATTTCTATTTTGAAGGAGGTGTTCGCTATGAACGAAACAGATTACAACGCTCGTCTTTATGAGAAAATGAAAGCCGAGCAGGACAAATACCGGGACTGGCTTGTGCGTCAGGAGCCGTCCGAAATTCTCAATCATACTTACGAATACACGATGCGGGAGGACATCGTGATGTGTATGGAGGAGCTGGAGCTTGAGCCGGAAAAGGCAAGGGCTTTCCTTCGTTCCCCTTGTCCTCTGAGTGATGTGTATAAGGAGTTCCGGGACAGAGAAACCGAGCATATGGATACCATCCGGGACTCCATCGAAACGGAAGCGGATAAGAGCCTGCAACGGCAGGAGAAGAAACAGCACCGGGAAAGCAGGTGATTTTATGCCGTATATCCCCCCGGAGGTGGTGGAACAGGCACGGCAAATCGACCTGTTGACCTATCTGCAAAGCTGTGAGCCGCAGGAGCTTGTCCGCATTTCCGGCAACAATTATACCACCAGCACTCACGACAGCCTGAAGATTTCTAACGGCAAGTGGATGTGGTGGTCACAGCGCATCGGCGGCTACAATGCCCTTGACTATCTTGTGAAAGTCAAGGGCTGTTCTTTTGTAGAGGCGGTCGAAACGCTGATGGGAAAAGCGGCAGTAATGCCGTCAACGACAGTCAAGCCAAAGCAGAAAACGGAGCCGAAAATCTTGCTTCTGCCGGATAAAAGTGCTTCCACAGAAAGAATTACAGAGTATCTTTTCGGCAGGGGCATCGACTATACCATCATACAATACTGCATTGACAAGGGGCTGATTTTCGAGAGCCTGACGTATCGCAATCTTGTGTGCGTGGGCTTTGATGAGAAAAATACCCCTCGCTATGCGTCCTACCGAGCGACCAATGACCGCCGTGTTTTGGGTGACTGCTCCGGCAGTGACAAGCACTATTCTTTTCGGATCGCAGACAGCGACAGCGGCACGGTGCATCTCTTTGAGTGTGCCATTGACCTGCTTTCCTATGCGACGCTTGAAAAGATGGCGGGCAGAGATTGGCGGAAAGACAACCTCGTTTCCCTCGCCGGTGTGTATCTGCCCAAGGAGAAAATCGAGGAAAGCACCACGCCTGCTGCTCTTGTGAAGTATCTCGATGATAAGCCGCAGATCAAGAAAATCTTCCTGCATTTTGACAACGACAATGCCGGAAGAAAAGCCAGCCTTGCGCTGAAAACCATATTGCCGAGCAAGTATGAAGTCATTGACAGCCCTCCGCCCTGCGGCAAGGACTACAATGACTTTCTTTGTTTCCAGCTCGGTATCCACCGCAACAAAACCAAAGAAAGGACGAATGAACGATGACTGAGTTTAGCATTTATCAGATCAATGTGGACAGGGATACCGCCAATGTGTGCTTCATCGGAATGGAATCCCTCGAAAAAATCAAAGGCACTAAGGAAGTCAACGCAGCCGCTTACGACAGAGTTTATGACGGCAAAATGGACTGCATCTCCCTCGAAAACATCTATCAGAAGTTCAATGTTGACCATCCTGCCGACTACAAGGGACGCTCTCTTTCCGTATCGGATGTAGTCGAAATCAGGGAGAGTGACACCCTGAATCCCGGCTTCTACTTCGTGGACAGTATCGGGTTCAAGTCGATTTCTTTCGACAAATCACTCTGCAAGGAGCCGGTGAATGCAAGCGACGGAAAGATTTCCGTCCTGCTTGTTGAGCCGAACAAGTACCCCAAGATGATAGAGATCGACGATACCTTGGAAGCGATGCAGGAGGTGGTCGGCGGCGATATTGAGGAATATATGCCTTTTGAAGATGAGGTCGCCATCATCTGCAATGAGGAGGGCAAGGTCAATGGGCTGACCCCGAATCGGGCGGTTTATGGAGAGCCACAAGCCGTTGAAATGACCTTTGCCGAGATGCGTAGCCGCTTTTGTGAAGCGGAAAATGAGGGCAAAGAACACCTTTCCGGCTATATCGTTTTCACGCAGGACAGCTTTGACAAGCCATACGATGAGAGGTCAAGAACCTATGGCGTCAGCTCCAACAACAAGGCGTTTCAGGCTGGAATGGGTGGCTATTCCATCTTCGGGTCGTGCCTTGACGGAACTGACCCGTGCGTCAGACTGGACGGTTATATGTTTGGCGAGAACGCTTGGAAAATTGAAAAGTGCTATATGATTGAGCCTTCCCGTGAGATGCTGGACATTATCTGCGGGAAGTTTTCATTGCCTATGCGCCCTTTGATGCAGAGAAGTTCCAGTCCCTCCCGCCCGATCTTGCAGAGAAATACCGTGAGAAATTCAAGTTTCCCGAACGCTTTATGAGAGTCAACAATGAGATCGTAGCCGTACCTTTTAAGCCCGTCAGGGCGGACAAAGAACGCTGATCTCAATGAGAACGGGGTTCCCCCGAACGCTCTGTATTATCTTAACGAGCAGTGCCTTTTTACTCCGCTTTTCAAAGCGCCGCAAAAGACCTCGTTAGGGGGAACCCCTAATACCCCGTGCAAGAAGCACCACACATTTCAAGAGGAAGGATGAAGTCCATTTATGAAAGAACGATCAAGAAGCAGTTTTGGTTTTCCCGTGACGAAGCGCAGGACTTGCAGAAGAAAGCCAAGAAAACCTGCCTCTCTGAAGCGGCGCTCGTCCGTCTGTTGATCCGTGGCTATGAGCCAAAGGAAAAACCCGACGACCGTTTCTATGATGCGATGCGGGAGTTCTCCGCCATCGGCAATAACATCCATCAGATCTCCGTCAAGGCAAACGCCCTTGGCTTTATCGACACACAGAAACTGAATAGCGAGCTGGAGCGCCTGCACAAGTTTCAGGCAGATATGGAGCGCCAGTTTCTCCGTCCCGGTGAGAGCAACCTGAAATGGCAGTAAGCTGTGGCCTAGGTACGGTTCGCCTTGCGACCGTTCTCGACTACGCTTCCAATCCTGAGAAAACCACAAAGTCAAAGTCGAAGTACAGCGACGCCGATTATCAGGCGCTTCGTGATGTTGTCAACTATGTAAAAAACGGCGAGAAAACCGAGCAGGAATTATTCTGTGAGGGGATCAACTGCACTTCGGCGATTGCCCGTGAGCAGTTTGTCACTGTCAAGGAACAGTTCGATAAGACAGACGGCATCCAAGCCTATCACGGCTATCTTAGCTTTAAGGAAACCGACATCACACCGGAGCTTGCCCAGCATATCGGAATGGAGTTCGCAAATTCCGTTTGGGGCAAGAAATATCAGGTGTTGGTGACGACCCATCTGAATACAGAGCATCTGCACTGCCACTTTGTCATCAACTCTGTTTCCTTTGTCGATGGGAAGCGTTGCCGGGATACCTCGTGGTTTAAGTTCTATAAGGAAGCTGACCGCATTTGTGAAAAGTACGGTATCAGCACGATCAAGGAACCGGAGCGTTATCCCGATGCAAAGTATCTGACCCAAAAGGATAAAGCCGGTATGCCCACACGCTACAACCTCGCCCGTACTGCATTGGATGAAGCCATTGCAATGAGCCACAACCTTCGGCAACTTGAATATCATTTGTCCGAGATGGGCTACACCCTCGGCTCCAATCCCAAACGGAAGTATTGGACAATCAAAGGCAAGGGCGATGAACGCCCCATCCGACTGCACAGGCTCGGTGAGGAATACACCAAAGAGCGCATTATGCAACGGCTCATTGAAACCGTGATAACATCGACTTCGAGCCGTTCCAGCCGAAAATCTACCGACCGAAGCAATACCGGCTCAGAACACGGAGCGACAGAATTGGAAAAGTCGGCGGTCTGTATGGGCTGTACCTTTACTACTGTTACCGGCTCGGCTATCTGCCGAAGTACAAGGCAGGACAACAGAATCACGCACGAGTTCACTACCTTTTCAAAGAAGATTTGATGAAGATAGATGAACTCACCAAACAAGTCACGCTGCTCGGCAAGCACCACATCGGTACAGACGAGCAGCTTTTTTCATATCAGCACTCGGTCGAGGAGCAAGTCAAGACCTTAACTGCCGACAGAACGCACCTCCGAAATGAAATACGAAAAGTGAACATCACAGATGCAGAGCTGTCACAGGCAAGGCAAGTATCTCGCTTCTTACCGAGAAGCTGAAAGAACTTCGCAAGGAGGTCAAACTCTGTCAGGAGATCGCTGTCCGTTCCAAGGTTATCGAGGAAAAGGTGGATGCAGTCCGAGCAGAGGAAGAAAAATCAAAACGAAAGGAGAACCGCAACTATGAACAACGGCGGTGATGCGGCTGAGCAGGTCGTCAGGCTCTCGCTTGAAGGCTTTGAAGTTGCCGCAAAACTTACAGGCTCGGCGGCAAAGAATGTCGCCCTGCTTCTCGTGTCCGTGCTGAAGCAGGAACAACAGACCAAAGGCAAGGCACGGCTCACCAATATGATCAAGTCCGGAAAGGAACTGAAAGTCTTTTCTATCCCGAACAAGGACTTGGCACAGTTCACCAAACAGGCGAAGCGCTATGGCGTTCTCTACTGTGTCCTGAGAGATAAGAGCGCCAAGGGAGATGATGTACCCGTGGATATTATCGCCCGTGCAGAGGACGCTTCCAAAATCCAGCGCATTGTGGAACGCTTCGAGATCGGCAAGGTCGATAAGGCAGGCGTTATCACGCAGGCGGAGCAGGACAAGGCTGACCGTGAAGCGGTGGCACGGGAAGTGCCGACCAAAACCAAGGGCGAGATCATCGTGGAGGAAGCAATGGGAAAGCCTTTGCAGAAAGAAGGTCAGTCCCACGAAAACCCTACGGTCGCAAAGACGGAAAAAAGCCCTCCGTCCGAGCGAAGCTCCGAGATCAGCGGTACGGTTACTGACCGGGGTACAGCAAAGCAGGCAGATAAGAAGCCTTCCGTGAGAGAAAAGCTGGAGCGCTACAAGGTTGCTGCAAAAGCTGACAAAGAAGCAGAACGTGCCGAGCCTGCGCTTTCCAAGGAGAAAAGCAAGACTCGAACCGAACCGTCAGACGGTTCACACCCAGCCGAAAAAGCATAAGAAATCGAAAGAGAGGTAATCAGCTATGACTAACAATTTCACTCCCAAGAAGTCCGGGACTGCGGCTCGTCCGCAGTTCTCCCGGAGGAATACGCCGCCAAGAAAAAGGCGGAGAAAGATGCCGTGTATCAGATGATCGACGATACCGCTACTGAGATCGTCCGTGACCCCGACAAGTTCAGGGCATATCTCGATACGCAGGCACGAATGGATCGCTACTCTGCCGCCAACGCTCTGCTCATTTACAAGCAGCAGCCGCAGGCGACTCAGCTCAAGGATTTTCGTGATTGGCAGGAGGACGGCGTGAAGGTCAACAAGGGTGCTAAGAGCCTGTCCATTCTTGAACCTGTTGAATACACCAAGAATGACGGCTCTACTAAGCGTGCCTACAATGTCAAGAAGGTATTCGATGTGGCGCAGACCAGCGGCAAGAAGCCTGCTGCACCTACCCTTGACCGTGACCCCCGAAAGCTCGTTGCCATTATGCTCGACACGGCTCCCATTGATGTGAGCACTGTGGAGGAGTTGCCTTCTCCCAATATGGGAGCGTTCTATAAGAACGAGGATCAGACCCTCTATATCAAGCGGGACATTGGGGACAGCGTTGCACTCTGCCAGTGCGTGGCACAGGAACTTGGTCACGCTCAGCTTGCAATGAACTGCGAAGCATACAGCCGCAGGGATATGGGCTTTTCTGCCGTTTGCGTCGGTTATATGCTCTGCCGCAAGTTCGGAGTGGATGTGAAGAACTTCGCCATTGACCGTATCCCGGAGGAGCTGGCGGGCAAATCCCCCAAGGAAATTCGTGCGGAGCTTTCCAAGACCCGTTCTGCGATGAGCGAGATCGGCTCTCGTGTGTCGGAGGAAATCTACCGTCGCCGAGCAGACCGAAGCAAAGATCAGGAAAGATGAGGTGTGAGCGATGAAAGAGGAACGCTATCACATCGCCTTGGACGATTATGAACACGGCGTAGTGATTCGAGCTTTGAACGATACCAAAACCGAACTGATGAATGAGGGTAAATCCACCGATGCCGTGGATGATCTTATCATCAAGGTCGGGTATGCCCCAAAGAAAAAGTTCAAGGTAGTGGAAAGAAAGGACTGCTCCTGTCGTGAATCGAGATAACGACAGACAGACCTCGATCATTCTCGCCGTACTCGGCATCCTGCCGATTGTGTGGCTCGGACTTCTCATTGCACCATCCGTTAAGGGTGGCTTGCCGGAGATACTGCCGAGCTTGATGAATGTGATGAGCGACCCGTTTCATATAGTGCTTTGCGAGGACAGTGTAAAACTGTCCTCGTTTTGCTCTCTGCTATGGAATGGGCATCGGTATCTACTTCTCTACACGCAGGAACTACCGACGCCGGGAGGAACACGGTAGCGCAAAATGGGGCAATGCCAAAGCCGTGGACAAGAAATACCGGCAGAACCCACCGTCCGAAAACAAGCTGATGACACAGGCAGTCCGTATCGGACTCAACGGCAAGAAACACCGCCGCAATCTGAACACCCTTGTCTGCGGCGGTTCCGGTGCCGGTAAGACCCGCTTTTACTGCAAACCGAATCTGATGCAGGCGAACACCAGCTTCGTGATTCTTGACCCGAAGGGCGAGATCGTCCGGGATGTGGGAAATCTGCTGGAGAAAAGGGCTATGAGATCAGAGTTCTCGACCTGATCTCAATGGAAAAGAGCCACTGCTACAACCCGTTTGTCTATCTCCATTCGGACAACGATGTGCAACGGCTTGTGACAAATCTGTTCAAGAGCACAACGCCAAAGGGTCACAAAGCAACGACCCTTTTTGGGATACCTCAGCTTCAATGCTGCTGTCTGCTCTCGTCTATTATCTTCACTACGAAGCGCCGGAGGACGAGCAGAACTTTGCAATGGTAATGGAGATGCTGCAAGCGGCTGCCATCGACAATGAGGAAGATCCACGACCCTCACCGCTGGACTGCCTGTTTGCTGATTTGGAGTTGGACAGACCCGACCACATCGCTCTGAAATACTATCGGTCTTACCACACCGGTTCGGCAAAGACCCTGAAATCCATTCAGATTACACTTGCCGCAAGGCTTTAAAAGTTCAACTTGGAGAGCTTGGCGGCACTGACCTGTACCGATGAGCTTGACCTTGCTTCTATGGGCGAAAAGAAAGTGGCACTGTTCGCTATTATCCCGGACAACGATTCGAGCTTCAATTTCTTGGTCAGCATCCTTTATACCCAGCTATTTCAGCAGCTTTTCTTTCCGCTGACCATATTCACGGCGGCGCATTGCCGATTCCCGTTCACTTCCTAATGGACGAGTTCGCCAATGTCAGCCTGCCGGATGACTTCGATAAGATCCTTTCCGTTATGCGTTCCCGTGGCGTATTCGTCAGTATCATCTTGCAGAACCTCGCCCAGCTGAAGGCGCTGTTTGAAAAGCAGTGGGAGTCCATCGTCGGCAACTGCGATGAATTTCTCTATCTCGGCGGCAACGAGCAGTCCACCCATAAGTATGTAAGCGAATTGCTGGGCAAGGAAACCATCGACACGAACACTTACGGAAAGAGTTCCGGGCGAAGCGGAAACTATTCCACCAACTATCAGATCAGCGGTCGAGAGCTTCTGACCCCGGATGAGGTTCGTATGCTTGATAACCGCTACGCCATTCTGTTCATCCGAGGGGAACTCCCCGTGATGGACTTAAAATACGACATTCTCAAGCACCCCGCCGTTGACCTGACTGCCGACGGAAAAGGCGGCGTCTATCAGCACGGCAAGGTCACAAGTAATGTTGCGACCATTGAGGTGCAGTACCTCGACCCCGATACTCTGCCGGATACAGAGGTATCGGAAACCACCTATGAGCTGCTGTCCGATGAGGATTTCAACTCGGAAACCAACAACAATACAACAACAAAATTACGGAGGTAACTAATATGAGCATTTTTAAGAAGAACACTGAGAAGCATACAGAAAAGCTGCCTATGACCGAAGGTTAAGAAGGGCTTCCGCATTTACTGCACCGCCATTATGGGTGCATCACTCGTCCTCGGCACTTCGGTTACGGCGTTTGCCGCCAACGACCCCATTACCGTTATCAACAATCTGTCTACCTTTATCTTCGGGCTGATCCGTGCCATCGGGCTTATCCTGTTGGGCTTCGGTGTTGTGCAGGTCGGTCTGTCCCTGAAGTCCCACGACCCCTCTCAGAGAGCGAACGGTTTCCTGACCCTTGCAGGCGGCGTCATCATCACCTTTGCAAAGGAAATCCTCGACCTGATTGTCGGCTAAGAAATTTCACACCGAGGGGTGTTCCCGAAAAGCGGGAGCACCCTTAACTCTATGAAAAGGAGGTGCTTTTCGTGAGCGACAACTGGGTCGTACAAAACCTTGAAAACGCATTGGAAACTTGGAACGAGAAGCTGGCAGAGATTTGGCAGCTTATCACGACAACGCCACAGGACTTCAAAGGCGGTGGGATATGGAGCGTGATCGTCAACATCAACGGCGCAGTGCAGTCTATCGGACTTGCACTCCTCGTGCTGTTCTTTGTTGCCGGTATGGTCAAAACCTGCGGCTCGTTCACAGAAGTCAAGAAACCGGAACACGCTCTGAAGCTGTTCGTTCGCTTTGCCATCGCCAAGGGTGCCATCACCTACGGTATGGAGCTTATGCTTGCCCTGTTTAATATCATCCAAGGCACGATCTCGACGATAATGGGTTCGGCGGGGTTCTCAACACCACAGCAAACAGTCTTGCCGCCTGAATTGATTACCAGCGTTGAGGAATGCGGATTCTTTGAAAGCATACCGCTATGGGCTGTCACGCTCATTGGAGGGCTGTTCATCACCGTAATGTCCTTCATCCTGATAATGACCGTGTATGGGCGGTTTTTCAAGCTCTATATGTATACGGCACTTGCGCCCATTCCGCTTTCCACCTTCGCCGGTGAACCGAGTCAGAATGTGGGCAAGTCCTTCATCAAAAGCTACTGCGCCGTTTGCTTGGAGGGGGCAGTGATCGTGCTGTCCTGCATAATCTTCTCACTCTTTGCGTCCTCACCGCCCGTAGTAAACCCCGATGCGGCGGCGGTCACGCAGGTATGGAGTTATATAGGCGAACTGCTCTTTAATATGCTCGTTCTCGTTGGCTCGGTCAAGATGAGCGACCGCATTATCCGAGAGATGATGGGATTATAAAGGGTTGCGCCGGGAAAACTGCAACTATTTTAATGAATTTCTTGACACAACCTGTCGCCATAAGTATAATAATATGATTTAGCTCACCAAGAGCTGAATGGACGGCTTGGGGGTGAAAGGAGCTTTTATGTTTAACTATGTTGAAGATAAGGAATACCTAAGCCGTGTACGCAGCGTGTGCGGAGAAATTATGCAAGACTTTTGCCATACCTTGAAAGAGGACTATGACATAGGTTCAACCTTTTATCTTGTGGGCAGCGGCGCTAAAAATCTCATCGTGCAAAATGCTTCGCAGCCGATAGATTTGGACTATAATCTTGAAATTGTCCGCTGTGAAGATTTTGAAGATTGCCGCACACTCAAAGAGTGTGCGAGGAAAGCCTTGAACAAAGCCCTATCTATGAACGGTTGGGGCGATTGCGAGGATTCCACTTCGTCGCTCACAACGGAGCGTCGCCACTTTACCCAAGGCAATCAGACTTCATTTTCAATGGATGTCTGCATTGTGGTTACGGATACACAAGACCGAATGTATCGACTGATCCACGAAAAAACGGGGTTCACCTATAACGACAGGTACTATTGGAATCAAGCGCCGCATTCTTCGGGAATACGGAAAAAGGTTGATTTCATTAAACGCAAAGGGAAATGGAACTTAGTCCGAGAACAGTATTTGCGGCTCAAAAACAAATATCTGACGAGCAACGACTATAATCATCCGTCCTTTATTTGCTATATCGAAGCGGTCAACAATGTATATAATTCAAGAATGAGCTGGAAATAAGCAATCCGGCTGTACGAAATCGTCACCATAATCGGTGACGATTTTTATTACCCAAAAGGAGGTATTACTTTGGAAGTTAAAATCAATCGAGAAATCCGCAACTATACGGAGGCAATGTTCTTTGGACTGTCTATGCGACAGTTCATTTTTTCTGCCTGCGCCTGCGTGGTGGCAGTGGGACTCTATTTCCTGCTCAAGCCATATGTCGGCACGGAAACCGTATCGTGGATGTGCATTTTGGGAGCCGCACCCTTTGCGGCTCTCGGCTTTATCAAATACAACGGAATGACGGCGGAAAAGTTCGTATGGGCTTGGTTCAAATCCGAGTTTCTGATGCCGAAGAAACTGACCTTCCGTTCCACCAACACCTACTACGAGATGATGAAGCCGGGAATGGAACACAAGCAGAAGGAGGTATCAAAAGCCAATGATTAAAACGCTTCGCAACCTGCTCAAGCAGGATAAAGAACGATTTGTTGTGCCGAGGGGCGTCCAGGATGTGATACCCATCAAAGCGATTTACGACGACGGCATTTTTCAGGTGGGCAGAGATAAGTTCTCCAAGACCTATAAGTTCAGCGACATCAACTATGCTGTCGCCAGTCGTGAGGATAAGGAAGCTATGTTCCTTGAATATTCGGAGCTGCTCAACAGCCTTGACAGCGGTGCAACCACCAAGATCACCATTAACAACCGCCGTTTGAACCGTGCAAACTTTGAGAAAACCATTCTTCTCCCCCTGAAGGGCGATGCTCTTGACGAGTACCGTGAGGAGTACAATCGGATGCTCCTTGATAAAGCAACCGGCGCAAACGCTATCATTCAGGAAAAGTACATCACCATTTCGGTGTGCAAGAAGAATGTGGAGGAAGCGAGAAACTACTTTGCCCGTGTGGGTGCTGACCTGATTGCCCACTTCGGGCGACTCGGGCGTGGAGCTGGAGCCGGACGAACGGCTCCGCATTTTCCACGACTTTTACCGTGCCGGTGAAGAAACGGAGTTTCGCTTCGACATCAAGGAAACCCGCAGAAAGGGTCACGACTTCAAGGATTTCATCTGCCCTGATTCGATGGAGTTCACGGGCGACTATTTCAAGATCGGTGAGCGTTACGGCAGAGTGCTGTTCCTGCGGGAGTACGCTTCCTATATCAAGGACAGTATGGTTGCCGAAATGACCGATCTCAACCGCAATCTGATGATGTCCATTGATGTTATCCCCGTACCCACGGATGAAGCCGTGAGGGAAGCTGAAAGCCGTTTGCTCGGCGTGGAAACCAATGCGACCAACTGGCAGCGTCGGCAGAACGCCAACAACAACTTTTCTGCCCAGCTTCCCTACGACATTGAACAACAGCGCAAGGAAATGAAGGAGTTCCTTGATGACCTGACGACCCGTGACCAGCGAATGATGTTTGCCGTTCTGACGATGGTTCACACGGCGGACACCAAGGAGCAGCTTGACAATGACACAGAAGCTCTGCTTACCACAGCGAGAAAGCACCTTTGCCAGTTCGGTATTCTCAAGTTCCAGCAGCTTGATGGACTGAATACGGCGATGCCCCTTCGGTGTCCGCAAGATTGAGTCGTTCCGTACTCTGACCACAGAGAGCCTTGCGGTCTTTATCCCGTTCCGTGTGCAGGACATTTGCCATACCAATGGCGTTTACTACGGTCAGAATGTCATTTCCAAGAATATGATCATCGCAGACCGCAGACAGCTCCTCAACGGCAACGAGTTTATTCTCGGTGTTTCGGGTGGTGGTAAGTCCTTTACCGCAAAAGGCGAGGTCATCAATCAGGTGCTTGCCGGCAACGCAGACATCATTATCATTGACCCGGAGCGAGAATATTCGCCCCTTGTGCGGGCGCTGGGCGGCGAGATCATCAACATCTCTGCCACTTCTCCCACCCATATCAATGCGATGGATATGAACCGGGAATACGGTGACGGAGCAAACCCTGTTATTCTGAAATCCGAGTTTATTATGTCCCTGTGCGAGCAGCTCATCGGCGGCAACAACCTCGGCGCAGTGCAGAAGTCTATCATTGACCGCTGTACGGCAAGCGTCTACCGCACCTATCAGCAGAACAACTACGCTGAGGTGCCGACCTTGCAGGACTTCCGAGCGGAGCTTCTCAAGCAATCCGAACCAGAAGCGCAGGAAATCGCTCTTGCCATTGAGCTGTTTACAAACGGCTCTCTGAACACCTTTGCAAAGAAAACCAATGTGGACACGGATAACCGCCTGATCTGCTATGACATCCTTGACCTCGGCAAGCAGCTTATGCCCATCGGTATGCTGGTCGTCCTCGACTCTATTCTGAACCGTATTACGCAGAACCGAGCTAAGGGCAAGAACACCTTCATCTTCATTGATGAAATCTACCTTCTGTTCCAGCACGAGTACAGCGCAAACTTCCTGTTCACCCTTTGGAAGCGTGTGCGAAAGTACGGTGCTTATGCCACGGGCATCACGCAGAATGTGGACGACCTGCTTCAGTCCCACACGGCAAGAACGATGCTGGCAAACTCGGAGTTTATTGTTATGCTCAATCAGGCATCTACGGACAGATTGGAGCTTGCGAAACTGCTGAACATCTCGGACACCCAGCTTTCCTATATCACCAATGTGGACGCCGTCACGGACTGATCAAGGTCGGCTCCAGCCTTGTACCGTTTGCCAATAAATTCCCAAGAACACGAAGCTCTATAAGCTGATGACCACCAAACTGGGTGAGGGGGGTGTTAAAAAATAAATTCTTCAAAAAAGGTATTGACTCTGACGCAGCGTAATAGTTTATGCTATAATTACCACGAAGGAGGATGATACCAATGATGACCGTCAATGAGGTGAGCAAGCTCACAGGGGTTAGCATTCGTGCCTTGCAGTACTATGACAAAATCGGTTTACTGCATCCGGTAGAATATACCGAAGCGGGCTATCGGCTGTATGACGATACAGCTCTGGAGCGCTTGCAGCAAATATTGCTGTTCCGTGAGCTTGAATTCTCTCTCAAAGAGATTCAGTCCATTCTTCAAAGTCCGGACTTTGATAGGGATCGGGCATTAGATCAGCAAATATGCTTGCTCACATTGAAAAAAGAGCATATCGAAAACCTTATCACCTTCGCTCGTGGGCTAAAACAGGTTGGAGGAATGAATATGGACTTTTCTGCATTTGATACGGCAAAGATGGATGAATACGCTACAAAAGCAAAAGAAAAGTGGCAACACACAAACGCCTATCAGGAATACACACAAAAAAACAAGGGGCGCTCTAAGGATGCAGAAGAAGCGCTTGCAAGAGGACTGATGCTGATCTTTTCTGGTTTTGGCAAATGCAAGGATGGCGACCCTGCATCGCCGGAAGCGCAAGATTTGGTAAAGCGCTTACAGGCATACATCTCAGAGAATTATTATCAATGCACTCCTGAAATACTGCAAGCTCTTGGCGCAATGTATGGAGCTGGGGGTGAATTTACCGAGAATATTGATAAAGCAGGTGGTGAAGGAACTGCAAAATTTACCGAGCGTGCAATCTCTATCTGCTGCAAATAAACAAGACAAACCGTATAGGCACTCGCTGACTTCAGCGGGTGCCTACTCACTTTATGAAAGGAAACTCAATGAAAAAGAAAATCTGTATGATTCTTATTGCGGTGTTTGTAGCCGTCCTCGGCACAAGCACCTATTTTATTATCGATCACTACAAGGAGTCGAATAAGCAAGCCGAGCTTTATGGCGAGCTGGCTGACCTTGTGAATGCTGCGGCACAGACGGATGCTGCAACGGAACCGGCGGAGCAGATTCCATACTCCGAGGAAAAGATGCTTCTGCCGGAGCTTGCAGAGCTTTATCAGCAGAACGGCGATTTGGTGGGCTGGATCAGCATTGCAGATACCAACATCAATTATCCCGTGATGCAGTCGGTGAATGAGCCGAATTTCTATCTAAAGCACGGCTTTGATAAGGAATACTCCGACTATGGCTGTCCCTATGTGCAGGAGGATTGCGATGTGCAGGAGCCGTCCGACAATCTTGTCATCTATGGACACCATATGTCCAACGGTTCAATGTTTGCCCACCTTGAAAAGTTCAAGAACAAAGACTTTTGGAGCGAGCATCGGATGATCACCTTCAACACACTGACGGATAAGCAGGAGTATGAGATCGTTGCCGTATTCCGCACGGTGGTCTACACCGACAGTCCCGAAGCATTCAAGTTTTATCGCTTTATAGACGCAGAGAGCGCCAATGAGTTTGACGACTTTATTGCCAAGAGCAAGGAGCTGTCCTTCTATGATACCGGCGTGACCGCTGAATACGGCGATAAGCTCATTACGCTGTCTACCTGTGAGTACAGCCGCAACAACAGCCGTCTTGTGGTCGTGGCGAAGCGCATAACGGAGGACGGTGGTGCGGATGCTGCCAAGACTCACGCCGAAGCAACGGCAGAGAGCGAACGCCCTAATTAAGCGCCTTTGTGCCAATTATGACAACGGCAACTGCCTTGCATTGGACGACGGAGAACCCTGCGTCTGTGTGCAGAGCATTTCCTATTCGCTGCTCTGCAAGTATTTCCGTAATGCGGTTTTACCGGCAGAACCCTTGTTAGAAGCGGCGATTCTTGGTACACGCTTTGAAAATGCGTATCCTGCGGTGCGCCGATTATCAAGAAGGGCAATCGAAAGAAATACTGTGAGAAGTGCGCTCGAAGAGCTTACAGAGCACAGCAGGCAGAGTACGCAAGAAGAAAACGAGCAGAGTCGAAAAATAGGAGATGAAAAAGCCAGCAATATCAAGGCTTTTTAGCTCCCACACTTTGAGGGGTAAGGTGTTTATACTAAAATGTACCCTATAGATTAGACAGTTTGAGTTTAAAAAACCCTTACCATTGGACAGTAGGTTTTAATGAAAAACCTTAAATCTAGACAATGAGTTTACAGGGAACCCTTAAATTCGGACATGGTTTTGATGAACCCCTTTATTTTGGACAAAATCGCTTTTTGACTCCGATTCAGATTGATATTACAATAAAAATGAATTGGAGGAAATTATGGCAAACAGAAAGTTTACAGAACAGGAAATGCTCACATTGAGAAATAGCAAATATGTGCTGGATGTATCACCGAGCATTGTACATTTCTCGGCAGAATTTAAAAAACTATTTTGGGAGGAACTGTCAAAAGGCAGGCTTCCACGTGAGATTGTTTCGACTCTTGGAATAGATCCAAATATCCTGGGGGATTCCAGAATAAATGGTCTGAAAACCATGATTGGAAATGAAGTAAAAAAGGGAAATGGTTTTCGAGATCTTAACACCTATGCACAGGGCTGCAACGGATATCTTTCGGCTGAAAATCGGATAAAATATTTAGAAATGCAACTGGCATATAAAGATCAGGAGATTGAGTTTCTAAAAAAAATTGTATCTTTAAATCCGGAGGCTCCGGAATAATGAAAATACCAGCACATTCAAAGTATCAGATTATTTATGATACCATGCAAAAAAACAATAATCTATTGAATGTAGCTGCCATGTGCGAAATTGCAGGAGTATCCCGTTCGGGATATTACCATTATCTCTCAACAGAAGACCAGCGAATGGAAAGGAGGAACGGGACAGACAGGATTTTCTTTTGATTCTGAAAGCATACCAGTACCGAGGATATCATAAAGGTGCTCGTAGCATATATATGAGGCTGTTACACATGGAACCGCCGATAGTGATGAATATCAAAAAAATCCGGAGGCTGATGAAGAAGTACAACTTACAGTGCCCTATCCGCAAGGCAAATCCCTATCGGAGAATGGCAAAAGCAATGGCAACTGCATATACCGCACCCAATATAGTAAACCGTGAATTCGAGGAACACGGACCAAGAAAAATTCTGTTAACGGATATCACGTATATTATAAATGGAAAAGCACCTCGGTGCTATATGTCAACAATTATAGATGCCTGTACCAAGGAACTGCTGTCATGGGTTCTCAGCGAATCACTAGAAATTGATTTTGTATTAGAAACAGTAAAGCAGTTAATAGAAAAACATGGAACTGATTTAAGCGCAGAAACATTAATACATAGCGATCAGGGTTCCCACTATACCAGCATTAAATTTATCCAATTATTAAAGGATAACGAGCTGAGACAGTCTATGTCACGTAGAGCAAACTGTTGGGACAATGCTCCTCAGGAATCATTCTTTGGTCATATGAAAGATGAATTGGATCTATCAGAGTGCTACGGCTATGAGGAGATATTAAACGCAGTTAGGGATTGGACAGAATATTATAATACAGAACGATATCAATGGGACCTAGCAAGGTTGTCACCTGTTGAATATTATCAATATCTGACAACAGGAATTTACCCACTGATAATTCCTAAAGCAAAGGTGAAAACCATCAGTCAGAGGCATCTCTTTGATGCCTCTACACAACAAACAAATATAAAATAGAAATCTGAAAAGGAAAAGTCATAGTGTCCTTGACAAAGGGTACACTTTATACCTTTACCCCTCATTTTTAATTTAGGGGCGTTTTGGTGCGCCCCGGAAAGGAGGATTCAATGGCTGATATTAAAACGAGAGATGTCGTGAAAGGCACGATTAAGAAGATCGACAAAGCGGCAATCGCCGCAGACCGTATGCGATCCGCCTATGTGCAAACAAAGGAAAGAGCAGAACACGCAACTCATCCTGATGAGCATAATGCCGAGGAATACGCTTCTGACCGTGTAGAAGGCGGCGCTGACCGTATCACGCACGAAACGGCGCACCAGTTTGATAAGCAGGGGCGCAAGGGATTGGAAGAAACCAAGCGAAATGTGTCCAAAGCCAAGGACGGCGTTCAAAGGTTCCGGGAAAAGCGGGCGGCTGAGTCGATGAAAGGCAGACTGTCCGCACCTCTGGGAATAAGACCATCAAGGCGGTCGAGCAAACGGAAAAGACGATCAAACAGTCTACCGGGTCTGCCGGTAAGAAAACCATCAAGACTGCCGGGAAAGGTACAGCCAAAGCCGCACAGAGGTCAGTCAAGACCACAAAACGGCAATCAAAACGACACAGCAGGCGGCAAAGGCGGCGCAGAAAACTGCACAGGCTACGGTGAAAGAATCGCAAAAGCTGCACAAGCCGCCAAAGCCGCAGCCAAGGCAACAGTTCTTAGGTGTAAAAGCTGCCGTGAAAGCAACGATTGCCGCAGTCAAAGCGATCATAGCGGCGACAAAAGCGCTGGTCGCTGCTATCGCCGCAGGCGGCTGGGTTGCCGTTGCGGTCATTGTCGTGATTTGCCTGATTGCTCTGATTTGCGGCTCGGTTTTCGGGATATTCTTTTCCGGTGAGGATTCCGGAACGGGAATGTCGATGCAGACTGCCGTGCAGGAAATCAACGCTGATTACGACGCCAAGATGGAAGCGGAGAAAAACTCGGTAGCCTATGATAATATGGAGATCAGCGGCGGTCGAGCCGTGTGGAAGGATGTGCTTGCGGTCTATGCAGTCAAAACGAATACCGACAAGGACAATCCGCAGGAGGTTGCCACGATGGATGAGAGCAAGAAGCAGATCCTCTCGGACATCTTTTGGGAGATGAACTCCATATCTTCCCGCAGTGAAAGCCACTCGGAAACGGAAATAAGCGAAACGGACGACGGAAACGGCAACATCGTTCAGACGGAAACGACAGTCACAAAACAACGCTTTATATTACCGTTTCTCATTTGACGGTGGATGAGATGGCTGACCTATACGGCTTTGACGCAGAACAGCGGGAATACCTTGCCGAGCTACTCAAGGATGAGAACAATTCCATTTGGGCGGCGGTGCTTTACGGTATCCGATACAGTGACGATCAGATCGTCACCGTGGCGCTTTCGCAGGTGGGCAATGTAGGCGGCGAACCGTACTGGTCTTGGTACGGCTTCGGAAGCCGTGTGGAATGGTGTGCTTGTTTTGTAAGCTGGTGCGCCGATCAGTGCGGCTATATCGACACCGGGGTTGTGCCGAAATATGCGGGTTGCGTGAACGGCGTCCAGTGGTTCAAAGATCGAGGACAGTGGATCGACGGTTCTGCCGAGCCTGTCCCCGGAATGATTATTTTCTTTGATTGGGATAACAAGGGTTCATCGGGTCCGCAGGACGGACAATCCGACCACACCGGTATTGTTCAAAAAGTCGAAAACGGTATCGTTTATACCGTTGAGGGAAACTCCGGTGATAGCTGTCGGGTAAACCAGTACAGCGTAGGTCACTACGAAATCCTCGGATATGGGGTACCGCAATATTAAAATAGGTGGCTATGGGCTTTATTGTCCCATAGCCACCTATTTTTCTTTTTTGTTTAGAATTTGATCCGGGATAATTGAGGTATTCAGCAAATCACCCGGTTCAACCTTCAGTGCGTCAGCGATGTTAAATAGAACCTCTACGGAAAAGGGTCTGACGATATTCGGCGCTTCGATTGCGCTAAGATGCGAACGGCTCATCATTGCCTCTGCCGCAAGCTGCTCCTGCGACATTCCTCGCATTTTACGAAGAACTGAAATTGTGATTCCCAGTTGAATAAATCTATCTCTATTTTTGAAGTCAATTTCTCTGCTCATTTGCTCCACCTCGAATCCATAATAATTATATGTTATTCTTCGCTTGCTTTCTGTTCTCGATGTGAAGCTATTGACTTATATATAGAGCAAAAATATAATAATAAGTGCAGATGAACAATGATATGCTCATTTGCTCTACTGTTATTCTTGGTGGTGTTTGTATGACCTGTTGTTTTATCGGGCATAGGAAAATTAAGCATAAGAAGGAGCTTGCAAGTCGATTGCGGGACAATATTTGCTATCTGCTTGAGCAGGGCGTAGCAACCTTTCTGTTTGGAGATCATTCCGAATTTAATACCCTCTGCTACAAGGTGGTTTCAGAACTAAGAGAAGTTTACCCCCAAATTCGCAGAATACACTATCGGACGGATTATCCTGATGCAGACGCTTATACGATGCAGTTCCTATTAGATGGATACGAGGACAGTATTTGCCCTGACGGAGTTGCTGCTGCCGGGAAAGCTGCTTATGTGGAACGCAATCAAGCTATGATTCGGGCAAGTGACTTTTGCGTCTTTTACTATAATAACGAATACCTTCCGGCGAGTCGAAAAGAGTCGAAAAAAGCAATAACAAGCTATCAGCCCAAAAGCGGCACCGGGCTTGCCTTTGACTATGCAAAAGCGCACGGAAAAACAATCATAAACCTATACACAGAAGATGAACACCGCAATTAGGCATCGAATCTATGGGGATTCGACTTTTGCAACATTTGTATCCGAAATCCCGTGCTTTACAATAAACACCTTTTGAGTTATTTGCATCATTGGAGCAGCCGGTGACGGCTGCTTTTCCTTTACGCTGATGAAGGGTGATAAGGTGGTCAAGGCGAGTTAGCAGCTCACCTATTTTCCTCTGCTCATCTATATATGGTAGAGGTATAGGCATTTGGAAGAACACATCATCTTTAATTGAGAACCTATCTGACCTTGCACCAGAGTCACCATTGAAATTCATAAACGAATGCCAATACGCGCACTTAAAGAAATGCTCCAAATAAGTCGTGTCAACATCGTGCGGACGAAAGACGGTATATAACGGTGACATTACGCCCGTTCTTCCAAGTTTATTGCGGTTTATCGGTCCAACTGGGGCGGAAGTAGAGATACGAGGGTTGTAAACAAAGTCCTCATTTTTTACAATGTAGTACCCATCCAAGCTGCCCAGCTTTGCTATATCGTGGTCAAAGAAATCTCTTTGACTTATAATCCGAACTCAGCAGAGTTTGTAAATGTTTCTACATATTGTAGTCCGGCATTTTTCTCCGTGACTTTATCTGCAATTTCGGATAGCTTACGCTGTTCCCAAGAGGATGTATAAAAAGGATGGATCAGTTGGACAGTCAGAGAAATTTCTGGGGTTGAATGCAAAAAAGGCTGTCGTTGATGAAGGGTGATAAGGCTATCGAGTGCTGTAAAGTATGTACCAATAGCAGCCTGCTCACTAATGTTTGACGGGATGGAGAACACAGTTTTGGACACCAATTTCCAATCTGCCCTCGGCATTTTCGTCCCGGTCGATTGATTAGCTACTTCATCGAATTGCCGGCTCTGAATCAATCGATATAGAAAGCTGCTATCAGCATTTTGAGGCTGTAATACCCAAAAATCGCCCACAGCAAGCCCATCAAATGTGGGCAAAAGCCAGTTTTGCAAGTACGGGCGGAGTTTTCCGTAAAGGACATCACCTTGATGAAATGCGATGCCTGATTTGATACTTTGCTTGGCGTAGATGTCTTTGTTGAGCCGACCTGTCCCTGACACTATATCCTCATATTCAACTCTTGGAAGGGTATCATCGGAGCATATTACCGATGATCGCACAGCGATTTCTTCAAACTTACGCTGTTCCCAAGCTATTCGGTTGCAGGAGAGTTTGAGTAGGTATGAAAATCAGGAACTAAGTCTGAAATATCGGGATTTATGGTTGATAATTCGGGATTATGTGCTATAATATAAGTTGTGTTTTAGCACTTACTCGCAGGTTGAGAGAAAGGAATGATACGATGGCTGTAAGCTATAAAAAACTTTGGCACATTCTGCTTGATCGAGATATGAAGAAAAGAGATTTGCAGGAAGCTGCTGGACTCACTAAATACGCAATCAATAAGCTCAGTCGTGATGAAAATGTAAGCACTGAAGTGTTGGGGAAAATCTGCTCAGCTTTGAATTGCACGACCGATGACATTATGGAGTTTGTTCCCGACGAGAAGTGAGTCCGTTTTATGGGACACTAATTGTTGTATCATAACAGTGGAGTAGTATATCTCCCTTAGAAAATGAAAAAGGATGGGTTCACAGGATGAATAAGCAACAGCTCGCTCAGAAAATATGGGCTTCCGCAAATCAAATGCGCTCCAAAATCGAAGCGAATGAATATAAGGATTACATACTTGGCTTTATCTTTTACAAGTATCTATCTGATAAAGAAGTCAAATTCTTGAAGGAAAATGACTATGACGACGAACTTCTGAAAACCGTATCAGAAGAAGATGATGAAACGGTTAAGTGGGTTCAAGAGAATATTGGCTACTTTATTGCCTATAAAGACCTCTTTTCTACTTGGCTCTCTATGGGTAAGGACTTTGATGTTTCAAATGTCCGTGATGCGCTCTCTGCGTTCAGCCGGTTGATTTCCAACACGCACAAAAAGGTGTTTGATAAAGTATTTGACACTTTGCAAACGGGTCTTTCCAAACTTGGCGATAGCTCCGGTTCACAAACAAAAGCAATCAGCGGGCTTCTGACGCTGATAAAGGATATTCCTATGGACGGCAAGCAGGACTACGATGTTCTCGGCTTTATCTACGAATATCTTATCAGTAACTTTGCAGCAAATGCTGGAAAGAAAGCAGGTGAGTTCTACACCCCGCACGAGGTATCTCTGCTGATGTCTGAAATCGTTGCAAGCCACTTGAAGGGCAAAAGCGAAATCAAAATTTACGACCCGACAAGCGGCTCGGGATCGTTGCTTATCAATATCGGTCAGAGCGTTGCCAAATATATGACCGATGACAACAACATCAAATACTTCGCTCAGGAATTGAAGGAGAACACCTACAACCTGACCCGGATGAATTTGGTTATGCGTGGCATCAAACCGGATAATATCGTCACTCGTAACGGCGATACTCTTGAGGAGGATTGGCCGTACTTTGACGAAAATGATCCGGTGAATACCTATAATCCTCTCTATGTGGATGCGGTCGTGTCCAATCCGCCGTATTCGCAGGCTTGGGACCCGTCCAATAAAGAGGGAGATCCTCGTTATGCTCGTTTTGGACTTGCTCCCAAAGGAAAAGCCGACTATGCTTTCCTCTTGCACGATCTGTTCCATATCAAGCCGGACGGCATTATGACAATCGTTCTTCCCCACGGCGTACTGTTCCGTGGCGGTGAGGAAGGTGAAATCAGAAAGAACCTGATTGAGAATAACCATATCGACGCCATTATCGGGCTGCCTGCAAATATCTTCTTCGGGACAGGAATTCCCACCATCATTATGGTGCTGCGCCAAAAGCGTGAGAATACCGATGTCCTTATCATCGATGCATCCAAGGGCTTTATCAAAGAGGGTAAAAATAACAAGCTCCGTGCGTCTGACATTAAACGCATAGCAGATACCTTTATTAAGCGTGAAAACATACCGAAGTTTTCACGAGTCGTCAGTCGTGAAGAAATTCGCAGCAATGATTATAACTTGAACATTCCTCGCTATGTTGATTCCTCTGAAGCTGCCGAGCATTGGGATGTCTATGCGTCTATGTTTGGCGGTATCCCGACAGCAGAAATTGACGAGATGAGCGAATTCTGGACGGCGTTCCCTGCGCTGAAAAAGGCGTTATTTACTGAGAGTGGCATTCCTTATGTGAATGTGTCTACCCCTAATATTAAGAGTGCCATCAAGAGCCACCCTGATGTGGTCGGGTTTGAGAAAGCTTTTAACGCCGCCTTTTCCACTTTCCGGCATTCCTGAAAGAAGAACTTATCGACCGGATGGGAAGCATCGAAATCTCTAAGGCTGAAACCGTGCTGAGTGCTGATATTTTCGAGCGATTGAAAGAAATTCCACTTATCGACAAATATGCGGCGTTCCAGCTTCTTGACGACGATTGGACAGGTATTTCCATCGACCTCGAAATGTTGCAAACCGAAGGCTTTGCTGCAACAAAGAAGGTCGATCCGAACCTTGTCATCAAGAAAAAGGACGGTAAAGATCAGGAAGTTCAAGAGGGCTGGGTAGGTCATATTATCCCGTTCGACTTGGTACAGGCGACTTTACTCTCCGCAGAAACGGACGAGCTTCACGGTTTGGAAAGCCGTTTGGCGGAAATCCCTTCTGAGTATGAGTCTATCCTTGATGAAATGACAGAGGAGGATAAAGAGAGCTGCAACGATGTTCTCACCGAGGAAGGCGATGCTTTCGTTCCGAAAGAAGTATCCAAAAAGATTAAGGAACTGAAGAAAGACCGTTCTCCTGAAAGCGTTGCGCTTCGTACACTCTTAGAAAAGGTAGAGTCTTTGGTCAAGAGCGAGAAAGAAATCAAGGCGGAGATCAAGGCAAAGGGTGCTGCGTTGCAGGCAAAAACAAAGGATACGATTGAAAGTCTGAGCGATGAGCAGGCTTTGGATTTGCTCGAAAAGAAGTGGATTGCTCCTCTCATTGAGAGCATTCACAAACTGCCTGATACCGTAATCGACAGCTTGGTGAGCAAAATTCAAGCCCTTCAGAACAAGTATGCCACAACTTTCTTCGAGGTCGAACAGCAGATCAGCGAAACCGAAGCAACGCTTTCGGGAATGATCGATGACCTTGAGGGTAATGAGTATGATATGCTGGGACTTAATGAGTTGAAGAAATTGCTGGGAGGTAGTGCAGAATGACGAAAAAATCAGATGCTCCCGCAATTCGCTTCAAAGGATTCTCAGACGCTTGGGAACAGCGTAAGTTGGGAGATATTGCTGACATTGTGGGTGGTGGAACCCCAAGTACAGGAAATCAGAGCTATTGGGACGGTGATATTGATTGGTATGCACCTGCTGAAATTGCGGATCAAATCTATGCAAATTCGAGTCAGAAAAAGATAACCGGCTTGGGTTATGAGAATAGTTCAGCCAAAATGCTTCCTCCCGGTACAGTCCTGTTTACATCTCGTGCAGGGATCGGGAAAACAGCTATTTTAACCCGAAAAGGCTGTACTAATCAGGGATTTCAGTCCATTGTCCCACATCGTGGAGAGCTTGACTCTTACTTCATTTTTTCTCGAACCGAAGAATTAAAACGATATGGAGAGCTTGTTGGGGCAGGATCAACTTTCGTCGAGGTTTCGGGAAAGCAAATGGCTGTAATGGAGCTGATGATGCCGCCAACGATGCGAGAACAACAGACTATTGGAGGTTTCTTTCAGCAGCTCGACCACCTTATCACCCTTCATCAGCGTAAGTTTGAAAAGTTGACGAATGTGAAAAGTCGATGCTCGAAAAGATGTTCCCGCAAAATGGCAGCAGTTACCCCGAAATTCGCTTTAAGGGATTTACTGACCCTTGGGAACAGCGTAAGTTTGATGAAGTGTTTGATTGCACTGTCCCGAATAACACACTTTCCCGTGCCGAACTGAGTTATGATGAAGGAACTGTCCTGAATGTTCATTATGGTGATGTGCTGATAAAGTATGGCTCTGTGCTGGATGTTCAAAAGGACGATATTCCTCGCATCCCGCATAGATGCCGAGAGGATTTCAATGGGGCTTTATTGCAGGATGGTGATGTTATTATCGCTGATACCGCAGAAGATGAAACGACCGGAAAAGCCTGTGAAATAGGTAATTTGCAAGGGAGTGCCATAGTATCGGGGTTACATACAATGGTGTGCCGCCCTCGGAACAGAATGGCATTGGGGTACCTCGGTTACTACCTCAATTCCAATGCTTACCACTATCAGCTTCTTCCTCTAATGCAGGGCATAAAAGTGCTCTCTTTAAGCCGCAGCAACATTCAAAAAACAAGCGTGAGTTACCCAATAGCAGTGAAGGAACAGCAACTCATTGCCTACTACTTCAGCCAACTCGACAACCTTATCACCCTTCATCAGCGTGAGTTGGAAAAGCTCCAAAATATCAAGAAATCTATGCTTGAAAAGATGTTCGTGTGACATCAATATCGCAGGAAGGAGGAAATCGAATGACATTCCAAAAAGAAGCGGACTTTGAGGAAGCCCTGATTAAAGTCTTGGCGGATAAAGGCTGGGAAAAAGAAGTTATCAAGAACCCGACCGAGCAAGACCTCATCCGAAATTGGGCAAGAATCCTGTATGATAACAACCGTGGTATTGACCGCTTGAATAACTATCCTCTTACGGATGGCGAAATGCAGCAGATTATTGAGCAGATCACGGAACTTAGAACCCCGTTAAAACTCAATGGCTTTATCAACGGAAAAACTGTGTCCATCAAGCGTGATAACCCTGACGACAAGCTCCATTTTGGCACTGAAATCAGCTTGAAAATATATGATCGCAGAGAAATCGCCGCTGGACAGAGCCGGTATCAGATCGTACAGCAACCAGCCTTTCCGAGCAAGTCAAAAATGCTGAATGACCGTCGTGGCGATTTGATGCTGCTCATCAATGGTATGCCGGTTATACATATTGAGCTGAAGCGCAGCGGTGTCCCCGTCAGTCAAGCATATAATCAGATTGAGAAATACTCATATGAGGGCGTTTTTACCGGATTGTTCTCGCTCGTTCAGGTGTTTGTTGCAATGAACCCTGAAGAAACTCGTTATTTTGCGAATCCCGGACCTGACGGAAAGTTCAATACGGATTACTATTTCCATTGGGCTGACTTCAATAATGAGCCTATCAACGATTGGAAAGCTATCGCCTCCTCGCTGTTGTCCATTCCTATGGCGCACCAGCTCATTGGGTTTTATACTGTTGCCGACAATGCTGACGGTGTTCTGAAGGTAATGCGAAGCTACCAGTATTACGCAGCCAGCGCAATTTCCGATGTTGTGTCTAAAACGAAGTGGGATAGCGGTAAGCAGCGTGGCGGCTACATTTGGCATACCACCGGCTCAGGCAAGACGATGACGAGCTTTAAGTCGGCTCAGTTGATTGCAAACTCCAATGATGCTGATAAGGTTATTTTCCTTACCGACCGTATTGAGTTAGGAACGCAGTCGCTCAAGGAGTATCGGGCATTTGCGGACGAGAACGAAACCGTGCAGGCAACAGAGAACACATATGTCCTTTTGACTAAGCTGAAAAGCAACGCAACGGCAGATACCCTAATTGTCACCTCTATTCAGAAGATGAGCAACATCCGAGATGAGGACGGAGGACTTAATGCAAGCGACATTGAAATAATCAACGGCAAACGGCTTGTTTTTATTGTTGACGAGGCTCATCGTTCAACTTTTGGAGATATGCTATCCATCATCAAGGAAACATTTCCCAATGCCATCTTCTTTGGCTTTACTACGGCACATGTTTGAGGAGAATGCAAAGAAAAACAATGCCCAAACAGATGTTTTTGGCAATGAACTCCATAGATATAGCATTGCTGATGGTATCAGGGATAAGAATGTGCTTGGATTTGATCCTTATAAAGTCCTGACTTTCCGTGATAAGGATGTCCGCAAGGTGGTTGCTTTGGAAAAAGCAAAAGCAGCAACCGAAGAAGAAGCAATCAGCGATCCCAAAAAGGCAAAAATATTCTATGAGTATATGGACTCCTCCACCGTCAAGATGGCGGGCTTCTTGGGCGATGACGGAAAGTGGGTCAAGGGCATTGAAGATTATCTTCCAAAAACTCAGTACCTTTCCGCAGAGCATCAAAGCAAGGTTGTTGAGGATATTCAAGAAAACTGGCTTACTTTGAGTCACAACGGGAAATTCCACGCAATCTTTGCAACGAGCAGCATCCCGAAGCAATAGACTACTATCGACTGTTGAAGGCTGCAATGCCGAAACTTAGGATCAGTTGCCTTTTTGACCCCAATATCAGCAATGAAGATGGTGACTACAAAGAATACAGAGGGCAGCCGATTGCTTTCTATAAAGAGCAAGGCTTAATCGAAATCCTTACTGACTATAATACGATGTTTGGTCAGGATTTTTCGATTGCTACACACGCTCGCTTCAAAAAAGACCTTTCTCTACGCCTTGCCCACAAAGAGCAATATAAGCGGGTCGAAAGAGAGCCTGAGAAGCAGCTCGACCTCCTGATTGTAGTGGATCAGATGCTTACCGGCTTTGACTCTAAGTGGGTCAACACGCTGTATATGGACAAGATACTGGAGTATGAGAACATCATTCAGGCATTTTCCAGAACCAACAGACTTTTCGGACCCGATAAGCCTTTTGGCATCATCAGATATTATCGCAAGCCGCATACGATGGAGCAGAATGTGAGCAAAGCTGTTAAGCTCTATTCCGGCGATAGACCGATAGGTCTGTTCGTTGAAAAACTGTCTTACAACCTCGGAAAGCTCAACGCTGTGTTTGATGATATTGCCTATTTGTTCAAGAATGCTGGTATCCCTGACTTTGAAAAGTTGCCTGCGGACGGAACCGTAAGAGCTAAGTTCGCCTCGCTGTTTAGAGATTTCAACGGATACCTTGAAGCTGCTAAAATCCAAGGATTTAGGTGGGACAAACACACCTACTCATTCAAGGACGAGGAAAGTGGAAATTCGATTGAAATTGCAATGGAGTTCGATGAGAACGCATTTTTGATTTTGGCACAGCGTTATAAAGAGCTTTCCGCTGCTTCTTCCGATGATCCTGGATCACAAGACATAGATATACCATACGATCTTGTTGGATACCTGACTGAAATTGACACAGGGGTTATCGATGCCGATTATATGAACAGTCGCTTCGATAAGTACCTCAAATTGATTCGACAGGAAGGTTCGTCCGAGGAATCTATTGAGCAAGCAAAGGCAGAACTTCACAAAACTTTTGCTGCCCTAACGCAAGAGGAGCAGAAATACGCAAATATCTTTCTGCACGACATTGAGCGAGGCGATGTCATTGCCGAGGACGGAAAAACGCTTCGTGACTACATCACGGAGTATCAGTTTAGAGCAAAAGATGACCAAATTCACCGTTTTGCGACTATCTTCGGTCTTGATGAGGATAAACTCAGGAATATGATGGGGCTTAACCTGAATGAAGCGACTATCAATGAGTTTGGCAGGTTTGACGAGCTGAAAAAGAGCGTCGATAAGACCAAAGCAAAAGCATTCTTTGAAGCATATGAACAAACCAAGTTGATTCCGCCCAAGGTCAATATGAAAACGGATCAGCTTTTGCGGCAGTTCATTCTTACCGGTGGATTTGAGGTTGATGTGCCGTAATGAGTGCCATCACCGCTAAAGCAAGCCGAAAAATGAAAAAATATGCGGTCTTAACAAGAGAGCCAAGGTGTTTCCTTGGCTCTTTTGATTTTTCTTGGGAACAGCGTAAGGTTCAAGATGTTGCTGACCGCTTTGATAATCTGCGTATCCCTGTTGCAGCAAATCTTCGAGTTCACGGAACAACGCCGTATTATGGAGCAAACGGAATTCAGGATTATGTGGAGGGATTTACACACGATGGAGAATTTGTCCTTGTTGCTGAAGATGGAGCGAATGACTTAAAAAACTACCCTGTAAAATGCGTAAACGGGCGTATTTGGGTCAATAATCACGCTCACGTCCTTCAAGGAAAGGCGGGAATTTCCGATAATAGTTTTCTTGCCTTTGCCATAAGTCAATCAGATATTGAATAACTTTTGGTAGGTGGCAGTCGAGCAAAGTTGAATGCAGAAACCCTAATGAGCATTGAGTTTAAACTGCCCTGCTTGCAAGAACAGTATCGAATTGGCGAGTATTTGACACAGCTTGACCACCTTATCACCCTTCATCAGCGTAAATGTGTATTTTTATTCGGCTTTTTTCAGGCTTTTATCTCTATGATCTTCACCGCTTCGACATTTTCTTGGGAACAGCGTAAGCTTGGTGAAATAGGCTCGGTTTCAATGTGCCGCCGCATTTTCAAGGAACAGACATCAGAAACTGGAGATATACCTTTTTATAAAATTGGAACATTTGGCGCTGATCCTGATGCGTTTATTTCCAGAGAGCTTTTTGAAGAATACAAATCAAAATATCCTTATCCCCAAAAGGGAGATATTTTGATTTCAGCGTCGGGCAGTATCGGCAGAGCCGTTGAATTTGCCGGGAATAATGAGTATTTTCAGGATTCAAATATCGTGTGGCTTAACCACGATGAAAGGCTCTCAAATCCATTTTTGAAGTGTTTTTACTCAGTAGTAAAGTGGGCTGGTATTGAGGGTAGCACCATAAAAAGGCTTTATAACGATAACATACTAAACACTGTTATTTGTATGCCATCTGTTCCTGAGCAAAAGCGCATAGGGCTATTCTTTGAAAACCTCGACAACCTTATCACCCTTCATCAGCGTGAGTGCATTTCTTTTACCGCAAGGGCGGGCAGGCGTATCCTGACCGCAAATAAAAAGCGAAATACTTCTTCTTGGGAACAGCGTAAGGTTGGGGATTTGCTCATAGAGCGTAATCAACAAGCACCAATGAGCGACGAATATCCCCTTATGGCATTCATAGCAAATGAAGGTGTTGCCCCTAAAGGTGAGCGTTATGACCGAAGCGCCTTAGTTACGGACACGGTAAACAAGCAATATAAGAAAACAGAGAAAGGCGATTTCATATATAGCTCCAACAACCTTGAAACCGGCTCAATAGGTCTGAATAAGTACGGAAAAGCCTGCATTTCACCGGTATATAGCATTTTTGAGCCTACTGGCATTGCTGACTCTGATTTTTTAGGAAGAAGATTGGTCAGAAAAGACTTTATAAATGCTATGGTCAAATGGCGTCAGGGTGTCATCTATGGACAATGGAGAATACACGAGTCCGATTTTCTGAAAATTGAAATAACTGTACCTTCAGTCGAGGAACAACGGAAGATCGGTGCTTATTTAGACCAGCTCGACCACCTTATCACCCTTCATCAGCGTAAGCCATTTTTAATGAAATGGAGGACTTCTGATGCTAACAGAAACCAAACGAACAGACTTGTTCTGTGAATATTATGCAAAATGGATTACGGTGTATAAGAAGGGCGCAATCAGAAAGGTGACGATGGATAAGTACCTAATGACGCAGAAATGGCTCGTTAAGCTCGTCCCGAACCTGAGAGTATGTGATATGAACCGGATCGCTTATCAGCAGTTGTTGAACGACTATGCTGAGTTCCACGAGCGCCAAACTACGATGGATTTTCACCACCAGCTCAAGGGAGCTATTCTTGATGCTGTTGATGAGGGCTTGATTGAAAGAGATCCTACTCGCAAGGCAATCATAAAGGGGAAGCCACCGGTAGCGAAGAAAATTAAGTACCTCAATCAGTTTGAGCTACATACGCTGCTGATCTCGCTTGACCTGAAGGATAAGGTGAATTGGGACTACTTTATCCTATTGGTAGCAAAGACAGGGATGCGCTTTTCTGAAGCACTGGCTCTTACCCCGAAGGACTTCGACTTTGCCCATCAAACACTGTCCATAAGCAAGACTTGGGACTACAAGGGAAAGGGCGGCTTCCAGCCTACGAAGAACAAGTCGTCTGTGCGGAAAATTCAAATTGACTGGCAAACTGTCATTCAATTTTCTGAATTGGTAAAGCACCTTCCCGAAGATAAGCCCATCTTTGTCAACTCTACTGTCTACAATTCGACGGTGAACGACATTCTCGGCAGGCATTGCAAAGCCTGTAACATCCCTGTCATCTCTGTCCACGGATTACGGCATACACACGCCTCTTTGCTGTTATTTACGGGCGTTTCCATTGCGAGCGTTGCCCGGCGTCTTGGACATTCGAGTATGACCACTACGCAAAAAACCTATCTGCACATCATTCAGGAACTTGAAAACAAAGACATCGACTTGGTGATGCGCTCTCTTTCGGGTTTGAGCTAAAAAACTAAACCGGCTTGCGCTGATTAAAGGTGATAAAAAAGATGCCATCCGAAAGGGTGGCATCTTAGTTATTTGTCGTATCTCAGAAAATCATTGCAATGTTCCTGCTGGCGCAAGCGATACACATTAAAGAAAGTGTTGCAGGAAAACCTCATTCGCCGCTTGCAGGGATTTGTGATACTCGCGATAAGCGGGGCTAAGCCTCTGCATTGCGGGGATGAATACATCGTTATAGCCGATCTCCCTTTGGAATTGCTTTAGATACTCTTGCAGTCGGTAGGCGGGAGATGCCTTATATTCCTCCGATTCCGCAACTGCTCGATATTGTTCGAGTATTTCCTTGTTGTCGTGAATATACTTTTCCGGGTCTGCCATAGCTGCCGCAAGTGCAGAAGATGCGCTTTGCGTCACAGCAGCATCAGCATTTTCTCTAATCTCATCAAGATACTGCTGCACATCGCTGGGAACGGCTATTGAAACGCCGTCCAAGTATCGGATGATCGTTTCAAACGCTTCCCTCTGCTCATCTGTTGTGATTGTTTCGCTCAAAAACGGAGCGAAGTGCAAGCATACGAATTTTCCATAGAAGCCCGGAAACTTATCAAGGATACGGTTCAATATGGATTGCTTGTTTTGAAGCGCCTCCACTTGTCCTTCAATATGCTCCCAATCGCCGCTTTCCGCAAGTTGTTTTATCAATGCCTGCTTTGTTTGCAGCTCGACGATTTCAAACTCTTTCCTGTTGAGGACATCGTAAATTGCTGTACGGCTATCATTCTCAAGAATTGTGCGAATCTCTGGAACGGAAAAGCCCAGTCCACGCAAAACTGCAATCCGCTTGAGCTTCAAAGCATCTGTCTCGGAGAACTGCCGATACCCGTTTTCTTTTATCCTTGGCTGGATTAGTCCCTGTTCTGTGTAATACTCAACTGCTTTTTTGGTCAGGTTACATTCTTTGCATACTTCATTTATGAGCATTGTTCTCACCTCCACATATAGGATAAGCTATCCCCCAAGGTGCCAGTCAATAGGTTTTCAAAAAAATGAGTTAGAAGATTCCCTTATTGTACTTGAACTGTGCATACAAGATAAAGCCCAAGCCGATGACGAGCGCCGGAATAACAATGAAAGACATTGCCTTTTCGCTCCAGAAAGTTGTGACAAATGCCGCTATCAAAGATACACCGATGATAAGCGTACCTGTGCCGACGGCTCTCCCATACTTCGGTACATCTTCTTCCTTGACCTTTCTTCGGTTGTAGGAATGTATTGTGCTGATATTTCCAGTCATATTCACGATTCCAATAACGGAGATGAATATGCCTAAGATCAACAGAGCGATATTATCCATTCGCTTCCTCCTTAAAAATAAAACAGTTCTTCAAATTTCTTGTCCAGAGCAATGCAGAGGATCAATGCCAGCTTTGCGGTCGGATTGAATTGCCCTGTTTCAATGGAACTGATTGTGTTTCTCGATACACCAATCATTTCCGCCAGTTGTGTTTGGGATAGCTTTTTCTCTGTGCGTGCTTCCTTGAGGTTGTTTTTCAATTTCAGTTCGTCATTCATCCCTTGACCTCCACAAGCCGCAGGACAAAAGGCAAGAAATGTAAGGCACATCGCTAAATAGAGAATACCGAGGATCAAGTCGGTTTTTCTCTTTAGCCTTGCATACTTTACAAGAGTGTGGGTGGTAAGAATGCTAAAATAAACAACCCACGGACTCAGAAAGTATGTTTTTGTAAAGATACGAAAGATAAGCGTGAGAACAACGCAGACCGCAGCACCAACACGACCGGCAATATTTCCTGCCTGCGCGGTTACTTCCATCTCCGCCAAATCCTGTTTTGTTCTCTCTGCGGCTGCTTTCCAAAATCTTCTCTTTATTCATTGAACAGAATCGCTCCTTTCCAAGTTTTCTTGTCATTATTATATCAATGCCAAGTAAACTTGTCAAGCACAATTATCTTACCGTCCTGTGTCTTTTCTATGAACGCCGCACTTTTTCGCTGCCTCGCAAAAAACCTATCTGCACATCATTCAGGAACTTGAAAACAAAGACATCGACTTGGTGATGCGCTCTCTTTCGGGTTTGAGCTAAAAAAAACAAAACCGGCTTGCGCTGATTAAAGGTGATAAAAAAGATGCCATCCGAAAGGGTGGCATCTTAGTTATTTGTCGTATCTTAGAAAATCGTTACAGTGTTCCTGCTGGCGCAAACGGTAGCCTTGAGAGATCAGCGTATCGGCTTTAGAGCGACAAGGTTAATATCTGAGTTCAATGTCCGTGCGATCTGTTGCGTGTAGCATCCTCTTTCTGCAAGTTCAAGGAAGTCCTCATCTGATAGTGAAATCTGTGCGGCAAAGAGATTGGCTTCGTACTCCATACGGTTGTCCCTCATATTGAAGATCTCAAACTCTTTGAAGCCCCCGACTTTCGTGGCTTCCTCCCGATGTAAAGCATCGTGCCCTAATTCGTGAAGTAGCACGATGTTCTCCATAACCGGATGCAGATCATTTTTGATAAAGATGAAGCGATTACGCATCAAGACTTTATATGCTCCACGCTGTTCATTGAACGGATAATACATTACCTCGATTCCTAAGTCCCTTGCTATTCTGAGAGGATCACGGGTTCCGCATTGAGCAACGATGGAGTTTGCTTTTTGTACGATTTCCGAAGTGCTTACATACATCGGCTTCACCCCTTTTCAGTTTATTCCTGTTTCCATTCTAACACACAATGTGTCCCATAAACGGGACTCAGTCCTGCTTGCCCTTAGAACGGTACTTCTTTGGGGTGTACTTTTTGTTTTTCTCTTTCGCAAGCCAATAGGCATCCATAATAGCTTGCATCATAACATCCATATCATCCTGTGCCAACTCGCCGCCGGTAAACAAACCAGTTACTTCATCTGTGAGCTGTTGCGCTTGTTTGGCACCTCGTGCGCCGTACTGCTCCGCAGCCTGAGCAACGAGCATACCATCCGTACCCAGAAGCTGATCCACGGAAATATTAAGTGCCTTTGCCAACTTCTCCGCTGCATCCAAGCGAGGACGAGAGGTTCCGCATTCGTATCTCTGTATGGTACGGGGGGAAACACCAGAAACCTTTGCAAGCTGCTCCTGCGTCATATCATTTTTTTCTCTCAGCCCTTTTAATCTGTCGCTGAACTTCATTATCAATTCCCTCCATAAGATTTCTATTTTTAGCAACACGACACTTTTTTCTCTTATTGACACGACATTGGTGTCGTGTTATAATCTGAATCACAACAACGACACTTCTGTCGTGTTCATATGATACAACACGACACTTTGGTTTGTCAAGAGGTTTCGTAGAATTTTCAAGAATTAGGGTGATTTAGTTGAGCAGATCAATACTGCATTGTGATATGAATAACTTCTATGCCAGCGTTGAATGTATGCTCGACCCAGCTTTGAAAAAGTATCCGGTCGCTGTCTGCGGCTCGGTGGAAGAAAGGCACGGTATAGTCCTCGCCAAAAACTATGCCGCCAAAGCATTTGATGTAAAAACAGGCGATGCAGTGTGGCAAGCGAAGCAGAAGTGCAGAAACCTTGTTGTTGTGCCTCCGCACTTTGAGGAGTACATCAAATATTCCAAGCTGGCAAGAAGCATTTACAGCCGCTATACCGATCAGGTCGAGCCTTACGGAATGGACGAGTGTTGGTTGGATGTGAGTGGTACAGAGAACATCTTCGGTTCACCCGAAAAGGTGGCAAACGACATACGGGAAACAATCAAGTTTGAACTTGGGCTGACAATTTCCGTCGGGGTGTCTTTCAATAAAATATTTGCCAAGCTCGGCTCGGATATGAAAAAGCCGGATGCTGTGACGGTCATACCGAAAGGCACTTTCCGAGACAAAATATGGGGACTCCCCGCAGCGGATTTGCTCGGTGTGGGACGGGCAACGCAGCGTGTATTAGATAGCTATTGCATTAGAACCATTGGCGATTTAGCTAAGACCGATCCTGACTTTCTGAACCGACGGCTCGGTAAAAACGGAATTGCCCTTTGGCAGTATGCAAACGGTAATGACCGATCCCGTGTTATGAACGCCGACTTTGTTTCTCCGGTTAAGAGCGTGGGACACGGAATTACTACCATCGAAGATTTGGAGAACGACGAGCAGGTGTGGCCCGTCTTTCTCGAATTGACGCAGGACATCGGACATAAACTCCGTGTCCACAAAAAGTGTGCGGATGGAGTCGCCATTCACATACGGGACAACACACTTTTTTCAAAGCAATGGCAAACGGCATTGGATATGCCTACACAATCCCCAATGCTGATCGCAAAAGCGGCTTTTGCCCTCTTTGAAAAAAGATACGACTGGAGGAACCCGATTCGCTCAGTCACGATTCAGGCAATCAACTTGGTGCCACAGGACACGCCCCGACAAGTCGATTTGTTTATGAACATCGAAAAGATTGAGAAAGCAGAAAGGCTCGACCAGTGCATTGAAACCATTCGCCAGCGGTTCGGCAAGAACAGCATCCGCAACGGCATTCTTTTTCAAAATCTCCGGATGCCGAGTGAAAAGCCTGAGATTACTATACCGACCGGGGTACTTTGTTAAGGAGGTCAGTATGATTAGTACAAGCAGTAACAAGATTGATGAAATTGTTGCGCCTGATGAGATCGAAACCTATGTTTCGATGCCGTCCTGTTTGTTGCAGGGGTGCAGTAATGATCTGATTATTTTCCGTGCAGATGGAGGAAACCATTTCACCCACTACGGTATTTATGAGGGAATGTTTCTTATCTTTGATGTCAGCAAAGATTTTGAGGACGGACACCTTTCCTGCTATCTGAACAATTCGGGCGATGATCGTCCTAAGTTCAAAGTTTCTGACAAGCCATTGGATGGCTACCGTCATTTTGGTAGGCTGGTTGCCAGTATGAAGAATTATGAGGTGTAAGGATGGAAGAAGAACGGCGCAAGGTATATGTGGAAGTCGATGTTACCCATAAGACGGATGGAACGGCTCGACCCCGAAAAATCAAATTTGAAGATGGTGAGGTCTACGAGATCGACCGTGTAAGGCACTGCTGTCGTGCGGCATCGACCAAGGTCGGTGGAACAGGGCTTCGTTATACGGTGATGATATGCGGTACGGAAACCTTCCTTTTCGATGAAGAAAACGGAAAGTGGTTTGTAGAAGGCAAGAAAAGAGCAGTTCTCTAAGGATGCCACCATTCATCAGCCCTGAGAGCGTCAAGGAACTTAATGAGGTGATGTGCGTGACAAAAGATAATTGGACACCTATACCGATGTATTGCTCTAACTGCGGTGCATTGCTTTACGGATATAGAAATGATGAGGGGAAAATCAAGTATGAGTGTAAAAGGTGCGGAACCGTAGCGGTTCGAGTACAGAAAGGACGCCGACACGACAAGATTGACATTTATGCCCCGGAAGGGCAAATCCGATATTATTGATCGGCTAAAAACTGAATACGGCAAAACGACGGAATGGTTGAGGTGAAACAGACTGCGTAATTCCATCTCCAGGTCACTTGCTTTGAACACTTCGGTTGGTTAAACCAAACTTGCTATGCAGATATGAGAGGCCACCGACAAGACAGTAAGCCATAGGCTTACCCTGTCTTGCCGGTGGGCTTCTTTTTTTCGGCAAGAACAACCGACCAAGGGCTTCCGGCAGAGAAATCTCTGAAAGGAAGCCTTTTTCGATGCTAAATAAGTGGCTCTGCTATATCGCTGAATATCCGTGATCTCCAAATTTTGAACCCGAAAACCAAATTCAAAATTCAAAGGAGATTACGGTAATGAGAAAAATATACCTTGTCAAAAAGAACCCCGAACAGCCCGCTGACGGCAATAACTGGATCGTAATGAACAGCTTCGAGTTTATGAACTTCGTTAAGACCCCGGAGGGGCAGAAACGAAAAGCGTGCTTTGGGCAGTTAGATGCCTGCTCTGTTGACGATGTGATTATCATCGCTGAATGTGGAGCTGAAACCGCAAAACAGTGGCGATCCGAGAAAGATAGACACGATTATCTTGCATCAATCGAGAAACAGTCCGGGATGACGGTGTTTTCCTATAATACACAGATAACCACAGAGGATGAAATGTCCGGCGAGGAATTGCTGGCAGATAATCAATCCGATGTTGTTGAGGAAGTCCTGCGCCGCTTTCAAAAAGCACATATCCAAGAAACACTCGCTGCACTACTCCCCGAAGAAAGAGATTTGATAGAGAGCTTAATCATATCACATTTTCCTATGACGGAGAGAGAATATGCCAAAAAGGTCGGAAAAGCACAAAGCACGATCCACTGTCAGAAAGCTGCTATTCTGAAGCATCTAAAAAATATGCTCCGTTTCTAAAAGTTTTTTCGTTCAAATCGAAAAATTTTTCCCAGTTGGTTAGTAGAGAGCAAAAAACGCAAACAGATAGGAGCATAGATAATGAAACAGGTAATGATGGTCAAATTCGACTCCCCAAAATGGAGAAAGGTAGATGAGTATAAGGTCGCAAACCCGTTTGTTGATGTCGGTTTTCGGCAGGTCAAGGATGTCGTTGATTTGCGTGTATTCGACCTGCTGAACATTAGCCGCATCAATAATAACAGGGCTGAAGAAATGCTTCTTTGTATTTACCATATTCTCCAGCCGGACAGACGGATTGACGAAGGTATTTATAACGACGAGATCGACCAGTATTTCTCATATCGGGAATGGAAAAAGAAACACCAGCCTTTAAGTCCAGCGGTGTGATGTCAAGAAAATAAATGATTTAAAAAATCATACATTTTGATATATACCGCAAAGACAAAAAACACCCACCTAAGCCCTGTCGACCAGATTTTTTAAATGAGCAGGGCGTAGTTCATCAGCAAGCAGATGGAATCTACTTTGCTGGACAGTATAGGCGGTTGTCTTTCAGCAGTCGAAAGACTAAACGCACAAATTTACGGGCAGTTAATGCGAGTGCACGTTTGTGTTGGCATCTGTTTACCCTTTGTATTTGAGGTGGTAGAAGTCGCTGTATTCCTTGTCGCATCTTACAAGAGAAAATGCGGCTTCACACAGATAATACTTTAAAATCGGTTGCCTGATGGAATGAGCCTTGTAACTTCGGCTTCAAATCCACCGGACTGGTGTTGTTTCCAGGCAAGCCCCGCATATTTAGCAAGCGATGCCTGATTATCAAAACGATTGATATCTCCGATTTCAGCCATGATACCTACTGAATATACAGGCCCAATACCTGGAATGGATATCAATACATTTGGCAAGAGTTCCATCAGGGCTTTGATAGCTTTATCGAACTCTTTGATTTGAGATTCCAATGCCTTCATAGAGGTTATGGATATTGAAAGCACCTGATTAACAGAGTCATTTACCGTCTTGGGTAAACGGTAAGAACTGCGGGCAGCTTTCTGAATGGCTTTGGCTACTGCATCAGGATCAGGAAAGCGATTCTTTCTTTTCAATGATGAAGCCAGTAAGCTCATGTAAGTCCATATTTGCCAGTGCTTCTGCGGATTCAAATTCATCGTAGACAGCAAGGGCAGTAGTGCTGAAGGCATCGCTGAATACCTTCTCCTGCGTCATAGTAGAATACTTCTGAACAGCACATTCATGAATCGCTGCTTTCTTTGACAAGATTCTGAACAGCGAAGAAACGTGCCCGTGTGAGGTTTTGAGAGCTTTATAACGGTAGTCTCCCATATATACCTCTTTTGTTGATTCTACCGAAACGCAGGCAGTCAGCAATAACAAAAGAGTCCACATAATCATTTTGGCAAGTCATTGTAAGTATCGTGAAACTTTTGACTTGCTTAGGATTGAGGACATGAATCTTTCTGTTAAACGGTGCCAGAGTGGCATCTTCCCTTTAGAAGTACATGAGATTGTCTCCGTAAACTGAGGTTGCTTCAAGACCGATCAGAACCGTGTCAAGGGAATGTGAAGTTAAAGCAGAATAGATTTTTTTTACCAACAGGGTAGAACCTTCATGAGAGTTAGCAACAGAAAAGTTGCTGTGTTTATCTCCATTTGAAGCATTAAGTAAACGA
>SCPO01000718.1_pt1 | contig 50202 bp, 89 predicted proteins | sample 6106821 | NCBI WGS metagenome assembly SCPO01 (sample SAMN10720448, study PRJNA508395) | human gut metagenome | isolation source: Participant 2 stool, 0 month | host: Homo sapiens | collected 2017 | reverse complement strand
CTTGCAGCCAATGTGATAACCTTACCTGTAAGTGTATTCTTATCCATTGAAAGCCACTTTGGAACAACCCTGTTTGCGTTTGTTTCAACGATTTCCTTAATTCTAACAGAGTTCTTACTCTCTCTAACTGCTATTACATCACCCGGCTTAACAAGGTATGACGGAATATCAACCTTTGACCGTTTACTGTGATATGACCGTGATTAACAATTTCTCTTGCTTCACGTCTTGTATTAGCCAAACCTAATCTGAAAACAACATTGTCAAGTCTTGACTCAAGGATTTGAAGCAACATTTCACCTGTGATGCCCTGTTTCTTTGTAGCCATTACATAGTACTTTCTGAATTGCTTCTCAAGTACACCGTATATATACTTAACCTTTTGCTTTTCATTAAGCTGCAAGCCATATTCAGACTGCTTTTTCTGCCTTGCTTTGGGTTTCTGTTTGACGACTTATCAATACCCATTGTTGCAGGGTTAATGCCCAAAGTCTTGCATCTCTTTAACACTGGTTGTCTGTTTATTGCCATGTTAATTTTTCCTCCTTTACAATAATATACAAATCAGACTCTTCTTCTCTTTGGTGGTCTACAACCGTTATGAGGAATAGGAGTTACGTCCTTAATCATTGTAACATCAAGACCTGTTGCTTGAAGTGCTCTGATTGCAGCTTCTCTACCTGCACCAGGGCCCTTAACGTAAACTTCTACTGTCTTCATTCCATGTTCCATAGCTGCCTTAGCTGCTGTTTCTGCAGCTGTTTGAGCAGCGAAAGGTGTGCTCTTTCTTGAGCCGCGGAAGCCTAAACCGCCGGCACTTGCCCAAGATATAGCATTACCAGCTGTATCTGTAATTGTAACTATTGTATTGTTGAAAGTTGAACGGATATGAGCCGCGCCTTTTTCAATATTCTTTCTATCACGACGTCTTGTACGTGTAGTCTTCTTTGCTACCTTAGCCATTTAGCTTAGTCCCTCCTTTATTTCTTCTTACCTGCAATCGTCTTGCAGGACCTTACGGGTTCTTGCATTGTTCTTTGTGTTTTGTCCTCTTACAGGAAGACCTCTTCTGTGACGGATACCTCTGTAACATCCGATTTCCATAAGTCTCTTGATGTCAAGAGCCAACTGTCTTCTAAGGTCACCTTCAACTGTGTATTCAGCGTCGATAACTTCTCTTAGCTTACTTACATCTGCTTCTGTAAGATCCTTTACTCTTGTGTCTGGGTTTATACCTGTTTGAGATAGAATCTTTTGAGAACTCTTTAGTCCAATGCCGTATATATAGGTAAGACCAATCTCTACTCTCTTTCTCTAGGTAAGTCAACACCTGCTATTCTTGCCATACTTTTCTACACCTCCATTAAAAGATATCATCAAAAATTTTTATAGTGTTGTATTAAAACTCATTCAGGCTGTTCGCCTGAACAAGTCATAAACAAATTTTAATGCAGTGCTTTTCACTGCGTTTTGCAAAATAATATATAAATTAGTATCCTGTGATATAACCTCTCGGCTATTTTAATCAGTTCAGATTTGAGTGCAGTCCAAAGCTTCTTTCAAACTGCCGTGTACTTAGTGTACACAAAGTTCGAAAAGTTCGGAATGTGCAAAATATGGACTGATTAACCCTATTTTGCTTATGCTTTGGGTTCTCACAAATAACCATTACTTTGCCTTTTCTCTTTATGATTTTGCACTTTTCGCAAATTGGTTTTACTGACGGACGTACTTTCATATCTATTACCTCCTTGTCGTCACTTATCTGACCGAAGTAAATTATTTACTTCTCCATGTAATTCTGCCCTTATCAAGATCATAAGGACTCATTTCAAGAGTTACCTTATCTCCCGGTAGAATTTTTATGAAATTCATTCTCAGTTTGCCTGAAATATGTGCTGTAACCTGGTGCCCATTTTCAAGCTCAACTCTAAACTGTGCGTTAGGCAAGTTTTCAACAACTTTACCTTCAACTTCTATAACATCTTGCTTAGACATATGTTATAAACCTCCTTTAGATACGCTTTCAGGCTTAATTAAACTCCGCTAATGCTTTCGCACCTCTGAATTTGTAACCTTACCCGCAGTTGCAAGTTTGTTACTTACAAAATCCGAAACAGAGTTTGTACCCTGAAGGTGCTTGAGCTTTTCTTTTTCGGGTGATCCACTTTTCGCAATTCACCGTTTGCAAGATAAACAAAATCGCCTTCTCTTGAAAGGACGATGAACAAATCACCCTTGTCACGTCCCGCAATGGAACGCACGATTGAACCCTCTATAATTTCCATATAATACTCCTAAAGTGTTAATATTTCACACCCGTCTTTTGTAATCAATACGGTGTTTTCATAGTGGGCTGACAAACTTCCGTCATCAGTTACAACTGTCCAATCATCATCAAGTACCGCAACATTATAATCACCTGCATTAACCATAGGTTCAATAGCAATTGTCATACCTGCGGCAAGCTTTACGCCATGACCGGCTTTGCCAAAATTCGGTACGCTCGGATCTTCATGAAGATTACGACCAATTCCATGACCGACAAGGTCACGCACTACGCTGTAACCATGCGATTCAACATACTGCTGAATTGCTGACGAAACATCGCCTAATTTGGCACCGTGCTTTACATATTTAATTCCCTCAAAAACTTTGACGTGTAACGTCTATAAGATTTTGTGCCTCGTCCGAAATCTTTCCGACTCCGAATGTTCTTGCGGCATCACTGTGCCATCCGTCAAATTATAGCGCCCATATCAATGCTGATTATGTCGCCCTCTTTCAAAATGGCTCTCTTACTTGGAATTCCGTGAACAACCTCGTCATTGATTGACGCACAAATTGTTCGGGAAACCGTTATAATTAAGGAAATTAGGTTTTGCACCTTGTGATATAATAAAATCATATGCGATTTTATCAAGCTGCGCCGTTGTTACACCCGGTTTGATGTGCTTCTCAAAATCAAGCGCACCTTTGTAACCTTTGCTGACGCACGCATTTTTCGACTTGTTTTGCTGATTTAATAGTTATCATAACTCACACCTCAAGTCCCAAAGCCTTAGCAACATTGCTTGTTGTATCTTCAAGCTTATCCTCGCCCTTTGCAGTAACAAGAAGTCAAGCTTTTCATAATACGCTTTTATCGGCTCTGTCTGTTCGTGATAAACATTAAGTCTGTTCTTGATTGTTTCAGGAACATCATCGGCGCGCTGAATAAGTTCGCCTTTACATTTATCACATATTCCTTCAGTTTCAGGCTTGTTTGATATGATATTGTACGGTGCTCCGCACTTTGAGCATTCACGTCTTGATGACAAACGCTCGATTATTGCCTCATCGGCAACTTCAAGAGAAAGCACTTTATCAATTTTACGCCCGATTCTGTCAATGCCTCAGCCTGAGCTGTTGTGCGAGGGAATCCGTCAGGATAAATCCCTTTGCACAATCAGGCTTTTGCAATCTTTCTTTTACTATAGAAACAATTACGTCATCCGGAACAAGTTTTCCATCATTGATATACTTTTCAGCAATCTTTCCGATTTCTGACTGTTCCTTGATGGCGGTTCTCAACATAACACCCGTTGAAATTGTGTTTATATCAATCTCTTAGATAAAATTTCGCCTTGAGTGCCTTTTCCTGCCCCGGAGATCCATTAATACCAAATTCATACTAAATACCGCCTTTCCTGAAATTATTCAAAGGAAACTTTATAATGACGCATTGTCATTTTGTGATTCAATTTGTCTGACAGTTTCAAGAGCAACACCTTCCATAATTAGAGTGATGTACCGCCGATTTGAAGTGCCGTTACATTGAATATCGCACCGACAATTACAGGTAGGATTGCAATAATTGCAAGGAAGAATGCACCTACAAGATTTAATCTTGAAGAAATCTTTCCTATATAATCGCTTGTCGGCTTACCAGGTCTGATACCCGGAATGTATCCTCCACTCTTCTTCATATTATTTGCAAGTTCAATCGGATTGAACTGAATTGAAGAATAGAAATATGTGAAGAATAGTATAAGCAACGCATAAAGAATTGCGTATACAAGACTGGTCCACCATGCTGACGCATAGCCGGCTGATAAACAACCAAGGATATAATATCCAAGACCGGCTGTCGGCATATTACCGCCTGAAACCAATCTTACGATTGTTGCAGGGAATGCCATGATTGAAGATGCAAAGATGATCGGCATAACGCCGCCTGCTGCAACTTTAATCGGAATGTTTGTGCTTTGTCCGCCGTACATTTTTCTTCCTACAACACGCTTAGCGTACTGAACCGGAATTCTTCTTTCAGCCTCTGAGAGAAGAATACAACGAACGTGATAGCAGCTATTGCCACAACAATGATGGCAGCTACGAATATAAGACCCTTTGCATTTACGCCTGCTCCCAAGAATTGATTATAAATTCCGTATGCAGCTGATGGTATTCTTGATACGATACCTGCAAAGATAATTAGTGATACGCCGTTTCCAAGTCCCTTTTCTGTAATAAGTTCACCCAACCAGATAATAAATGCTGTACCGGCTGTGAATGTAAGAACTATTACGAAAAATGTTAAAACGCTTGGATTTTTGATTGCGTCAAGACCGTTTGTAACGCTCATATTGTAAAGTGTTACATAAAGTCCGGCACCTTGTATGAATGCCAACGCAATACCAAGGTATCTTGTAATCTTGTTAATTTTCTTTCTGCCCTCAAGACCTTCTTTAGCCAGACGCTCAAGAGAAGGTATTGCGACAGTAAGAAGTTGAACGATAATAGATGCGTTGATGTATGGTGAAACACCCATTGCCATAACTGTTGCGTTTGAGAACGCACCACCTGTGAATACATCGAACAAGCTGAACAAGTCAGTTCCGCCGTTTCCAAGGAACGCTTGCATAGCGTCAGCTGTCAGATACGGTACAGGAATATGTGCACCGAATCTGAAAACTATAAGCATCATTAATGTAAATAGAATTCTGCGACGTAGGTCCGGAATTTTCCAAGCATTCTTTAGTGTCTGTAACACGATTACATCACCTCAGCCTTTCCGCCTGCCTTTTCTATTTTTTCCTTTGCAGAAGCGCTCATCTTAGCCACCTTTACAGTAAGCTTTTTGTTAAGCTCACCTCTGCCAAGTATTTTAACACCGTCAAGTGTTTTGCTGATTATACCGTTTGCCTTTAGTGTTTCTGCTGTAACTTCTGCTCCGTCCTCAAGCTTATTAAGCTCCTCAACGTTAACAGCAACATACTGCTTTGCAAATATATTCTTAAATCCACGCTTAGGAAGTCTTCTGTATAATGGCATTTGACCACCTTCAAAGCCCGGTCTAACGCCACCGCCACTTTGCGTTTTGTCCTTTATGACCTTTTCCCGAAGTTTTACCTGTACCGCTTCCGATACCTCTGCCCACTCTCTTAGGAGCGAACTTTGAACCTTCAGCGGTTGCAATTCGTTTAAGTTCATTTGCTACACCTCCTTACTAATTAGTTTTCTTCAACTGTTACAAGGTGAGATACCTTGTTAATCATTCCTCTGATTTGAGGTGTGTCATTGTGTTCAACAACACTTCTTATTTTCTTTAGTCCAAGAGCTTCAACAGTAGCGATTTGGTCTTTCTTTCTGCCGATTGTACTCTTAACTAATGTAATTTTTAGCTTAGCCATATTACTGTGTGCCTCCTTATTAACCTCTGATTTGGTCTACAGTCTTGCCTCTTAGCCTTAACTTCTTCAGGCTGCTTTAACTCTGACAATCCCTGTATAGTAGCACTAACTACGTTTCTCTTGTTATTTGATCTCAAGCTCTTTGCTCTGATGTCTTTAACACCTGCAAGTTCAAGAACCGCACGAGCAGCACCACCTGCAAGCACACCAGTACCTTGTGCAGCCGGCTTAAGAAGAACCTTACCTGCACCTGAAATACCAACAACTTCATGAGTAATTGTTGAACCTACAAGAGGAACGAAATCAAATTCTTCTTTGCGCTTTCAATACCTTTTCTGATTGCGTCAGGTATTTCAGCAGACACCTTGACCGAAGCCAACGTGACCATTTCTGTCACCAACAACGACCAAAGCGCTGAATCTCATTGTTCTACCGCCTTTAACAGTCTTAGCAACACGGTTGATTGCTACGACATTTTCCTCAAGCTCTAAAGCTTCTACGTCTATTCTTTCAGCCACTTATCTCTTCCTCCTTCTATTAGAATTCCAAGCCGCCTTCTCTTGCGCCTTCTGCAAGAGCAGCAACTCTGCCGTGATATACATATCCGCCTCTGTCGAATACTACTGCTTTAATGCCTGCTGCAAGAGCCTTTTCAGCCACTTTCTGACCGATTGCCTTTGCACCTTCAACGTTTCCGCCGTAGCCTTCAAATTCTTTGTCCATGCTTGATGCTGAAACAAGTGTAACACCCTTTACATCATCAATAACCTGAGCATATATATGTTTTGCACTTCTGAATACGTTTAGACGAGGTCTCTCGCTGTGCCGGAGATGTTCTTTCTAACTCTTGCGTGGCGCTAACTCTAGCCGCTTTGTATCTATCTTCTTAATCATTTAAGAACACTCCTTTCAATTATTTCTTCTTAGCTCCTGTTTTACCTTCTTTACGTCTGATGTGTTCATCAACGTACTTAATACCTTACCCTTGTATGGTTCAGGCTGTCTGTACTCTCTAATCTTCGCTGCTGTTGCACCAACGTCTTCTGTTGGCACCTTTAACGATGATTTTGTTTGGAGCAGGAACTTCGATTGTTACGCCTTCCTTTGCTTCATACAAAACAGGATGTGAGTAACCAAGACTCAAGTTAAGAGTCTTGCCTTGCATTGCAGCTCTGTAACCAACACCGTTGATTTCAAGCTCTTTTGTAAAGCCTTCTGTAACACCGATAACCATATTGTTTACAAGTGTTCTTGTAAGACCGTGCAATGACTTGTGCATCTTATCTTCTGAAGGACGCTCTACTGTGATAACTCCATCGTTAAGCTTAACGATCATATCAGGATGAAGTTGTCTTGAAAGTGTGCCGTTCTTACCTTTTACTGTGATTTCGTTTGTATCACTGATCTTTACCTCAACTCCGGCAGGAACGGTGATAGGTAACTTACCTATTCTTGACATAGGATTTTCCTCCTTAACTTAAATTTGCTCTGTTTTACACACAGCCGTGTGTTTCCACAGGTTTTCAGTTATTTTTATTAATATTAATTACCAGATGTAAGCAAGTACTTCGCTGCCAACGTGCTGCTTTCTTGCTTCCTTATCTGTCATAATACCCTTTGATGTTGAAACGATTGCGATACCAAGACCCTTAAGAACGCTCTTGGAAGTTCGTCAACGCTTGCGTAGAATCTAAGACCAGGCAGAAACTCTCTTAAGACCGCTTATAACTCTTTCCTTGTTAGGTCCGTATTTCAAAGTAATTCTGATAACGCCTTGTTTACCGTCTTCGATTACTTGAAAATCTTTTATATAACCCTCATCATTAAGGATTTCAACAATCGCCTTCTTCATGTTTGAAGCAGGAACATCGACTGTTTCATGCTTTGATGAGCTTGCATTTCTGATTCTTGTAAGCAAATCTGCGATTGGATCAGTTATTTGCATTTATTTTACCTCCTTACGCTCTCACAAACCGCAAGCGGTTTGCCTTATCTACGGTATTTGATGTCTCGCATCAAATACCTGCTTCAACTATAACTTGCTGTGCAAGTCCACTTTACCTCTTTCGGATTTTGTAAGTCCGAATTTTATCATATATCTAAAAATCAATTCGTTTCTTATAGAAACGCTCGATTTTACCAGCTTGCTTTTCTTACGCCAGGGATTTGACCTTTGTAAGCCAATTCTCTAAAGCATATACGGCAAATACCAAACTTTCTAAAGGTAAGCATGCGGTCTGCCGCAAATCTTACATCTTGTATAAGCTTGTGTTGAATACTTAGGTTGTTTCTGTTGTTTTAAAACCATTGCTTTCCTTGCCATGTTAAATCCTCCTTTTTAACTATGAACGGAACGGAGCGCCCATTAACTTTAGAAGTTCACGAGCTTCTTCGTCTGTCTGTGCAGTTGTGACAATGTTGATGTCCATACCTCTGATTTTGTCAATCTTATCATAGTCAATTTCAGGGAATATAAGCTGTTCCTTAATACCAACAGAATAGTTACCTCTACCGTCGAAACCGTTAGGGTTGATACCTCTAAAGTCTCTTACACGTGGAAGAGCAACATTGAAAAATCTGTCTAAGAATTCATACATCTTGTCAGCTCTAAGTGTTACTTTACAGCCGATATTCATTCCTTCTCTTAACTTGAAGTTCGCAACTGACTTCTTAGCCTTTGTTATAATAGGCTTTTGACCTGTTATAGCAGCCAAATCTCCGCAAGCAGCCTCGATTGCCTTAGGGTTGTCTTTAGCTTCACCCATACCGATATTTATAACGATCTTGTCGAGCTTAGGGATTTGCATTGTACTTTATAGCTGAACTTCTCCATAAGAGCCGGAGCAACTTCTTTATTATATTTATCTTGCATTCTACTCATTGTTAGAATCTTCCTCCTCTCGAAAATTAATCGTTAAGTTCTGCATTACACTTCTTGCAGTATCTCATCTTTGAACCGTCATCAAGAACCTTAACACCTGTTCTTGCAGCTTTACCGCACTTTGAGCAAACTCTCATTACGTTTGATGCGTCGATTGGCATTTCCTATGGATAATACCGCTTTCCTGACCTTGAACTCTTGCCTTTGATGTCTCTTAGCAACAGCAACGCCTTCAACGATTACCTTACCGTCAGCCGGAATAGCTGTGATAATCTTGCCCTCTTTACCTTTTATCTTTGCCGGCGATAACTTTACAGTGTCGCCTCTTTTTACATGCATCTTTTCATTGTATCAATTATCCTCCTTAATTAAAGAACTTCCGGAGCCAATGATAGTATCTTCATGTACTCTTTATCTCTAAGCTCTCTTGCAACAGGGCCAAAATACGTGTACCTCTGGGGTTTTGTCATCTCTATGATAACGGCTGCGTTTTCATCAAATCTGATATATGATCCGTCAGCACGCTTTGACTCTTTAACCGTTCTGACTACAACAGCTTTTACAACGTCACCTTTTTTACAACGCCGCCCGGTGTTGCCTTCTTGACACTGCAAATGATTTCGTCGCCAACTGCTGCATATCTTTTCTTACTGCCGCCCATAACTCGGATACACATAACTTCCTTTGCGCCAGTGTTATCAGCCACTTTTAAAAGTGTTTGTTGTTGAATCATTAAAACTTCCTCCTTACGCTTCACAAATCGCAAGCGATTTGCTTACTACAACTTGCAAAGCAAGTTGTTCCACTCTTTCCGGGAACGCTATATTACTTAACTTTTTCTACTATTTCAACGAGTCTCCATCTCTTGTCCTTTGATAAAGGTCTTGTTTCCATAACTTTTACCTTATCGCCGATAGAGCATACGTTTTCTTCATCATGTGCCTTTAGTTTGTAAGTTCTCTTAACGATCTTACCATAAAGCGGATGCTTTTATTTTCTTCAATAGCAACAACGATTGTCTTATCCATCTTATTGCTGATTACTTTACCGATCTTAACCTTACGGCTGTTTCTTTCTTCCACAGATAAGTGCCTCCTTCCGCACGTTTCTAATAATCTTCTATCTGCTCAATTTGTACCTGTCAAACAAGTACCGGCATTACATCGCACTGCCTTGTAGTTCTCTTTCATGAATGATGGTTAAAATACGAGCGATAGTCTTCTTTACATCACCAATTCTCTTTGGATTTTCTAATTGGTTAATAGCATTCTGAAATCTCAAGTTGAAAGCTCTTGCTTGCTTTCTGCAAGTTTTCTTCCAATTCAGCTGTTGATAAATCTCTTAGCTCATTTACTTTCATTCTTATTCACCATCCTCTGCTTGACGTTTTACAAACTTACACTTGATTGGTAGTTTGTGCATAGCAAGACGCATAGCCTCTTTGCTACTTCTTCACTTACGCCTGCCATTTCAAAAGCACTCTGCCAGGCTTAACTACTGCTACCCAATACTCTGGAGCACCCTTACCTGAACCCATACGAGTTTCAGCAGGTTTTCTTGTTACAGGCTTATGTGGGAATATTTTTATCCAAACCTGACCGCCACGCTTTGTATATCTTGTCATAGCTTACGGGCTGCTTCAATCTGTCTTGAAGTAATCCATGCCGGCTCAAGAGCCTGAAGGCCGAACTCGCCGTGTGATACAACGTTACCACGTGTTGCCTTACCCTTCATTCTGCCACGCATAACTCTTTCTGTATTTAACTCTCTTTGGTAACAACATGATTATCTGCCTCCCTTCGGTCTTCTATCGCCGCGTCTTCTGTTATCGCGTCTGTTATTGTCAGCCGCTTGTTGAGCAGCTTCTTTCTTCTGCCGTCAGCAACGTTTAGGATTTCACCTTTGTAAATCCAAACCTTAGCCAAGAATACCGTATGTTGTATGAGCTTCAGCGAAACCATAGTCTATATCAGCTCTCAATGTCTGTAGAGATTGTACCCTCGTGATATTCTGTTCTTGCGATTTCAGCACCGCCTACACGACCTGCAACTGCAGTCTTACCCTTAACGCCAAGACGCATTGCTCTGCCCATAACTTGCTTCATTGCACGTCTGAATGAAATTCTTCTTTCAAGCTGTGCAGCAATGTTTTGCAACAAGCTGTGCATTTGTATCAGGAGTCTTAACCTCCATGATGTTTACGTTAACAGTCTTTGAAGTAAGCTTTCGATTTGAGCCTTTAGCTTATCGATTTCAGCACCGCCTCTACCGATGATGATACCAGGCTTAGCAGCATGAATTGTGATAAACACTTTATTCTGCTTTCTTTCAATACCGATCTTAGCAACCTGCATCATAGCAAGCCTTCTTAACGAACTTTCTTATATTATAATCTTCAACCAACTGGTCTCCGAAATCTTTTTTACCTGCAATCCACTTAGAATCCCATTCTTTTATAACTCCGACTCTAAGTCCGTGTGGATTAACTTTTTGTCCCATGAGTGAACCTCCTTTTCGATTAGTCTTCCATTTCCTTTAATACTAAAGTGATATGGCTGGTTCTCTTTAAAATCTTGAACGCTCTGCCTTGAGCATGAGGCTGAATTCTCTTTAAAGTAGGACCTTGTGTTGCGTAACATTCTGCAACGTATAACTTATTCTTATCCATATCATGATTGTTCTCTGCGTTTGTCGCTGACGCAAGAGCTTTGTCAAATACTCGCTTGCTGCTTTAGGTGTGTTGTTTAGAATACCCATTGCAACGTTAGCAGGCTTGTTTATTAGATCAAGCACTATCTTAACCTTTCTAGGTGAAATACGAGCATATCTTAACACTGCACGTGCTTCCATGTGGATTCCTCCTTTTGCAATATTAGTAACGGGATTTAACATCCCTCTGTAAATCTTATTTCTTTGCTTCTAAGCAATATCATAGATATTACTTAGAAGTTTTAGTCGGCATGACCTTTGTATGTTCTTGTAGGAGCGAATTCGCCAAGTCTGTGGCCTACCATGTCCTCACTGATGAATACAGTAACATGCTTTCTGCCATCATGCACTGCGATTGTGTCCAACCATTTCTGGGAAAATTGTGGAAGCTCTTGACCATGTCTTTGACCTTCTTTTCATTAGCTGCGTTCATAGCGTCAATTCTCTTCATAAGACGCTCTTCAACGAAGGTCCTTTCTTAAGTGATCTGCCCATTAAATCTTCCTCCTTTCAATCTATATCAAAATTAAATATCTATTATTTAGCGTTTCTTCTCTTAACGATGAACTTGTCAGTTCTGTTCTTAGTCTTTCTTGTCTTAAGACCAAGTGCTGGTTTACCCAAGGAGTAACCGGTGCAGGACGACCGATTGGTGACTTACCTTCACCACCACCGTGAGGGTGATCGTTAGGGTTCATAACAACACCACGAACTGTCGGTCTCAACCCATGTGACGCTTTCTTCCGGCTTTACCGATAGATACGTTTTCATGCTGTTGGTTACCTACAACACCGATAGTTGCTTTACAATCAAGTCTGATCATTCCTAACTTCGCCGCTTGGAAGTCTAACCTGTGCATAGTCGCCTTCCCAGCCATAAGCTGTGCACTGTTACCTGCACTTCTTACAAGCTGAGCGCCCTTTCAGGATACAATTCAATGTTATGAATTAGTGTACCAACCGGAATATCTTTTATAAACAATGCGTTACCCGGCTTAATATCTGCACCTTCGCCCGATACTACGCGTCACCGTCTGTAAGACCGATAGGAACGATGATGTAAGCCTTTTCGCCGTCTTCATATTGAACAAGAGCGATATTGGCACTTCTGTTCGGATCGTATTCAACACCGATAACTGTTGCCGGCATACCGTCTTTATTTCTCTTAAAGTCAATAATTCTGTACTTTCTTCTGTTGCCGCCGCCTCTATGACGAACAGTGATTCTACCGTATGAGTTTCTGCCGGCGTTGCGTCTTTCTTAAGCAAAGTGAACGCTCGGTTTCGTGATCTGAAACTGTCATAAATCTGGCAGGTAGGTTATGAATAGCCGTATCCTCTCTCCTTATATAAATTAAATTAGATTCGACTATCGAGATGAAGAGTAAGATAGCTATGATGACGTCATTCGTTTCTTCGCCGGAACATTTCCAAGCATTCGGTGCCAGAACAGCTTGCTAACAACCGACAGGGTATATTCATAATCTTGCCTTCTCTGTCTAAAACAGTTTCCATGCTGCGTTCAGAGATGATTGGTCTTCTTAGAATATCAAATGAATTCATTATGCAAGCACCTCCTCAATCTTTGCAATGGCATCCTTTGAAACGATGAATGCATCGTTGTTAAGAACGTCATATGTGTTAAGTGTACCAACGTGAGTCGGTGTAACACCCTTAATGTTTCTTGCTGATTTGTAAACCTTTTCATCAGCATCTGCTGTAACGATAAGAGCCTTTGAATTAACGTCAAGTCCTTTAGAAGAGCTACGATCTTAGCAGTCTTGATTTTCGTCAACAGCAAGTTCATCTATAACAAATATTTTGTAATCAGCATGCTGAAAGAGCACTCTTAAAGAGCGATTCTCTTAATCTTCTTGTTTACGCTGAATCTGTAACTTCTTGGCTTTGGACCAAGTGCTACGCCACCGCCAGTCCACTGTGGAGCACGGATACTACCTTGTCTTGCGACCTGTACCCTTTTGTCTCCAAGGCTTAATACCGCCGCCACGAACTTCTGTACGTGTCTTTGTAGACTATTGCCTTGTCTTTGGTTTGCAAGATAGTTAACAACTACCTGATGCAAAACTGATTTATTCACTTCAGCAGCAAAGATAGCATCTGATACTTCCATATCGCCTGTCTTTGTGCCTTCCATGTTATATAAAACCACTTTAGCCATTATATTTCCTCCTTTCCAATAACCTCGATTATGCCTTTACGCTGTTTCTGATTGTAACAAGTCCGCCCTTGTTTCCCGGAATTGCACCTTTTACAAGGATTAAATTCTGTTCAGCGTCGATTTTAACAACCTCAAGATTCTGGACTGTAACTTTTGAACACCCATGTGTCCCGGAAGTACCTTACCCTTGAAAACTCGTCCAGGGTTTGAGCACATACCCATTGAACCGGAAACTCTCTTTGATTTTTGAACCGTGAGTCATAGGACCTCTGTAGACCGTGTTTCATCGGACCGGCAAAGCCTTTACCCTTTGAAATACCGCTTACGTCTACTTTGTCTCCGGCTGCGAAAATGTCAGCCTTAATTTCGTCACCAACATTCAGACTTTCGCAATCATCAAGTCTGAACTCTCTGACATACTTTTTGTTTGCAGTGTCTGCCTTTTGAAATGACCTAATTGTGGTTTGTTAAGGTGCTTTTCTTTAACGTCACCAAAACCAACCTGTACAGCTTCGTAGCCGTCTGTTTCAACAGTCTTCTTCTGTGTAACTACGCATGGGCCAGCCATAACAACAGTTACAGGAATAACTACTCCGCCTTCGCCAAAGATTTGAGTCATACCAATCTTTGTACCCAAAATTGCTTTTTCCATTGATTTTTCCTCCTTAACAGTTATTGGTTTCCGCAAAGCTATCGGAAACTTGACCTGCATCATAGCCGTATAGGCTACTGCACTTTATAGACGATCTTACTTCTGGATTACGTCGATATCTACTCCAGCAGGAAGATCAATTTTGATTAGTGATTCCATAGTCTTAGCACCCGGAACAACTATATCAATCAATCTTTTGTGAGTTCTTCTTTCGAACTGCTCACGAGAATCCTTATACTTATGAACCGCTCTTAGGATTGTGATAACTTCCTTATCTGTAGGAAGCGGAATAGGACCTGAAACTTTAGCACCTGTTCTCTTTGCAATCTCAACAATCTTTTCAGCACTCTGATCCAGTACAACGTGGTCATAAGCCTTAAGCGATTCTGATTTTCTGGTTTGCTGCCATACTTTTCCCTCCTCGAATTGTTATTGTGTTGTAATCTGCACGACAGCGCTTAAAGAAAATGGCACACACCGCCGGGTGTTTCGCATCACCCTTATAAAAACCCGAACCTCATATTGTAGAGTTCGGGCAAAGTTAGCCAATTTCGCCGCATACTTATCCTGTCTTATGCCATCAAAAGACCGCACTTCTCCTAAGTATACATTGACTGCCGCCCGGTTTCATGAATCGGACTCACTCCACAGAAAACCGACGTTAAATCGTCGCAACCTCCCGCTTCATCGTTTGTCAGTACCTATATGCTTTCGCATACTTTAGTCACAACACTGTTATTATACACTATAACAGCCGTTTTGGCAAGCTTTTGTATAAAAATCATTAAATTTTATACAAATTTAATGATTTGCGAATATTTTTGTATACTTTTACACGTATGATTTTGGTATTATTACAAAACTTAATAATTTGTAATCAAATTTTAACGAAGTGAATCGTCAAAGTTCAAAGAATGTATAAATCCGCGGATACTTACGGTCATTATATCACCGCCGACAGGTTCGTTATTTATGCAGATTACATTCGCCCTGACCTCTTCGCCGACATCTTTCGGATAATTTTCTACTATATATGTATATCTCACGCCTTTCATACCCATATACGGTCTTAAATCAAGTCCGGCCTTTAATTGAATATCATTATAATTTTCATACACACGGTCAAAAGGTTTCGGAATTATAATATCCTCCTTTTCGACAGATTTTGTCCTCACTTCCCAGCCGTATCCTTTTAAAACACAATATTGTTCGTATCGGTTTCACCGCTGGCAAAAGCACAAACATCAATGTAGTTACTATTATTATAACAACAGAAATAAAATACATCATAGCTTTTCTCCCCATCTTCTCACCCCATATATAATATGAAGTTTTTATGAAGTTATTACCACGTTTAAAATTTCACTTCTTTGTTTACACTAAAACAACAATATAAACCAATTCAAAAGGAGTGTAAGTATTATGAACAATACTGCTTTAATCATAACAATTATCGGTGCGGTAAACTGGCTGCTTGTCGGACTTTTCAAATTTGACCTTGTCGCGTCAATCTTCGGCGGTCAAGCCGCAATCATAAGCAGAATTATTTATGTTATTGTAGGTCTTGCAGGTCTATGGTGCATAACTCTTTTATTCCGCAATCAAGGTACAGAGCATAGCAAAGCATAAAATGTAATATTTAAAAGCGGTGCTGTTATTTTAGCACCGCTTTTTGGAGGATTTATCAAATCAATCTATTTTCGTTTTTATATAGTTTTTGATTATATCAATAATCTTTTCTTTTTCAATCCGGCTGTATTAAGACATATATCGTAATGCACAGCCTCGGACCAGTTCAAACCGGTATTATGCTGATAATAATCACCTCTTGTCTTGTTCATCGAATGAATAAGACTTTTTGCATCTTCGGGATTAAGCTCATACAATCTTATTACACGACGCATACAATCTCTGATTGGTGCGTAAAGATAAATCTTAACGACATTATCCATATCCCGAAGCACATAATCGGCACATCGTCCGACTATAACGCACGATTCTCTCGGCAATTTCGCGAATTGTTTTGATTGTTGTTTAAACAATTCGTCAGCCTCTTCAAGAGATGCATTATGAATACTTTCATCATCGCCGGAATCCAAATCACTCTCAACCCCTTTGTGACATTTCAAAAATCTCACGACCGTAATATTTTATTCCGAGATCTTTCGCAAGCAGTTTACCGATTTCCTTACCGCCGCTGCCGTAAGTTCTCGCAATCGTAACAACGTATTTCATAAATTCCACCCTCTCTTTCGTGCTTATTATATATACCACCAAATTGAGAGTTTAAACATTTTTAAAAAATTTTTAAAAGTTCGTCCTCACTTATTCCGTCATTCACGTTTGCACCGTTCACAAGTGCGGCAGAAGATTCGCTTTTATCACAAAGCGACCAGTTTGCCCAACTTATTCCACGTTCATTCATAAAGTCAATCCACCTTTGCGCCTCGTCAAGATAAACACCGCCGTTTCCGTCAGCCGCACTTGTACCCCACTCGCTCACAAACACAGGTAAACCGCAGTCGTCTATACGTTGTCTTAGCCAATCGGTGTGAGTTCCTGCGTAAAATGGCATGTGTACATTATATTTTCGGCATTAATCGGATTTTTGCAGCCTCATGCAAATCCTGACTCCATGTCGGACTTCCTACTAATATAATAGCGTTTGTATTTGCACGTATAACAGGTATCACTGTTTCGGCATACGGTTTTACATTATCATTCCAAGTCACATTGCCGTTCGGCTCATTACATATTTCATAAAGCACAGCATTGCTGTCCTTATACCTCTCCGACATTTCGCCAAAGAAATCAACCGCATCATCAATATGTTGCATAGGGTTTCCGTCCGACAGTATATGCCAGTCGATTATTACATACATATCCTGACGTATCGCACTGTCAACCGCATTTATAAGCGTATCTTTACAGACGGATTGCTTATATATCCGCCCTCATCGGTATACATTGCACATCTGAACAAGTTTGCACCGTAATCGGCAGTTGCTTTAACAGCATTTTCGGTCGCGAAATTACCAAACCATTGCAAACCGTGTGACGACATACCGTGAAGCACGACAGGCTCGTTGTTTTCATTCATAAGTTGCGTACCGTCAACGTGCAACGCACCGTTTTCACTTACACCGCCTTTTCTTGTCGTTTGCGGTTTTGGTTGCTCCGTCACAGTCGGCTCATAAGGTTTTAAATCACCTTTCATACTCGCCGCACGCATAATTATCGCACAAGCCTCAGCTCTTGTAATTGATGACTTCGGGTTTAAATTGCCCTTGTCGTCACCGTATACAATGCCTTTGCAGTAAGCCGCAATCATACTGTCATAATATCGTCCGTCAAGCTGTGCAAAATCAGATACAGACGAACTCACTCTGTTGTAATCACCGCGTTCTTCTTTAAAAATGCATTCATAACAATTTTAACCGCCAACTGTCTTGTTATAGGCTCGTCATATGTTTGTGCCGTAGGCGGTATCTCGTCCCAATCGAACAAACCTTTGTAAGTGCCGTTTGCACCATACCGTCTGCCCAATGATTGTTTTGCTTTGCACTCTCTTGAAGCCCCGCAATTCTGCCGACTATCGATACAAGCTCCGCTTTTGTAACAGTTCCGTCAGGTCTGAACGTTCCGTCCTCATAACCGCTTAAATATCCTTGGTTTGTCATATCGGTTACATTGTCATAATACCAGCTTCCGCTCTGTACATCAGAAAATGCACACGCATTAACGCAAAATATCATCATAACAAGTGCCGTCAGTATAAAAATTCTTCTTTTCATCATCTCACCCCTTTTATTCAGTTTATCACATTTTCGTCATTTAGTCAAAAAGAGCGGCACAGCCACTCTTTCATAATACAACTCCGTCTTTGAAAATTGAAATTTCCTTATAACCGTTTTTCATTATTCGTTTGTTTGCCGTTTGCAACTTCTATAACATATTCAAAAGCTCATCGGTCAAATCCGCACCGTTTATAATCTCACCTGCATTAAAATCAATCCAATGTGGTTTCTTTTTGCAAGGTTTGTATTCGTCGCAATTTTCACAGTCGGCACAGGCGCACCCACAGGTGTACCGCGTCCTGTTGAAAACAGTATCAAATGGCAGCCCGACGCGGTAAGGTTTGTTACCGCAACAATGTCATTACCCGGTCCGGTAAGAAGATTAAGACCTTTTCTTGTAACGCTTCCACCGATTTCAATAACGTCCTCAACGTCTGCACTGCCAGACTTCTGCACGCAACCGAGCGACTTATCTTCAAGCGTGGTTATACCGCCTTTTTATTACCCGGCGATGGGTTTTCATAAACAACTTGATTATGACTTGTGAAATAATCCTTGAAATCATTTATAAGCGAAACCGTCTTATAAAAACTTCTTCATTTACACATCTGTTCATCAAAATCGTTTCCGCACCGAACATTTCAGGTACTTCCGTAAGCACCGTACTTCCGCCCTTGCTTATAAGCTTATCGGAAAATCTTCCTATAAGCGGATTTGCGGTAAGTCCGGAAAAGCCGTCACTGCCGCCACACTTCAAACCGACAACAAGCTCCGACACATCACATTCTTCACGTTTTTGATTTTTCGCATATTCGGCAAGCTCGCCTATAAGACGCAACCCCTCACCGATTTCATCATCAAAATCCTGCGTACTCATAAATTTAACTCTGTTTTCGTCAACTTCACCGAGAACTGTTTTAAATACGGAAATATTATTATTTTCACAGCCTAATCCCATCACAAGCACACCTGCCGCATTAGGGATTGATAAGACCCTTAAGGACGTTTTGCGTCATTTTCTGGTCGTCGCCAAGCTGAGAACAACCGAACGGATGTACATAATTAAACACACCGTCACACATATTTCCGTACAGCTTATCAGCCTCTCTTGCAAGTATTTCGGACGCCTTGTTCACGCAGCCGACAGTGTTCACAATCAAATTTCATTTCTTATACCGACTTTGCCGTCTGCACGTCTGTAACCCATAAAAGTGCGTTTTTCCGTTTTCGGCATTTTGTTTCTTTGCGGTTCGTATTTGTATTCAAGCACACCGCTTAAATTCGTTTTAATATTATGTGTATGTACATGGTCGCCTTTTTATGTCCTCTGTCGCATGACCGATAGGATAACCGTATTTAATTATATTTTCGCCTTTTTTTATATCATTAAGGGCAATTTTATGACCGCTCAATTCACCATCAAGCATAACGGCTACGTTATCCTTTTCATTAATTTTATCTGTTTCATTTTCAGTCAACTACCTTTTCCATAGCCTTTCTTATACCGTTCTTTTCGATTTCGTCAAGATGTTTTTGTACAGTCGGAGTAAGAATGACAAATCTTCACCCCAATATTCCGTCTTTTTAAGAATATCTTCCGCACTTGCCGTTTTCATAAATTCCATTACTTCTTATCATCATTCGCCGCGTCTGTTCTGTAAAATGCGATAAGTGCCGCAAGTGAAAATACAAGTCGTTTCGGCTCACAATTCTTTTCCTTAATATATTCAAGCACGCTCGGAAGTACACGAACTTTGTATTTTGAAACGGAATTAAGCGCAATACTCAAAAGATAATGCTTGATGAACGGATTTTAAATCTTTCGATTACGTCATTTGCGAACTGTTCAAGTTCGTTTTAGGCAAATCAAGAGTCGGAATAATTTCTTCAAAATACCCTGTTTCATAAATGAAAATACAAGTTCATCGTCCATTGCGTCCTTGACTGTTTCAAGACCGGCAAGATGTGCCGCAAGCACTGTCATTGTATGCGCACCGTTCAAAATACGCACCTTACGTTTCTTGTACGGTGTAACATCGTCTGTCCAAAGCACATTAAGACCGATTTTATGGAACGGTATTTCCTCCGCAAGTTTCTTATCGCCCTCTATTACCCACAAATGAAAAATCTCCGCAGTGTCAATCATATCGTCAAGATAACCGTATGACTGCTCCATTTCCTTTGCGTTATCTCGCGGATAACCTGTAACTATTCTGTCCACAAGTGTATTTGTAAAATGGTTTTCGGTTTCAATCCACTTCTCAAATTCACCGCCGTAACCCCAATCCTCGCTATACTTTAAAATACATTCCTTTAGATTGTCACCGTTTTTGTCAATCAACTCACACGGAAGAAGTATAAAACCGCCCAGTCCCTCGTCAAATCTTTCTTCATAAACAACGTAAGTCTGCCCGGAAAAGTAAGTCCGTTAAAATCATCAGGATTTTGATTAGGTTTGTACTCGATACCTGCCTCTGTAGTGTTTGAAACGATAAAACGCAAGTCGGGATTTTTGCACAGTCAAAAATTCATCTGTATTTGTATACGGATTGATACCTCTTGTCACACAATCAACAATTCTTGTTTCCTCAACTTTTCGCCTTTTAAAAGTCCTCTTAAATACAAGCTGTATCGTCCGTCCTGCGCATTTAACTTATCAACAAGTCCGCCTGCAAGCGGCTGAACTATTGTCACACCGTAATCTCCGCCGTTTTCCTTGTTAAGTTTGTCTATCATCCAATCCACAAACCTCTCAGGAAATTGCCCTCACCGAATTGAAGTACACGTTCCGTAAGTGTTTTTCCGTTCTCTTTAATCTTTCCATTACAAAATTCCTCCGTAATATTAATTATGATAATATTATACATCAATTTAAATACAGTTACCATTAGTTTTTGCTATTATCAGAAATTTTTATCATATTTTGCTCAAAAGCATTAAAACAAAACTGATTTACAAAAGGCAAAAAGTATTGCAAATTTTAGAATTTGTGATATAATAGATAAGTATTTAATGATTTACTTTAGAAGAAAAAGGAGGTTTATATAATGCAAACTCTATTTTTGGTATTACATTTGATAGTATCTGTTATACTTATATTTGTAGTTATGGCTCAGGAAGGTAAGATCCGGGTATGGAGGTATTCAAGGTGCATCCTCTGATATGGGCGATTCATTCTTTAAGAAAAAATGGCGGAACTACTAAGGAAGCAATGTTCATTAAGCTTACAACAACTATTGCAATTCTTTTCCTTATAACAACAACAGTTCTTGTTATTTTAGGTGCATAATTTTAATCAGTAAAATGTCTCTGATACTCAGAGACATTTTATTCCTAATAAATTTGAAAATGTTGTACTGAGCTAAAATTTTAGATGTCAAATTTTCTATGAACATATCACAAATCGAAATTGATTTCGGTAATTTTTTGTAAAAGTTCAATATTGACATTTTTCTTTTTTAAGTCTAAAATAAAGTATCAACCGGACAAGGAAGTTCAGAGCTTCCTTGTCCGGTTTATTTTCAAAACGAAAAGAGGTAATTACTATGAAAAAGACAGGATTTATCGCAGTAGCAGTCATTGCTTGCAGCACAGACATTTGCGGGAGCTTATTACACGCAGGATTTGACATTTCCTTTGCAGACCTCCGATAATGAAACCGTTACCGGAGATTATTATGTGAAATCTACTTTGGATAATATCAGTTGGGGATTCCTTCCTAACAGAGATTCGGAGCCTATTCTTACTGTTCCGTCAGGAAGTACGGTCACATTTGATACAGTATCACACGAGGGTATTCTTGAGGACCAAGGACGTGATCCGGTGAAATATTTCGGACAATACGGCGTAAGCAGTGATATGGTGCTTGATGACGCTAAAGCGATTGCGGCGTCCAGACGATCCTCACGATTTTCTTGCTGACGGTCCTCATGTCGTGACAGGCCCTATTGCGGTTGAAGGTGCAGAACCTGGCGATGTACTTAAGGTAGAAGTGCTTGATCTTGCACCGAGAGTTCCTTACGGAGTAATTACAAACAGACATTTCAAGGGCGCACTTCCTGATGAATTCCCTGAAAAGAAAGACTTGAAACAGCAAGCGTTGAAAATCCCGAAGCATACGGTGATGTATCGGTATTCTGCCCTATTCATCAGGAGGACGGCATATGGTACGGCACAGTAGACGACAACGGTACAGAGATGAAATTCCCACTAAGTCCGTTCCTTGGAATTATGGGTGTTGCTCCGATACAAGTGAAAAGGTAAGCACTGTACCTCCGATTAACGTAGGCGGTAACCTTGACATAAACGAACTTGGTGTAGGTGCTACATTGTATTTGCCGGTTGAGTAGAGGGCTAAATTCTACACAGGTGACCCACATTTTGTACAAGGTGACGGCGAAGTTGCACTTACGGCTCTTGAAGGCTCACTACGTGGAACAGTAAGACTTACTCTTTTAAAAGCAGGCGATTCATCAATTCCGAAAACTTCCGAAAAATTCACACCAGGCATTCGCCGAAACAGAGAAATACTGGATTCCGATCGGACTTAACGAGGATCTTGACGAAGCAATGAAACAGTCGATAAGAGAATCTGTAAACTTCCTTTCAAACCAGTTCAATTTGGATCGTGCAAGGTAAAGGTATACGCTTATCTAAGCGCAGGTGTTGATTATGAGGTATCACAGGTTGTCGATAAGACAAAAGTATACATGCTCTTATCCCGAAAGTTGATTTCAGAGATATTCTTACATTAAAACTTAATGCAGGCAGCAAATCGATTGATGTCGGTATTTCAAGCAATCAGTTCTATGTACCACTGAGAGAAACAATGGAAGCGTTGGGATATACAGTAGAATGGGACGGAGCGACAAATAGTATTGTGATGACAAAGGACGGTAAGTCTGTGACAGCAGTTGTTGAGTCAAACATATATAACGCTGACGGACAAAACATTGTTCTGACATCATCACCGTTTATTTCGGAAGACGATGTTACAATGCTTCCTGTATCGGCTCTAAGCGATGCGGCAGGCTTATCTGTAAACTGGACAACAAGCGGTTCGGTTGTAACAGGTTCTGTTCAATAAAACAAAATGACACTCAAAAGTTATAACTTTTGAGTGTCATTTATCTCTTCTTATTTTATAAGTATTTCTTCAAGCGAACGTTTCGGAACGTTTATAACTCCGTTTTCGTCCTCATAGTATTTAACGTCATTATCTTTCATATCCACGATTTTGCTTTCCTGTTGGATAACCAACAGCAAGTAAATATACAACGTCAAGATTTTCGTCCAACTTCAAAAGCTTTTGATTTCATCACGCTGTATAGCCCCAAGCCAGCAAGTGCCAAGTCCCATTTCAACCGCCTCAAGCATCATTGTTGTTACTGCCGCGCCTGCCTCAACTTCATACATTTTATTTGATTTAATACTGCTGTCGCCAAGTACCGCTATATATGCCGCAGGGCGTTCATTCTCTTTCGGTGCACCGTCTGCAAGATAGCCTGCCCACTTTGTCATTGGGTATATTTTTGAAGCGTTTCGCTGTTGTTTACAATCATAAATTTAAGCGGCTGAACATTCGCGCCGTATGCCGCAACTCTTGCACAGTCCACAAGTTTCACAAGATTATCTTCACTGACTGCCTTTTGTTCAAACTTTCTTATCGTTCTTCTTTTCATTATCGCATCATATACATTCATAATTTATCTGTCCTTTCCAAAATAACTATTGTTATTGAACTTGTCACTATTATATCATATTCTTTTGCGTTTTTCAATTTTGTATTCCATATTACTTTACATATACGCAAATTTTATATAATAATAGGAAACAAATAAGGAGACGTGTCTATGTCAGCACCACTGTATGAGCATTTGCTTGCATACTCAAAACAAAACAGAATATCATTTGCAATGCCCGGTCACAAAACGGCAGAGGATTAAAAAAGATTTACTGTCCCTTGATGTAACGGAACTTTCCGCAACGGAAAATCTTATCCACCCCGGTGAGTATGTTTTAAACACAAGAGCTTTGTCAAGCCTTTACGGCAGTGACAAAAGCTACATACTCACAGGCGGTTCAACATCTGCAATTCAGTCTATAGTATTGCAGGCGTAAAGCCCGGCGGCACACTGCTTTCGGCGGGCGACTGCCATATGAGCGTTATTAACACTTGCGCTTTACTCGGTATCAATTTAAAATTGTTTCCGAAAGAAATAGATAACAGTTTTAGTGTCCCTAAAGGTACAGGGACACTAAAACATTTAACGGACGACATTGACGCGGTTATAATTACATCACCGAATTACTACGGAATATGTTCCGACATTAAAAACACAGCCGAAGAATGTCACGCAAAAATATCCCTTTACTTGTTGACGAGGCGCACGGAGCACACTTTATCGCAAGCAATTTATTTCCGCAAACCGCAAAACATACGTGCGCAGTATGCCAAAGTGCTCACAAAACGCTTATGCAATGAACGGAAGTTCGTATCTTCCATAAACGGCGATTTAATCGACAGAAAACGTCTTGAAAAATCGCTTTATATGTTTCAATCGTCAAGTCCGTCATACGTCATCGCGTCATCGGCGGACATTGCAAGAGATGAATTAACCGACGGTGGAATGTGGTAGAAAACATATGATATGTGCAAATCATTTAAAGAAAAATCACCGATACAGGTATCAAAGTTCTTAAAATGACGATATGACAAGGCGTTGCTTTGAATTTTTCAAATTTGGATATTACAGGCTTTGACGTTGATGACATACTTTCAAATAACGGCATAGACATTGAAATGGCTGGTTATTCAACATAGTTTTAATCGTTACGCTCAAACACGCAATCGGATATGGACGTGCTTTTGATGAGCTTATCAAAATTACAAACAATACACCTAAAGCAAAAGCACATTAAATCTAACGCCTCCACTGATTTGCAAAGACTGTTTCCAAAAAGCATTTTTCAAATCAAAGGGACACTAAATTACAGAATTCAATCGGACATATTTCTTGCAGTACGGTTGTACCTTATCCGCCCGAGTACCGGTTATATACACAGGCGAAACTATCAGAAAAAGAACAGATTGAGTACATAGAATACCTTGAAACAAAAGGCGCAGAAATCACAGGAATTTCAAACGGCACAATAGCCGTATCGAGCAAAATAATGAGTGAAATTATTACAGTAACAGGCACAGTTGAAGAAATATATTCCAATCCGACAACGGTTATTCTGTTGTTGTCGGAATCGACAGCGTTGAAGAAGGACAATTCACCGCAACGGGATATATGCGTTTATAACGGAGGGTGAAAGCGTTGCCCTGTCGGGTAATTGGACAACTCACCCCCGATTACGGCGAACAATTCAAAGCGGAATATTATGAAACATTTATGCCGTCGGACGAGGAGTCTATTATTAAATATTTAAGTTCGGGAATAATAAGCGGTATACGCGAGGCTACCGCAAAAACTTATCGACCATTTCGGACTTGACGTACTTCAAATAATGCTTACCCAGCCGTCAAAACTTGCCGAAATCAAAGGAATAAGCAAAGAAAAAGCGAAGAAAAATAGGCGAACAATTTGCAGAAATACAGTCTATGCAAAATATCGTTATGTTCCTTCAACAGTACGGAATTTCCGCAACAACCGCAGTAAAAGTACACAATTCTCTCGGCGCAAATTCGGTTGAACTCATAAAGAAAATCCGTATATCCTTTCTGATATGGTTGACGCATTTCTTTTAAATCGGACACAATAGCCTTTAATATGGGATTGCCTAAAACAGCATTATGCGTATACGTTCTGGAATTATACATATTTTACGCAGTGCCGCATATACAAGCCGGTCATGTATATATGCCGAAAGATGTATTAATCGAGCATACCGTCTACACATTAAAAGTCACCGATGACGAAGTAATTGCGGCTGTTTCCGAATTGCTTTCTTCAAAAGAACTGTTCCAAGATAAAGATGACGGAATTGACGCATACTATCTTTACAGCTATTATGAGTCTGAATATTACATTGCGCGCCTACTTATTGCAATGTCGCAAACACGCAAAATTCACAATGACCGAAGAAAAAGCAGAAAAAGCCATTGACGCTTGAAGCAAAACAAATTTATACCTTGCCGCCGAGCAGCTAATGCCGTTGTCACTGCACTTTCGGCAGGTTGTATGATTCTTACCGGCGGTCCGGGAACAGGTAAAACAACAACAATAAACACAATAATAAAGCTTTGAAGATTTAAAGCTTTCAATCGCACTTGCCGCGCCGACAGGACGCGCCGCAAAGCGAATGAGCCAAGTTACGGGTTACGAGGCAAAGACAATACACCGTCTTTTATGCACTCAACGGTCTTCTGAGGGTTACAGTATTTTACGCACAACGAAGAAAATCCACTGCCGTATGACGTTATAATTCTTGACGAAGTCAGTATGATTGACGTAAATCTTATGTCGTCATTTTAAAAGCGGTCAAAACAGGTGCAAGAATTATCCTTTCGGGTGACGCGGACCAACTGCCGTCAGTCGGGCCGGGAAACATCATTCACGATATAATCGAAAGTAAAACAATACCGGTAATTCAGCTTAACAAAATTTTCAGGCAAGCCGAAGAAAGTCTTATAATCGTAAACGCACACAAAATTAATCACGGAGAACTCCCGATTTATCGGTAAAATCGCTGATTTCTTCTTTTAAGAAGAAAAACACCGCAGGACAGTGCTTTTACGGTGATGGATTTATTCAAAACAGACTGCCGAAAAGCTATAATGTAAACCCGATTTCATCAATACAAAGTCCTATCGCCGACAAAAAAGGACTTGCCGGAACGATTGCATTAAACAAACTGTTGCAGTCACACATCAATCCGTATGACGAAAGACGCCCGCAACACGTTTTCGGCAATATAACTTTCCCGTGTCGGCGACAAAGTTATGCAGACAAAAACAATTACGATATGGTCTATTCACGCGAAACGGCGAGGACGGTATGGGAATTTTCAACGGTGATATGGGAATTATAGAGAGTATTTCCGTCCGCGACAAGTGTATGAATATCGTGTTTGATGAGGACAAGCTCGTTGAATATCCGTTTACCAATCTTGATGAGCTTGACCTTGCGTACGCGATAACCGTCCACAAAAAGTCAAGGCAGTGAGTTCCCTATCGTGATTATGCCCGTATGCTCATTTTTCGCCTATCTTATGAGCCGCAACTTATTTTACACCGCCGTAACGCGTGCAAGAGATATGGTTGTGCTTGTCGGCAGCGAAAAGACTATTCAAAATATGACTATGAACAACCAATTTCATCAACGATTTACGGGACTTACGGAAAAGTTAGTTGCGGTAAAAATTTGTTGCCGAGAAAGAGGAATTCATAAACGCTTGAAATATTCGGCAAATTATTGTATAATAGAAATACAGAGGTGATATAATGCGAGGAGCGATTTTTGACGTTGACGGAACATTGCTTGATTCAATGCAGGTTTGGTGGGACGTTGTAGTAGATTTTTTCAAAGAACACGGTGTTGAATTGCCTTACGAGGAGGCAAAGAGATACAAAGAAATGACTATGAAAGAATCTATCCCAACAATAAAAACAGACTTAATCTTGACTTGTCGTTTGAAGAACTTTCAAATACTTTTATGCACATGGGATTAAAGCAATACGAAACAACCGTACCGCTAAAAAAAGGTGCAGACAAATATTTAAAGAAATTGCACAACAGCGGAATTAAAATCGCAATAGCCACATCAGGTTATCGAAGAACTTTGCAAAACGGCTTTACCAGGCTCGGAGTTTGAATTACATTGACGCTTGCATTCTCTTCCGAGGTCGGAGTGAACAAATCAAATCCGATGTTTATTTGCTTGCCGCAAAACGTATCGGAATACCTCCGGAAGAATGTACAGTGAAGATATAACAACAGGTATCGGCGGTGCTAAAAGGGTGGTTTCTCAACCTGTGCAATATTGACGAAACAAACGCCGATGAAACAGATGCGCTTAAACAACTGTCTGACCATTATATTACGGGTGGGAAGAACTGTTGTAGCGATAAAAAGAAATGGAACTTGGCATTTTGCTAAGTCCATTTTTATTACTTGATTTTCTTATATTGTGTCTTTGTTTTTATAAAACCCGAAAACTTTCAACATTTCCGCTAAAATGAGCCTTATCAACGATACTCACACTTTCCGGATTGTGAAATATGGCTTTCCGGTTTCAAGCACTTTTGTATATCGTCATATTTATATTCATTTACGTGTGATTTTGTTTTTCCGACATATAATTTTCAAAAAGCAAAGTGCGTTGTCTGACTGTTGTCTTTGCGTTTTTTGTACGGTTTGCGATATATCATACGCGGATAAAAAGCAGAAATGCACCAATCCAAAGTGCAATCGCTCCCCACAAAATTCCGTATCCGTTTGCAAGTATATAAAATGCACTTGAAATCGCAATCAATCCGACTATTTCGGCAACGATTTTAAACACCTTTAGTTTTTCGTTATAATATGTTTTATAAAAATCTTTATAAACAGCAGGCGCCATTTGGGTTGATGCACCATAAAGTTTTTACTCTCCATAATATATCCTTTCTGTGATTACAGACGTAAAGTCGTTTTTACAAATGCCCGATTACTGTTGCCGCAAATGAGAATATCGCATAAACTATACACATAATAATCGTTGTCATCATCATATTTGCCGCCGCGTCAAACTGATAGTACATCGGTATTGATACCATTGAGATAATAGCCATAAACAATGGGAATTTAAAGTTAAATCCCTGTTTTATTCCGTAGATAAGTCCCGATAATGCGATAAACATTGGGTTTAACATCATAAGGAAAAATTGTAACAGTAATAATTGACCGTTTTCGCCCATCATAACAAATACAAGCGGTACAATATGAAACATAATAATTGTCGCAATTATATATATTTTCGATTCGTAAAACGAAAAGTCCGTTTTGGAATTACAGGTTCTTCAGTGACTTTCTTCTGTTCTTGCTCATAAATTCCTCCTATAATCTGACGCTTTCACCGTTTTCACGCAGATATTTTTAAATCGTTAATTTCAATTTCTCTGAAATGGAACAGACTCGCCGCCAAAATCGCCTCCTGTAAATGCGTCAAAGAAAATGTTCCATCTTGCCTGCACCGCCCGATGCTATAACAGGTATTTTGCATTTTCCGAAACACGTCTTGTAAGTTCAATATCGTATCCGGCTTTCGTACCGTCACAATCCATACTTGTAAGCAATATCTCGCCTGCACCAAGCTCCTCGGCTTTTTCGCCCATTCAAGCGCATCAATTCCAGTATTTACACGGCCGCCGTTAAGGTGTCCAACCGCTCTTATCTTCACGTCTTTTTGCGTCAATCGCACAGACAACGCACTGTCTGCCGAATTACTCAGCCGCCTCGCTGATAAGCTCCGACGTTTTATCGCCGCACTGTTGACGGCAACCTTATCCGCACCGGCATTAAAATTTTCTGAAATCTTCAACTGTTCGTATTCCGCCGCCTACCGTAAACGGTATAAACACCTGTTTCGCAACAGCCTCAACCATATCGACAACTGTTTCACGTGCGTCCGACGACGCGGTTATGTCAAGAAAAACAAGCTCGTCCGCACCGGCTTTATCATAAACCTTTGCACATTCGATAGGATCACCGGCGCCAATAAGATTTACAAAATTGACACCTTTAACCACTCTTCCCTCTTTAACGTCAAGGCGGTATAATTCTTTGCGTACATATCGTAATCTCCTTATTATAATGCAATAAAATTTTTAGTATAGTCATACCTGTTTCACCGCTCTTTTCAGGTGGAACTGTGTAGCAAACAACATTATCTTTTCAACGGCTATATCAAACTTTTGACCGTACTCGGTGTATGCGGAAATAATGCTCTCGTCCTCCGCATTAACATAATATGAGTGAACAAAATATACATAAGGCTCACTGCCAATGTTCTTTAATATTCTGCTATTCTTATTAACAGTTATGCTGTTCCAGCCCATATGCGGAATTTTAAGCCCGTCTTTTCGGTATCTTTACAATTTTGCCTTTGAATATTCCAAGACCTTTCACACCCGGCGTTTCATCACTTTCTTCAAACATCAGATGAAGTCCCAAACATATTCCCAAAAGCGGTTTACCGCTCTTTGCCTTTAGCTTTAACCGTTTCAACAAGTCCGCTTTTTCAAGACATTTCATTGCATCACCAAACGCACCGACACCCGGAAGTATCACCTTGTCAGCATTTAAAATCGTTTCACTGTCACTGTGACAATGCTTTCTGCGTTCAAGAAATCAAGTGCATTTTAACACTGTGCAGATTTCCCGCACCGTAATCTATAATCGCTATCATATTCTTCTCCTTAAAAACAATATAGATAAATTATATCACTATTTTTCAAAAGTTTCAATATATAAAAGCGGATTGCTAAGCAATCCGCTTCAGCGTGTGGACATTTTTGTCTACACGATGGCAGAAGGTTTCGGATTTTGCGAAAATGAACTCGTCGGCGTACGATGGTACGTTAGAGTTTATTTTCGCAAAAGCACAAGCAAGCCGTATATCGGAGATAGGCTTGCCTGTAATTTATTAAATAATAAATTATAGAGATAAAAAATAATATTTTGCACGTTCGGACAATTTATCGGCATTTTAAAAGCGGATTGCTTTGAGCAATCCGCCTTGGTTCAAAATTTATTAAGCATTAGGAGCTTCTGTTGCATCTGCGCTTTCTGTTTCGGCAGGTGCTTCTGTTGATTCGGCACTGTCAGTATCCTTGTTCTTATCTGATTCTTTTCAGCTTTTCAGATTCAATTCTGTTGCTGCTCTTCGTCAACCGTTTGTCTTACGTCTTTCCAAAGTGTATCTGCTGTTATATCATCACCAAAACGTAAGTTTCTTTGAATTCAGCAAGATTATCTTCACCGACATAATCGCCAAGTGTTACTTGACCGATGGCATCGCCCCAAGCTGTATCTTCATCTACATCATCAGGGAACTTTAGCACTTCTTTGATTGTATTAAAGTCCATACCGTACATTTCTGCCATTTTGATACAGGAATACAGTTATAAGCAGCTGATTCTGTTGTTACCAGGCATATCTGACGGTAAATCAAACTGTTCAAGGAATTCGTCAACGTCCATTCCCTGTTCTTCTGCAACCTGTGCAACTGTACGTCCGCTTACATCAACATAACAAGTCTGTTATACTTATTGAACATTGACGGACCGAACTTAACTGCAAGTACGACAACTATTGCAACAACGATTACCGCAGCTACGATTATAGCGATAAGTCCACCTTTGCCGCCCTTTTTCTGTTCGTCCTTTGAACGTTTTCAAAAGCAGCTTTGCCGCCGCAACAGCCTCGTCAACTTCTACGTCTGTATTTTCTTCGGCAACCGCCGGAGTTTCCTCTGTTTCGGCTGTTTCCGATACTTCAGTTTCAACCGGTGTTTCTTCTGTTTCAGCCGGTGTTTCGGCTGTTTCTTCTGCCTGTTCGGCAGTTGTTTCTTCTGTTTCTACAGGAGTTTGTTCTTCATTGTTTACTGATTCGTTATTTTCTTCATTTAGATTCTTTTCGTCGCTCACTGTTCTAAATCTCCTTATATAATATTATTCAGCAGGTGTTTCTGTTGTTTCTGCTGTTGGTGCATCAGTTGCCTGTGCGGCTTGTGATGCGGCTGATGCCTTTGATAAAGCACTTTTGGAATTCTTCGTAAGTAGTTGAATCTGAAATTTCATCATCACCTATTTGATACTGCTTCTTAACCTGTGCAAGAGCGTCTGCGTCTATAACTTGAGATACAGGCATTGCCATTAAGTCTTTCCATACAGTATCTTTTGTTACTGAATCGCTCATTCCTTGCAGAAAACTGTCAGCCTCTTGACCATTGTATTTAGCATAATTTTCAATAGTCATATTGTCAAGCATTTCGCTTTCAGTAGTCTTTGCTTTGATTGTATCGCCAAGAGTAAGACCGTACTGTGCAAGGTAATCTTCAACAGATTGACCGGCTTGATTTGCAAGATATTCAACAGTTGCCTCCGCTTTACCGCTTTCAATCTCCTTGTTTGTAACACCTTCCGATATTTTACCGTATGTTGCGTAAACTCCTACAGCGACAAATACCAATATAATTAAATCTATAATCGCATTTACAGCTTTATCGGCAGGAGTTGCTTTTTCTTTTCGGCTCCGTTCATAACTGTATTTTCTCCTTTCATTTATTGTACCAATATAAAATGATCATTCCTCATTTTACATCATCTTTAACAATATACCACTTTAGCATAAAAATCAATATCTTTTATTAATTTTTTTTAAAGGTAACATTTGACTTGTATATTGTAGGGGATTATAATAATAAGAGATAATATTATCGGTGTGATTTTTATTTATGTGTTGTCAGTTTCACGCAATGCTCCGTATGGGACAGAGCCTCGACGTCACCTACGGTCAAAAAATCACACCCACACAAGAAAGGTACAATGCAATGAATTACGAACAATCGATAGACTACATACATTCAATCCCCAAATTTCGCCGACCGTTAGGCAATGCAAATCTTGAAAAATTACTGACTCACCTCGACAATCCGCAAAAAGCTAAAATTCATACACATTGCCGGAACAAACGGCAAAGGCTCAACTGCGGCAATGACTGCGGAAATACTGAAAAAGCGGTTTTAAACAGGACTTTTACATCTCCGTATCTTGAAGTATTCAATGAGCGCATACGAATAAACGGTGAAAATATTACAGACAATGACCTTGCCGAATATGTTACAAGAGTAAAAGCTATAATGGAAAAAACAACGCACTTGTTTCGAATTTGCTTTTATAACCGCAGTATCGTTCCTGTATTTTATGAAAAGCAATGTGATATTGTTGTTCTTGAAGTCGGTATGGGCGGAAAGCTTGACGCAACGAACGTTATAGATTCAAGTCTTGTCAGCGTTATATGCAAAATCGGTCTTGACCACACGCAATATCTCGGCAACACTGTCGAAGAAATCGCTAAAGAAAAATGCGGTATTATGCGTGACGGCGGCACAGCCGTTTCATATCGAACAATGATGTAAGAGATATAATAGAAGAATATGCAAAGAGCAAAATGTATCGCTTACATTCGCCGACACCGCATTACCGACTGAAAACGGTTTTATTTACAAAAGCAAAGAATACCCTCTTTCATTAAAGGTACATATCAACCGCAAAATGCGGCGGTTGTGCTTGAAATCACAAGTGCACTTAATAAGCAGGGCTTTAACATTTCCGATAAAGATATATCATACGGTTTGTCGCACACATCTTGGGCGGCACGATTTGAATTTGTATCCGACAGAGTGGTCATTGACGGCGGTCACAACATTGACGGAATTAAAGCGTTGAAAAATCGCTTTATCATTAAATCGTGATGTAGTATTTGTCATTGCAATGATGGAGGACAAGGATTACAAAGCCTGTATTCGTGAAATATCGCCTGTCGCAAAAGCCGTTTTGCGACACAGCTTGATATGCCAAGGTGCCTTTCGTCCGAAAAAATTTCCGATATTATCGGAAGTATGAACATTCCGTATTTGCTGACAATAACCCTAAAGACGCACTTCAAAATGCTCTCGATTTTTCGGACAATTCAATCGTTTGCGTATGCGGTTCACTTTACCTCGCAGGCGAAATCAAAAAATTTTTCATAAAGTAAAAAAGACTTGCAAACAGTCGTTTTATATGTTAAAATACATAGTGGTATTTTTGTACCGCAAAATTTTTAAAGGAGGCTGACGGTAGTGAAAGAAGGAATTCATCCTGATTACAAGCAGACTACCATTACTTGTGCTTGTGGCGAAGTAATCGAAACAGGTTCAACAAAGGAAAATATCCAAGTTGAAATTTGTTCAAAGTGCCACCCATTCTTCACAGGTAAGCAAAGCTTGTTGATACAGGCGGTAGAGTTGAAAAGTTCAACAGACGTTTCAACAGAACATCAAAGCAAGACTAATTTTCTTGCAACAATTATTTTTATTACAGTTTATAAGTTGAACCCGTATCTTAGAAAACCGAATCACCAACGGTATCTCAGACTCGGGCGATGATTTATTATAGGAGGTGAAATCATGACAAAGGAACGTAAGGAAGAAATCATAAAGACTTTCGCAACTCATGAAGGTGATACAGGTTCTCCTGAAGTACAAATTGCACTTCTTACAGAAAGAATCAACCATCTTAACAATGACCACCTTAACATTCACAAGAAGGACCACCACTCAAGAAGAGGTCTTCTTATGATGGTTGGTAAAAGACGTGGTCTTATGAATTACCTAAAGAGTCAGGATATCGAAAGATACCGTGCTTTAGTTGCTAAGCTTGGTCTTAGAAAGTAATTTTATATTTGTTTATAAGGCAAACGGGATTTATTCCTGTTTGCCTATATATATTTATGGAGATATTTGTTTAGCAAATAAATAGAGCGTTAAGCCATATACGAGCTGTTGGCAAAACTAAGTTTATCGTTGTATTTATCTGCTAAAACGTATCTCCGAAGAAATAAATTTAAAGGAGAAAAACTATGTTTAGAACATTTGAAACAACTCTTGCAGGCAGACCGCTTGTAATTGAAACAGGCAAAATGGCACAACTTGCAAACGGACATTGTCTTGTACGTTACGGCGACACAGTTGTAATGGTAAACGTAACAGCATCTCGTTCACCGAGAGAGGGCGTTGACTTCTTCCCTCTAAGCGTTGATTGCGAAGAAAAGCTTTATTCCGTAGGTAAAATTCCGGGCGGATACATCAAGCGTGAGGGTAAGCCGTCTGAAAAGGCTATTCTTACAAGCCGTGTTATCGACAGACCTATCAGACCACTTTTCCCGTCAGATTTGAGAAATGACGTGTCTGTTGTCGCAACAGTACTTTCAGTTGAACAGGACAACCCACCGGAAGTTGCCGCTATGATCGGTACTTCAATCGCTATTTCTATTTCAGACGTTCCTGGAACGGTCCTATCGGCGGTGTTTGGCTTGGTCTTGTTGACGGCGAATACGTTATCAATCCAACTGTTGAACAAAGAGAAAAGAGCGAAATGCTTGTAACTGTTGCAGGTACAAAGCAAAGGTTGTTATGATTGAGGCCGGTGCTAACGAAGTTGAAGAAAGCGTTATGCTTGAAGGTATCAAATTCGCTCACAAGCACATTATCGAACTTTGCGATTTTATAAGCGGTATTCAAGCTGAAATCGGCAAAGAGAAGTTCACATACGAATCACACGATGTTGACCACGACCTATATGACGCAATCAAGAATATGGCTTTGAGAAGTTACAGTATGCTCTTGATACAGACGACAAAAATGTTCGTGATGAAAGAATCGGTGAAATTACAGATGAAATTATCCCTGCTCTTGAAGAACAGTTCCCTGACATAAACGAGCAAATCGGCGAAATTCTTTACAAAATGCAAAAAGGAAATCGTTCGTGCATGGCTTGTTCAGGGCAGACGTGTTGACGGCAGAGGCCTTGATGAAATCAGACCGCTTGCGGCAGAAGTTGACCTGCTTCCGAGAACACACGGCAGCGGTATGTTTACAAGAGGACAAACTCAAGTGCTTTCAGTTGCTACACTTGCCCTCTTTCAGAAATTCAAAGCTTGACGGTATCGACCTTGAAGAAACAAAGAGATATATCCATCACTATAACTTCCCGTCATACTCAGTAGGTGAAACAAGACCTTCAAGAGGCCCGCAGACGTGAAATCGGTCACGGTGCACTTGCAGAACGTTCACTTGTTCCTGTACTTCCGTCAGAGGACGAGTTCCCATATGCTATCAGAGTTGTATCAGAAGTTCTTCTTCAAACGGTTCAACTTCTCAAGGCAGTGTCTGCGGTTCTACACTTGCTCTTATGGCAGCAGGCGTTCCTATTAAAGCCCCTGTTGCAGGTATCTCTTTGCGGTCTTATAACAACAGAAGACGGCTTTACAACAATGGTTGATATTCAGGGTCTTGAGGACTTCTACGGCGAAATGGACTTTAAGGTAGCCGGTACTAAAAGGGTATCACATCAATTCAGGTTGATATAAAGAATGACGGTCTGCCATACGAAGTAATTGAAGAGGCTCTTGCTAAGACAAGAAAAGCAAGATGTTATATCATTGACGAAATACTTCTAAAGGCTATCCCTGCTCGAGAGAAGAACTTTCGGCATATGCCCGAAAGCTGAAACAATGAAAATTGACGTTGATAAAATTCGTGAAGTAATCGGTCAAGGCGGTAAGGTTATTCAAAAGATTGTTGCAGAAACAGGTGCTAAAATTGATATAGAAGAAGACGGTACAATCCATATCTTCGCAGTTGACCAAGAAAGCGGTAAGGCTGCAAAAGACGCTATTGAGGCTATTGTTAAAGAACCTGAAGTAGGCGAAATCTATAACGGTCTTGTTAAGACAATTCAACCGTTCGGTGCATTCGTTGAAATTCTTCCGGGTAAAGACGGTCTATGCCATATTTCAAAACTTGCTAATCACAGAGTTGAAAAAGGTTGAGGACGTTGTTAAGGAAGGCGATTGGCTAAAGGTTAAGGTTATGGAAGTTGATAAAAGACAGGTAAAATATCACTTTCACATAAAGACGCTATCGAAGAAGGCGAAGAATAATTTTTTCGGCAATGTGGGGCGACCGTTGGTCGCCTCTTTTTGTGTAATATTTTCGTACGGGACGGTGCCCTCGACGCCCCTTTCCTCCTCACACTCCACATTTAACAGCACACCGACTTTTCCCATTCACTTCGTAGGGGACTCCCTTTGCTCCAATCACTCCGTATGTGACAACGTCAGCGCAGTCGTAGGGAGCGACCATTGGTCGCCCTCTTTTGTATAATCTCTCACTTTTCATACAGGACAATGCCCTCGACGACCCTTTACCCTCACACTTTGACAACGACACCACTCCCCTTTCAGGCACCTCTCCTCAAGGGGAGGCTTTTTACAGCTCACCTTGATGGGAGCTGTCAGCGTAGCTGACTGAGGGGTGGCAATGCGATGACAAAGCGGGCGACCAATGGTCGCCCCTACGGAATATGAGTAAACATTATGGTTTTAAGAAATCAAAGCAAAGCGGGACGTCGTGGGCGCAGTCCCCTACGAAAAAGTTACACCAATTATTGAATGTACCAAGGCGACCATTGGTCGCCCCTACGAAACAAATCACATACCACAATGCAAAATCACTCATTGACAAAAAGAGCGGTCACAGACCGCTCTTTAATATGCACCGCGTTTAAAAATAACCGCAAAAACAGTTTTAACGATAAGTTTAATATCAAGAAAAATATTCCTACGTTTTATGTACTTCCATATCCATATCCATCCAATCGTCAAAGACAGATCACTGCGGCCGTACGCCTGCCAAAAGCACGTCAAACCGGGCGTAACAAGCAATTCTGCATTTGATATGAATTATACTGTTCAACCTCCTTACAAGCGGAGGACGCGGTCCTACTATGCTCATATATCGCTTTAACAATATTTAAAGCTGTGGAAGTTCGTCGATACTGTATTTTCTGATAAATTTACCGACCTTTGTTATTCTCGGTCGCCTAATCTTAAATACAGGACCGTCCATTTCATTATATTTCATCAAATCATCTTGCAGATTCTCTGCATTTTACACATACTGCGGAATTTATACATCTCAAAATGAGTATTATTCTTCCCCCACTCTTGTCTGCTTATAAAACGCAGGTCCGCCGTCACTTCTTACCGCCAATGCCGTTACCAGAAAAGCAGGGGAAAGAACAATCAGAGCCACAACCGAACAAATTACATCAAGAATTCTTTTAAAATTCATATATCGGTTTATGCAAATCTTGTGATGTTATAATGATTTCACCTTATTAAGCTCTTTGTTTTCATTCGCCCACTTCCTTCATTAATACCAGCTTATATCTGCAATTACGATTTCAGGCTTATTATTAATTTCGAACAATTCCCGATTTACCTAAACCGCGTGAAACGATAGACTTACTGTTACCGTCTTCGTGGTATCCGTCACAAAGCTTAGGAAACAAGCCTTGATCCGCCGCGTAAAGTCCCCTATAAACGGAAGTCTGACTTGACTGCCGTGTGCGTGATGTAATTGCAAGGTCAATATCATAGTCATTTAATTTACCCAAGAAATATTCCGGATAATGCGTCAACAAAAGTTTGAAATTATCGTCCGCACTCATTGCTTTTCAAAGAAATCTTTTCCGTATTCATCAAACTCCGTCGGATTTTGCGTCAAACCGATTATATCAATAGCAGTTCCGCCGATATTGACAGTTTCGGTTTCATTATTGAATATCTTAATACCTTCCGCCTTAATATCCTTATATATATTGGAATTTTTTGAAAAGCATTGCGTCAATTTCGTGATTACCAAGACAATAATACACAGGTGCAATTTCATTAAGCTGTTTACACAGCGATATTACACTGCTGTAATTGTCCGGCTGACTTTCCAAATTCATATCACCGACTATTGCGACAATATCCGGACTGAGGTTTTAACCTCAGCCACAAGTTTTCGTTGTCCTTGCCAACCTTTAAATGCAAATCGGCAAGTGCCACAATTCGGATATTATCTACAACTTTATTTGATTTTACCTGATAAAATTTCTTTTCAAGTTGATTATTCTGATGAACAATCATCATGAGCATACGCCCAAAAATGCAACTATAACAGCTAAAATTATAATCAGCTTTTGCCGAATCCCATTTTCTTTTTCGGCTGAATTACTTGAGTTTGTTCACTCTCTGCCATTAACGTATCCTCCCCGATTATTTGTTATCTTTATTTTCTTCTTTTTTATCTTCCGACTTATTTTCAGCCTCACGTCTTGGCTGTTGAGCAGAAGCTTTACGGAATGTAGCACCCATAAGTTTTCTTATATCATAAATCTGCTCTGAATTTGTTTCCGAAACAGCTACGCTTACTTGCATTGTAACATTAGGCGCCTGTACATTATGATAATGCACAAGTTCTTCAAGGTACTGCTTAAAGTCTTCTGCACGCTGAACGGTACACTCTTCAAACATACCGATAAACTGGTCACTTCGTTATATCCGACAAATCCGTAACTTGACGCGGCTCTCTTTAGCACCTTACCGAATACTTTCAAAGTGCATCGCCTGCCTCACGTCCTCCCCTTGTCATTGACATACTTTAAGTTATCAAGCAATAAGCAAGAATACAAATGAGTCTTTAAGCTTATCAGCTGCATACTTTTCAATCTCAATATCACACATTGCTCTGTTCGGAAGTCCGGTCTTACGGTCAGTGTACATAATATAATCAAGGAAGTCTTTTGAACGACCGAGTATAATAGCACCGATACAACCGCCGAAGAAGAATATGATAATCGCAAGAACGATATACATTCTTACATTAATCTTCTCACTTGTCGAAATACTTGAAAGTGTTGAAACGTTATACGCACCGATATATTGGTTGTATTCATCAACAGTTGTCGAAACACTTGAATACATATCACCAAGCTTTGTGAAAGTTCTTCAAGGCTCTGTTCGATTTCGTCCTTATTGCTCATATCATCCGATTGAGCGCCGTCAGTAAATACGGCAAGCAGCTTTTCTTATGCTCAAGGTCAACTTCAAGTTTTTCCTTTTCTGTTTCAATGTCCACGTACTCATTAATAAGAGTATCGTATGTTGTTTCACTCTGAACGTGACCGTCCTCTTGATTCCATTCATCATACACATTCTTCAAGATGTAGTCACTTGCGTCATTGCCCTCGTCACTTTGTGTGCCGTAGTGATATTCAACGCCCTCTTTATTCTTATCACTGTACTTTGTAATAAGGTCATTTAAGTCGTTGATTTTCTCCTCCATATTCTGCAAATCAAGTTCATATGTACTTATATCACTCTGATACTTCTTAATAAGAGTTTCCTTATCACCTGTAACCTCTTGTTCCAATATAAGCGAATAAATCTGCGGAATATCGTAATCTATATATGACTTATAAATTTCATACAAGTCACTGAATGAATATCCCGTTTCCGCACTTCTGTAATTCGGCTGAGTTTCCTTTTAGCCGCAAGATAGTCGGAAATATTAAGCGCCCACGCGTCAAGGATTCCACACGTTCAATATAATCATACTGACCATCCGTTCCGCGCACGTTATTATTAGGCAATGTTTGTTGGTTGATATATTTTTCACCGTATGTTGCGAAGTAATTCTTGATTATCGAATCAAGCACGGTTCTTGCAAAATCTTGGCTGTACTCACTGCCGACAGAGAACGACACAACATAGTCTGTAGGAAATAAGTATATTCTTCACCGGCTTCCAAAAGAGCCTGTTTTTAACTTCTTCGTCCGGAGGATAATTTCCGTAACCTTACATTTTGATCGGATCGCGTCCGCACCGATATTCAAGTTAAGGTCCTCCAAAACGTTGGTTATTACCGCCGCCGAATAAATTTCCGTAACGTCTATATCGTCACCGCTCGGAGTTTTTCCGTCTGCGGCATTCTGTCCGGTATAACTGATAACCGTACTTGCTGTATATTCCTGATTATACATAGCATACTTGTAAACAATCAATGCACCGAGTACGCAGACAGCAAAAATAAGATATTTCCATTTACTAAGATATTTAAGCAAATTAAATTTATTCATATCTGCCGTCCTCCTTTCGTCTGATATATCCGTCTATAACGTAATATACAGCACAAAGTATAATAAAGAATACTACGGCAGTTCCGATAACCGTTTCAAGAATAAACATCTTGTTACCCGAGCCTGTATATTCAGTAAACGTCAAGTAATCCTTTGTTGTATGCTTGATATACTCCTTGTCAGTTGTGTCGGCAGTATTTGCTACTTGCTTTAATTCTTCATCAACTGTTTTGATAAGCTCATCGGCTTTTTATAGCTTCCCTCATCAGCCGTTGACGCGTTTACTTTTGCGATTATATCGTTGTTGTCGATAATGTCACGGTCAACCGCATTACCTTGCGAAAGACTGTAATCAGCCTCTTTTGTAAGGTAGTCGGTACCCGTATTTGTTCTCGACATATAATATTCCTGTTTTTCGTTGATTGACGGCACCATAACCGTACCAATCATTGCCGAATCATAGTCCTGTACCTGTTGTTTTCTGACATTGTAATCAATCATAAATTTCTGGTAGTTTATATTCAGCATATCGTTTTTATAATTCAATGTTCTTATGTAGTGGTCTTTGTTTCTTGAAAGTCCGATTCAAGTACGAATGCACTGTATTTTTTAATACTGTAATTCTGAACATTTTGAATCATTTTCTTTATAGTCTGAAAGCTCTGACCGGTTATGTCTGAACGATATGTAGCATTTTCTTCAATTCTTTGCTGAATATATCTAAGCATTTGATCCGATTTGTTTGTAAACAGCTTTGCGATTTCGATATATTCCTTGCCCTCAATATCGCCAAGGTCGTACTTTTAGGACAGACTTCGTACCTACATATTCCTCATGGAACATATCGTTATACGATTTACAAATAAGCGTCATCATATCGTCAACAGAAATATTTTAATCTCTCTGTTCATTCTGTACGAAACCGTATAGCTTGTTGAAATATAGTAAGTGCTTGAATCGTTAGGATCTATCGTCTTACCGCTGCTGTTTTCGGCAATATCAATATGTTCCGAAAGTTCAGTCGGTGTCAAAACGTCCTGAAGTCCGGCATTACTGATTACCCTTTCCATTACTCTGTCAGACTTTAATTCATAGACATTGTAACGTGTAAGGTTAGGGTTCTGCCTTTGACGCTTCCTCATAGTTAAGCGACAACACTACTTTTCTTGTTAAAACTGCCTGTATACGTCACGATAAGAGATATAAATACAAACACACACATAAGTACGACTATCGTTTTATATTGCTGAGCACTATAAAAGAATACGCTTGAATATGTTTGCGTCTTCCAAATTTACATTTGTAAATTTTTCATCACTTCTCTTAAAGAAACGACGCAGACCTTTCCATTTTTTCATCTTCTCTCTCCCAACTATAATTTACAATCTTAAAATATCATAACTACTTTATATTTTATCACATTCTTCCATTAATTTTAATAATGGTTTTCTGCATTTAACCATTTTTGAGATTGCAGACAAAACCTTTATGGTTTTGTCGACAGGCTCTATTTTTTCCTTTACCCATGGCCACAGCTTTATATCCTGTGTTGTCGGAATATGGAACGCATAAGCCAGCGGCATAAGTCTCAGTACAAGACTTGTAAAGAAATAGTATAATGTATTATCTGTTGTGTATGTTATAAAGATGTACATTTCACAGAGGAAGAACAGCATACCTGTTTTTCTCCCCAGTGATTTATCATCCAATTAACCTGAAATACCCAAGTATATATCATCCATGCCCAGAATCCCAAGAAACCGAGCTCTATGTAAATTGTAAGTATGTTATTGTGAAGTGCAACGACACCGATATGTGCGTTAGGATTGTCAACCATAATTTTCTGTAAAATTACTGTTGTGTACTCAAATCCGTACCCCATAAAACCTAAGCTTATCTGATAGTATTTTTCAATGTACTTGTACACATCATTTCTACCCATTGTATCTATGCCGAAGTAATTCGTTATGTATTCAAATGCACCTGTTTTGTTACAACCACATACCCAAACGAAATGATAACCGCACACCAGCCGATGAATTTCATAAATCCGATACGTCTGTTAGGTTTCATTCGCCCCATAATCAATCCGAAAACAACGCAACCGGCAAAGCCAAAGTGCAATTCTTTTCCATCCGAGTATGAAGAAGAATATTGACACCAAAAGGCATAATATTCTCTCTTTCGTGTGTTGTGCAAAACAATAAGTATATTATGAAAAGCCGTATGTAAACGTAATATCGTGTATTTCCATTGCCCTTGCAAAACCTTCTTGTGCATCACTGCCCATAAGCATTGCAATTACGGAATTTATACTGTCCGATATTCCGTACACGCCCAAGTTGTACACGACCATTAGCATATTTGCCGCCGCAAGTCCGTAAAATGTAGTAAATATCGCTCGTTCTCCGAACAAATATGCACCGGAGAAAATAATGAGCAGCACCAGAAACTGATACATAAATTTCGATGCGCCACGCAGAATGAAGTCGATAGATTCAATGTTGATTATCCACAAAATATCGACCATACGATAATTCCGATAAGGACAAAGCCGTAAACACCGACAAAGCTTGCCGCCGTTTTAACTCTTTCCAACCGTCCTGATATAAACAGGTACGCCGCAGCCATAACAACAATGAAAGACTTATCGCTTTCATCATACGGGTTTGGGAAACGGAAAACACTTTTAGGTCACCCATAGCCGCAGACATAAGCATTAAAATATACGCAATTTCCATTGCTATCTTTCGTTTTCACCGTTTATAATCAACCGCTTACACGCCCTTTCTCATAAATATTTTCAGTTCGTTTCTGCACTATCACACTGCCTGCGGGATATACGCCTTTCAGCACCGAACCCGCACCGACAACGCAGTCACGCCCTATTACCGTTCCGCGAAGTATAACTGTATTTGCACCGATCCACACATCATCACCTATAACGACAGGCGACGTTTTATAACCGCTGTCGTGTATGCTTCAGCTGATGATATGTCATGGTCATGGTCATATATAAGCAATTCTGACCGAATGCCGCTCGATTTCCTATGGTTATTCTTTCTTTTGCAACCGCCATACAGCCGTTGTTGAAAAAACACCCTTCGCCGATTTCAAGCGTTCCTCCCTCTGCACATAAAATAACATTACGTTTAGTATGTATATGCTTTTTAATAAAATCTTCCTCTTTCAGTTACAGATATTTTGTTGTAATCGAAAAATCCTGTATAAATGCAGAGTGAAAACCTTTTATATTAAATATTTTTGTTATTACTATACGCAAAATGTCAATACACTTCCTGACGTACAGTGAAATTCTTTTTTCATTCAATTCACCTTTTGACAGAAAACAAATCTCCGTCATTTATCATTTTTATATAATTCCAATGTTCTGTCCGTAATTTCGTCCCAACTGTAATTGTTTTACATATTCAATCTGCTCTGCCTTATCCGCTTTCGGTTTGCCGAGTATTTCACACAGCTTGTTTTAAGGTCATTTACATCACTTTTCTTAAATGTATATCCATACTCCCCACTACGTTTTGCAGTATCTATATCGCTTACAAGACACTCACAACCGCAAGCCATTGCTTCAAGCAGGCTTATCGGCATACCCTCAACGTCACTCGAAGTACATACATTCTGCAATTATAATAAAGCTCCCAAAGCTCGTCCCCTCGACAAAGCCGGTAAATATTATTCTGTCGTCTTTTGCCATATCGTGAATTTGTTTTGCATATTCGCCTGAATGACTTACTCCTCCGGCAATTACAAGTTTTTATCAGTATCCGTCTGCATAAATGCGTCTATCAAATAATGCAATCCTTTTTCCGGAACAATTCTTGCAAGAAACAATATATATCCGTCTTTTTCAAGACCGTATTTTTTTGTGATTATATCGGCTTTCTCATTTTGAACATCTATTCCGTTCGGTATGAAAACCGTTTCTCTGCCGTAAGTTTTTGAAATAGTCACGCGTTCCTCAGACAGTACAATAAGTTCATCTGCATATTTCGCCGCCGTTTTTCGCCGAATTTGAGAAATTTCGTGGCAAATCCGCCCCATTTGGCTCTCTGCCAATCAAGTCCGTGTATTGTCGCAACGGTATGTATTCCGAATAAATGCGGCAGCCATATCATCGAACAAGGACCTTCGGCGTGAAAATGTATAACGTCATATCTGCCGAAAAGTGCCAGAAATGTTGCTATAACCGAATAAACTATTGCGTTGAGTTTACCGTTTTCAAACGTCGGTACACTCTTTATCTTAACGCCCTTATATTCTTTCAAATTAACGGTCTTACCGCCGGAAACGTGTTTCCCTTTGCGGTTATACACCGTCACGCTATGACCTTTTTCGACCATTCTTGTAGCAAGTTCTTCAACAACTATTTCAACACCGCCCTCGCGTGACGGTATTCTTTATGTCCTATCATTGCGATTTTCATTTTATAACTTCCTTATACAGTTTTATCAGTTTTCGGAATATTCTTTTATTGTGTCATACTTTATATCTCTGCAATTTTCACTCATTTGTCTGCAAAGTTCTTTGTTGTTATACAAATATTCTATCTTTTCAGTCAACTTTTCAAGTTTCCGCTTTCAAAAGTATGCCTGTTTTGCAGTCATCGATAAGTTCGGGAATACCGCCGATTTTGCACCGAGTACGGGAGTCATAAGACTCTGCGACTCCATAACAGAAAAGGACAATTTTCCGACCATTCGGCAGGAAGTACGGTAAACAACGCTTTTCTATAATATTCCTTAATTCATCGCCTGTCTTAAAACCGACATTTTAATATTATCCGCACTGTTCACTTCATTTTCAAGTTCGCCCTTGCCCGCGAATACAAACGGTATATTACTAAGTTTCTTTGCCGCTTTGACAAGGTTTGATATTCCCTTTCCTCTGAATATCTGCCGAAATACAAAACATAATTTTCACATTCTGCTCCCAACGGTTTTATCTCGTCAATAAAATTGTACATCGTAACCGTTCTTCCGTTTATATCATCATTACGGCTGATTTCTTTTCCATAAATTCAGACGGACAGACGGTTAAATCTATCATTTTGTATGTATGACGCAATTTATAGTACCAAGCCTCGACCGCCCCAAGAATACTGCGTATTTTGAAGAATGTACACAATTATTTTTACACACTCAAAATACTTACCGCCGTCACATTTTCTGCAAAGACCGTCCGTATAATCATTTTTAATTTATGATTGGGACATACAAGCTGTACGTCATGTGCGGTGTAAACAATCGGTATATTATGTTTCTTTATTTCATATATTATTGACGGCGTAAGCTGATAATTAAAGTTATTCAAATGTACAACATCCGGTTTAAAATCGCTTAACACCTTGCGGATTTGTTTTCTTGCATTAACCGAATAAATAATTTTAAAAGGGTAAGTAATATGCTTTAACGATTTTTGTGAAAATCAATGTTTTCCGTATATGCCTCTACCCTATTTCCTACACAGTTACGCTCATCTGCCATACCGAAATATTCAACCTCGTTGCCGAGTGATTTCAAATATTCGCCTAACTTTATAAAATAAGTTTCCGCACCGCCTTTTCGGTACAGATATTTATTTACCAACAATATCTTCAAGGCAGACTCCTCCCACTATAATATGTGTATCAATTATATCAAATTTAATATTTCAAATCAAATAACAATACTTGACACTATTGTTACAACTATTATATAATCATACATATAATTTATAATCAAGGAAGGTTAATCGCTATGAATACAAAAGACTTGATTGGATAGACATTGCAAAGGTATCGGAATAATCCTCGTTGTACTCGGTCATACACTTGTTCCTCAGGTTCGCGAAACAGGTTTTGCAGGCTTTTATGGATATTTATATATAATTTTCATATGCCGTTATTCTTCTTTATCGGGGTATTTGTTTGAAAAGGACTTTTCACTACACGAACAAAGGAAAATTCATACTCGGAAAATTACAATATCTGATGTTGCCGTATTTGATATTCTCAACATTTGCATATTTATTTATCGGTTTTCGTTAAAAATCCCACTGCTTGCAAAAGTTCTTGAAAGTGGCGGATATACGGCAGTAGATTTAAAGACGCAATTCTGCAAATTGTTACATACAATAACCACATTGACAAGCATTTATGGTTTGTTTTTTCACTGTTTATTGTATTCCTTGTGAATATACTTATTCCGAAAATTATGAAATCAAAACCAATGCTTATTGTACTTCTCGGATTGTATATTTCAAAAGCATATGTGCATTATTACGGAATACTTGACTATGTAACGGGCGATCTACTGTTTTTGTCACTTGCAAGAATTGCGTTGAGCACCGGCAACAAAAATCAATTAACACTATTGTCACCGCAGTGATATTCGTTGTTACCAACTGTCTGTACAGTTATTTTTACGTTACACAAATGCCGTCGGGTGTTTTGAAAAGCATACTGTATTTGATAAGAAGTATCTCGTCCGTAACGGGAATTATGACGGTATGCAACATTTCAAAACATCTTCAAAACAAAGCACCGCAAAGATTATTAAAAACACTCGGTATGTATTCGTATGACATTTATCTTATGCACGCACCGTTTCTTGTGTCGGGATTGATGGGAATACTGCTCGCATATTCACCGTTTCCGACTGTTATATGCTGTGTATCGGTATTTGTGTTGGGATTGTTTATTCCGATTGTCGTGTCAAAATTCATAATACGGAAAATACCGTTTCTGTCGGTTTTGATACTCGGCAAAAATTACAAAACAGCACACCTATAAACGCAAGCAACAATTTATCGCATAATTCGTAATTATTCGCACATACTATTACAGGGTGATTTTATGGATTACGAAAATATAAGTCAGCTTATTTCGTCGAATGTTGAGGCAACGCAATATTTCAACTCACTTTCCGCCGAAATGCAGCAAAAATTCTTGACCGCGGAACAGGTGTGAATACACTCGATAAGCTGAAGGAATTTAAAAATCTCGTAGAAAACAACGGACTAAAATAGCCAAAACCTAAACGGTTTTGGCTACTTTATTTTGTGTACTGATTTTATAATGATGTTTTATTTTTCTCGTTCGCTTATAATACCTTGTCTGTACGCCTCTATAAGCTCCTTTAAATCGGCTATATTTTCTTTCAATTTCTTACCGTTGTCGGTATCGCCGACAAGTATTCTGTTAAATGCATGCTGAACGGCGACTTGGTTGGACACAATATCTTTGCCGTTTTGAATAACCTGTTCCGCCGATTCAAACGGCTCGTGTGCCGTTAATGTCAGTCCGTATGAATTATATGTAAGAGTATATCCCGCAATTCCGGTCACTTTATGATACGGCTTTGAAAAACCGCCATCAATCATTATAACCTTGCCGTCGCATTTAAGCGGATTTTCACCCTCGCTTTGATGTACGGGAACGTGACCGTTTATAATATGCCCCGTTCCGTCAAGACCGAACTCTTCAAAATCCTGTTTGTCGCGTCCTCCGTTTCAATCAAATCATAATACGCATTTTTCTTCGTGATGTGAAGTTTTATCCTCAATAAAGTATCTTTCAAACGTTGTCATTCTGTCACGACCAAACAATGGTGAACCCGAACCGCTCCAAAGATACCACAAAATATCACCGCCGATACTTTTTCTTTTTATTATTTGAAACAAGCACTTTTCTCACGCAAGCCTCATAGCGCCATACAAATCTTTACCGCTGTACTCCTTGCCGTTCACATTAACTGCTTTAAAACTGCCGTCACTGTTCATCGGCACACAACCGTGAAACAGCAAGTTACCGTTATAAACCTTATACATACCGCCTTTTTCAGCATTAACTGCATATGTTTCTGCAATTTTTCACACTTCACAAAGGCGCTGTAAAGTTTATTCATCATATCTTCTTCACGTTCGGTAAGTTTATACGGATTTTCCTTGTCAATCGTAGGAAAATTGACATCTTTCATTTTATAAACATTTTCACCGATAGTTACCGTACCGTTTTCAAAGTCAATTTTATCAAGCAAGCACCTTTCGTTCATATCAAATTCAGGGTGATTTTGTATAAGCTGTCCCTCAAGTTTGAATTGAATAACGGTAATCGCCTTGCATTTTCATTTCAAGTTCTATTTCCGTTTCGTATGAGTGCTTTTTATTTTTAATTTCAAAACAACTGCAGTCATCATCTGCATACACTCATAGCAAACGTTGCAAGCGGTATCATATTAATTCCGTAACCGTCCTCGATAACGTCAAGATTGCCGTATCTGATACTGTTTCTGATAACGGTTGCAATGCAAGCAGGATTGCCGACAGCCGCCCCCATCCAAAGAATATCGTGGTTACCCCACTGAATATCAAGTGAATGATAAGAGCAAAGCTTATCCATTATCTTATGCGCACCGCTGCCCTGTCGTATATATCGCCTATTATGTGCAAATGGTCAACGACAAGTCGTTGTATAAGCTCCGCTATTGCGATAATAAACTTTTCCGCCGCACCGATTTCAAGAATTGTATTCACTATTCCGTCATAATACGCACCGCGATTTAAAACCTCAGGTTTTCCGTTATAAGTTCTTCGATAACATACGCATATGCCGGCGGAAGTGCTTTTCTGACCTTTGAACGCGTGTATTTTGACGAAACGACCTTACATATTTCAATATAAGCCTGTAAAGCGTTATTTTGTACCAATTTTCCGTATCTTTATCAAGGCTTTTATGTAATCTATTTTCTTTTGATAGTAAATAAGTGACGCAAGCTCACTCTTGTCATTTGTACCGAGTGTATGCCCGAATACATCATCAATCTTCTTTCTGCCACCGCTGCTGTTTCTCAAAACGTGCGAAAACGACTCATATTCACCGTGAATATCAGAAGAAAATGTTCCGTTCCCTTTGGCAAATTCAGAATTGACTGCAAGTTGATAATCTCCGTAGACGCTTTGTCTATCGTCGGATAAAGTTCCGATAGTCTTTCGAGGTATCTCACAAATTCCGTTTTCATATTCCGCTCCTTATATTTTGGTACTTTATTTTATTATACTATGCTATATTTGTTTTGTCAATTTGATACATTTTAACAAAGAAAAGCTACCGCAAATATGCGATAGCTTTTAGACTTATTCTTCACCTTTAAATTCATCACTGTGACCTGCAAGATAATCTTCAAAATTTTGTATTCTGCCTTATGCTGTTGAGGCTTGAAGTCAGCTTTATAAGTTGTTGTGTAGCTTCCTGTTTTTCTGCAACAGGCTTATCCGAATGATTTCTGTGCGGCTTGGACTTCTCTTTTATAGCCGTCCTTTTTGTAACCGCCCTTACCGTAAGGCTTTGCATTCTTAGGTGCAATTACGACTTTACGATACGGTTCTGAACCTACAGAATAAGTTGTTACTGTTTCGCTGTCTTGAAGATTTGAATGAATTATTCTTCTTTCATACGGATTCATCGGCTCTAAAGTAAACTTCTTACCTGTCTTTGTAACCTTATCGGCAAGACGTGTTGAAAGTGCCAACAATGCTTCCGCACGTTTTCTCTGTAATTTTCAGTATCTATTGAAACCTTGATATAATCATCTGATCT
>SCPO01001310.1_pt1 | contig 50307 bp, 62 predicted proteins | sample 6106821 | NCBI WGS metagenome assembly SCPO01 (sample SAMN10720448, study PRJNA508395) | human gut metagenome | isolation source: Participant 2 stool, 0 month | host: Homo sapiens | collected 2017 | reverse complement strand
AAACTCCAAATCTGTATGATAAGTCTGGCAAGAACCACTGTGCTTTGTCCCATTGTACGAGGAACAAAACACCTGTGTGGTAACCTTCGTTTTGCAATTCTTTAATGTAATAAATGCTTACGCCCTCGTTCTGTAATAGCATCAGGGAACATGGCTCCCGTTTTAGAGAATAGCGTACAAGACTTAACCTCTAACAGGAACTCCTCACCTTTATCATTGGTGAGGAGCAAGTCAAAGCGAGATGATGTACCGTGTAGTTTAACTGTATACTCTCGTCTTACAACGCGCCACTCTTCCAATCCTGGGATGAGTTTATTTTCGATCAAATACTGTGCTACATCGTTACTATAGTTAGTGTCGAGCATAATCACGACGCTATCACGCTCGATGCCGACCACGGTATTTCGTCTTCGCATCAGGCTTATCATGAGGCACGATGTACATCGTTACACCGGTAAACAAGAGCTCCCACATGCGACCAGGATTTGGTAAATGAGCGAGCACGCTTTCACCATTCAATTCTAAAGTCACCACAAAACGGTTCGGACGACCAGTATATGTTGCTTTTAAAATTGTATCGTAAAGGACTTTCATTGGTACTCCTACATCAAGAATATTCTATGTGTCTATTATACGCTATTTTGTTACAGGATGAGAGTCCTACGGATTATACTTTGAAAGTCCTTACAAATTGCATGATGAATGCCCTAAGAAAAGCCTAAAAAGTACCACCTTACATATTTACAAAAACTGAATTAATAATTCACCACAGTTACAGGATCATTATTGCGGTATTTGCGATTACTACGTTGATAATCTCGTTCTACCAAATTCTGTAGCGCTTCGCCTAATAACGTCCAAAAACCATCAGAATCTTCCATTGGTATACCAAGAACAATGGAGTTTCCTTTGGAATAGGTAATACATAGAGGTTATGTTATCAATAATTGGCAAATACACAATAATCACACCACATGCTGCTAGCATATCCTTAAGAGGCTCTTTTACACCGATTAAAGGTTCACTAGAAAGATCCTTAATTTTAGGTATAAATGTTTCTTAGTAACTCTGCATTGTAAGGATTGACCTCTACAAAACGAGCCTGCCCTTTGTGATCTGTACCAGTGTATAAATCGCACTCTTTTATCAGGCTCCATATCCTTAATATTTTCATATACTAAGGGCATAATCATTTCATCAGCTACTACATTTTAAAGAAGCTACCTCAAAAACTTCTGTAAATTATTGACCTGTTCAGCTGCTTTTTCGTTTCTGGAACGATACCCAAACGTGCAAGCTTAGCATAACCAAAAGGTTTAGCAAAGTTGATTTCTTCATCAATAGAATTCTCGTACTCTACTTTTAAAATAGCTTCTCTATAATAGCTTCTAGACCATTCCAAAAACTAGCCTCTACACTAAAAACCCGCTCAAGACGCATTGCCACATCTTGAGTTAGTGGTATCCATTAATGAGCTTACTAATGTGTTTTCACTCAATCCATTCGTGTAGCTAATTCTTTTGGGTCATATGTCTATCTTCTAAAACCTCTTTTATAGTCATCCCTGGTGGAACGCTGTAAAGTTTTACTTCATAAATTTTCATACTTTTACACTCCTAATTAATGATAATCAACAATTTCTTGGATTTCTACAATATCTACAGTATTATCATATTGAGTAAAAATTAAACGATAGGGCTGTATTAAGTCCATAGCATATTGTCCTAATCGATCTCCATAGATAGGATGACAACGACCAATCGTTTTTAACTAACCAATCTATTGATGTTGCTACTATAAGTTGTTTAAGTCTTAAATTTAATGTCATTTTAATTTATCCATATTTTCTTCGCTAATCCGCATCTGTACATACCTTACGTATCTTATTATTCTTATATCGTATATCCAATATGTCACCGACTCTCTCAAATCATAGTGAATGGTTGATACAATATAAATGGCCATTTATAATAATTTACCTAGTAGGTTAATTCTATTATACCTCTTCAAACTACAAATGTAAATAAATAGTTTACCAATTAGGTAAATTTAATAACACTATGTAGTATCAAAAATCATGTATGCTATTAATAATTAATATTGAAATTTTTCATTTTTGTAGCTTAGGTTACATTATTACGTGTTAAAATAGTTTATACTAGAAACATCGGGTCAGTATTTAATACCCGTACTGATCGTTACGCCGGGTTTTGATGAGGCATCGCCTAGTTGATCTCATCACGCTGTTCGTATACGTGCGAAGCTTTCACAAAACCCAATGGCGTATATATTTTACAAACAAAGAATCACATAGATTAACTAAGTAGTTTTAGCCACAATTCTCTGCAGAGGGCTCGAGAAAGGATTTAACATGGCACAAATTGCAGCAAATTTACAACGCATTAAAAACGGCCAACGCCGTTATGCAATTACACCTCGCATTCCTGGAGGTTTCATTCAACCTGAACAATTACAAAAATATATCAAAGTAGCCAATGAGTTCGGCGCCGTTCTAAAATTGACTGCCAGTCAACGCATTATGATTACGAATTTGAAAGCAGAAGACGTAGATAAAGCTTGGGAGATGCTCGGCATGGAGCCAGCGTACACTGTATCTAACCGCGTGCGCAGCGTAAAAATCTGCCCAGGTACTACATTCTGTAAACGTGCTAAACAAGATAGCGTACATCTTGGCATGCAAATCGAGCGCAAATATTTGTCTCAAGAAATGCCAAACAAAATGAAAATCGGTGTGTCCGGTTGTCTTAATTCTTGTACTGAAAGCCGCCTGAAAGATGTTGGTATTATCGGTACTGTAGAAGGCTGGAATGTATACGCTGGCGGTAGCGGCGGTGCACACCCTCGCATTGGCGACCTCATCGCTGAAGTAACAACTGAAAAAGAAGCTCTTGCATTAGTAGATCGTATCATTGCATACTATAAAGAAAATGCACAAATCGAGCGCATGGGCGAATTCATTGACCGCATTGGTTTAGAGGCTTTCAAAGCAGCTGTATTGGGCGACCTTGAAGGTGCTCCAGCTGAAAGCAAATCCGAAGAACCAGCTGTGTTCTTGCCTGGTCAAGGTAACGATCCTGAAGTCGAAGCACCTCGCCTCGAAGTAGGTTCTATTACTCCAGACACAATCATTCGCGATATCGTGTACATATCCAAATGTTGTGCCTGTATTGCAAAGCATCGGCATGGGTTGCTTAGGTGCCCTTCTGCCACAGCTGAGCCATTATGGCAAGCCGCAGAAATTCACGGTTTTAATGTATACGATTTAGTTCAAAAATTAGAAACAGCACGAAAGGGCTTAATATGTCCGCATTCTTAGGTCACATCCATTACTGGTTATATCGCAAAATTCAATTGCTCGTAGAGCGTGAAAACTTGATTTTAGAAAAAACAACTAAAGTTGTTGATGATTTAGCCGAGGAATTACACTCTATCTCCGTAGATACATACGGCGAACCAATCAATCCAAGCATTCCTCTGGAAAACATCATCGATCACGGCAATATCCACGGCTGGTTGGCTAACCAAATCAACATTGCATCCGTTCGCGAAGCAGCTTTCATCAGAGATTTGCTCGACACTAACTCCGGCGATGAAGCGGTAAACGTAGTAACAGCTATTCGATGCGTTTGCTGTACAAGGCCAAGCATGTGGCGTTGTGGCGCAAGACAATCTTGAGGAACACACTGCCCAGCGATTTACAATGCGTTGCAAAACTTCTACGTAAATGGCATGCCTTGTGATGGCGGTGACCAAGTGGTTTCTGAAAGCCCAGATGAGTTCACATGGGTGGGTGACCACAGATTACAAGCAAGCTACTGGCGTACAGCGGGCGTTGACTCTAAATTCATGGCACTTGCGTACCAAACATGGTTCGAAGCTTTGTAAAAGCAGTAGATCATAACTTTGAACTTGTAACGACTGAAGAAACTGTACACGTTTATATACAATCAAGAAAAAATAAATAATAAATACATAATATTTTGTTTGTTTAGAGACTATAAACGAACGAAAACGAGCAAAAGCGAACGTAAAATTTTACGTTCGCTTTTTATCTTGTTATTTATATTCTACAATTACTTAACAGTATATGTAGTACCACGTCCTAAACCTTGTTTTCTTAAAAAACCTGATTTCACTAATTTATTAACAATTTGTAATACCTTCGTTTTTCCAAACCCTGTATACTCTACTAATTTTCCTGAAGGCAAAGCCTTAAATTGTAGAATATCATATATTTTCTTTTCATCAGCTGTTAATTTATCTAAATTTTGTTCAATGACAGGTAAAATGATTCTTATCGATTTTTCCGAAATATACTATATCATAAAATGGCGCAAAACGAACGTAAATATTTTCGTTTTTTGCGTCTATTTTAAATCTATATTTAATATATATTTTTTCAAAACTGTAGCTATAAGCACAGCATTGATAAGTAATATCATTTATAATATAAGCATAAGGTAATTACACAAGTTCATTTAATTAAGTGATAGCGTCAGCTTTCAAAACATAAAAAGCTAGAATTAGGAGGTCTATTATGGCAGGCACAGTTAATCAAGAATTAGGTTTATTATTCCAAGGTCCTAACTATGTAATCGTGAAAAAAAAGGCGGCAAAGCTGGTGAACAAGTTGAAAAACACAACCACCCAGAAGCAAACGTAATTTTACAGTAGTAAAAGGTAAAGTACAAGTATTCCTTAACGAAACTGAAGAACACGTACTCGTACCAGGACAAGTATTAGAATTCAACGGCGACAACTACATCCAAGCAACACTTGTTGAAGACAGCGAATTCGTAGTAAACCTTATCCACAAACCTGAATAACATACTAAAGGACAGTTGAGCTAATCAACTGTCCTTTTATATGTACTAACTTATCTATATACTATCTAATCTATGTATTATCTATTCAGTATCTTTCAACTAGAAGAACACATGATACGCCCGATCAAAGGCATAATGTGCCGCTGTATAAAACGGATCACCATACTCAAAGGCACCTTCATGCTTTACATTAACATTCATAGCTTTAAGATCTGTTTCTAAGTTACCATCAAAATCATAATACTTAGTCGCCCGAGCAATCCCTTTTATACCAGACTCTTGTTCTTTATGTTTAACAATAATTGGTTTAGCCTGCTCACGAGAATAGTCTTTTAGGTTTTCCTTTTTTACAATGGAACTAACAGAATACTCATAATCATAGTCTGCCGTAACAACCCACTCAATAGTCTGTTTCTTTTTATACTCAACGAGATAGATGTTAAATAGTAAAGTATAGTTTGGAGGATTATGCTCCACACTTCGCACGGAGTTTAAATCAATAAACATCTCTGATTCGTCGGTTACTGAAGTAGATTTAAAATGCTCAGCATGTTGTAGTACATATAAAGATATAACATTAGATGTCTCAGCACCTGTAGACACCTCTTCTGATGATCCAAAGAATTTTTTTACTAAATTTTTTAACATATTCTCTCTCTAACATACTCTATTCTTAATAATACATTATATAAATGATTAGGGCACTAAAACAATGCCTCATCGTTTAAAAGGAATTATAGATCGTAAAATCACTTACATCAAAGCGTTTTGTATGGCCTGGCGCAGGTACGTAATCTGGATGGGGATATCCGATTGGGAATATCGCTACAGGTATGATGTTATCTGGCAAAGCATAGGCAGCTCGGACTTTACTGGGATCAAAATGAGCAATCCACGTTGTTCCTAGACCTATATCCACCACTGTAAACATGAGGTGAGAACCTACAATACTTGCGTCTACAACGCCCATATCCGCATCATCGTATTCCCGCTTCCAACTCACTGTATTATCGTAACAAACAATAATCGCCAACGGCGTATTGAAGTGACCATTAGTACAGTCTTTTAGTTTGTTAAGACTATCTGTCGTATTCAGCACAAGTAAGCGTTGCGGCTGATAATTATGAGCCGTAGGTGCTAATCTCGCTGCCTCTAACAAGATATCTAATTTCTCTTGCTCAACGGGCTTCGTATCAAATTTTCGAACTGAATACCGCTCTGTGGCTAATGCTTTAAAATTTTCCATTAGATCTCACTCCTTAGTTGAAATAAGCTAATCTATTTTAAAGAAAACACCTATATACTACTTACAATATATTAATTTGCTACTATAGATCTTTTACCACTTGAACAACTTCACTAAAATCTTCTGAAAGAGCATCAAATTCTTGGTCAGAATATAAAAAATAACCTTCTAAACCTCTATGAATAATCGCATTTACTGTTGGGTGAAACTCCTCATCTGTGGCATCAATAACGAATTGCGTCATTTGATAAGCTACTTCCTCTGAATAAGTAAGTTTATCAATACCAATATGAACCATCAAGGCTTGACATCCTCTTGTGTAAGAGACTCCTTTTGAGCCGTCCCATTTACCATTCCAAAATATATGCTGCCGCTAACTGTCTATCAAGCTCATCCTCTATCGTAACTAAACTAAGGAATGTATCGACCATTTCCATAACTTCATTCACAATACTATCTTTCATAATAAATCCTTTCTAGAATGACTTACACATTATCACAAGCAATAGCTATTGGATATAAAACTGACAAGTCTTTCTCCTTAGTTTACGTGACAATATAAAATGTAAGCTACTATATGTTATCTCTATACAGACTACTTCTGTTAATATATTTCTCTATCTTACTATAAAAGTCCTTTAAATCCAAAAAGGCCCTTATCTGAAATCAGACAAGGGCCATTTCATATTATTTTTTAAGACGGCTAATTACTTCGTTAGTAATGTTCTCGATTTTGCTGTTAGCATCAGCCGCACGGATTGTGTACGGATCATCCAATACTACGTCCATTTGTTTTTCAACGCGAATAGATTCAACAGCGTTGTGAATTGCTTGCATCATAGGTTGAGCAATTTTGTTGATTTCTTCGTTTTCTTTTTGAAGCAATGGAGCTACAGTTTTGTTGAATTCAGCTTCTGCTTGTGCAGAGTCTTGAATTTTTTCAATTTCTTGTACTTTTTTCTCAATTTGTGGACGGTATTGAGCGTCTACTTGTTGCATTTTCATATCTAATGCACCGTAGCCAGGGTAGCTATTTACTACTTGGCTCATATTTACTAAGCCAATGTTAGCAGCACTTGCTACTGCAGCAGTAGCAGAGATAGCACCAACGATAGCTAAGGTAGTCAATTTTTTAGATAATTTCATCTGAAATCCTCCTCGATTAAAAGTGTCACTATACAATCCAATAGTGTACTATTTTTACTATATCAAATCTCGCTAACTTTCACAAGACTCTGTTACATAGCATAATAAAGCCCTATGAAATGCTTATGAATGTCTATAGAAATTAAAACAATACCCACAGGTATGCTCTGAAGCCCTTAGGGCAGTCATGACGGACATATTCAGAACACACATGTGGGTATTGAGGCTTTCACCAATTATTTATAATTCAGTCGAATTATTGTTCATCGTTAATATAGATGTATTTATCGGATTTCAATTTGGACACGAGGTCAGGCACCAAACCGATCAGACGATCAAAGCTGCTGCTGTAAGGGTTGCCTTTAATGTTGAACAACTCGATGCGGTCCCCTTTGATAACGAGGATAGCGCTTGGTTCCATTTTGGCACCGCCGCCACCGCCGCCACATTCGTGGTTTTTGTTCGCCGTGTTGTGGTTTGTACCAGTACCGAAACCAAATGTTACGTCAACGAATGGAACGAGCGTAGTATCGCCGATTTGTACAGCTTCGCCTACAACCGTTTCCACTTTGATCATATTTCTGAATTTCTCGAATAGGACTTCCAAATTCTCTTTTACATTACTGTTTTCCATCACAGTACCTCCGCTTTTTGTGAAAGTATCATTGCTGTACGTTCAATACTTAGGTTTCATACTATGTATTTACTTCTATATGACATATACATTATTTGTAGACCTTATATATTGTCTTAATACAGCTCATTTACTTAGTTGACTTAATATATCCTTACGCTGTTTGGCCTTGTGCGGCTTTCAGCTTTTCTAACTGTTTTGCTTCTTTCCGTTTAATCCAGAAGACGCGAGCGCTTTCACCCAATAGGGAACGCATTGGTTTAGATACCAAAAATCTAGTACCATGCCAAGCTAATACAGCGAGAATTATGCGCCCTTTGATGTGACCGCTACCTTCGCCGGCCCAGTTCACATAATCTAGTTCAATATTCTCAGCTTGTTCAGGCCAAATGCTGTACAGCATAGATGCAATAATCCCCATGCGATATGGGTCACCGATACCAAATCGACCTTCTATGGCCACATCCCGTGGTTTAGAGTGGTCATAACATCGTTTTGACACAAGGAATAGCTGACGCCACAATTCTGTATTTCGTACATGTTTCATGAACCAGAATGTAGGAATTTCAGACTTGAATGATGCTACCGGATCGTTTGGATCTGGCTTTGCAAAACGACTTTTCACAGTTGTTTTGATATCATTTACCTTCGTAAATACCTTTTCCTTGATGGAACCGTCACTGTTGAAAGTAACGCGACTTACCACTTCGTCATCGTCTTGAATATGGGCCGTTGGGTCTTGCTGAATGGAGTCATATCGATCAGCACGAGCCTGTGCATCCATATCTTTAGAACCTGGTGCAGAACGTTCAACGCGCTCATTTGGATTTTGGGAGCTACCCGCCCCTGGTGATTCTTCGTCACCAAAGGTTGTAGTAGAACCTTGAGAGCTCTTCAAATCTTCAAAACTAGTGCCATTAGAGCTTGCAGAAGGACCTTGTCCGCCCCCTTGCATAGCTTAGCAAAAGCCTCTGCTTGTGACATATCATCATCATCCATTACTTTTTGGTATTCTTCGTCAACGCGATTTTCAAGCCATTCTTCATAGTCTTTCACAGGACCTATCTTGAGCATGCCCAAAACGTATAATTCCTTAAAAAATGGTTTGCCCTGTAAGTATGCTAAATGAAGTGAAAATACACGCCATAGCCATTTAACACGCACCTCGCCACGATAAGGCGTGCGGCCGTCAACTTCGATGCTATATGTGATTGGTGTCAGTAGGATAATCAAGATGAGTGCTGCAATGATGGCCACGATAACGAGGGCCACAATAGCCACTGTACTCAACCACATCACCTCCTTAGGTGTTCCTATGATTAGTTTTCAATACCTTTTCGAGCCATTACGCCTTGAAGGTAGTAATGTTTAACCTCTTTCATTTCCGTTACAAGGTCTGCCTCATCGATCAATTCTTGAGGAGCCCCACGGCCCGTAAATACGAGTTCCGTTTCTGGATGGCGAGCATCGAGCAACGCCTTTGTTTTATCCCAAGAAATGAGTTCAAAAAAGAGTGCCATGTTGTACTCATCAAGAACGACGAGATCGTAATCACCACTGCCGATGGCAGCTAGAGCACGTTCGTAGCCTTTTTCAATGAGTGCTACATAATCCTTAGGGGGATTGCCAGATTCAAAGACAACGACTTCATCGCCCCATTTAGCGAGTTCGTCCTTGCTCTTCATCCCTTCTTTTATGATAAAGAATGGCTTGCCCACAGTTTCTAACGTTAAATTAGTTAAGGTAGGTAAAATAGTATGTTCACTATATACTTTAGATTTCATAAATTGCAAGAAAGAGGACTTTCTTGCCAGCGCCGATGGCACGGATTGCTAGACCGATAGCAGCGGTCGTTTTGCCCTTGCCTTCGCCGGTATAAACTTGTACATAGGCCTTCATAGATATACCTCCGTTCATATACTTTTATTTTACAATATATATATGCAAAAAGAAAGAAAAAGAACTTGCTATAGTGCATTTGCACGTATAACAAGTTCTTTTATATGAAGTCTATTAGATTATTTACTCAACAATTAGAAAATTACATCATCGTCGAGTCCTAAATAATGTAACGATTAGTTACTAATTGGCAAGAAGATCATAGGGTCTACAGGGGCACCATTTAAACGTACCTCGTAGTGAACGTGAGCACCCGTACTTTTACCAGTACTACCCATCAAGGCGATAGTTTGGCCTTGTTTTACGCTCATCCCTACCGTCACTAGTACAGCACTGTTATGGCCATAACGAGTTACGAAGCCATTACCGTGATCGATTTCAACGAGGTTACCATAACCACCGTCAGTATAGCCAGCGAACGTAACTACACCAGCTGCGGTCGCCACGATTTGTGAACCATAGTCATCCGCGATGTCGATACCTTCATGGAACGCCCCAATAGCACCTGTCACAGGGTCTACGCGGCTACCAAATGGAGATGTAATAACGCCCTTGCTCGGCCAGATGCTTGGTGTCGTACTGTTCACAGCACCACCAGAACCAGCGGAGAAGTTGATGGATTGCAATGCCATCAAGTCTTGTGCACCACCATCGCGAAGGATATTGCGCATCGTATAGAAGCTAACGAGCAATTTTTGCGCATCTTTGTCCATTTTAGACAAGCGAGCTGATAATTGTGCCGCTGTTAGCGTCTTTACTTCGCTATCATCAGCGGCTACCGCCTTTGGGTCGCTACCATCCCCGCCACCTTGAGCCGGTGTGCCAGATTCAGCGCCTTTTAGCATTTGCTTATTCTCTTCACTAATTTGATTTAAGTTTTGGATTTTTTTATCTAGAACCTCTGTTTTTTGTTGTAACAATTTCAGTTGTTCCGATTGCAATTGCGTTTGTTGCCGTAATTGCACCACCTCAGCTTGGCGCACGATGCCCCAAATACCGAGTACCACTGCTGCGATGATTAGGATAGAGCCAACAATAGCTGCTATCTTCGCCTGCTTTGTGGTTAACGTCAATATGCAGTTGTCACCATTTCTTTCAACTTTGTTTGAAATGAATGCCGGTAAATTCAATATAACCCTTCCTTATTTTGAAACGATGGCGCTTGTCAATGCTTCCTCATTGGTACGTTCGCCCAACGCTTCATTCAAACTTTCTAATTCTTCTTGTGAAAGACTAACAAGACTTTTACCTTTCACAATTGGTTTACTAAAGATACGGGATTCGCTACGACCGTAAATACTGGAAATGCAGATGCCGTTATTGTTGCCATCGAGCAAGGTAAGTGCAAAAGGACAGATCATTACCGATATTTTCAAAGGCGTTATATTTAATAAAGCCAATTTTTTGTATCGTATTGCTCTGCGTATTGCGGATAGCCGCTTGCTCAGTCAACAAGGACTCAAGGCCCTTCGCAGCATCGCGAATTTCGCTAACCTCTACAGATAATTTACGCTCTAGGCTCGCACCATTGTCCCCTTGCATAAAGAAATCGTATTTCTTTTTCAAGCTGCCTAGACGAATGTGTAAGATTACACAATACACCAATACAGCGATAACAAGAACAATAGTGGCCATACCAATCCACGGTTGAATCGATTCGAACATGTATATTCCTTCCTATACAATCATCAAAACTCCAACACTTAATTATACCATTCTAATTGTGAAAGTTAAATGACTGCATGCAATTTAATTTAATATGCGTAATGATAGATTAATTATATCTACCCTTTTATTTCGTCAATAAATGGGCTTATTGCCCGTTCTAGTATACCATGTAGAGCCGCTATGAGTACACCGTAATTTACGATTGGCGTACCTTGTACAACGGCACATTCAATACGTCGTAATACTTCACGGCGTGTGAGCATACAAGCGCCACAGTGGATGATCAAATCATATTGTGATACGTCTTTAGGGAAAGCTCCCCCACTGGTGAATTCCAGCTGTAAATCCGTATGACCTTGCTTCTTAAGGAGATTAGGAATTTTTACAGTCCCAATATCATCACATTGACGACGATGTGTACAACCTTCGCTAATAAGAACCTTAGAACCTGGTTTCAAATTCTTAATAGCATTAACACCAGCTACTAAGTCCTGTAATTTTCCTTTAAAGCGAGCCATCAAAATAGAAAAAGAGGTCAACGGAATTGTATGCGGTGTCAATTCATCGACACGATCAAAGGCTTGAGAATCACAGATAACCATTTTAGGTGGATGTGTGAGAGAGTTAATCATAGACGGTAGCTCTTCTGTTTGACACACCAAGGCTAAGCCTTTGTAATCTAAGATTTCACGAATCGTTTGTACTTGTGGCAAAATAAGGCGACCCTTTGGCGCTGCACTATCAATAGGACACACAAGAATGATAGCATCCCCCTCTTCCACAAGGCCTTGTAACAGTGTTTCCCCTTCTACATCAAGAGGCGTTAAACCGCCAAGTAAATCTAACAATTCAATCCGTTTTGATTAGAAGTAAAATCAGCTGAACCAATTACGGTAGCAAGATCACTTAATCCCTTATGAGATTTAATATAAGCAGATGTATTTGATTCAAGTTTTCTTCATTTGCTAAATTTAATTCAACTTTTTCTTTATCAGCTGTATTTAATTCAACTTTATCTGTATTAGTTGTATTTAATTCAACTTTTTCTTTATTTTCTGTATTGATTTCATTTACGAATAACGCAATAGGCACATTATTCTGTTTTAAAAGCCCTAACCAATGCATGTCATCAGAGGTTGGTTCTTCATCGGTACGAAGCACATAGACGGCAAGGTTAATCTTTTTTACAACCGCTTCTGTCTTTTCCAAGCGCAATGCACCGAGTTCAGTTGTATCATCAATACCTGCTGTGTCAGTAATAACTACAGGACCTAGCGGCAAGATTTCCATAGACTTGCTCACAGGATCTGTCGTCGTACCTGCCACATCAGATACTAAAGACACAGGCTGATCAGTTAACATATTAATCAATGTAGACTTACCAGCATTACAACGGCCAAAAAAGCCTATATGAACGCGATTTGCTTTAGGTGTTTGTTCCATAGTCTATCCTTGTAACTTAACGTATATATCTTACAAAAACATTCTAGTAGTACTGAAATTGTTTTCTTTTACTAGAATTATTTTCTTGTGCTAGAATTGTTTTCTTTTGCTAAAATTATGTTCTTTTACTAAACCCTTAAATACAGTAAAAGCGCAGCCCGTAGACTACGCTTTTACCGTGGATTGTAAATTGTATTTACATTATACAGAAATATTATCAACTTGTCATTACTAATTTCACATAGGCTAATGCTAATTTTAGTATGTAAAGTATATTATACGCGGAACTCCATTACTTCTGTATCTTCAGTTTGGTCTTGACCATCCATGTATGCGATCAGTCTTTCCAATTCGGCTTCAGAGGAGAAAGCAATTTCAATCTTGCCTTGTACCTTTTTACCAGCACGGAACTTGATATTTACAGGAGATCCCAAGCTTAATTTTAAACGATCCATCAATGCACGTACTTCTGCCGTATTTTGTGGTTTATTTGTTTTAGTCTTAGGGGATTTATTTTGCATAGACTTAACAAGAGCCTCTGCTTGACGAGCACTTAATTCACCCTCTTTAATGCGTTCAGCTGCTTCAATTTGCTGAGCAGCGCTACGAAGTGCCAACAACGGACGAGCCTGACCTACTGTTAAGTCTCCTTCTATAAGATCTTTTTGTACAGAGTCACAAAGTTTTAAAAGGCGAACCATATTGGCAATATAAGAACGACTGCGGCCAAGGCGAGCAGAAATCATTTCTTGCGTTTGTTTATACGTATCCATCAAACCTTGATACGCCAATGCTTCTTCAATTGGATCTAGTCCTTCACGTTGCAAGTTTTCAACGAGGGCTACTTCAGTCATCTCTTCTGTATTATATTTCTTCACGATAACTGGAACTGTTTCTAAACCAGCAATAATAGCCGCGCGGTAACGACGTTCACCAGCTACGATTTGGTATTTATTCTTTTGTTTACGTACTACGATCGGTTGGAAAATACCAAGATTTTTAATAGATTCAGCTAATGTAGCTAAACTATCTTCATCAAAACTTTTACGAGGTTGATCTGCATTCGGAACTAATTCAGAAATCGGTAATTCATGTATTTCCTTTTCAGGCAATACAGACTCTACAGAGTCAACTTTCATCAAATTACCAAGGCCCTTACCCAATCCGGACGCTTTGCTTTTTTTACTTTTAACTTCTCTAGGCATATAACTAACCTCTCTCACCTTACATATAGCATTTATTAAGACTTAGATGCTTTAATAACTTCTTTGGCTAATTTAGTATATACATCCGCACCTTTGGATTTTGGATCATATACGATAATCGGCTCCCCATAACTTGGCGCTTCACTAAGTCGTACATTACGAGGAATAATTGTTTTATATACTTTACTACCAAAGAACTTTTTAACTTCATCAGCTACTTGAATAGATAAATTTGTACGACCATCAAACATAGTCAACAATACACCTTCAATTTCAAGGTCTTTATTAGAAGTTTGTTGTACGATAGTTATAGTCTTAACTAGCTGACTTACCCCTTCTAGTGCATAGAATTCACTTTGAATTGGAATCAATACACTATCTGCTGCTGTAAAAGCATTTAAAGTTAGTAAACCAAGGGATGGCGGACAATCGATGATAATAAAATCATATTCATCACGCACTGGTGCCAAAGCTTTTTTCAACATTGTTTCACGTGAAACAACGGAAACCAACTCTACTTCTGCACCAGCTAATTGAATCGTTGCAGGCGCCACAAATAGCTTTTTAAGCATTGTAGGCTGAACAATATCAGCAATAGGTTCACCATCAATTAGAACATCGTGTACACAGAGTTCTAAATCATCCTTTTCAATGCCTAAACCAGAGCTTGCATTACCTTGCGGATCCAAATCAACAAGTAATACTTTCTTGCCAGCATCAGCTAAACAAGCACTCAAATTTACTGATGTTGTAGTCTTACCAACACCGCCTTTTTGATTAGTAATAGCTATAACTTTGCCCACTTAATTCACCTCGCATATTCGTTCAAAATATTTCTTTTTCATTATAACATAAAACAACTGTAATTATGGTAATTACAAATCAAATTCTTAAAAATTACTTTATTTATATATGTAATTCTATTTTAAAACTTAATTTCTGATCAGAATCAGTTAGCTTATATGTTAACAACTAACTTAATAATCCATTTTGATTTACAATTATAATTGTTTCACGTGAAACAATAATTCTTTCTATTAATAAAAACAGAATATTATTTTTATAAAAATGTTTCACGTGAAACCTAAAGAAAATAGAAATTATAATAGTACTAACACCAACAAATATAACTCTAGAAATTACAATTACAAACAACAATAATAGAAACAAAATTTAAGAAAAACAATCATAAAAAAATATTAGGTTAAAAAATGTGGTTTTAATATAAATATATGCCAAATACCAAAACTTAACTAAAATTTTTATTGATACTTAGATCGCATTACTAATTCAACACACGATAATATTATAAGCAAGATTTTTATATAAAAGTATAAAGGTGTGTAGAGCATAACTATAAAATATAAAAACATAAGTGTATAAGCGTATAAGTGTGTAGACGTTATGCGTATAAATGTATAAGCGTATTAGTGTATAAGCGTATAAGTATATAAAAGAATATAAGACAATACAAACAAATAAATGACAATTCATATAAATGTTTCACGTGAAACAATTATATGAATTATATTTATTTATATTAAACTTTAGATATTAAACTAGAATAACTAATAAAAATAAAGATCTTATAACTATAATATCTAATAAAGTGGAGATATTGTAACTATAAGATCTAATTAAATTATAAGTATGCAACTCTAACTATGTTTATAGTAAAACTGTAATAGTTTTGAAGCCTTAATTATGTATTAACAATATGTATTAAATATATCTATTACTATATGTAGTGTATATATACCAATAACTTTTATTATAAAACTACATATAGATATAGCTTAAAGCTATATCTATATGCTACTAAATTATATGAGAATACAGGCCCCATAAGCTTTGACAGGCTTTCATCATATCTATATACTAGTAACTAGGTAGTAATTAGATTGATAATTTTTAATATAGTTTAATTGATTATATTATATGATCTAAAAATACAAATAATAGTAAGCACACACGCTCTACGGATACGCAGAGCTTTTTATTTTGAAGAGGAGGCGTTTCCATGCCCATCTATAACGGAATGCTTCCTGCCATCGATAAAGCAGAAGTAAAACGATACGCAGGACTTCGTCACGCTGAGGATTTCCCACAAAATTATGTTGACGAAGCATGTAAGGAAATCCAGTTATTAGCTACACCTAAAGGTGTATACCAAGAATACGATTATGACCCTGAAACAAAAACAATTTTGAGTAATCCACCGCTTAAAATTGAAGGTTCTATCATTGAAAAACACTTAGAAAAATCTACAAAAGTATATGTACTAGGCGTAACAGTAGGCGAAGATGTAGAAATTCGTAGTGAACAATTGTTTAAACAAGGCAATTATACAGTAGGCTTATTACTTGACGCAGCTGCAACTACAGCAGTAGAGCAGGTAGCGGATCAAGTAAACGAAGTAATCAATACAATCGCTAAGAAACAAGGTTATAAACCAACATGGCGTTTTAGCCCTGGTTATGGCAACTGGCCATTAGAAATTCAACCGCATTTAGCTAAAATCATCAAAACAGAGCTAATCGGCTTACAAGTTACGGAGAACTATTTATTGTTCCCACGTAAATCTGTAACGGCGATTATCGGTTTAATGCCAGCAAATGAGGACCTTAAAACAAAACGAGGCTGTACTTCTTGTTCACAACAGGACTGCGCATCTCGTAAATTACCTGAAAAAGCAACTACTAACGACCAAAACAAGGCAGAGGAAGATAGTAGTAAGACTACTGCTGATGTATCAGGTATCGCTATGAAAGGCCAACCAACAGAATAATGTTTCACGTGAAACAGTTATAATTTTAGGATGTTAAAGGAAGATGTTTATGTATATTTTTGATGGTGCTATGGGCACAATGCTGCAAGCAGCAGGCTTAGAAGAGGGCTATTGTCCAGAGCTATTTAATGTAGAAAGACCAGAAGTTGTAAAGAATATTCACGCACAATACTTACAACATGGTAGTGATGTAATTACTACCAACACATTCGGTGCATGTGGTCTAAAATTAGAAGATTACGATTTACAAGATCGAGTAAGAGAAATTAATATTGCAGCCGTAAAGGTAGCAAAAGAAGCTATTGCAGAGGTTAAACCATCTGCCCGTGTAGCTGGTTCTATGGGTCCTACAGGCCGTTTCTTACAGCCATTAGGAAACATGAGCTTTGATGATATTTATGATACATACCGCGAGCAAGCAGATGCATTAATCGAAGGCGGTGCTGATTTCATTATCATCGAAACTATTATCGACGTACAAGAAATGCGTGCCGCATTATTGGCATCTCTTGACGCGCGTGAAGCAGCAGGGAAGACAAAAGGAAGATGTACAAATCATCTGTCAGTTTTCTTTCAGTGAAGACGGCCGTACTATTACAGGTACACCGCCTGCAGTAGCAACTACTATCGTGGAAGCTATTGGTGCTGATATCATCGGTATTAACTGTTCTCTTGGACCTGAACAAATTACACCGCTTATCGAAGAGATTGCTAGCGTTACTAATTTACCAATCAGCTGCCAACCAAATGCAGGTATGCCTCAACTGATTAATAAACAAACTGTATTCCCACTCACAGCAGAAGAGATGGGCCCATTGATGCTTCCAATCGTTGATGCAGGGGCTAGCTATGTAGGCGGCTGCTGCGGTACAACACCAGCTCATATCCAATCTATTTCCGACGCTGTAAAAGCACATACTCCTAAGGAGCGTGCTCATATTGAACCTAAAACAATCATTACAAGCCGTACTAGATTGTTAGAATTAGGTCACAATACAAAACCACTTATCATTGGTGAACGTATTAACCCAACAGGCCGTAAAGTTTTAGCCCAAGAATTACGCGATGGTTCTTTCATCCGTGTAAAACGCGATGCGTTAGATCAAGTAGAAGCAGGTGCAGACATCCTCGACGTAAACATGGGTGTAGCTGGCATGGACCAAACGCCATTGATGGAGCGTGCTATCTTTGAATTATCCATGCTCGTTGAAACTCCATTGTCCATCGATACATTGGATCCAGCAGCCATGGAAGTAGCTCTTAAAAACTACCCAGGCCGCGCCCTAATCAACTCCGTAAATGGGGAGGAGGAGTCCATCACTCAAGTTATGCCTTTGGCTAAACGTTATGGTGCAGCATTACTTTGCTTGCCAATATCTAGTGGTGATCTTCCTGAAAAAGCAGAGGACCGCGTTGCTTTAGCTGAAAGCATCGTAAATCGCGCTTACGGCTATGGTCTTCAACCACATGACTTATTACTTGATCCATTGGTATTAACACTTGCCAGCGGTGAAGATAGTGCACGTCAAACATTGCGTACATTACAGTTATATAAAGAGAAATTTGGCTTCCCAACAGTAATGGGCTTGTCCAACATTTCCTTCGGTATGCCTCAACGTCCATATTTGAATGGTCAATTCTTTAACAATGGCTCTTGCTTGTGGCTTAACAACACCGATTATGAACCCATTAAATTATCCAGCTAAAAAAGCTTTTGTATCTAGTACAACGCTATTAGGTTGGGACCCAGGTTCTGCTCAATTCATCAAAGAATATGGCTACGAAGACGAATCAAGCGCACCAGGGAACTCCGCTCCGAAAGGTCCAGAGAAAAAATCCTTCGACAGCAATGATCCATTGGCGAATATCCGCGCTTGTGTAGAACAAGGGGAGAAGGAAGCCATCGTTGAGCTTGTTAAAAAAGCCTTAGCAGACGGCATGGACCCATTAGATATTACGAAAAAAGGCTTATCTGAAGCGATGAACGTAGTAGGGGACAAATTCGGTTCTGGTAAATTATTCTTGCCACAAGTAATGCTTGCTGCTGAAACAATGCAAGCTGCTTTCAACACCATTAAAGAAATTATTCCTGCTAGTGAAAGTTTAGATAAAGGTACAGTCGTTGTAGCTACCGTTAAAGGCGACATCCACGATTTAGGTAAAAATATCGTAGCGGCCTTACTTGAAAACAATGGTTACAAAATCGTCGACCTCGGTAAAGACGTTGATCCAGAAGTTATCGTTCAAGCTATTAAAGACAACAAGGCGGCTCTCGTTGGTATCTGTTCCTTGATGACTACTACAATGCCTCAAATCGACAATACTGTCGCTGCAATCCGTGCAGCAGGCCTCAAAACTAAGATCATGGTAGGTGGCGCCGTAGTATCCCAAGACTACGCAGATCAAGCGGGCGCAGATATCTACGCTAAGGACGGTATCGCAGCCGTTAACCACGCTAACGATTTCTTTGAAACGTTAGAGAAATAATTTTAAATAAAGAGGTACATGATGACATTAAGAGAGAAACATCAACAAGGAAAGTTCACTATTACAGTTGAATTAGACCCACCGAAAAGTAGTTCTGCGGAAAAGGTTTTTGAACAAGCGGCTCGTTTGAAAGGGAAGGTTGATGCTATCAACATCGCTGACAGCCCTATGTCTAAAATGCGCATGAGCCCAATTTCCTTGTCCTACTTGTTACAACACAACAAAGAGATCGAAACGATTTTCCACCTTACTTGCCGCGATCGTAACATCATCGGTTTGCAATCCGAGTTGCTTGGCGCTGCAGCACTGGGTGTAAATAATATCTTAACCCTTACTGGTGACAAACCAGATAATGGGGACCATCCATTTGCACAATCCGTATTCGAAGTAGATTGCATGGGCTTGCTCAATATTGCTAAAACATTAAATGCAGGTAAAGACCTTGCAGGCAATGACTTAGATGCACCTACAAGCTTCTACATCGGTGCTACTGGTAATCCTGGTGCTCCAGATTTAGAAATTGAACGCCAAAAATTAGCTGCCAAAATTCAAAATGGCGCGCACTTTGTTCAAACACAACCGATTTACGATTTAGAACAAGCAAAACGCTACATCGATACAATGTCTGAATTCGATGTGCCTATCATGCTTGGCTTAATTCCACTTAAAAGCTTCAAAATGGCTACATACCTACACGAAAAAGTGCCTGGGATCAACCTTACTCAAGAGATTCTAGACCGCGTTGAAAAGGGCGGCAAAGAAGCGGGTACAGAAATCGCTATCGAAACATTAGAGCAAATCAAAAAAATCGCTGCAGGTGTACATATTATGCCTTTAAACGATATCGATACAACATTACATATCATTGACCACGTATAAGTCATTATAAGATTAACATAGAACACCTTTCCCACGGCCTCCATAGTGAGCTAGTCGACCTTAGGGAAAGAGAAAGAGGATGCAAATCTATGATTTGCATCCTCTTGTTATTTATATAGGACAGTATTTGTTCATATTGTGCTTACAAGCAACTATATTCCCCTTTAAAGATTACACTAGCGGTTTGTCTTTAATTTCTTTTGGTTTGCGTGGGTATTGCTTAGGTGTTTTACCTGTTTTCTTGATGTACAGGATAGCTCGTTTATCATCTAAGGTTGGCAGCGTAACGGTTCGTACTTCTTCAAGCTTAGCTTTTAGTGTACTGAGCGCTTTATTGGATTCTCCCACTTCTTCTTCGTAGATAGCGCCTTTTAGAGCAATTACGTAGCCACCTTCTTTTACGTAGGGTACAGTCCATTCCAAGAGAATAGGTAAACGTGCCACTGCACGGCTCGTAGCAATATCGAAGCTTTCACGGTAATCTTGATGACTAAGATCCTCGGCACGGCCATGTAAGGTCGTACAATTCGTCAGTTTTAGCTCATCCATAATAGATTCTAGGAAGGTAAGACGTTTTTTCAAGGAGTCAAAGAGCGTAACCTTAAGGCTACGGTCATAGATTGCCAACGGAATGCCAGGGAAACCAGCGCCAGTGCCAACGTCAATAATAGACATGCCGGATTTAATGATATTTGAGTCATAGCAGGAGAGGGAGTCGATCATGTGCTTCACTACAACCTCTTTCATATCTGTGATGCCCGTAAGGTTGAGGTATTTATTTGTTTCAATCATGCGCGCATAATACACATAAAAGTCTTTTGCTTGTTCTTCTGTACATGGCAGACCAAATTTGGTCATTTGCTCCATCATGTATGAAACAAATTCAGACTCCGGTGCGATGGGCACATCGTATTTCTCTTTCATAAGTACTCCTAATGAATTATTCGATATTTATATAAAGTAAAAGCCATCCACATTTATTTAATAAAAATCATGTTATATCGCTCATCATATAAATAAATCTACGTAATTAACAATATGTAAAATAGTATTTCTAATTTCAAATGCTATAAAACTCAAAAATTTGAGCTATACAGCTTATTTGATCCATTTTATATAAGTTTATATACAAAAACTAATAAAATGACCATATAAGCGAAATATTTAAGTATTATTTCTTTATATTATAGCATATTCTCAACTCATTCTCATTTACAATATAAAATATAGGACCTGTGTAACACAAAATAAGGTATGGAAGAGATGTTACATCTGCATTATCATTTAAAATAATTAATTGAGAAATCGCTCCATCTTTTTGACTTATCTTTTGTGTATTTTGTCATATTTCAATGTGTATCCAAATTTCACTGTTTATTTCTAATTTATCACCATGAACGTTTTCTTCATATAACGATTAAATTGTCTATTCCAAATGTACACTTAATGTACTTCTCTAGTGTGCATATTTTAGTCATAGAACAATATGTGTTTTATAAATATTCACATCAATATACAAACTCTTACTAATGTCGCTCTCTTTTATATAGATAAAAAACTTGCTAATTACCCTATTTATAGATACACTACCATTAATAAGGAGGTGGTACCCATGAAACAGAAATTTATGTGGCTATTATTTAAAATGGGCTTATCATTATTTACTCCAGACTATATGAGCGAAGGTCGAGAAATAGATGAACATCAAGAACGTGAAGCTCTATAGCAGAAAAAAGCTAGTTAATCGTAACGATTAGCTAGCTTTTTCGATTATATGATTGCTTATCACAATTATTTACTTCTATTGTATTGTTCTAGTTGGATCAACAGAACAGATACGTCCGCCGGGGATACGCCAGAGATACGGCTTGCTTGGCCGATGGAGTGAGGGCGAATTTTATTGAGCTTTTGTTGCGCTTCAAGAGGAAATGCCCTTAATTTCTGTATAATCCCATTCTTTTGGAAGAATTTTTTCTTCTAGTTTGCGAACCTTATCAACTTGGTCCATTTGTTTTTTGATATAACCTTCGTAGGTAATGGAAATATCCACAGCTTCTTCTACGTCAGGTGTATAGCGTTTCAAGCCAAATGCATCGGCTACGACAGCATAGGATAGTTCGTTGCGTTTTACCAAATCGTAGGCGTGGATGCCCGTTCTAATTGGTGCTGTACCTAAGCTTTCAAGCAAGGCTTGCGTTTCCTTAGATGGATTTACAGGTGTGTTTCGTAAAAGCTCCATCGCTTCTTCGATATTAGCTTTTTTTGCTGTAAATTTAGCCCAACGATCGTCTTTTACAAGACCAATTTCACGGCCTTTTTCAGTAAGACGCATGTCTGCATTGTCTTGACGAAGCAATAGACGGTATTCACTGCGGCTTGTCATCATGCGGTACGGTTCATTTGTACCTTTTGTTACGAGATCATCGATAAGAACACCGATATACGCTTCGGAGCGAGCAAGGATGAAAGGTTCTTTGCCTTCAATCCACAAGGCTGCGTTAATACCAGCCATAAGGCCTTGAGCCGCTGCTTCTTCATAGCCAGATGTACCATTCGCTTGACCTGCAGAGTAAAGGCCTTCAATATGTTTCACTTGAAGCGCTGGCGTCAATTGCGTTGGGTTCAAGCAATCGTATTCAATAGCGTATGCAGGACGCATGATTTCAACATTTTCAAGACCAGGAATGGTACGAAGGAACGCATATTGTACGTCCATAGGAAGGGATGTACTCATGCCTTGTACGTACATTTCGTTTGTACTAATACCTTCTGGTTCTACGAAAAGTTGATGACGTTCTTTGTCGGCAAAGCGCACTACTTTATCTTCGATAGAAGGGCAGTAACGAGGGCCTACGCCTTCGATTTTACCGCTGTACATTGGAGCGCGGTGAATATTGCTATGAATGATTTCATGAGTTTTCTCATTAGTATACGTCAACCAACATACGTCTTCATTACGGTTGATCCACTCGTCCATATACGAGAAGGAGTGATGGTGAGCATCGCCTGCTTGTTCCACCATGTTTTCAAAGTTAAGGGTCCGTTTGTCTACGCGAGCTGGCGTCCCCGTTTTAAAGCGCATCAACTCAATGCCATTATCTAGCAAAGATTGAGAGAAATGTTCTGCTACACGTTGACCATTTGGACCGCCAACGTAGTCAATATCGCCGATGAGGATTTTACCTTTCAAATAGGTACCTGTACAAAGAATAACAGCCTTAGCGCCATAGAATTCGCCAAGCTCTGTAACGATACCTGTGACCTTGCCGTCCTCAACCTTGAGCTCAGTAACCATGATTTGCTTAACATTGAGATTATCTGTATTCTCTACGGTTTGTTTCATCAAATGTTGGTATTTAACTTTATCCGATTGGCAACGCAAGGAATGCACGGCAGGGCCTTTACCCATATTGAGCATACGCATTTGGATAGCCGTAGCATCCGCATTGATACCCATTTGACCGCCTAAGGCGTCAACTTCTTAAACAAGATGGCTTTTACCAGGACCACCCACGGCAGGGTTACACGGCATAAGCGCAATATTATCTAAACTGATGGTCGCCATCAACGTGCGATGACCCATGCGGGCAGCGGCAAGAGCCGCCTCACAACCAGCATGACCACCACCGATGACGATGACATCATAATTATCTACTGTGTACATATCAATTTAATTCCTTATATTTGTTACTTATCTTATTGTGAAAGTTTTCCCAGAACACAGTTCCTCACTGTGAAAATTTTTAAAGTGATACTTGGGTTTAGCCCAGAGTCCAGTTCCTCACTGTGAATTTTCTTTAGGCTACGTTGTAGCCTAGAAAATTTTACGTTCGGAACAAAGTGATGCTTGGGTTTCATCGTCGCTAACGCTCCTCTGCTCCCTCAAGCCCTACTTCCCTAAACAAAAACGACTGAATAGTTCGTCGATCATGGATTCACGGATGGTATCGCCCGTGATGTCGCCTAGTAGTTCCCAGGCGCTGCGTAGGTCAGTAGCGACAAAGTCTACCGGCATGCCCATGTCGATGGAGGAGAGGGCTTGTTCGACTTGAGCTTTTGCTTGTTCCATGAGGCTAATGTGGCGCACGTTACTGATCATGGCGCTGTTGTCTTGTTTTACGCGACCGCCGTAGACGAGTTCTTGCACCCATTTAGAGAGAACTGCAGAGCCTTCGCCTTCTTTGGCACTAATGCGTTCGATAGCCGTAAAAGTACCGTGTTCTTTAATATTTTCGTCTGTAACGACTTGTGCCACATCGGACTTATTGAGGAGTACGATGGTGTTCAAACCGCTAACAGAGGTCAAAATTTCGATTTCTTCAGGGGTTAATGGAGTAGACCCGTCGATAACGCAGAGCACAATATCCGCTTTGTTGATATAATCGCGAGCCCGTTCCACACCGAGGGCTTCTACCGTATCTTGTGTGTCTCGAATGCCTGCCGTATCGATGAGGCGCAGAGAGATACCTTCTACAGTCATATATTCTTCAATACTATCCCGCGTAGTACCAGGAATATCCGTTACAATAGCGCGGTTTTCGCGCAAGAGAGCGTTCATAAGGCTCGATTTACCTGCATTTGGACGGCCTACAATAACCGTCGTAATACCGTCGCGAATGAGGCGTCCCGTATTCGCTGTGGACAAGAGTTCATCCATAGCTTTCAAAATAGGCTGTAATTGATCGCGAACCTCTTGGCTCGTTACGTCCTCAATATCCTCCTCAGGATAATCGATGGTTACCTCTAAATGAGCAATCATAGCGATGAGCTGTTCACGCACATCTTTTACAAAGGACGAAACTGTACCGTCCAGCTGCGATACAGCGAGGGAGAGTGAGTCCTCTGTTTTCGCTTCAATAATATCAATGATCGCCTCCGCTTGGGTGAGGTCGATACGTCCGTTCATAAAGGCGCGCTTCGTAAATTCGCCGGCCTCTGCCATGCGCACATCGTGATTTACGAGCAATTTCAAGATTTGTCGAACCGGCACAATACCGCCGTGACACTGAATTTCCACCACATCCTCTGCCGTGTAGGAGTGAGGGCCTTTCATTAATAACACAAGAACCTCGTCGATGGTCTTGTTCGTTGCTGGATCCACAATGGTCCCGTATTGAATCGTTCTATTTTGGCGGTCCATCAAAGGAACGGTGCCAGCGCTCTTGAACAGGCTATTTACAATAGGAAAACTATCCTTGCCGCTAACACGAATAATACCAACCCCGCCGATGCCGGGCGGCGTCGCAATGGCCGCTATTGTATCATCTATATACATAAAAATCTCCGTATTTCGATAATCTATTATGCATTCCATAAGACATATGAAATCAAGATTCATCGTTTTGATTTACTGCTTGCAATATATGTTTTGGATATATCCAATATTCATGTCTTCGCCTGTGAAAGTTAAACTAAACTAATCTTACCCGCGCGAAGATTAACTTAGGTTAGCTTTCACCATAACCTAAAGAATAAAGGGGGCAGCCCCCAAATAACCGAAAACTCAGTTATTCGAAAGCTGCACCACTATATTATTTTTTGTAAGAAATAACAACGTGACGGAACGGTTCGTCCCCTTCGCTGTTCGTTACAATATGTTTGTCCCCTTGAAGGGCAGTGTGAATGATTTTACGTTCAAAAGCATTCATCGGTTCTAAGGAAACCTTTTGACGGTTGCGTTTTACCTTAGAAGCCAAGCGTTTCGCGAGATTTACCAATGTTTCTTCTCGGCGAGAACGGTAATTTTCCACATCTACAACGATGTGGCAGTGGCCGGATACATCCTTGTGAGCCACGAGATTAGTTAAGTATTGGATAGCATCCAATGTTTGACCATGTTTGCCGATCAAAATACCTAGCTCTTCGCCGTGTACTTGGAATGTAATTTTATCTTTCGTCATCATTTTTTCGATAACTACTGTGAGGCCCATTTGAGTAAACATATCATCGAGGAATTGTTTACCTTTTTCAGCAATTGCTTGTTGGTCTTCTTTGAAAGTTCCTTTTAGAAGGTTTTTCTTCTACTTCGTCATCAAAAGTTTCCACAGCTGCTGTTTCTTGCACTTCTGTTTTCAGTCGTTGCAACCGGCTTGGAAGCAACAGCTACAGATTGTTCTTCTGCTTGAGCTACTTCTTCCACAGTAGCAGTTTTTGCCATAGCTGTGAAGAATAAGCGCACAACTGCTGGTTTACGACCAATTCCCAAGAAGCCATTAGAAGGTTGTTCTAAAACCTTAGTTTCAACCAATTCTTGGCCATCTACAGCCAATTGAGCTACACCTTTGGCAATGGCATCTTCAATGGTTTTAGCAGATACATCGATAAATTCCATAGTGTCTCCTATTTTTTAGCTTCTAAGCCTTTGTAAATGAAATGTTGTTGCACAAATTGGAACACATTGGATACGATCCAGTAAATAACTAAGCCAGAAGGGAAGTTAAGGGAGATGTAACCAATGAATAGAGGCATAAAGATTGTCATAATCTTTTGTTGTTGCGCAGCAGCACCAGTTGCACCGCTACCAGTTTGTTTAGACATAATCCAAGTGGACGCCGCACTCAATACTGGCAAAATGTACATTGGATCTGGTTCGCCAAGGCTAGGTAGCCATAAGAATTGTACATAGTTTTGATCGTATGGATAGCCTTGTAAAGCGTAGAAGATAGCGATCAAGAATGGCATTTGCACCAATAAAGGCAAGCAGCCAGCTAGTGGATTAACGCCCATTTCTTTGTACAATGCACCCATTTCCGCTTGCAATCTTGCAGGATCATTTTTGTATTTATTCTGCAATTCTTGCATGCGAGGCTGTAACTCTTGCATAGCCTTCATGGATTTAATTTGTTTAACAGTAAGTGGTGCTAAAATCGCTTTAATAAAGATTGTTAAAAGGATAATAGCTACACCGTAGCTTGGATAACCTACCATTTGAGTTAATTGGAACGCGTAAGTTACCAAAGAACTCATTAAATCAACGATAGGTTGGAATACACTACTTAAAAATTCCATTGTTTCTCCTTTTTCATACAGTCCGAAATCGTCCTTTGCACATCTATATATCGTTATGGTATGGTCTAAATTTCATCCATACAGATGCTCAGGTATTTCCAAATCTGTGCTAAATGGTAATGGTGAAAGTTGCTTTCACACAACACATAACCAGCCTAAGCCCAAGCGGGTTAGGGAACTGGATCGTAGCCACCCTTATGGAAAGGATGACAGCGAAGAATGCGTTTTAAACCCATCCAGCTACCTTTCAAAGGACCATATTTTTCGATGGCCTGCAGAGTATATGTGGAACATGTCGGATAATAACGGCAACATCCAGGTTTTAAGGGAGATATGGCAAGCTGATAGAACCTAATTAAAAGTCGTAAAAGCATTGTTATACAGCGTTTCATAGAAATCTCCATATACACAAAAAGGACCAAAGCCTCTAACTTGTGGTCCTATTTATCATTTTGTACCAATAATTTGCTTTTTCGCAAGAGATACAAAATCTCCTTTTCCGCTTTTTCGTAGGTAGCGTTTTTCAGAGGGCCACGTCCAACAATTACGATATGATATCCTTCGCGAATGGAATGTTGATTAAGGCGATATACCTCTTTCATAAGGCGTCTAGCTCGGTTGCGCTCCACTGCACAACCAACCTTTTTGCCTGTTACAAAACCAATGCGCGTAGATTGCTTCGCCACGGGCATACGATACAGTACACACATACGGCCTACTTCGTATTTACCGTGCTTATACACAAGGCGATATTCATTATTGTGCGTCAGTCGTCTTGCTTTATCGAGGCAAAAATTCATATGCATTGTCCTTAAGTCCTAAGAATAGAAAAACTTGGCAGCAGCGCCAAGTTTTTTCTCCTGCCTAACAGCTATTATATTATGCAGATAAGCGTTTTCTGCCTTTTGCACGTCTTCTTTTTAAAACGAGACGGCCACCGATAGTTTTCATGCGTTCACGGAAACCATGGGTACGTTTTCTCCAAAGAGTATTTGGTTGGTAAGTACGTTTCATTAGTAAAACACCTCCTCGTCATTTTGTATTGTTTTACTTATACCATAACAGGGTAATTATAGAGTTAAAACGTAAATTTGTCAATATTTTAGGGCTATTCTGAAAGACTTTTATATAGATTTTACTTAAATCCGATAGAACTTAAAACTGATACTACTTTTATAGGGGGAGGAATAGATGTGGTTTTCTCCCTCCATACGACACGTAAGTCGGTCAAAAATCCACATCTATTCCTGCTCCCAACACATTCTAATGACTACTATAACACCTACTACCAGTATAAAAAGTAGTATCAGTTTTTATAGCAAATCTAACAGTCTTTCAGAATACGGATCTAAGATTTAACAAATCTTACCTTTTAACCTCTTGAAGGGAAAGAGAAAAATTGATGTTACGTTTCCAAAAGAGGACACCTTCATCGCTCCATACGACGTGTAAAGTCGCTCAAAAGGACCCTATATTCCCTCCCTAAGACAATCCTAATCTATCCTTACACACCACTACATAATGTAAACGTAACATCAATATCAACAACACAAGAACTCACAACTCTAATATTTTTTATATTAGACAAATTTATATTTTGATCTCTACTTGGAGGAGGGGAGGAATAGATGTGGTTTTCTCCCTTTTTCCTCTACTCAATATGAAATTACAATTTGTTTTATGAACAGAAGTTTATTGTTTAGTAACGATGATTGGATAGTTTCTAGATTACTTTTCCACAATTATTATTTATTAATATGGTTATCTATTATTGTTAGAAAGGGGATTGATACTAATTTTTAAGCGACTTGCGTCAGAATGGAGCGAGAAAATTAGTATCAATCCCTTCCTAAAAGTAATCTAGAAACAAATATAAAAATAGATGGATAAAAACTAGATTTATCAATCATCGTTACTTAGTTAAAAATGGTTCATATACAAATTGTAATTTCATAAAAGTAGTTTTCAGTCCTCCCCCAAAAGTAATTGATGAACAAAAGATGAGATAATTACTGAGTTATTAACATTTCTCCTTCAGATAATCAAAAGTTATCCACAGAATAAATGACAAACTAGTGATTTTTTGGTACAATCATAACTGAAATTAGGAAAAAGTATATATTTTTATAAGTTTTGTTGGATAATTTTTAAAGTTATCCACATTTTTCTCTTTTGACCTGTGTAATCTATAAAGTCAGTAATTATCTGGTTGGAAGAGAATTTTATTTTCACTTATTCACAGGTTGTACACAGGTTATTCACAGGAATAATATGGTTTTCCACAGCTTTTACAATAGTTATACACATTATTCCTAAAGTTATACACATTTATCGTAATAGTTATACACAAGAGGCACGTCATGCAATCATTTGATTTGAATAATATATGGGAACATATATTGCAAGAGGCGAAAAAGAACATGCAACATTTGCCTGACGCATTGTACTTGCGCGTTACGTCATCGTTGATTCCCATGTCTCTCGACAGTCATTCGATCCATATTGGGGTCATGCAAACATTTGTTAAAAACTTAATCGATCAGCAGCCGCAGATTAGCAAGGCTTTGCAGGATGCTATTACTACGGTTATCGGTTCTCATCGGGATATGGTGTTATTCGATTTCAACCAAGAGAGTATAGATACTACCTTTGTTGATGAAAATCTCATCGATGATGCTCCTGTAGTGGCTCCACCGATGCCGTTACCACCTGTGGTAGAGGAAAAAGCTCAACAAGATGAGTTCTACACACCGGTGTATAAGGAGCCTGTTTATATCGACCGCACACCAGCGCCTGTGAATATTCCAGATGAGCCAATGGTAGCGCCTAGTAAAACAGTTGAAACTACAACACCTACATTACAGTCTGATAATGTGCCTGTAGATTTATCCTTATCTAACCTTAATCCAGCGTACCGTTTTGATAACTACGTAACGGGTAATGCCAACCGCATTCCTTTTGGGGCGGCTCAAAATGTAGCTGAGTTCCCAGGCGGCGACTATAATCCACTCTTTATCTACGGTCCGTCAGGCCTCGGTAAAACGCATTTGATGCACGCCATCGGCAATGCCATCAAGGAAAATCATCCACACATGAAGGTTATGTCCATTACGAGCGAAAACTTTATGAACATTTTCGTCGAAACATTGCAACGTAACCAAGGTAAATTATTCCGCAACACGTTCCGTAACATCGATGTACTCATGATTGACGATATTCAGTTCCTTGAAAGTCGTGAAAGTACGAAAACTGAGCTATTTAATACGTTCAATGAGTTATTAAATAACAACAAGCAAATCGTCCTTACGTCCGATACTATGCCAAACGATATGGAGCAATTCGAAGACCGTCTCCGTTCTCGTTTCCAAGCTGGCTACATTGCAACTATGGAAAATCCAGATTTAGAAACACGCATTGCCATCTTTAGATCTTTGCTGGAACGAGAATATAAAAAGAATCGCGTTATCCGCATCGATAACGATTCCATCAACTACGTGGCATTACAATTTAGCGAAAACGTCCGCGTGTTGCAAGGTGCTTTCACCAAATTAATCGGTACCGCATCCATCGATCAACGTCTTGAATCCATCGACCTAGAATATACAAAACAAGCCTTGGCTGGCCTCGTTCACACAGAAGAGGTGAACATGGTTAATATTGAAAGTATCCAGAATTTTGTAAGTTCTTATTTCAATATTAAAAAGCAAGACTTGCTCGGCAAGAAGAGAAAGGCTCAATTCGCATTCCCACGCCAAATTGCCATGTATTTATGCCGCGACATGATCAACGAAAGTTATCCGCAAATCGCAGCTGCTTTCTCTCGTGATCATACAACAATTCTCCATGCGTACGATAAAATTACGAAGGAAATTGAAAAAAACGAAGAAACAAAACGCATAGTAGCAGAAATTAAACAGAAATTAACAACCTGTGGATAACTCTGTGGATATATAGTGCATAACTTTGTGGATATCCAAAACTCGCACTTACCTGTGAGTATGTGGATAAGTGGTACAAACTATCAACATAGTTATACACACCCCAAAATCACACAGTTAGTGGCCCCAATTCACTTTTACACATATGAACAGGCCCCTACTATTACTACTACTAAAACTAACAAACAATCAAAAACCAGTAGAAACAGATCTATCGCAGAATATCTATAGAGCATCTACGGTAGAAAACATAGAATATTATAAACAAGACACATATACATTAAAAGGAGTTACATATGCATATTACATTCCCAAAAGCAAATCTCCAAAAAGCAATCAACGTATTGCAAAAGGTATCTCAAAATAAAACAAGTTCCAACTTACCAGGCGCTATCTACATGACAACAAAAAATGGCCAAGTAGAGTTACAAGGTAACGATTTTGAACTAGGCATTCGTTTAACCATCGACGGTGACATCAAAGAACCTGGTACATTAGTTGTAGGTTCCCGCTACTTCCAAGAATTAATTCGCAAATTACCAGGCGATACCATCGAACTTTACAAACCAGAAGATGGCAATTCTTTAACCATCACGTCTGGCTCTTCCGAATTCAACCTCGTTACATTGCATCCAGATGATTTCTCCTTGGTTGAACAAATTCACGACCAAGATCATGTAAACATCGATAGCTTTGCTATGAAAGAACTTATCGATTTAACAAACTACGCAGCTGCAACAGATGAAGATCGTCCTGTATTTACTGGTGCTCTTCTTGAAATTAAAGAAAACGAAGTCACTATGGTTGCTACTGATACACACCGCATGGCTGTTAAGAAAATTACCATCGATGAACCAGCAACTACACCAATGCGCGCTATCATTCCTACAAAAACGTTGGCTGAAGTATCTCGTTTATTACCAACAGATAACCCAGCGATGATCAACATCATTTGGAATCGTACACAAATCGTATTCAACTTTGAATCGATTTACATTATTTCTCGCTTGATCGAAGGCACGTACCCAGAATATGAAAAGGTAATTCCTTCCCAATTCGATTCTAGCGCTGTTATCGACCGCCGCGAATTCGCTGGTGCCGTTGACCGCGTATCCTTATTGGCTAAAGACATCAGCTATAACGTAATTCGTTATGATTGGGCTGAAAGTAATGTAACATTGTCTACTCAAAATACTGAAATCGGTATGGCAAAAGAAGACGTAGCTGTTGAATTTAAAGGAACACCTTTCACAATCTCCTTCAATGGTCGCTACATCTCTGACATCTTGCGCCACAGCACAGGCGACAACATCCACTTGTTCTTAAAACAAAATGGTCCTGTTGTCATTCGCCAAGACAATAATCCGAACTATACATACGTAGTAACACCAGTGCGTACAAATGCATAACTTTTACTGAATTAATATACACATCTTCATTAGGTAATGATGAGTAAAAGTCATCGTTACCTAATTCCCATATAGTTATAATTTGTCCACTATAGGAGGACGTTATGAAAGAGCAACAGCAGGTACCCATTCATACGGAGTACATTCAAATTGATCAGTTGTTGAAGTTAGAAGGCATTATCGAAACAGGTGGTCAAATTAAATCCTTTATCGATGAAGGTATCCTTACTTTGAATGGTCAAGTTATCACAGAAAAGCGCAAGAAGTGTCGCGTTGGGGACGTGATTTCTTGCGAAGGTCTCGATGTAGATCTCGTAATTACTCAAGAGGGGGCATAATCGGTGAGAATTGACTCACTGCAATTATTCCAGTTTCGTAATTACAAGGATGTACAGATTCAGTTTAATCCGGAGATTATCGTTTTGCACGGAACCAATGGGGCTGGTAAAACGAATATCCTCGAATCCATCTATGTAGGTACCATTGGTAAAAGCCATCGTACAAACGATACATCGGATATGCTCATGTTCAATGCTGAGGAAGCAGGCATTGTTGTTAAGTTCGAGAAAAAGGATACACCTCAAAAGGTAAATATTAAATTATTCCGCCAAGGGGCTAAGGATATTCGGTTAAACGATACAAAAATATCGCAAAAGGAACTGATTGGTACATTAAATACAGTTATCTTCTGTCCAGAGGATTTACAGCTCATCAAAGGAACGCCGTCTGGACGTAGACGTTTCCTAGATATGGAAATCTCTCAGACGAGTGCTACCTACTATCATCAGTTGATGCAGTACAATCGGCTATTACAGCAACGAAATGCAGTCCTTAAGGAATATAGAGGAAAGCAAAACATTCCTCTTGAAGAATGGGATTTACAGCTAGCAGATATGGCGAGCTTTATCGTAAAGAAACGGTTAGAGAGCTTGAAGAAAATTAACCTTCTTATCGATTTGATGAATCGTAAATTGACGGGTGGTCTCGAGAATTTAACCATCGGTTATGAACAGCCTTACATGGACAACGGAACCTTAGAATATACAAAGGAAGGCTTTTACGAGCGCATTAAAGCAGCGTTGCCGCAGGATCGTCATCGGATGACCACCAGCGTAGGTCCTCATCGCGATGATCTTAGATTTTTCTCTGATGCAATGGATTTAAAGAAATTTGGATCCCAAGGGCAGCAACACGAGCGCTTGAGAGTCCGAGACTAGATGATGTATTGAGCGAACTTGATGAGTCGAGACGAGCGAATTTATTGCAGTTTATTCACAAACGCATTCAAACATTTATTACTACTACAGATATTCACGATTTTAAAGATTTGAAATCGGTTCAATTTATTTCTTGTGAAGGGGGTAAGGTTCAGTATGGACAGCCTTGATCTTTGTTTACCAAAGGCCTTAGCAAAACTGAATTTACTGGAACAATATAAATTAAATACCCTCGTTCACAAGTGGCGTCATGTAGTGGGCGATGTCATTGCAGATCATACGAAAATTGTGTCTATCAAGCCTCCAGATATGGTGATTAGCGCAGATAACTCCATGTGGATGCAGGAACTACAGATGCAAAAACGGCGTATCATTGAGGCGATAAACAAGTATTACCATCAAGAGGTTATTACAGATATTCGCTTTATTATGAAACGTCAGAGCTATGTGAAAGCAGACACCAATACGTCTATATCTCTTCCTGACAAAATAGGGGAATCTAAAAAGATTAATTTTGCAGACATCGTGCTTTCAAAAGAAGATGTAGACGCCATCGATAAATCGTTAGAGAATACAAATAACGAAGAATTAAAGGCTGCTTTCAGAAAAGTACAAATTACGGCTCGAAAGCGTGAAATCTATTTAGAGCAGCATGGGTATCATCGTTGTAAGCGATGTGGCATGCATATGGAATCTAAAAAAGAAATCTGTCCGACCTGTGAATACGAATTGCATCGCGCTCATATTAAGGACATTAAGGCGGTTATTAGAAAGTATCCGTACTTTAAATACAGTGACTGTCAGCAATTTATACAGTGTACCTTCCCAGATTTTGCAGAAGCTATGCGAGAATGTATATACTTTTACTTAGATAAAATTTATAAAGGGTCCATCAATCGTCGTCACATGTATATGGTGGCTATGCTCATCACTCATAAGAAGCCTGATGAGTTGACGGATCAGCACGTTATTAATTTGTGCAACAAATATCGATCAAAGTTCCTTGCTGAAGAGGAACAGCGCAAAATTGATTCATTAAAAGGGGTTCTTGAGAAATAGCTATATAGGTGTTAGTATGCGGGAAGATTATAAAGAAATAAAAGAAAGATTGAATAATTTATTATTTGGTTTTTATACATTAACATTTTTAATAATCTCAGTATCAATTCTTTTTACAAATAATAAAGGACGTTCAGGATTTATATTAATTGCTGTTATATATTGGGTAGGTTATTTTATATTTAGATATTTAGGAAGAAAAGAAATATCTAAAGTTTTTGAAGAAGTAGAATTAAAAGAACAATATAAAAGACTGTATCAACATAATGAAAATAATAATATTTGATATTTTAAATTAATATCAGAAAGGTATTTTTATGTACGTTCATATTGGGGATACCGTTTCCGTGCCGATTGAATCCATCATTACCATGGTGCACGCCAAGGGCGGAAAGTCCCATAAAAGTCCTATTCATCACTATGAAAGCTTAGAGTATATCGCCATGGTGCCAGAGGAGCAAATCAAGACCTATGTGGTCACTGATGATTGCATTTACGGATCTGGTATTAGTATTAAGACTTTAATGAGGCGAATTGATGAATTTTATAGTATAATAAAGAGATAAAGTTTAATCCTGTACATGTGTTGTCATACAAATTCTAGTATGTACAGTGAGATAGATTGTTAGGAGGAGTTTGTTTCATGCCTGAACAAAATTATGGCGCTCAGAATATTCAGGTTCTTGAGGGTCTCGACGCGGTGCGTAAACGCCCAGGGGATGTACATTGGTAGTACGTCTGCCCGCGGTTTGCATCACCTCGTATACGAAGTTGTAGATAACTCTGTAGACGAAGCGCTTGCTGGTTACGCTACACACATCGAAGTGTCCATCAATCCAGATAACAGTATTACTGTTGTGGATGATGGCCGTGGTATCCCAACAGGGATGCATGAATCTGGTATGTCTGCGGTAGAGTTAGTATTAACTAAATTACATGCCGGTGGTAAATTCGGCGGTGGCGGCTACAAGGTGTCTGGTGGTCTTCACGGCGTAGGTATTTCCGTAGTAAATGCATTGAGTAAATGGACTAAGGTTCAAGTAGCTCAAAATGGTATCGTTCAAGAAATTTCTTTTGCTCGTGGTCACAAGACTTCCGAGTTGCACGAAATTGGTAAAGCAGAAGGTACTGGTACTACTGTTATCTTCAAGCCAGATGCTGAGATTTTTGAAACTACAGTATTCAGCTTTGATACTTTGAAAATGCGTTTACAAGAATTGGCATTCCTTAACAAAGGACTTCGCATTACATTGAGCGATTTGCGCCAAGAGGAACCTCGTGTTGAAAGCTTCCACTATGAAGGTGGTTTGAGTTCTTTCATCACATTCTTGAACGAAAATAAAGAAGTTGTTAATCCAACTGTAATCAACATCGAAAATACAAAAGATGACGTAGTAGTAGATGTAGCTTTACAATATAACGATACTTACAGCGAAAACTTGTTGTCCTTCGTAAATAACATCAACACTATTGACGGTGGTACACATCTTTCTGGCTTCCGTGCTGCTTTGACTCGTACCCTCAATGATTATGGCCGTAAAGCTGGCTTGATCAAGGAAAATGAGTCCAATCTTTCCGGTGAAGACGTACGTGAAGGTTTGACAGCTGTTGTTTCTGTAAAAGTATTGGAACCTCAATTTGAAGGCCAAACAAAAACTAAACTTGGCAATAGCGAAGTTAAAGGTATTACAGATGTTATCGTATCTGATGGTCTTAAAACATTCTTTGAAGAACATCCGCAAGATGCGAAGAAAATCATCGAAAAAGCAACAATGGCTAGCCGTGCTCGTGAGGCGGCTCGTAAAGCCCGCGACTTAACTCGTCGTAAAAATGCTTTGGAAATTTCCAGCCTTCCTGGTAAATTGGCAGATTGCTCCGAAAAAGATACATCTATGACTGAAATTTATCTAGTCGAAGGTGACTCTGCGGGCGGTTCTGCAAAACAAGGTCGCGACCGTCGTTACCAAGCGATTTTGCCGTTGCGCGGTAAAATCCTTAACGTAGAAAAAGCACGCCTTGATAAGATTTTGGCGAATAACGAAATTCGATCCATGATTACTGCTTTCGGTACTGGTATTGGGGAAGAATTTGATATTACTAAATCCCGTTATAACAAGATTATCATCATGACCGATGCGGATGTTGATGGCGCTCATATCCGTACCTTGTTATTAACATTCTTCTACCGCTATATGAAACCATTGGTAGAGGAAGGTCATATTTACATTGCTCAACCTCCTTTGTACCAAATCAAGAAGGGTAAATCCCATTGGTATGTATACTCTGATGCGGAATTAGCTGCTAAGCTTGATGAAGTAGGCCGTGATGGTATCACTATCCAACGTTACAAAGGTTTAGGTGAAATGAACCCTGAACAATTATGGGAAACTACTATGAACCCTGAAAATCGTACGATTTTACAAGTTAGCTTGGAAGATTCCATCGAAGCTGATAAAATCTTTACAGTTCTCATGGGTGATAAGGTAGAACCTCGTCGTAAATTTATTGAAGATAACGCAAAATATGTGCGTAATCTAGATTTGTAAGAGGTGCACCATGGCTGATAATCAAAATAATAACGTAGAGTTTACGTCTAACAAAGATCAACATCTAAAACGTACCCTGAAAGCGCGTCATATGAATATGATCGCTCTTGGCGGTGCTATCGGTACTGGCTTATTCGTTGCCGGTGGTGAAGTAGTAAGTACTGCAGGCCCTGGTGGTGCTCTTGTAGCTTACGGCCTCATTGGCCTCATGGTTTACTTCCTCATGACTTCTCTTGGGGAAATGGCTACTTACTTACCGATTCCTGGTTCCTTTGGGACTTATGCAAAACGCTATGTAGACCCTGCCTTTGGTTTTGCCTTAGGCTGGAACTACTGGTTTAACTGGGCTATTACCTTGGCTGCTGAAGTATTAGCAGGGGCGCTCATCATGAAATATTGGTTCCCTGATGTGCCTGCCATCGTATGGTCTGCTCTGTTCTTGCTCATTTTATTCGGCTTGAACTATTTATCGACTCGTTCCTTTGGTGAAAGTGAATATGTGTTCTCTAGCATCAAGGTTATTACTGTATTCGTATTCCTATTCTGTGGATCCATGCTCATTTTTGGCATTGGTGACACATCTCCAGGCTTTACAAACTGGACAATAGGGGAAGCGCCATTCGTAGGTGGCTGGGAATCCATCCTCGCTATCTTCATGGTAGCTGGTTTCTCCTTCCAAGGTACTGAGCTTATTGGCGTAGCAGCTGGTGAAGCAGAAGACCCTGAAAAGAACGTGCCAAAAGCGATTAACTCTATCTTCTGGCGTATTCTATTGTTCTATATCGGTGCTTTCACAGTTATCGGTTTCTTGATTCCATACACTGATCCAAATCTTTTGAATGCTAGTGTGGAAAACGTTTCTATTTCTCCATTTACACTCGTATTTGACCGCTTTGGTTTTGCCTTTGCTGCTAACTTCATCAATGCTATCATTTTAACGGCAGTACTCAGTGCTGGTAACTCTGGTCTATATTCTTCTACGCGTATGCTGTACGCACTCGCTAAAGAAGGGCAAGCACCTCAAATCTTTGCTAAGCTTAATAGCCGTGGCGTACCAGTGCCAGCGTTAATTTTAACTACAGCAATTGGTTTATTTGCATTCCTTACAAGCTTCATCGGCGAAGGTACTGCGTATACTTGGATTGTTAATATCTCCGGTCTTTGCGGCTTCATCGCATGGGTTGGTATCGCAGTATCTCACTATCGTTTCCGTCGTGCCTTCATTGCACAAGGCAGAGATCTTAGCGAATTGCCTTACAAAGCATGGTTATTCCCAGTAGGTCCAATCTTGGCGTTCATTCTTTGCGTCATCATCATCGCTGGTCAAAACTACTCCGCTTTCACAGGCGAAACAATCGACTGGTACGGCGTATCCGTTGCGTACATTGGCTTGCCAATCTTCTTTGCAGTTTACCTAGGTTACAAATATATCAACAAAACTAAAGTTGTGCCGTTGAAAGAAGTTAACCTAGACCGTGACTTTGATAGATAATGAGGAGAGAATTATGATTATTACAACAACTTTTCATATTGAAAACAAACCTGTACAAGAGTACAAAGGTATTGTATTTGGTGAAGTAGTAGAAGGTCGTAACTTCGTTAAAGACTTCATGTCTGGTATTCGTGACATCGTTGGTGGCCGTAGTGGCAGCTATGAAGATTCTTTGATGAGTGCCCGCCAAGCAGCTCTCGATGAAATGTCTCAACGCGCTTCTAAATTGGGTGCTAATGCTATTATTGGTGTATCCTTCCAATATAGCACTGTAGGTGCACAAAACGGCATGCTCATGATTACATGCAATGGTACAGCTGTAGTAGTTTAATAGATGGTAGACTACGTTAGATATAACTGTTAATATAATCCTAAGGGAAATAAGTAAGTTGCAATGTATTCTTGTGACTAAAACAGCAGGCTTTAGTCCTGCTGTTTTTTATTACTATTTATAATTAAATCCCCTAATCAATGTATAAGCTATATAGCTTTTACAAGATTAGGGGATTTTTACGAAATAAAGTTCCTAGTACATATTAGATCTTACAAATGTAGGTATATTTGTAATTATTTAATCTTGTACCAGCTTGCGTACATGACTGGTAGTACGATAAGTGTTAGCACCGTTGCCACTAGTAGGCCGCCGCTAAAGGCGATGGCTAGTGGGCTCCAGAATACAGATCCCATGAGAGGAATCATGCCTAAAATCGCTGCAAGAGCGGTGAGCATGATAGGGCGGAAACGAAGTGTAGCGGAGTTGATAATCGCTTCACGAGGTTTTTGGCCTTCTGCCTTGTGGATTTCGATTTGGTCTAACAAGATAATGGAGTTACGAATGATCATACCCGATAGGGCGATGATACCTAGAATCGCCATAAAGCCTAACGGCGTTCTCGTAATATTCAGTGCTAATACGACACCGATGAGGCCTAGTGGGGCTGTGAGTAAAGCCATTATCATGAGGGCGATACGCTTCAATTGGAACATGAGAATTGTCATGATTACAAAGAGCATAATTGGCATTGGTTTTAATAATCTTTGAACCGCTGTTACGCTATTTTCAGCAGCACCGTCTAGCTCAATGGTATAGCCTGTAGGCAAGGAATCGCGAATGTCTTGTAAGGATTTATAAACCTCTTTCGTTTTCGCATTGCCTAAGACGCCAGGTTTTACATTCGCATACACACTGATGGTAGGCATCATGTTACGGTGCCAAATAATACCATCCTCTTGGGTCATGGTAATGGTAGCAATTTGGTTAAGTGGTACGTAGGAACCGTTGCCTGTTTGAATCGGTAAGGACGAAAGGGCACTTAAATTGTGCTGTTCGTTGCCACCTAAACGGAAGGTAACAGGTATGGTTTGATTGCCTTCGTAATATTCACCAGATTTTGTACCAGATAATAGACTTTGTAAGTGTAGGGATACAGCGTAGCTATCGATACCTAGTAGGCGTGCCTTGTTTGGATCGATGTGAATATTGGCTACTGGTTCTGTATCTGGCCAGTCAAAGGCTATATTTAGTAAATCCTTGTCGCCTTGCATTTTAGCTTTTACTTGGTTTGCAATGTCTTTTACCACCTTTTGATCAGGACCTGCTACGCGGAGCATAACAGGATACTTAGATGGAGGCCCGATTTGGACAAACTGAGCATTTACAAGAGCTGATGGGAATTCTGTATTTAAATAAGACGTTAACTCATTATACAGTTTATCTCGGTCCTCTAAGGATTTTGTAACGATTACATATTGTAAGAAATTGTTTCGTTGCAATTCAGGTTCCAAGGTGAGGACGAAACGAGGAGAACCTTGTCCAATATTGGATGAGAACGTTGCAATGCGTTCGTCCCCTTGCAAATATTCATCAATGATCTTTGCTTGGTTTGCGGTGTACTCAATGGATGAACTTTGAGGGAACTGCATGGACACGATAATTTCATTACGCGTTGATGACGGGAAGAATTCCTGTTTGATCAATGGTAGTGAAAGTAGAGATAGTACAAATATGACTAGAGTAGCTAGTAATACTACTTTATGGTGACCTAGTGCCCAATGTAAAAGCTTTTCAAATTTTGTATTGAACGTAACGCCTAAGTCGTGCATGATATGGTCTCGTTTAGTCCATTCTGATTCAGGTTTTGGTTCTTTGTTTTCGATGATTTTATAACCGAGAACAGGGCTGACGAGAACAGAAGCAAACCAGGATAGGATGAGAGCCATAAATACAACGATGGATAGAGATTTTGTAAATTCTGCTACCATCCCTTCTGCTAGTGCTAATGGCAAGAAGCCTGCACAGGTAATAAGCGTACCAGATAGCATAGGGAACGCCGTAGACTGGTAAGCAAAGGTGGCCGCTCTAAAGTGTCCCCAACCTTCTTCGAGTTTAACGCTCATCATTTCTACAACGATGATGGCGTCGTCTACGAGTAGGCCCAGTGCCAAGATGAGGGCACCTAGGCTAACCTTGTGCAAGTAAATACCGTTTTCATACATCAATATGAATGTCGTAGACACAACGACTGGAATGGTGAGGGCTACTACAACACCTGTTCGCAAGCCAAGGGATGCAAAGCTTACGAGCAATACGATGGCGATAGCTTCAAATAAGGATTGAGAGAAATCGCCAATAGATTCTTTAACAATGTGAGGCTGATTCGATACTTGATTGAGTTCGAGTCCTGCAGGAATGGTTTTCTTTAATTCCGCCAGTTTTTTATCGATCGCTTCACCAAATTCGATATTATTGCCCCCCCTGCATCCATAGAGATGGCAATGCCAATAGCTGGTTTACCTTCAAAGTAGAACTGAGGATTGCTAGGGTCTTGATAGGTCATAGTTACATCAGCCATGTCGCCGAGTCGCAACGTTTGATTATTGATGCGAATTGGCATATCTTGTACCGCTTGAGGGCTATCGAATAGGCCATTAACGCGGAGATATACATTGTTTGTATCTGTCGTAATCATACCAGCTGGAACCATCATACTTTGCTGTTTGATAGCCGTTAATAGCTGTTGCGTGCTGACTTGATAAGATGCTAGCTTATCCTTGTTGATCGTTACATTAAGGGTTTGTTGTTGTACCCCAATGAGGCTGATTTTTTTAACATTAGGAACTGATAAAAGCTGACGTTTCAAGTCTTCTGCTTGTTGCCGCTTTTCTTCGTACGAATATTCATCACCACTGATAGCGTAAATGATGCCGTATACATCGTCGAATCGATCGTTGATGGTAGGGCCTTGAACGCCTTGCGGCAGTGATTTCCATTCGTCATTGATCATATTCCGCGCTTCTTCCCAAGCGGGACGAATTTTATCAGATGGTAGGTTTTCTTTCAGATTAATATAAATTACCGATTTGCTGCCGTCTGTGAAAGATTTCGTATAATCCACGCCAGGTAGATCGCGCAGTTTTTCTTCTAGTTTGTCCGTTACTTGGTCCGACATTTCTTGCGGGAAGCCCTGGCCAAGCAACGCCGACCACCATGGTGCGCATCGTAAAGTCCGGGTCCTCCATACGGCCCATTTGGGAGTACGAGAAGATACCAAAGGTGAGGAGCACAGCCATGAAGTAGCAGATAATGGACTTGTGTTTGAGAGCCCATTCGGCTAAGTTAAACTGTTTCATTGACTAACCGCCGTCCCTTCTTGTAACTGTTGGGTACCTGCGGTGATGACAATGTCGCCTTTAGCTAAGCCAGATGTGACGATAACTGAGTTTTGACCAAAATCGCCAGTTTTGATAGATACGAGATGAGCCTTCTTATCGCGGATGATGTAGACTGCATTGTTGCCGTTCGAGTCTTTCACGAGAGCCGTCAATGGAATCGTAATATTGCTAGTATCTGTTGTAGTTAGATTTACGTTAACAGTCATACCTAGTTGTACTTCACTAGGTGCATTTTGTAAGGCAATTTTTACGGTATACGTTCTCGCTACAGGATCTGGGACTGGTGAAATCTCACGTACAACGCCTTGCACCTTTACATCTGGCAACGCCCAGAAGGTAATGTTAGCAGGGCTACCTACGTGAATTTTACTCAATTCTTGTTCCGGTAAAGCGATAACTGCTTCTGGATCGTGACCAGCCGCTAAGGTACCTACATTTTGACCGGCCACTACGACTTGGCCAGATTCAAGATTGAGAGCCGTTATAATGCCCGCATCTGGAGCCGTTAAGCTAGTATAGCTATTTTGATTGCTACTCAAATTGAGGCTTGCTTGGGCCTGCTGTAGTTGAGCAGCTGTCGCATTCAATTGGTTTTCCGCTTGGTCTAATTGCAATTTACTAATCGCTTGTTGCGCATAGAGTTCGCGGTATCTGTTAGCATTGGTTTCTGCTAATTCGTAAGCCGATTGAGCTGCTTTTACGGCGCCTTCTGCATTTTGCATCTGTGCTGCCGTATCAGAACCGTTGATTTGAGCAATCATTTGGCCTGCTTCTACCACATCACCAACATTGACAAATTTGTTGATAACGCGGCCTCCAATTTGAAAGGCTAATTTAGTTTCCGTTCTATTATGGATAGTACCTGCATAGCCAGCACTGGTAGTGCCTGATTCTTCACCGATGGTGATGGTCCGTACCTTGAGAGTAGTATCCTCAGGCGGCTTATCTGATCCGCAACCACTTATGATGGAAGTCCCGATTAAGAGTGCTCCTATGGTTGCTATGACTCTTTGATTCATAGAATCTCTCCTTTTACTACCACACATAAGCCCTATGAAAGGTGCAACATATTCGTTACAATTAAGCATCATAGGACTTTTATTGTTAGCATATTTCTAAATACATACACAAGATAAGGAAATAGAAATACTATTCTACTTATATATTTTATACAATTTAATAATACTATATTTAAATATATAATTCTACCCTTTATGCGGAATATAAAAGAACTATATACTTATTTGACATATTTATTATTATATTTTGAACATATGCCTTTTTATTTTAAAATCATAGGTTGTTAGGTTGTTAGGTTGTTAGGTTGTTAGGTTGTTAGGTTATTAGTAATAAAAAAGTGAGTCCTCCTTAGAGAACTCACTCTTTTACACATGTTTATAAGCTTATATATACTGTTTGTTATCTTCTTAACCTAAATTATTAAGGCTTAATTATCTTTAAATACCCTTAATTATTAAGGCTTAATCGTTAATAATAGTAAGCTAGTAGATGTGATTATTTTTCTTCTTCTTGTTCTACAATAGGTTCTTCATAGGTAACAAGGATTTTGTCGATACGGGTATTGTCCATATCGATGACTTCAAAGGTATAGCCATTCCATTTTGCTTTGTCTAGTTCTTTTGGAATGCGACCGAAGAGCAGATTCAAAAGGCCGCCCATAGTTTTGTACAAGTCATCTTCTTCGCCTGGCAATTCTTCATCGATGTGGAAGAATTCTTTAAATTCATCTACGTCGAGTAGGCCGTCTACGAGCCATGCACCATCGCGTTCGATGATTTTATTTTCTTCTTCTTTGATTTCGTCTTCACCAGAAGGCATAAGGCCTACGATTTCTTCCATGATGTCATGCAAGGTTACGAGACCTGTGAAACCGCCGTACTCATCGAGGATAATGGACTCGTGAACACCTTCAGTACGAAGTACGTTCAATAACTTCATAAGCGGAATGGATTCTGGAACGAGGACAGGTTCCTTGAGACAAGACTTGATGATATCTTGAATGGAACTTTCACTAGGACGTTGCATAATTTGAACTAATACGTCAGATACGGTAACGAGACCATTGAGTTCGTCTAAGGAATCGGTACCAACAGGAATGCGATAATGGTTGGCATTTTTGAGGACATCCATGATTTCGTCCTCAGTGCCGTTAAGGTCGATCCATTTGAGCTGTGTACGCGGCGTCATCACGTCGCCAGCGTTCATATCTGCAAGGTGGAAGATATTTTCTACGAGAATTGGTTCCTCTTCTTCGTAAGCACCCATAGCAACGCCTTCGGTGAGCATTTTGTTGATTTCAGACTCTGTAACAGGAGCCTCTTCTTTCACAGTCACGCCTAGTAATTTTAAGAGGAATTCTGTGGAAACACCGAGGAAGCTAACGATTGGCTTTAAGGCTACAGACAACCAATAAATCGGTTTTGCCACTACTACAGCGATGCTTTCAGGACTATTTAAGGCTAAACGTTTCGGCACGAGCTCGCCAATAACGAGGGATAAATAGGTGATAACCGTAACGATGAGTAAGGAACTAATGGATGCTGCATAGGGCTCAATACTTGGAATATTAGCTACTAAAATCTCTTCTAAAGGACCAGAGAAGGTCGCACCAGAATATAAACCAGTTAAAATACCAACGAGAGTAATACCAATTTGAATAGTAGAAAACATATTATTTGGATTCTCTGCTAATTCAAAGGCTTTTAGCACGCTCGTTGCCTGCTTCGGCCATTTCTTCGAGTTTACGTTTTTTAGCATTGACGATGGCTAACTCCGTCATGGAGAACAAGCCATTGGCGATGATTAATACGACGATAATTATAAAATCTAAGGTCAGATCACTGTCCATGTAAGTAGACACTCCTTTTTTATGACATATCATTCTGCACATGAGAATATTGAAATATTACTCTTTAGTATACCATATTAACATCAATAAATGTTTGACACAATAAAAGCACCTAAAAGGGTGCTTTTGGTATATACTATAGGTGTTACCGCCCCAAACTGGTAACAGGAAGGGGGTGTATTAAAATGCTCGAAATATTTATTTCCTTCACAGTATCTATCGTAGCAAGTATAATTGGATATTATATTTGCAAGTGGCTAGATAGATATTAGGCCGGTAACTAGCACAAAAAGAGGAGGGCTGCCACCCTCCTCTTTTGTTTTGCATGCATTAAAATGCTAGCAAAATATTTATTTCCTTTATCTATAATTATATTACACAATTTAGTATTATTTGTAAATAATATTATATGCATATACAATAGTTGATATAACTAGATATTACTTAATATTACTTAATATATTACGATTGATATAAGGTAGAAAATAGACATATGACAAGTGAGCAGGAATGGGAACAGGTTTTACAAATAAAAACAGCAGGCCGCGATGATAGTCGGTCTGATACGGAGCATCATCCGTATGAGCCGACAGATTATTGCGTCCTCGAGCGTTTGGCGAATAGTGGTCATATTCGCAAGAAACATACCCTCATCGATTATGGCAGTGGCAAGGGCCGTGTTAGCATTTTTATGGCTTACCAAACGGGCTGTCATTCCATCGGCATCGAATATGATGAACGACTCTATGAAAAGGCTCTTATCAATGGTGAAAGCCCAGCAGCGCGCAATCGGGTAAGTTTTGTGTACGGTGATGCGGCGCTCTATGAATTGCCAGCTCAAGCAGATCGATGCTTTTTCTTTAATCCCTTTGCGCTTCATACGATTAAGCGCGTTCTAGGAAATATATTTGATTCTCTGTATCATCATCCGCGTGAAATCAAATTATTTTTCTACTACGTTAACGAAGAGGTGGAAAATTTTTTAAACAATCATGTGCGACTTGAACAAGAAGAACCTATCGATTGCAGCAATCTTTTTGAAGAAAAGGATGTAAAGGAGCGAATTCTCGTCTATTCCGTTAATCTATTTTAAATAACTATACCTCGATCTCAATGATTCTTTAGTAAACCTCGATTTGAATGATCTTTAATAGTACTAATTTACAGTACCAAGGATTGTTTGAATCGAGGTTTTTATTTTAATTTTTATTCTAATTTTATGGGGCTTTCACCTATATTATTAAGGAAAAAGCCTATAAATTCTGCTATAATAATATATTAGAGATTATAAAATCAATTCATTTTTTACAGTTCTATACATTGATTCGTATGCGCTAGTTTAGCGGGTAGGGATGAGTGTATTGAATACAGGAGGTACGCATGGAACTCATCGATACAGTATTGATTGAACGCATTCGCAAGGCCTTAATTAAACGTTACGACCGAGATCAACAAATTCAACAAATGATTGAAGAAATCGGCGCCGAAGAGGGCCTTAATGAGTCTGAATTGGCTATCGTTTACCAAGCCTATTTAGAAGTAAAGGAACGAGTATACTATACATCTACTCTCGTTGATTTGTGGAACCAAATAGAAGAGGTTCAAAAACGGATGTCCTTGTTGCATACTTACGAATCTCTTGAGCAAGATTTATTTGGTGATGTACTTGGCGACGATAAGGAAGACATCATTTTGTCCGATACGGCGTATCTTGGCAAGGGCGCTAGTCATAACGACGACGTGTACGCTATGGAACAGGTGCAATTATCCGATGTGCCGGTACAACATGATTCCACAGTGGGCATGAACCACATTAAATTGAACGAATTGAACTCTATAGGTGGCCTTTTCACAGGCTCTGGTGAAAGCTCCGTTAAGGAAATCGTTGATCTTGAGGATGCGACTATTGAGCACCTTGATGTAAATCCACTAGACGGCGTTGAAAGCTTAGAAATTCATCATTTAAACGAGGAAAATCCTTTTGATAATGATGATATTCCCTCTATTGATCCATATACAGCGGTAAATGCATTGTTATTTGGTAAAGCTGGTTTAGAGTCTGATAAAGTAAATAAGAAGCTAGAAAAGCTTCTTAAAAAGCAATTAAAACGCGTTGATGATGAATGGGCGCGGATTAACGGCTCTGATGTAAAGAAATCCAAGGACGAAAAAAAATCTAAAGAAGATAAGAAATCTAAAGAAGATAAGAAATTTAAAGAAGATAAAAAGTCTAAAGAGGATAAAAAGTCCAAGGAAGATAAAAAAGAGAAAAAACACAAGAAGTCCAAGGAAGAAAAACAGGTTAAGGACGAAAAGTTAAAGAAAAGAAAGATAAGGCTGAAAAGAAGCTTAAAGTCTTGAATGATAAGTTAAAAACAGTATTTTTGGCGGATACTTTCAAGAAAAAAGATAAGAAGAAAGAAAAGAAAAAGGATAAAAAGTCCGAAAAGGATAGATCCGTAAAAAAAAGTAGAAACGATAGTTTCCGTATGGAATAGTAAGGCCTCTGAACAGGGGGCTAAGGAGAGTACTAGTGCAAAGAAATCGGCAGGTGCTGGGACTATCGACCGTGGATGCGGTAAATGCAAACGATGGGGGCCTAAATGTAAGAAATATCCAAGATAATTTTGTATATGTAGTTTTGTTACAAAAATATGATAAAAGAGAATTCTAACTATAATAAAACTGCTTGTGAGCTGATAGTTTGTTAATTGTAATATAAAGATGTGATTCAATAACTACATATGTTAGTTAGTATATAAATAGGGAGTTATATATGTATGACTACATCTAGTTTTTCTTATAAACAATTTTTTCATGGCAATTCTGTCATGATTATTGTGCCTCATGAGGATGATGAAATAAATATGGCAGGTGCTACTATTTGGGGGGCACTACAAGAAGGACTAGAGGTACGTGTAGTTTTTCTAACAAATGGTGATTATGAATATCCCTTTGATGTACGTCGCAATGAGGTATATCAAATGGCCAAAGAAATTGGCTTAGCCAAAGAAAATATTATTTTTAGGATTTGGTGATTTTATTGGACATGAAATTATTTATGATAAATCGACAGTTATCACGAGTCATGCAAATCATAATCAAACATACGGGGCTGATTTTACCAGTTTAGTAATGTCTAAACCTAAACCATATTCTTGGAATGGTATTGTAGAATCTTTGATTGATGTAATTTTATATTTTAAACCAGATACAATTATAGCTACGGATTATGATACTCATGTAGACCACAGATTATGTGCACTTACAGTTGAAAGTGCAATGGAGTGGATCATAAAACATACGGAGTTTAGACCACAACTCTTAAAAGGTTTTGCTTATGCTACAGGCTATGAAACGATAGATGATTACTATAATAATCATTTATTATCTACTTTAATAAATAAAAAAGCATTACCATCTGATGAATTTAGTACAGGGAATCCAACTTTATCTTGGATACATCGTCTAAGAATTTCTGTTCCTAAAGCATGTCGAGAAAAGAAATTAATACAAAATCCCATTTTTAAGGCTATGGCGTCTCATGTGAGTCAACAAGCGTATAAACGTGGTTCTCGCCTTATTAATGGGGATCAAATATTCTGGAAGAAGAACAGATAATATAGCATTATATGCGGATATAACGGTTTCATCTGGAGAGGCTAAGTATCTCAATGATTTTTTACGTTTTAATACGGTAGATGTTAATTCTAATACATATGATGCACATCACTATATGTGGATTCCATCAGCAGATGATACAGAATGTAAAGTTCATATTACTTTTACAGAAACTACGCCGATTCAGGTGGTTCAGCTATTTGGTAGTGTACATAATTCTGGTGTATTATGTTCTATCCGCATTGAAAATAGTGCTGGTAAACATGTGCAACTAGATGAAATTATTCATATGGGGCAGGAATATCTTATATTTTTGATCAACCATTATTATTAGAGTGGATTGATATATATATTGATAAACGATGTTTGGGATTATCTGAAATAGAATTGTATAGTATTTCTAATGATGTGTATGATTATTGTCATATATTAGCAGATAATCACTTTATGTATGATTGGGTGGTATATCCAGGCGAAAAATTCCTATGATTACACCTTATATTGAAAGTATTAGAAAAGAGATGCTTACATATAGGGAATCAGAACAAGAAAATACATATAGGTGGCTTATCAATGGTAAATATATTGATGAATCTGTATTACAGATTTTGATTGAACAGGAGTTAACAACTAAGCCATTACAATTACGCCTAGAGTCTAATGATGGTTCTATATTTTGTGAAGGTACTATTCGTAAAGGTACTTTCAAAGATTGGTTTATTTTGAAGTGGAATCAATTACAAGATAAATTAGCTTATATACAAGTAAAATCAAAATATAAAAAGGGATTTAAAGCGGCACAAGCTTATAAATAAGAGGAGTTAATTATGGAAAGTCAATATAGACCATTAGTATCTATTATTATTCCTGTCTATAAGGTAGAAGATTATATTGGTAAATGTATTGAAAGTTTACAAAATCAAACATATAGTAATTTACAAATTATATTGATTGAAGATTGTTCACCAGATGATAGTGGTCAAATTTGTGATGACTATGCAGCAAAGGATGATAGAATTACTGTTATTCATCATGAGCGTAATATGGGTGTTAGTAAGACACGTAATGATGGACTTGCTATTGTAAAGGGGAATATATTGCCTTTGTAGATGGTGATGATTATGTAGCACCATCTATGATAGAAGACTGTTTATTTACTATTCAAAAGAACAAGTAGATGTTGTTGTTTTGATATTGGTGTTTTAGAAAATGGTACAATTATACCTCGACATAT